>JGI24700J35501_10930748_pt1 | contig 21625 bp, 21 predicted proteins | sample TergutTh196P1_FD_35501 | JGI IMG/M metagenome (IMG submission 35501)
CCCCCCCGTATGATTTAGTATACAGTTTCAGCTTAATCTTCCAGATTCTCGCTCTGGTTTCTCCCATTGGGGGGCTTTGGATTGTTTTCTTCCATAAAAGGCGCTTGCAGGCGTATACTCTGACGGCGTATTTTCCCCGTAAAGAGCCGCCGGGCGGCAGGCGCGGGGCTTTTTTCGCCGTATACCCCAAAATGACAAAAAAAGAGGTGTCTCTATGCTGAAAAACGTTTCTTGCGTCAAAGAAAACGGAATCGTAACCCTTACAATAAGCAGGCCGCAGGCCTTGAACGCGCTTAATTCAGAGGTAATGGCGGAGCTTGAGCAGGCGGTTTCCGGCTTGGAAAAAGATGAGGATGTCCGGGTGATGATCCTCACTGGCGAAGGCCGTGCCTTTGTGGCCGGTGCCGACATAGAAGAGCAAATGCCCATGGGCTTGGAGCAAGGCAGGAACTGGTCAAGGCGCGGCTCCGCCTTGTTTCGCAGGATCGAACTGCTTGAGTTCCCGACGATAGCCGCCGTAAACGGCTTCGCCCTCGGCGGCGGCTGCGAGCTTGCCATGTCTTGCGACATTATCATCGCAAGCACCGCCGCAAAATTCAGCCAACCGGAAGTCGGCTTGGGTATAACCCCAGGCTTTTCCGGCACCGTCCGCCTGCCAAGGCGCGTGGGCTATGGCCGCGCTATGGAGATGATCCTTACAGGCGACATGATCACGGCAGCCGAAGCCGAGCGCATAGGCCTTGTAAACCGCGTAGTCGAGCCGGATGCCCTGCTGGCCGCCGCGCAGGAAATTGCCGGGAAAATTGCCAAACAAGCGCCCCTTGCCGTCAAGTACTCCAAGGCGGCTGTCGCAAGGGCTATGCAGGTTGACATCGACACCGGCATAGCGATAGAAAACGAATTGTTTGCCATGTGTTACGCGACAGAAGAGCAGAAGCTGCGCATGGAAAACTTTATAAATCGGAAAAAACAAAAATCAGCAAATTAAGGAGAGTTGTATGGAAAACAATGAAAGCGGTTCAAACAGCGTTCAGGATCAAATCCCGGAAGACTTTAACAAAGGTCTTTTTCCGCTGCGAAAAAGAAAGTGGGGCGAAGAGCAGCCAGGTATAAAAGCCGGTCTTTTTGCCACTTGCATCAATAAGGAGGTTTTATGAAGATTGTTTGTTTTTATCCAGCTAAAGAAACTGGATATTCTGGAAAGCCATCGCATTTAGGCGTTAAAATGGCGAGCGGCATTGTGGATTTAACTGCGGCTGGTTATAAGGCGAATTTAGCCGAAACCATCACAAACTGGGCATCCAACAAAGGGGAAATCGCATCCCTTGCATCTAACGGCACCTTGCCATTAGTGGATGAAAGTGCAATTTGCTATACGACTCCCGCTCCTTTCGGAGCCAAAATTGTTTGTGTTGGGCAGAACTACAAAGAACACATCAAAGAAATGGCCAAAGGCGGCCCCATCCCAGAGATTAAAGAGCCTGTTCTTTTTGCCAAATTCAGCGACACCCTCTCTGCTCATGGCGGTACTGTAAGATTGCCTTCTGATGGCGGGCAATATGATTATGAAGCCGAGCTGGTTATAGTAATCGGGACTGGCGGTATGAATATACCAGAAGAAAAAGCGTTATCGCATATCTTTGGATATACTTGCGGCAATGATATATCTGATCGTGATGCTCAATTTCGCTCCACCCAGTGGATGATTGGTAAGAATAGACCCGGCTTTGCGGCTTTAGGCCCTTGGCTCGTAACAGCCGATGAACTTGAACCCGGCAATCTTGCAATTAAAACCTACCGAGGTAATGAAGTTGTGCAAGACTCAAGAACATCTGATTTGCTTTTTAATGTTACCGCTATTGTCAGTTACGCTTCTCGTTTTATTCAGCTTAATCCAGGAGACCTAATCTATACAGGCACTCCATCTGGAGTTATCGGTGGCAAAGACCCCGATAAACGCATTTGGCTGAAACCCGGTGAAAGCGTTGAAGTAGAAATAGAAGGCGTAGGTAGACTGTGCACTAACTTTGTGGAATAAAGGAGGTTTATATGTTGGTTCGTTTGGGAGAAAAATTTGACGGATGGGCACAGCGGAATATTCCAGATGCGCTGTCAATAGCCCTATTTTTGACAGTAGTAATGGCAGTTGCCGCATTTCTTGCGACAGATACGCCTCTTGTTGGCATCCCGCAGGCTTGGGCGAATGGATTTTGGGGCTTTCTTGGTTTTTCCATGCAGGTTTCTCTCGGTATGGTTGCAGGCGCAGTTATATTTAACGCTCCAATTGTGAGAAGGGGTTTGCAGGTTCTTTGCAGAATTCCTAAGACAGGCAGACAAGCTGGCGCTTTTCTATATATCACTGTTTTTCTTCTTCTTTGGTTAAACTGGGGCTTAGGCTTTATTTCCGTTCCGTTTCTGACAAAGGAAGTCGCTGCTCAATTAAACAAGAAAAAAGTAAAGTACCATTTGCCGTTCCTTGCCGCTGCAGCTTTTGCCGGAAACATAGCATATGGAGGCAGTTGGAACAGTGTTGCTTTTATTCAGATGGGAACAGTGGGAAGCTTTTCGTACAATATGCAGGGGCTTATTCCTCTGACAACCTCTATTTTCAGCAGCATAAACTTAATCGTACTTGCCGTACTGTTTGTGGCTGGTACCATTATATTTTATTTTATGCATCCCTCTGACTCGTCAAAATTCATTATGACCGATTTAGGAGAATCTGAAAGCATTTCAAAACAGCCCGATAAGCCCTCCGCGCCAACCTGCTTCCGCGAAAGGTTTGAAGGCATTTGGGTTTGGGGCATCTTTTTTGTCATTCTGTGGGGAGTCTGGTTTTTCAATCTTATGAGGGATGTAGGGCCTATCGCCATAGATTTGAATGTAGCGAATGTAGCGTTGATTTGTTGGGGGCTTCTGCTCTGGAAGTATCCAAGTGCTTACTTTAAGAGCTTTAGAGAAAATGCATCGGCTGCGGCAGGTGTAATGCTGCAATTCCATATATACGCTGGTATCATGGGGCTAATGCTATTTACCGGACTTGTTCCGGTTATAAGCGATGCTTTCGCCAGAATTTCCACTGACGTAATGTTTCCAATTATGGCGTTTATATCCACTGGTATTGTCAACTTTGCCATTCCTTCTGGTGGTGGCCAATGGGCAGTTCAGGGACCGGTTTTAATTGCCACAGCCCAACAGTTGGGTGCCAATACATTTTTGATTTCACAGGCTTTCGCTCATGCGGATTCTGTAATGAATCTGTTTATTCCGTTTTGGATGTTGCCTGCTGCAGGTCTCCTTAAAATACAGATCCGCGACATTATGGGTTATACCATAGCGGCTGGAATATTTCTGGTCCCGCTGACTGGGCTTGTGCTTACGTTGGCAGGTTTTGGCGTGCTTCCGATATATTAGGAAGGGGGAAATAGTGGCTAAACAACAACCTTATACTTATCGTATCCTTTCCCGTTGTCGGGGAAGCGAAGTAACAAAAGGCGAGTCAATTCTTTGTGATACTGATCTTCGCATTATCTACGGCTGGCCTGGATTTCCCGAACGCTTTGTCAAAATAATTGAAGAGGAATTTAATGGCGAAGTCGTTAAGAAGGATCAAATTCGCGTTATTATTGACCATATGTGTCCGCCGCGTGATCAGAAACAATGCGAATATCTAGAGTTGGTGAGGGAATCTTGCAAAAAGCTTGATTTGGAATGTTGGGACATGAAAGGAATCGGGCATAATCTGGCTATTGAGCAAGGTTGGGTAAAGCCAGGTATGCTTGTAACTCATTTCGATGCCCATGTTGCCAGTGTTGGTGCAGTTGGCGCATTTGGCTTCGGATCGGCTGTTGAGATGATCGTTCCTTTTATGACAGCAAAATGCTGGCTTGATGTGCCGCCTGTATATCGTATTGATTTAAGCGGCAAACTGGCACAAGGTGTTATGGGGCGCGATCTTCTCCACTATATGGTTGATAGTGTAGGAAGAACAAAGTCTTTTGGCGGTACAGTACTAGAATTTTACTGTGGCGAAGATACTGGTCTGACCGTTGACGACAAAATGACTATATGCAACTTAATCAACTATCTTGGCGCGATGAGCGCAATCTTTGTACCACAAGGTGAAGAAAAAAGCTCAGATGACTGTTACGAAGAGATTATCCGAATAGACCTTTCGGAATTGGAGCCTTTCCTTGGTTGTCCGCCAGCAACAAACTATGCTGCGCCGTTGAGTAAACATATAGGCAAAAAAATCAATATGGCTCTTATTGGAACTTGCTCTGGTGGAGGTCTCAACGATATTGAAACCGCTGCAAAAATTTTACGCGGCAAAGCAGTGGGAAAAGATGTTAAGTTGTATGTTTGCCCATCAACAAATCAAATCTTTAACGATGCCATTGACAAAGGGTATATCAAAGATTTGGTTTCTGCTGGCGCATTTATCTCCTCGCCAACGTGTGATTTTTGCTATGGGCGGGCAGTTTATCTGCAAAGCGGACATCGTGCCATTTCAACCTCGCCACTTAATGTTCCTGGTCGTTTTGGCAGTAAAGAAGCCGAGATTTTCTTGGCTAGCCCTGCGGCGGTAGCTGTTTCAGCTCTGCATGGTGAAATCACTGATCCGCGCAGTGTTTACAATGAACAAGGGAGGAGTGGCTTATGATCGTTGAAGGAAGGGTAGCATGGATATTCCCCGACAATTTTGATGCTGATTTTATTGTCGGTGTCGAAAACATTAGCACTACGGATACTGAAATCCTAAAGGCTGCAGTTATGAAAAACTATGAACCAGATTTCACCCAAAAAATCAAGGAAGGCGACATTATTGTTGCCGGAAAAAACTTCGGATACGGACATCCGCATCCGCAACCTATGATCGGGCTGAGAGGCTGGGGAATAAACGTTGTAATCGCAGAATCGTTCTTTCATGTTTTTTATCGCGGCGAAATTGCCAGCGGTTCAAAGATGTTTGTCAGCCCCGGCATCACGAAAAATGTCGAGCGTTGGGATGAGCTTCACTTGGATACAGAGAAAGCCATTCTAATTAACAAAACAAAAAACAAGGAGATTGCGATTGATCCCATTGGTAAGTATCCTCTTTATTTGATGGAACACAATGTTATGGAATTTATCCATGCCATCAAGTCTGGAGCAATTACTTGAACGGTTGCTTATTAACAATGCGCCCAATCCATACATCGTAAGGAAAAAGGCTAAAAAACAGGAAGCTGTATCACAATAACACTTAGGAGTGTATCTTATGGTAAATTTCCGCAACGGAATGAAAACGGAAGTCAAAGAAAAAATGCGCGAAGGAGTCGGCAGCGGTTCCATTGTGTATTTAGTTGACTGTGAAAAAGAAAAAAATCTCAAACTTGTGGTAGAAGTAACATTGCCACCAGGCTCGTCTATTGGCAGACACAACCATGAAAACGAAACCGAGTATTACATTATTCTGTCTGGCAGTGGCTTTGTAGACGATGACGGCAAAGAAACGGAGGTAAAACAGGGCGATGTGATAATTACAGGTAGAGGTGCTTTCCACAGTATTGCCAACAAAGGTTCTGTCCCGCTGGTGTTTAACGCTTTTATTGTAACTTACTAAAGCAGACTTGTTTGCAAGCTGCAAACTTTTGATTCGTCCGTGTTTGCGAACTGGTTTGCAGCGACTTGTCTCTTTTAGAATATGGCGCAAAAAATATGCGGAAACAAAGATTTCCGTTATTCAAAATCGTCTGAAAATTTGATGTGTAATCATGTTTTGTGATGCACCAGCGTAGAAGTAAAAACATACCTTCGGGTATGAAAGATTTTAGGAGGAACATCGTATGAATTTTGTCCCTACTGTGGAACAGGAAATGATTTGCAAAATGGTCAGGGAGTTCGCAAAGAAAGAAGTGGAGCCAATCGCAGCGGAAATTGACGAGACGGCCCGCTTCCCCAAAGAAACAATCGAAAAAGCCGGCAGACTCGGCATCATGGGAATGCCGCTGCCCAGAGAATACGGCGGCGCGGGCGCCGATTATGTCGCGTACATAATGGCAATGGAAGAACTGTCAAAAGTCTGCGGCTCCACAGGCGTAATAATCCAGACGCACATCGCGTTGTGCTCGTGGCCAATCTTGACATACGGCACGGAAGAGCAAAAGCGGAAGTACCTGCCCGACCTTCTCAGCGGCAGAAAACTCGGCGCGTTCGGCCTTACAGAGCCAAACGCCGGATCCGACGCCGCGGGAATGCAGACAAAAGCTGTCGACGCCGGCGACCACTGGCTTTTGAACGGCTCGAAAATATTTATCTCAGGAGGCGGCATCGCGGAAGTCTACGTCGTCATGGCGTTAACCGACAAAACACAAGGCACGCGCGGCATAAGCGCGTTTATCGTGGACAGAGACATACCCGGCTTCACCGTGCCGAAAAAGGAAAACAAAATGGGCATACGCGGCTCCATAGCGGCGGAGCTTGTGTTTGAAAACGTGAAACTGCCCAAAGACGCGCTCTTGGGGCAAGTGGGCCGGGGCTTCGGCGTGGCGATGGCGGCCCTTGACGTAGGCAGGCTCGGCATCGGGGCGCAGGCCCTGGGCATAGCGCAGGGAGCTTTCGACCAGACCGTGGCGTACATGAAATCGCGCAAGCAGTTTGGAAAAACGCTGGATAAATTCCAGGCCCTTTCTTTCGAGATGGCGCATATGCACAACATGATAGAGTCATCGAGGCTTCTGCTTTACAAAGCCGCCGACCGCCGGCAGCGCGGCCTGCCGAGCACGCTGGAAGCGGCGATGGCAAAACTTTCATGCTCTGAAACCGCCATGTACGTTACGACAAAGGCGGTGCAGTTCCACGGCGGCTACGGCTATATCAAAGACTACCCGGTGGAGCGCATGATGAGGGATGCCAAAATAACGGAAATCTACGAAGGAACGTCCGAGGTCATGAAAATGATTATTTCAGGCTCGATTTTCAAATAAAAGGGGAGAGGTGAATACAGATGAAAATAATTGTTTGCGCAAAACAAGTTCCCGACACTAACGAAGTCAAAATTGACCCGGTTAAAAACACGCTGATACGCGAAGGCGTGCCGAGCATTTTAAACCATGACGATGCCAACGCGCTGGAAGAAGCCCTTAAAATCAAGGACAAATTTCCCGACACCCATATAACGGTTATCAGCATGGGGCCGCCGCAGGCCGTCAGTATGTTGCGCGATTGCCTCGCCCTTGGCGCGGACGAAGCGGTGCTTTTGTCCGACAAGGCCTTGGGCGGCTCGGACACATGGGCGACATCCAACGCCTTGACCGCCGCGATAAAAAAAATCGGCAGCTACGATATTATTTTCGCGGGCCGGCAGGCCATAGACGGCGACACCGCGCAGGTCGGGCCGCAGACCGCCGAAAAACTGGATATTCCGCAGGTTACTTATGTGAAAGAACTTGTCGCCATTAACGGAAAAACCCTTACCGTAAAACGCGCACTGGAAAACGGCTACGAATTGATCGAGCTACAAACCCCGTGCCTCTTAACCGCAGTCAAGGAACTCAACACGCCGCGTTACGCGACAGTGTGCGGCATTTACGATGCCTGCCAAAAGGCAATCCCCACATGGAGCGCCGACGATATAGGCGTTGACAGGGAAAAAGTCGGGCTTAAAGCGTCTCCCACAAACGTTTTCCGCTCCTTCACCCCCCTGCCCAAAGGCAAGGGCGTTTCGGTAGAAGGGGACACGGCGGCCGAACTGGCGGCGAATTTTATCGCCGGCTTAAAAGAAAAGCAGATGCTTTAAGGAGGAGAAAAATGTCTGTAAATCTGGCTGATTACAAAGATGTATGGGTGTACGCCGAGCAGCGCGAAGGCAAACTGATGAACGTTACCCTTGAACTTTTAGGCGAAGGGTTCCGCCTGTCACGCGACATTGGCGGCGGCAGTAAAGTCTGCGCCGTCCTTGCGGGCAACAATGTGGATCATTTAATAGAAGAGCTTTTCCACCGCGGCGCGGACAAAGTGTACTGCATAAAGCACCCCCTTCTTGAACGTTACACGACCTGCGGCTACACAAAGGTTGTTACGGAAGCCGTCAAACAGTACAAGCCCGAAATAATGCTTTTCGGCGCGACGCATATCGGTCGCGATCTCGCCCCGCGCATTGCCGCCCGCTTGGACACGGGCTTGACTGCCGACTGCACAAGGCTCGACATAAACACTGCGGACTATATCGAGTATCTTAATAAAAACACCAAGCTGAACACCGAGTCGCTCAAGGAGCATTTGGAGGATAAAGGTCTTAAACAAACGCGCCCGGCTTTTGGCGGCAATGTTATGGCGAGCATACTGTGTCCCAACACAAGGCCGCAGATGGCGACCGTGCGCCCCGGCGTTATGAAAAAGATGGATGTTGACAAAAGCAAAAAGGGCGAGCTTGTCAACGTTCCCGCCAGCCTTAGCGAAAGCGACATACGCACAAAGGTTCTGGAGGTTGTGAAAGAAGCCAAGGAAGTGGTTTCGTTGCACGATGCCGAAATCATCGTGTCCGGCGGGCGCGGCCTTGGGGACAAGTCCGGCTTCGACTTGATCCGCAAGTTTGCCGAAAAGGTCGGCGGCGTTGTAGGCTCTTCCCGCGCGGCCGTTGACGCGGGCTGGATAGACCCGGCCCACCAGGTCGGCCAGACGGGAACGACTGTCAAGCCGATAATTTACTTTGCCTGCGGCATCTCCGGGGCGATCCAGCATCAGGCGGGAATGCAAAACGCCGACTGCATCATCGCCATAAACAAAGACCCTGACGCTCCCATTTTTGAAATCGCAAACTTCGGTCTTGTCGGCGACTTGCACAAGGTTATCCCGGAGCTTATCGCTCAGTGGGATCAGACGTAATTCACAAAGGCTCTATCAAGCCGTTGGCTTGATAAATATAAAAGCAAGAGGAGGTTGTTATGGTTTCAAAAAGTGGCAGAGTGTTATCGTTTATGTTAGCCTTGGAGAAAGCTCCGTGTAAAGGAGGAAACATTTGACAGCAAAGTATCGCATTAACTGGGGAATCTGGATAGGGGTAATGACAGGTATTTATGTTTTTCTTTACTTGAACAGCCCTTTGGCTCAGTACGGGATTATATGGATCACCTTTATCGCCTTGCCTATCTTTTTCAACGGCGGCGCTGCCAGGCAAGATTATTTTTCATATTTTTTAAGCAACATAGCCGGGGTAGCATGGGGATTAATTTTTCTGTTTTTTATCGCCGTGTTCGCAAATTTTATGTCCGATGTATTAGCCACGGCTTTAGGCTGCTTAATTTTTACCGCGTTATGCTGCCTGCATATGCTAGTGCCTAATAAATTTTTGTTTAACAAAGTGCCTGCTATGTTTGGCGGAATATCCGCTACGTTTTCCCAAGGCGGGGAAAATGTTTTGCCGGTTATTTTAACCTTGCTTTGCGGCGTTACGCTGGCGCTTATCTGTAACGAAGGGCGTAATTTTTTGAGCGAAAGCGGCAGTTGGACTTTTAAGAAAAGCAAAAGCTGATGGAAAAGTCCCCGCGATTTTTATGGGGCTTTTCTATTGGCGCGGATATAGCTGCCGGCAAATTTTGGCAGGCGGGCTATTCATCAAGTTTCTGTCAAGCCTCTAATGGCTTGATAAAATAAATTAAAGAGAGGATTTCAAATGAAGACAAAGTTGGCAATTATCGAAACAGGTCTCTGGTATGTCCCGAGAAACGAAATTATCAAGGCCGAAACGCCTGAAATTTACGCTGAAAACAGGCGGCATCTGATCCCCGGATTTGTGGTTCTGGTCGATCATCCCAAGCTCGGAAAAATCCTGTTTGACACAGGCAACGCCGATGACTGGCAAAGCACTTGGAATGACACTATGAAGCAAATTTACAGCTTCGAGCACAGCTACAAACTGGCGGACAAGCTGAAAGAAATGGGATTAACGCCGGGCGACATTGACATTTTGATTCAGTCGCATCTGCATTATGACCACGCTGGAAATATTGGCTTGTTCAAGAACACGAAAGCTGGCAAGCAGATTATCCTTACCAAAGCCGAAGCGCGCGAAGCATTTGTCAATGTCAACCTTGACGATACTGGTTACAGCGGGGCGTATTGGAAGAGGGAGTTCTTGAACATCCCCGGTATCGGTTACAAGTTAATCGAAGAAGATACAAAACTTGCCGACGATGTTGAGCTTTTTATTCAGGTCGGCCATACTCCCGGCGTTATTGGAATGATCGTGCATACAGAAAACTCAGGCTCTTTCATATTTACTTCTGATGCTATTTATTCCAGCAATAATTTTGGCCCCCCGATAGTTTTTCCCGGCCTGTGTACAGACCCAGATAATTACGCGAAAAACATTGAACGTGTAAGGGAGCTACAGAAAAAGTACAACGCCAAAGTCGTTTTCAGCCACGATGTGGAAGACTTTAAGGCATGGAAAAAATCGCCGCACTTCTACGATTGATTGTCAGGACGCTCTAAAAACTTCAGTTTTTAGAGCGTCCCTTTATAGCGCGATAAAAAGGAGGAGCTTAAAAAATGTCAGATTGGAAAAAGTTGTACAAAGAGCGCGTAACAAGCGCGGACGAAGCTGTAAAACACATCAAGTCCGGCGACCGTGTTTTTCTGGCCCATGCCACAGGCGAATCCCTCCTGCTGACCGAGGCAATGGTGAGAAACGCCGCAAGCTACGAAGATGTCGAGATTGTCCACATGGTGGCAATGGGCAAGGGCGAATACTGCAAGCCCGAACACGCAAAAAATTTTCGCCATAACGCCCTTTTCGTAGGAACGCCGACACGGCAGGCGGTTGCCGAAGGCCGGGGGGACTTTACCCCTGTTTTTATCCACCATATCCCCGGCCTGCTTGAAACAACCCTAAAGCCGGATGTCGTTCTTTTGCAATTGTCGCCCCCCAACGAAGAAGGGTATTGCAGTTTTGGCATTTCGGTGGATTATACAAAACCCGCCGCCGAAAACGCGAAAATAACCATAGCGCAGATCAATAAAAATATGCCATTCACTCTGGGCGACTCGCTTATCCATGTAAGCAAGCTCGATCATATCGTCGAGCATGACAGCCCCTTAATCGAACTTAAACCGCCGACGTTAGGCGAAACAGAAATAGCGATAGGCAAAAACTGCGCGTCCCTTGTAAGAAACGGCGACTGTTTGCAGCTTGGCATCGGAGGCATCCCGGATGCGGTGCTTGCGGGGCTTACCGACAAAAACGATCTTGGAATACATACGGAGATGTTTTCCGACGGCGTTGTAGACCTTGCTCGCAAGGGCATAGTCAACAACGCCCGCAAGAATTTTAACACGGGCAAGTTTATTTCGGCCTTCCTTATGGGAACGCGCAAACTCTATGATTTTGTCGATAAAAACCCCGAAGTGGAAATGCACCCCTTTACATACTGCAACAATCCTATCATCGCGGGCAAAAACGACAACTTGGTTTCGATCAATTCCTGCGTCCAAGTTGATCTTATGGGGCAGGTCGTATCGGATTGTATAGGCGAGCTTCAGATCAGCGGCGTAGGCGGCCAAGTTGACTTTGTGCGGGCGGCCTCGTTCAGCAAAGGCGGGCGCAGCATACTGGCGATGCCCTCCTGCGTAAAAGGCAAGGGCGTTTCCAAGATCGTGCCGTTTATCGACCACGGCGCGGCCGTTACGACATCGCGCTTTGACGTGGACTACATTGTAACAGAGTTCGGAATAGCGCATCTTCGCGGGCAGACCTTGCGTGAACGCGCCTTCCGGCTTATCGAAATCGCTCATCCCGATTTCCGCGATGGGCTTAAAAAAGAGTTTGAAAGACGCTTTCACCGCTCTTATCCGTCTAAATAAAAAGGAGTGTTTATGCCAACGATGAACCGCGAACAGATAATGGAAATAATCCCGCACAGGGACCCCATGCTGCTTATTGACGAAGTAACCGCAATGGAGCCGGGGCAAAGCGTTAGCGCGAAATTTTATGTCGATCCCGCAAGGGATATATTCAAAGGCCATTTCCCCGGCGCGCCTGTTTTCCCCGGTGTTTACACGACCGAATGCATGGCGCAGGCGGCGGATATTTTGCTTTTGTCAATGGAGCGTTATAAAAACACAACCCCGCTTTTTATCGGCATCGACAAAGTAAGATTCAAAAACAAAATCGAACCCGGCGACACTATCGAGATACACGCAAAACTTTCAACGGAGCGCCAAGACAAAGCAATCGCTACCTGTTCGGCCGAAGTGTTTGTACGCGGGGAGCTTGCCGCATCAGGCGAAGTTACCCTGGCGATGAGGTGAAATAGCGCAAACAAGGAAATGTTTGTATGGAGATGTGGTGAACATCTCCAAAAAAGCAAAATTAAATATAGCAGACTAAGGAGAAACAACCAATGATGACAGGCGATCAGTATGTCGAAAGCATACGAAAAATGAAAATGGACATTTATATGTTCGGCGAAAAAGTTTCCGGGGCGGCGGATAACCCCATCCTGCGGCCTTCGCTCAATTCGGTAAAGGCCACTTACGACCTTGCCCATATGCCCGAGTACGAAGACCTTATGACCGTTACTTCCCACTTGAGCGGGAAAAAAATCAACCGCTTTTGCCACATACACCAAAGCGCCGAAGACCTTATCAAAAAGGTAAAAATGCAGCGGCTTTTGGGGCAAAAAACGGCATCCTGTTACCAACGCTGCGTGGGCATGGATGCCATGAACTCCCTGTATTCCACCACCTTCGAGTGTGATGCGAAACACGGCACGGCTTATCACAAAAACTTTTTAAACTTTTTGAAACAGGCGCAGGAAAACGACTGGACGGTAGACGGGGCTATGACCGACACCAAAGGCGACCGGGGGCAGGGGCCAAGCGGACAGAGCGATCCCGACCTTTACCTGCACGTTGTCGAGCGCAGGCCTGACGGCATTGTGGTACGCGGGGCGAAGGCGCATCAGACCGGCATAACAAACTCCCACCAAGTGCTTGTCATGCCGACAGTGGCAATGAAGCCCGGCGAGGAAGATTACGCGGTGTCTTTCTCCCTGCCTGTGGATACAAAAGGCATTTTCATGATTATAGGCCGCCAAAGCTGCGACACCCGCAAACTTGAAAACACAGCCATTGATGTAGGCAACAGCGAGTTCGGCGGGGTGGAAGCGCTTGTAATTTTTGACAACGTGTTTGTCCCCAACGAAAACATATTCCTTAACGGGGAGGTTGACTTTTCCGGTATGCTTGTGGAGCGTTTCGCCGGGTATCACAGGCAGAGCTACGGCGGCTGCAAGGTCGGCGTCGGCGATGTTTTGATTGGAGCCGCGGCTCTTGTTGCCGACTACAACGGGGCGCACAAGGCGAGCCATGTAAAAGACAAGCTGATCGAAATGACGCATCTTAACGAGACGCTTTACTCCTGCGGCATCGCTTGCTCAAGCGAGGGTTACGCGACATCTTCCGGTGGCTATATAATCGATCTTCTGCTTGCCAACGTCTGCAAGCAGAACGTTACGCGCTTTCCTTACGAGATTACGCGCCTTGCCGAGGACATTGCCGGGGGTCTTATGGTAACGGCTCCTTCCGAAAAGGATTTGCGCCATGAAAAGCTAGGGCCGTACATAGAGAAATACCTGAAAGGGGTGGACGGGGTTGCCACGGAAGACCGCCTTAAACTTTTGCGCCTGATCGAAAACCTTACGCTAGGCACTGCCGCTGTGGGATACCGCACGGAGTCCATGCATGGAGCGGGTTCCCCGCAGGCGCAGCGGATCATGATTGCCCGCCAGGGGAACATCGATCACAAAAAGGAACTGGCAAAGGCGATAGCCGGAATAGGCCGCTGCTGTTCCGACTGCAAAAAGTAGCCGAGGGTTAAACTTGCCGGCAAACTTTTACCGCTGTACAAGTTTGCCGGCAACCTCTCGTCATAAATCCACAAGAGCCTTACCCCAGGCCGCAATCTCGATTTTCCCCTGAATGCTTACGCCTGTAATTTTCCCGTCGTTTACCGTAACTCCCACGGTGATAACGCCGCCGGGCTGCGCGACATCCGCCGTAACGCTTCCCCCGGCAAGGCTCGCAAGGTACGCGCCCAAAGCCGCCGTGCCTGAGCCGCAACCGCGCTCCCATACTCTTGTGCCGACAGTTTTTACATAAACAAAAGGCTCTATGGCGCAAGACGCGCTATCGTAAAACATAATGCCAAAGGCCTCTTCCTTTGTAAAAACATCGCAGTGCTCGATCAGTTTTTCCGCAAACAGGTTTTTGTCAATCTTTAATGTTTTCGTTTCAGCTATAACGTGCGAAATGCCCGGCAAATGAACCACAGGCAGTGAATAACTCGCCCCTTCGATTTCCGCATCAAAGTGTTTCACAGAATCGGGGGCGGGCATATTCAACTTGCCAAGAAAAAAGCCGGCCTTTCGCGTAATCTCGCAGCGCAAAATATCGCCCGCGCCGGAAGCCTCTATGGGAACGCTGACGGAGCCTTGAGCGGGGCAGGGGAGCGCACCCTTCCACACAAGGTAGGCGCAAAGCGCAAGGGAAGCGTTGCCGCAGAATTCGCCGCCCGCCATTTGAAGCCTTGCCAATGCGTTTGGGTCGCCGGGCTTTTCCACAAAGCCAACTTGCTCGCCGTGAACGCTGTCGTAGGCCATTATTTTTTTTGCGATTTCCGCCTGCCGCTCCCTTGCCACAGGGGATGTTACAAGAATCGTCATGTTTTGCGTGGGGCTTATTTTTACGAATTCAACCTCGATCATGTTCATGCTAACGCTCATGCCCAGCCTTTTTCAAAAAGCGACCACAACCCCTTTTTCGCTTTTACCGTGTGGATAACGTTTTGGGAATAATCGCGTATCTTGAACTGCGTGTTGGGGTAACGCTGTTTTTGCGCTTCGACATATTCCAGCGAATCCTCGAAAGTGTCGAAATTTGCACATAACGTTTTTCGCAATTCCTCGTCCGCCGGGTAAACCGAAAATTTTAGCCCAAGATTGTGCTGCGGCAAGGGGCTTTTTTCTTTCGGCTGATAGGTGTAGATTACCTGTTGGACATGATTGTAAACGCAATATTCGGCATTGGGATAATCGATTTTTTTTGCCTCAATGTAATTCTTGGCTTCGTCTAAAGAATTGAAAACGGTAAAAACTTCCGCATTTGTGCGGAAAGACTGCCAAGGCACAAAAGCGGAATCGAGAACGTGTCCTGTAAAACAGTTTACCCGCACTAAGGCAACCTCTGTTTCTTCAATGGCAGGGAATTTTGGCGTTGGCAAAGCAAGCTCCTTATCTATCGACTACAAGGATTTGTTCGAGAACCCGTTCGGGCAAAACCCAAACGGTGATTCCCGAACAAACATCCGCTACTTAAATTTCGCCTTCACGCTTTCCGCGACAGCCTTGTCATCCGCAATGTAAGGAATCGTGATCTGGCTTTTGCCCGAGTATTTTTTGTTGTACTCTTTAACAGTCTCGACGGAATTTTCGTTACGCGCCCAACTTCGCCGGGCGACCCCGCCGATAACGTCCCAGAGCATCGCGCTTTTGATAATCTCGTCAACACGCTCAGAGCCGTCAAGCACAAGCCCGAAGCCGCCGTTTATCGCCTTGCCAATCCCCACGCCGCCGCCGTTATGCAAAGCCACAAGGCTCATGCCGCGAGCCGCATTCCCGGCGAAGCACTGCGTAGCCATATCCGCCATAACATTGGAGCCGTCTTTAATGTTGGAAGTTTCCCGGAAAGGCGAATCCGTGCCGCTGACATCGTGATGATCCCTCCCCAGCATAATCGCGCCGACAACGCCCTGGCGCACAAGCTCGTTGAACTTAAGCGCGATCCGCACCCTGCCTTCGGCATCCTGATACAAAATACGCGCCTGAGTTCCCACAACAAGTTTGTTTTTTTCCGCATCCCGAATCCAGTTGTAGTTGTCCAAATCCTGATACCGGCGGTCTTTGTCGATACAGGCCATCGCCGCCTCGTCCGTTTTGCGAAGGTCGTCGTGTTTGCCGGAAAGACAAACCCAGCGGAAAGGCCCGTAGCCGTAATCGAAAAGAAGCGGCCCCATAATGTTTTCGACATAAGAGGGAAACACAAAGCCGTCTTTTTCGTCCTGCCCGTTTTTCGACACTTCTTTTACGCCCGCGTCATAAACCGCTTTAAGGAAGGAGTTGCCGTAATCAAAAAAGTACGAGCCGCGATCCGCAAGTTTTTTGATTATCGCGTAATGCGTGTGCAGGGTTTTGTTTATCTTTGCGATAAATTCATCCCGCTTGGATTTGTCTGCAAGCAGGGCTGTGCGCTCTTCAAAGCTCACGCCTTGCGGACAGTAGCCGCCTTCGTAAACCGCATGGCAGGAAGTCTGATCGCTTATAAGCGGTATCTTGATATTGTTGTCAAGCGCGTATTGCAGAAGGTCTACGATGTTCCCGTGATACGCAATGGAGTACGGCTCTTTTTTTGCAAGATATTCATCGGCCTTGGCAAAAACTTCCGAAAGATTGTCCGAGCAAAATTTCACCCAGCCTTGGTTTAGCCGGGTTTCGATCCTGCTTTTGTCAACCTCCGCGAAAACGCCCACGGCTCCTGCAATTTCGGTGGCCTTCGGCTGTGCGCCGCTCATGCCGCCAAGCCCCGATGACACAAACAGACAGCCGCGCAAATCCTTGTCAACCGGGATATTAAGCTCCTGCCTGCCGGCGTTTAAAAGCGTGTTGTATGTTCCGTGAACAATCCCCTGCGGGCCAATGTACATCCAGCCGCCAGCCGTCATTTGCCCGTAATTGGCAACGCCCATTTGTTGTGCGACTTCCCAATCGTGCAGGTTGTCGAAAAGCCCGATCATTAGCGCGTTAGTTGTAATGACGCGCGGCGCGTCGGGTTTTGAAATAAAAAGCCCCAGCGGGTGGCCGCTTTCAAGAACGAGCGTTTGTTCCTGCGTCATGTTTTCCAGATACTTCATTATAAGCCGGTACTGCAGCCAGTTCTGGCAGACGCTCCCGGTCTCGCCGTAAGTTACAAGCTCATACGGGTAAAGCGCGACTTCAAAATCGAGATTGTTGTCGATCATAACCTGAAAGGCTTTCCCCTCCGTGCATTTTCCCTTGTACTGGTCAATGGGCTTTCCGTAAATACGCGCGGCAGGCCGGAAGCGGTAGGCGTAAATGCGCCCGAATGTAAAAAGCTCCTCCAGAAATTCCGGGATAAGCGCCGCGTGGTGCTTGTTAGGCACGTAACGCAGGGCGTTTTTCAGCGCGACCTCCGTCTGGGCTTGCGACAGCCGGAAGCCGCGCGAAGGCGCCCGGCGGATGCCTTTTTCAAAAACTGCCGGCGCCGGCAGTTCGTTCAAATCGTCTTCAAGATTGATTGTCATAAATTCTTTCATAACGTTTCTCCTTGCATGAAATATGTTTCTGTGTGCATTTTGCACAAAATTACAACGGAAATCCCAACAGCATTGCGATTGGGATTGCAAGCAAAATCGAAACCACCACCCGCTGGAACCAGATTATCAAAATGTGGTGCAGTTTGATTTTTATCTCCGTGCCCAAAAGGCAGGGTATGCTTGCCGAAAAAAACAGAACCGCGCTTAACGACACAACGCCGACAACAAAGCGAAGGCGCAGCGACTCTTCGCCGGCAACCAAAAGAGCCGGCAGGAACATTTCCGGCAGGCTTAACGCGGCGGCTTTTCCCGCAAGCGCGGACATCTCGCCAAAGCCGAAAATGCGGAAAATCGGCCAAAAGATAAAACCCAAAATATCGAACACGGGCGTGTACTCGGCAAGCACAAGCCCGATAAGCCCTATCGCCGTTATGGAAGGAATTACCGCAAAGGCCATGTTAAAACCGTCTTTGATGTTTTTCAAAAACAGCCCGCCAAGGTTTCCGCTTTTTTCCGCCGCGTTCACCCCAGCGTTCCATGCGTTTTTTAGCAAATTCCCCTTGGGAATAACCTCCGGGTCGCCTTTCCCGGTGTAGTAGGTGTCCGGCATTTTGGAGATTGGCGGAATCCGCGCAGTAACGGCCGCCGCGGCAAATGTCGTAAAAACTACCGATCCAAAAAAAGCCCCCCAATGTTCCATTAGCTGAAGCGTGTTTGCGACAACCACAAGGAAGGTGATCGAAACTGTGGCAAAGCCCGTCGCGTTGATCGCCGCCTCGCGGAAGCTGTATTTTCCCCTAACGTACTGCTCGTTTGTTACGAGAAACGCGATGGAGTAGCTTGCGACAAAGGATGTGGCCGCGTCAATTGCCGAGCGTCCCGGCGTTTTGAAAACTGGGCGCATTATGGGGGTAAGAAAAACCGCGATAAATTCCATAAGGCCGAATGTGGTAAGAAAGGCCAGGAAAACCGCTCCTATGGGGATTACAAGCCCGACAGGAATGGCCAGTATGTTAAAAAGGAAGGGGCCGAAGTCCGGCCGCCACAGCCAGGCCAAAGAGGCCGCTTCCCGGCCCATGTCGAAAAAAATCACGGTTCCGACAATCGCGCCTATGCACTTGGAAACAGTGAAAAAAACTGAAAGCCTGTCCGCGTTCCATGTTTTTCTTTTGAAGGGAAGTATCGCGCCTGCGTACATTAAAAAAAGCGCGTAAATGCGAGCCGCACCCAAGGCGTTGCCTCGTATAAACGTAACGATGTGGTCTACCGGTATTGTCGATACCCCGCCATTCAGCCAAGGGAAGGACACCGGGACAAAAAAGAAAAATACGCCTAACGCGCTTCCGAAGATAAATTTGAGCGGGAATCCCGCGCCCGATTTTTCTGTCATAAAAACTCCGTTTTTTGCAATTGAATTATTTGGACAAAGCCAGTTTTTACGCTTTTTACAAGGGCGAAACCCGCATTGGAAAGGTTTCGCGTTATGTCGCCCGTCGAATAAATTTTAACATCGCCGGTGTTCAATAGCGGCATAAAAACATTGGCAATATGCCGAAAGACGGCCGGCAGGGAAATTTCGGCAATGTAAAGACTTCCGCCGGGTCTTAACACCCTTTCGGCCTCCCGCGCAAAAGCGCCCACGTCGGGGAAATGGTGGTAGGCCGCGCAAACGGTAACAATATTCATACTAGCAGTCTCGAAAGGAATTTTGTCGCAACCGCCGACAGCGAAATGAAACCCGCCATTGCGGATGCCGGCCTGTGCAATCATTTGCGGGGAAATGTCAATGCCGAATCCGCGTATATTTTTTACCCGCGCAATTTTTGACAAAAGAGCGCCGTTGCCGCAGGCGACATCCAAAACGGCATCACCGTCGTTTACCGACATATTCGCGACAAGCAGGTTTTTAAACTTTTCCGTAAGCCTGCCGTCCAGCGTATTCTCATAATCACCGGCCTTTTTGTCGTAGGCTTTTATATTTTTTTCGATAACGCCGCTCATGCCGCTCATTTTGCCCCCTGCAAAAAATCCCCTAAAAACAAAAGGCTTGCCCGCCTCGTAAAAAGCGCGAACAAGCCCGGCGAAAATCATCCCAAACTACAAAATCATGGCGGCAATAGTGCCCATGATCATAATCGGAAAGTTGAAGTGAATGAACGAAGGAACGCAAGTGTCGTAGATGTGGTCATGCTGCCCGTCAACGCTCAACCCCGCCGTGGGCCCCAGCGTGGAGTCCGAAGCTGGAGTGCCGGCATCGCCTGTAACGCCGGCGGCAATAATAAGCGCGGCAGTGGCGGCAGGGCTAAAGCCCATCTCCATCATGAAAGGCACAAAAACTATCGCAATAATAGGAATAGTGCCAAAAGAAGTGCCAATGCCCATCGTTATAAACAAGCCGACCATCTGCATAGCAAGAACCGCGCCCAGCCTGTTGTCGCCCACGATACCGCGCGCCCAGTCAACCAAGGGGGCCACGCCCGCCGTCGCGTGCATAACGCCGGCAAAGCCGCCCGCCGCAAGCATGATAAAGGCGATAAAGCCCATAAGCCCAATCCCGCCCTTAATGTTCGCATCGAACTCCTTGTATTTAATCGCGCCTGTCGCCACCATGATAAGAATGCCGATAGCCGCGCCCAAAGGCAGCGCCCACATAGCCGCCGTGCCGGTAATCGCCCTAAAAATCAACTGCGTGGCAAAAGCCGTAAGAGCGCCAATCAACGCGCCCCAATGTTTAAGCTCAAAGCCCCCGGTATCTTCGGCAACCTCCGGCATACCAGACAGCGGCAGGTCTTTGTACTCGCGCGGTTTTCTGTAAGTGATAAAAATCGCGATAAAAAGCCCGATAACCATGCCGATAGTAGGCAGAATCGCCGGCACCACCATGTCGGCGGCGTCAATTTCCATGCCTGCCAAGTTCATGTTAGTCGCAACGATACCGTGGAAAATAATCCCGAACCCCATAGGGATCAGCATATACGGCGCTTTAAGCCCGAACACAAGAGCGCAGGCCACCCCCCGGCGGTCGATCTTCATCTTGTTGAAAAGATGAATCATCGGCGGAATCAGAATAGGAATGAACGCAATGTGAATCGGAATCACGTTCTGCGACAGACAGGCGACACCGGCTAAAATAAGAACAAACCATTTTCCCGTCTTGCCGAAAGTCTTCTCAAGCGATTTGGCAAACTTGCCCGCAAGCCCCGTCCCGGATATGCCGTAAGCGAGCGCGCCCAAAAGCAGGTACGAAAGCACGACTTGGTTTTTCGCCGCCATGCCGCCGATAAAAGTCGGCATGATCACGTTCATCGGCATCCCGGCAATAAGGCCGCCCAGCACCGCCGAAATCATAATCGCTATAACGATGTTAAACTTCAGCAGACACAGCACAGTCATAACCGTTATCGATACGACAACCGGATTTGTAATAATGTCCATAAAACCTCCATATAAAATCTATCCGGACTAAGCCGGATAACTACAATTTTGAACCCCACCTTTTTCACACGGCCGTCATTATTTTAGCACGCCGGCGGCTTTTTCGACAAGCTCCACAATCGCGCCCGAATCGATAATTTCGGAAACCTTGTTAAAATCGACATAAAGCTCCCTGTCCTCGCCGACTTTTTGCGCAACTTTGCGAATTTCGCCATAAGCCGCCTGCGTACCCGCCCCCAGTTTTTTCCCGGCGTCCTTCGCATTCAAATCGACAGCCTGCGCCGCCGCAAAAAGCTCGATAGCCAAAACCCGGCTTGAGTTAAAATAAATCTCCCGCGCCTTTCGCGCCGCAATCGTCCCCATGCTTACATGGTCTTCCTGATTTGCCGAAGACGGAATCGAGTCCACGCTTGCCGGGTGGGCGAGCACCTTGTTTTCCGAAACGAGGGCGGCCGCCGAATACTGGGCGATCATAAAGCCTGAGTGAAGCCCCCCCTGCTCGGTAAGAAAACCGGGAAGCCCAGAGACAAGCGGGTTTACAAGCCTGTCAATGCGCCGCTCGCAGACATTTGCAAGCTCGGCCAAAGCGATGCCCAAAAAGTCGAAGGCCAGCGCCATAGGCTGCCCGTGAAAGTTCCCGCCGGAAACCGCCATTTCTTTGTCAGCAAGGATGATCGGATTGTCCGTAACGGAGTTCATCTCGACCTCGACCTTCTCTGCCACATAACGCACCGCGTCCCGGCTCGCCCCGTGAATCTGGGGCACACAGCGCAGGCTGTAAGCGTCCTGCACCCGGACCTCCCCCCCCCTGGTAACCCT
>JGI24700J35501_10930747_pt1 | contig 21558 bp, 24 predicted proteins | sample TergutTh196P1_FD_35501 | JGI IMG/M metagenome (IMG submission 35501)
GCCGAATAATTTCAGCCCACGGCGGCGGAGCATTTAGCGTACAATACAGCAATATAGCCGATTCTGACCAATGGCTGTACAGCCACAAAATTTTAACGCACTTAATGCAAAACGGCACAATAGAGGAAGTTTTGGCTACTAATTACGCCGAACTTTTTGCAAAAGCACCGTTTTATTTGCATGAATATGCAGTTACAATGCAAGCGGATTGGTTTAGTGCTACTTTTGTGCAAAGCGGCATAATAATTCCAGATGAATTTAGGCAAATACTGGTTATTCCGCCAACTGACGGCATAACCGCAACTGTAATTTTTGTAGCAGAAGACGGCTACAGTTACAAATTTTCCGTTGCACCCACAGAAGAAGCCGATTTTAGGCACAATATTTACAACAACGCAAATAACCCGTATTATACGGCGGAAAACGGCGTTTTTGTACGGGCGAATAATTCTGTATTTTACGGCGTTTCGGTGCAGCACCCTTATGCTGATATTTTCGGCTTTTCGCTAAATTTTGTACAGGATATGGTGTCCGTTTTCTTTAGAAACCCCGCAACAATCCGCACAATAGTTAGAGATGATTCCTGGGTTTTTCGGGACGTTAATACCGTTGTTGTTTACCACGATACAAATATTTTAGAGTACATAAACTACCGCGCAATAGACCGCAGCAGACAGCCCACTTTTTTAGAGGATTATTCCGCCGCAATACAATTTATTTTGCAGGACGCTTTAATAACAAACGATTTTTATTTGGCAGGTTTTACCGAAAACAGCGGCACACACACGTTTTATTTCAATTTTACGGTTGACAATATGCCTGTTTCGTTGCCCAATAATTGGCCAGCAGATAACCCTTTGCAACACGCAATAATCGTTACTGTTGACCACGCCACCGTTGTGCGTTACCGCAAATTAGCAGTGAATTTTTATGCAAATTTTGAGGTTAGATTGAATAATTTTGCAAGTTTGCAAAATCATATTGCAGAAATTTTAGGGGCAAATTAACCCCCAGATAGTAGCGACCGTAGGGGCGACCGTCCTCGGTCGCCCGTCCTATCTAGTTTACAATATTTTAATAAAAGTGTACGCAGGTGGGGCAAATTAATAGGAGTGATTTTTTTGGAAAAAACGGGTTATTTAGGCCCAAAGGGGACTTTCACACAGCAAGCCGCCGCCATTTTAGCACCGCAAACAGAATTTGTTCCGTTGCGAGATATAAAAGAAATATTTGATACGGTTGACAACGGCTTGTGCAACATAGGAATAGCACCTATAGAAAACTCGACAGGAGGCTCTGTTAATGCTACTTTAGATGCGTTGTTGGCAAGCAGCGTACTAATAACAGAGTTGTTAGTTATGCCTATCTGCCACGCAATAATGAGCAATAGTGCCGCACCACAAAAAGTTTTGGCACACCCGCAAGCGTTGGCACAATGCCGAGAATATCTGCGGGAAAATTTTGCTAATATTCCGCAAATAACTTGCAGCAGCAACGGCGAGGCCGCCGCAATAGCCAGCAAAGACAGCACCGTAGCGGCAATAGCACCAATTTACGCCGCAAAAGAATACAGCCTTAATATCTTGGGTAAAAATATTCAAGATAGTGCGGTTAATAGCACCAGTTTTATAAAGGTAGAAAAAGAGGAAAAATCTACAAAAAACGACAATACAACAAGCAAAACGCAAAATTATCGCACAACTATAGCGTTTTCCACCGAAAACCGCCCTGGGTCGCTGTGCAAAATATTGGGCATTTTTGACCATTATCACATAAATATGTCAAAAATACTAAGCCGCCCAAATCCCGCACGGCTAGGCGAATATATTTTTTTTGTGGATATAGAAAACTACAACGCACTAGATGCAAAAAAATCGCTAAACAAAATAAAACACGCCGATAACATAACTATGTACAAATTTTTAGGAGAGTACCCAACAAAAAACCCGTAAAATAGGCAATATATTTTTGCAGACGGCAATTTTTGCCCAAATTTTTCTGCTTTTTAATACACTTGACATTAAATTTGCTTTATTTTACAATATAATTATAATGTTTTTTTAGGAGGAAATTATGATAGATATAACAACCACCGCCGACGAAGAATACGACCGCTATTTTAACCCCGTAAACCTTGCGGTGCTTGAAGAATCCTATGCACAGGCGGAAAGAGGCGAATTTATAGTAAAAACTATGGAGGAGTTGGAATCTTACGAATGATAGACAAAGAAAACGAAAACTGGCAAAACTGGGACTGGAGCGCCCACAACAACTGCCAGCATATTCCCAACGCCGAAACAATAGCGGCTATGGAAGAAACAGAGGAAATATTACGCAAAATTAGGGCAGGGGAATATTCGGGGCCATCGTATGATTCCTTTGAAGAAATGCTTGCGGAGATTGATGCAGAAATAGCGGCGGAAGAAGAGGAAGAAAGAAGATTGGCAGCCGAAAATCCAAAAGCGGAGCGGATATTATATGAACTACAAAATTAAACGCACCGCCGCATTTAGGCGAGAATTTAGAAATTTACGCAAGAGTGGCTACAACATGAAAAAATTGGGCTATGTAGTCAACCTACTGAAAAAAGGTATTCCGTTGCCGTCAAACCACGACGATCACGCTCTTGTCGGCAACTGGAAAGGCTTTAGAGAGTGCCACGTTGCACCCGATTGGTTGCTGATTTACAAAATCGATGCTGGCGTATTGGTGCTAACCTTGCAACGCACAGGCTCACACGCCGACTTGTTTAACAAATAAGCAAATAAGGAGTTAAAATTCCAATGACCCCAAAATACCAAATACTAATCCATTGGAGCAACGACGACAACGCCTATATAGCAGAAGTACCCGAACTGCCTGGCTGTATGGCGGACGGCAAAACCATTGCCGAAGTTGCCGCTAACGTTGAAATTATCATCGAAGAATGGCTAGAATCCGCCGCTTTGGACGGCGAGCCGATTCCCGTGCCAAATGAAAAATTAATGTACGCTTAGCAAAGGAAACCAAAAATGACCCAAAAAACAAAAAAAATAATATTTATACTCACCGAAGCCATATCGCTAGTGGCTTTTTCGGTGTTGCTGTGGTTTACCATGACACACAGCTTACGTGGACTCGTCTTTTTTCTTGCTGGCTCTGCACTTATTCACGTGCTGTTTGACACTATCCGCCGCACTTTATGGAAAGAAACTTTCCAATTCGACGAAAATGGCGAAGAAACTTCCAAAAATCCCATTAAAGCCATTAAAATCGGCAAATATAGCGTTGAACTAAATCCCAAAAACGTCAAAATGCAAACTATGCTCCTCGATGCCGCAATGGGTTTCCTTTTCATTGCGGGAACGCTTAATCTTGTGGACGCGCTCGAACCCTACGATTTGTCGTTTGACACGGTTGGGTTGCCAATCGGATTTTTGATTGGTGCAGTTGCTTTGCTTATCGCCAAATTCAACAACAGCCGCCAAGCCGCCGAACGTGCCCGCGCAATAGCCGAACGTGCCAACGAAAGCAAAAGCCATTTTCTCGCCACAATGTCCCACGAAATCCGCACCCCGCTCAACGCAATTATCGGCATAACACAAATTCAACTGCAAAAAGACAACCTGCCGCAAGAATATTCCACCGTTTTTGACCGCATTTACACCAGCGGCGACGGCTTGCTAAGCATTATCAACGATATTTTGGATATGTCCAAAATCGAGGCGGGTAAATTTGAACTTATGCAAAACGAATATTATCTGGCAAGCCTTATCCATGACATTGTGCAGCTGAATGTCGTGCGGCTAGGCACAAAATCCATCGATTTCCAGCTAGACGTAAGTGCCGATCTACCCGCAAAACTCATGGGCGACGACGTTCGCATAAAGCAAATTCTCAACAATCTGCTCTCAAACGCCATAAAATACACCGACAAAGGCTTTATCAAGCTATCCGTCAGTCATTCCCAGAAAGACGGGCTGATTGTTCTGCGGTTTCGGGTGGCGGACAGCGGACAGGGCATGAAACCCGAAGATGTTGAAAATTTGTTTTCGGCGTACTCTCGGTTTAACTTGGAGGTAAACCGCATAACCGAGGGCGTTGGGCTGGGCATGAACATAACACAGCGGCTAGTTGAAATGATGCGCGGCAAAATCGAAGTTTCCAGTGAATACGGCAAAGGGAGCGTGTTCACAGTAGAAATTTTGCAACGAGAAATGTACCCGTATGAAACAATCGGTGCAGAGTTGGCAAGCATTGTGGAACAATCCAGTAAATTGGGGCTTTACCCGCACGAGGTCATCGGCGACGAACTTGCAAGCCAGCTAAGCAATTTTAGTTTCAACAACCACAAGGCACAGCTGACAATCCAGCCAATGCCGTACGGCAAGGTGCTTGTGGTGGACGACACCGAGATAAATTTGTACGTGGCGGAGGGCTTGCTTGCACCGTACCAATTAGCTGTAAGCACGGTGGCGAGCGGCTTTGCGGCGTTGGAGAACGTGGCGAACGGCGAGCAATACGATATAATTTTCATGGATCACATGATGCCGAAAATGGACGGAATAGAAACGACCAAGAAAATCCGAGAAAGCGGCTATAACGGGACGATAGTAGCACTTACAGCAAACGCAATCGCTGGCAACGAGCAAATGTTCCGAGAAAACGGCTTTGACGGCTTTATTTCCAAGCCGATAAACATCACAATTTTGGACGAAACGCTACACAAATTTATACGAGAAAAACGTCCCAAAGATGCAGAAATAGCGGAAGATGCCGCCACGAAAATTTACGAACTTTCACGCAAACTGACGGAAACGGAAGAAACGCCGAAACCTACACAAAAGGTGGAAAACCCAAATGTGCCGAACGTGCCAAACGTGCCAAATGTACCAAAACAAACAAAACCCGCTCCACAAGCGGAACTTGACCCCAAAATGGCGGACATATTCTGCCGTGATGCCGAAAAAGCAATAGCGACAATGCACACAACATTATCCGAGTTATCCGCCGAAAACATGAAATTATTCACAATAACGGTGCATTCCATGCGGTCGGCACTGTACAATATAGGCGAAACCACCGACAAAATTCAAGCGGCACAACTATTGGAAGAGGCGGGCAACGTAGCGAACAAGGTATATATAATGTCGCAAGCGGAGTTGTTCATAGAAATTTTGCAGGAGATAATAATAAAAATTCGTCCGCAATCCACCGAGCCGCAACTTAGCGAAATTGAAGAAGACACCGCATTTTTAGCGGAGCAGTTGACGTTACTTCAGCAGGCTTGCGAAGAATACAACGACACCGCCGCCTACGCCACTTTGGAGCGTTTGCAACAAAAACAATGGCAACCCGCCACCAACAGCGAGTTGGAGCATATTAATAATGCGTTATTTTTACACAGCGATTTTGAAAGAGCGGCAGAGTTAGCAAGGCGGCTTTTTGCGGGGGTTAGAGGGGGATAAACGGGCGATCGTCCACCTGCGTACATTTAGACTAAATCAGAACGGGAAAACGGGCGGATAATATCCGCCCGTTATTTTTGTTAAGTTGTTTCAGTATAATAGCAACCCCCACGAAAATTCAAAAAATATGCACAATTTTCGTTCAACATCATTAAAAAATTTACCTGTCTGCCGACAGGCAGGGCGGGTCAAGGGGCGCGCTCCTTGCGGGGTGTGGGGCGGAGCCCCACGGTTTTATTCCCTACAGCCCTAAAAACGGATTCGGGCTTATGTGGCTGCCGTTTCGGCGTACTTCAAAATGGAGGTGCGGGCCTGTTGATATGCCTGTTGTGCCTACACGGGCTATTACGTCGCCACGGTTTACCCATTGTCCCTCGGAAACTAGGTTGCGGGAGTTATGACCATACAACGTTGTTAAGCCGTTGCCGTGATCGATTATTACGGTGTTGCCAAACCCGCCGCGCCAGCCAGATGCAATTACAAAACCCGATTCTGCCGCAATTATATTTGTACCCGAAGGTGCAGGAATATCCACGCCTGTGTGAAATTCTGGGCGGCGTGTTATGGGGTGCGTACGGTTGCCATAACCGCTAGATACCCTTGTATGCCCTGGCACAGGCCACGCCATAGTTCCGCCAGCGTGTACTGGTGCGGCGGCTTGTGCGGCGGCTTGCTCGGCGGTGGGCTGACGTGCGGCACGTTCGGCGGCCTCGCGGGCCTCACGTTCGGCACGTTCGCGGGCGGCACGTTCGGCGGCGGCTTGTGCGGCTCTGCGGCGTTCTGCCTCTTCCGCTTGCCTTGCCCGTTCTAATGCTTGCTGTATTTCTATTCCTATTTGCCTGTCGGTTTCTTCTAATTGGCGTACGAGTAATTCTTGTTGAGTTGCAACATCTTCTAGCCGCCACATGAAGTTTTCTTTATTGCTTAACGCCAGCTGCAAATCTGCAACACGTTCCGCTTGCAACACTTGCAACGATTCGTAGCGGGTCATTGTTCTAAAGGTTTCTTCTAGCGTTTTTTCTACTAAATCTTCTGCATCTTGCAGCCTTGTCGCCATTTCTCGGTCTGTGCGGGCTATTGCATTCATATGTTCTAATCTAGCCAAAAAATCCAAAAAGCTGTTTGCCTGCATAACAACCTCTAAATAGCCCATTGGCCCGTGAATATACATAACGCGCAATCTGGTCTTAAAGCGGTCAAAATGGTCGTCTCTGTCTTGGCGGGCTTGTTCTAGGTCTAGCTCTGCCAGTTCCAAATCCAGCCTTGTTTCTTCTAGCGATTCTTCTATTAGAACCAGCTGATCGGTTGCGTGTTCCAAAACTATGTCCATTTCCAAAATTTCCAGTTCCAAGGTTTCCATTTCCTGCAAAATTTCGATGTATTCGCCCCTAGCACCAGCTATTTCGGCTTGTACTTCAATGCGGCGCTGTTCTAGTTCTGCCACGCTGCTTGCACTAACCACCACTAATGGCGTTAAAATTGCAAAAGCTAATGTTACCAACATCAATTTTTTAGCACTTTGTGCCAATTTCTTCATAAGAATAACCTCCTAAAAAAATTCCACTACACGTGCAAATGCCGCCGTATAGAGGTTCCCGAGCCGATAGTGCCAATTAACGCACCCAGCCCAATAATTATGGGAAACAGCATTACAAAAATTTCGTTTGCCGCCCTAAACCGCACAAATTCTATAACGGCGGTGTTGTCATGCACCCAGTTTAGCACACGAGCGTAGCCAAACATCATTATACCGACAGGGAAAAGTGCCCCCATTATGCCTATTAGAATGCCCTCTATGACGAATGGCCAGCGGATAAACCAGTCGGTTGCACCTATGTACTTCATAATATTTATATCGCTTTGCCGTGCGTTTACTGTTATGCGGATTGTGTTTGTTATTATGATTATGGACACTATCGCCAAAACAAGAATTAGCGCCGTGCTAGACCAGCGTATCATATCCGAGACGGCGATTACCATATTGGCAATATTTTGGTTTTGGCGGATACTGTAAATGCCCAAATCCCACAATCCTTCTAAGGCTAAAACAACTTCATCGTGGTAGCGCAGGTCGCTAATCTCCACGTTAAACGAGCGGTTAAAAGTATCTGGTGGCAAGCCCTCTAAAATACTTTGGTCTTCGTGCTGCCCTAGCACAATAGAAAAAGCGTCTTCGTGCGAGACAAACCGTGCCGAAACCACGTTATCTACCGCTAAAATAGCATCGTACAAACCAGTTAAACCTGATGCCGTAACGTCGTTATCTATAAAAACGGCTATGCCTATGTCTTCTTCTAGCTGTTGCAAAAAGTAATCTATGTTGGAAGCCAGCGAATAAAATACTGCAACTATCATTAAGCAAGAGGCGACAGTCAGAATGGATGCAATCGACATAAGTCTGTTGCGGATAATTCCTGCAAACGCCTCGCCAAAAAAATATCGCGATCTTCTAAACGTCAAGTAAAAACACTCTCCTTTTTGGGTAATTTAGTTTACTTTTTTTGTGCTGTAGTGCAATTTGCTTTTGCCTACTAAACAGCGAATTTTAGCATAGTTTTTTCTTTGGGGTTTCTTTTGTGTTGCCTATTTTGTTTACGTTGTCAACCGTGTTGTTTTGGTGGGTATTGGGAATATTTTTTTGCCTACTAAACAGCAACTTCTTCCAATTCTTGCACTTCTTCAAAAGGAACGACCGTAAAATCGCCTTGCGGATTTTGCCAATAAGACCTATCAACTATCATTGTCGGCGTTTTTAAGCCTAAATTTGCTTTTGCGTATGCCAAAATTTCGGGTTCGGTTGCATCTTTTAGTGGGTCGTTCTGGGGCGTGGTTGTTCTGGTTATTCTGTATACCACCTCTTCTGTTTCGCCGTTTGGCAATGTGATTTCTTCTGTTACCATTGTTGTTGTTTTTAGTGCAACGTTTCCTTTTTCGTACTCCCAAAACTCTTCTAACGATTCAATTATTTCTTCGCCAAAAGTTTTTTCTTTGTCCATGTTTGTTGCTCCTCTCCATTTTTAGGTTGGTTCTTGAGATAATCGTTTAATTGTTTTGATTTCGCTTTCTGTAAGGTCTTCTTGTTCGTGCTTGCTGTAAACCTTGATTAAAAGAACTTTACCACGCTCTGGAAAATCGGAATAGATGACTCTAATTCCGCCACTTTTTCCAGTATTACTCAAAGAAAATCGCATTTTGCGAACGCCGCCAGTACCTTTAATTACTGGGTGAGCGGTAGGGTCTTTCTGTATCATATGTTGCAACTTCCCTAAACTATCATCATTGCCACCTAATAAAACCCATTGTTTGTCAAAAGGCTTTGTATGGACAAATTTTCTTGTCATTGTAGCCCAATCCCCCCTAAATAGGAATTTCCTTTGGTTCTTCAAAAGGAACGACAGTAAAATCGCCTTGCGGATTTTGCCAATAAGACCTATCAACTATCATTGTCGGCGTTTTTACATCTAAGTTTGCTTTTGCGTGTTCCAATTCGTCTGGAAAGGCTTGCAAAACCACTTCGTCAATATCGGATAGGGCAGCCCATATTTCTTCCCTGATTTTTTCGTGTTCAGCGAGTTTTTCTTTTGCGGCTAATTTTTCTTTTAACGTCATCGTTTTTGTTTCACGGTGGATAATATTGTTTTCTGCATCAGTTGTTATAAACGTAGTTTTTAAGGGAAAATCGCCGTCAAGATATTCCCGAATTTCTTTTAGTGCCTCAAGTAGGTCTTCGCCTAAGGTCGTCTGCTTTTTACGTCTTTTCACTTTTTGCCCTCCAAATCCCGAAACTTTTTTCACCTACTAAACAGCAATTTTTAGTATAGGTTCTTTTTCTGCGTTGTTTATGTTGTCAGCGTTGTCAACCGTGTTATTTTGGCGGATATTGGAAACCTCTTTAGTAACCGTCATTTCTGGGGTTTGTAAGCCGACGTTGGCTTTTGCGTATTCTAGTAACTCGTCTTTGGTTAGTGATTTTAACGGGTCTTCGTCAATTTTAGTTTTTCTTACCAACCAGTAGGCAATTTTTTCTATGTCGCCGTTTGGCAGGGGGATTTCTTCGATTACCCTTGTTGTTTTTCTTAATGCCAATTCGCCTTTTTTGTATGCCAAGATTCCATTGAGTCCCTCAATTAAATCCTCGCCTAAAGTCGTCTGTTTTTTACGTCTTCTCATTTTTTGCCCTCCTATTTCCGAGATACATCTTGCAAGAAAGTTTTAATTGCTTTACATTCGCTTTTTGTAAGGTTTTCTTTTTTGTGTTTATCGTATGCACTAAGCAAAAACACTTCTTCATCTTCAGGAAAATCGGCGTAAACAACCCTAATTCCGCCGCTTTTACCTGTTTTTCCCAAAGAAAACCTAATTTTTCTAGCACCGCCCGTACCGCTAATTACTGGGTACATTCTGGGATTATCCAATATCATGCCTTGCAACTTTCTTAAATCGTCATCGTTGCCGCCTAATGATGCCCATTCTTTATCGAATGGTTCTGCATGGCTAAATTCCCTGTCCATAATAACCCACCACCCTAAACACTAACATCATCATAATACCCTTTTTCAATATCCTTAGCAATAACGCCGTTAGAAAGCCCGATAACACGTTTGCGCATACCGTCAACAATGTCTTTTGCGTGGGTTGCAACTACAACTGTTGTGCCGCCTGCATTTATGTCTTCTAGCAGATACATTATTTCCCAGGCGGTTTCGGGGTCTAGGTTTCCTGTGGGTTCGTCGCATAGTAGTAGTGGTGGGCGGTTGATAATTGCCCGTGCTAGTGCCGTACGCTGCTGTTCGCCGCCAGAAAGCTGGTTGGGGTACGCCCGCGCTTTTTTGGCAAGGCCAACCAGCGATAAAATTTGCGGAACAGAGCGGCGAATGTCTTTATTAGATGCACGAACAATTTGCATAGCAAAAGCCACATTATCGTACACCGATTTATTGCGCAGCAGCTTAAAATCTTGAAACACAACGCCCATTTTGCGGCGATATTCTGGCATTTGTTTGCGTTTTAGCGCGCCTATATCCATGCCGTTGACCGTTATCGAGCCTAAAGTTGGCTCTATTTCTTTTAATAGCAAGCGTACCATAGTCGATTTACCCGAGCCGCTTGTGCCAACAATAAACACAAACTCGCCAGGAGCAATGGATACCGAAATGTTATCCACGCCCCGCGCACCATTTTCGTATACTTTTGTAACATTGGCAAACTGTATCATAGCATATGCCTTTCCTTGTAAGCTAGATATTTGCTGACCATTAACGTTATTTGAAACAAAATAGCATCTTCAAAGTTACGAAGATCTAGCCCAGTAATTTTTTGCAATTTATCCAGCCTGTAAACTAGCGTATTGCGGTGTATATATAGCTGGCGCGATGTTTCCGATACATTCAAGTGGTTTTCAAAAAATTTATTAACCGTTGTTAGCAGTTCGTCGTCAAAGCTGTCCATTGTTGAATTATCCAATATTTCCGATAGGAACATTCGGCAAATAGAAAGCGGAAGTTGGTAAATTAACCGTCCTATGCCCAAGTTGTTGTAGTTTACTATGTTTTTGTCCGTTTCAAAAATTTTGCCAACTTCTAGTGCCATTTTTGCCTCTTTGTACGATGCCGAGACAAATTTTAGGTCGGTAACAACTGTGCCTATTGCAACTTGTCCGCGTTTCATTGCCTCGGCGGCTAGTGTATCGTTTACTATGTAGGCGTAGCGTTCGATGTCAACTGTTGTATCACGGTCGCGCAGTTCTTTTACCAAAACTATTGTGCTTTCGTCTATCGAGGTTACAAAATCCTTTTGTTTGGCGGGAAAAATATTGCGGATAACCTCTAAAGCGGCGGCATCTTTGTCAGCGTCCACTTCGATTAGGTAAACTGCACGGCGAACATCGTTTTCCACTTGTAATTTTTTGGCACGGTTGTAAATATCCACCAAAAGCAGATTGTCCATTAGCAGATTTTTGATAAAGTTATCTCTATCAAAGCGTTCTTTGTAGGCAACTAGCAGCGATTGAATATGAAAAGCGGTAGTGCGGGCAATTTGGTAGGTTTCGTTGTCGTCGCCTTGTACAACAATAACGTATTCGGTTATGCCGTTATCAAAAACTTTGGTAAATTGGTGGCCCTGAATAACCTGACTTTCGGCGGGCGAGTAAACAAACGCTTCGGTAAAATGGGAGGGGTCAAAATTTTCCTCCAGGTAGTCGTAGTTGGCTATTGGTCGCCCGTCGCGTTCTAGTATTCTGATTTTTTTTTGGGTTATATTGCTTAAACCTTCAACCGTATTTTGTAAAATTTGATTAGAAATCAAAAAAATTCCCCCTATACTTAGTTAGTCTGTAATCTAGTTTTCTAGTTATAATCTACAAAGTAGCATACTTACGTCGTCAAGTTCCATTCGTTCGTGTTCGGCAACGTTGGTTTTATAGAATGTTTGGCGCATGGTGTCCAAAATCATTTGCATATCTTCTTGTTTTAGAATTAGCTCTGAAAGTAAATCTTTTGCCTGTATTAAAAATTCTTCGGGCTGATTTTTGTAGTAGCAATCTTGCAAGCCGTCAGTATAAAAAAACATCATATCGCCGTTATAATAATGTGTTTCCGAGAGCGTGTATTCTGCGTTGTGGATAAGCCCGATAGGCGTACCCACTGATTCTAGTTCGGTTATTTCGCCTGTATGCCCGTCAACTAGTAGCGGCAACACAAGCCCAGCATTTGCGTGTTTAACGGTTTTATTTTGCAGATCTACCACGGCGTAAAACACGCAAGCGTATAATTCGGGGTCGTTGTGTCCTTTTTCAAACAGGGTGCATAGTTCGTTATTAAGGTGGAACAATAATTTATCGGGTGCAAAGTGCCATTCGGTTAGTTTGCTAATCATCACGTTAAGAGTTATGGTTAAAAACGAGGCGGCGATGCCATGCCCAGAAACATCGCCCATAACAATGCCGACGTTAGTTTCGTTTAGGCGCAAAGCGTTATAAAAATCGCCGCTAACGTCCATTGCTGGCAGGTACATACTGCGTATACAAAAATCGTCAATGTTCAGTGCCAAATCTGGTATAAGTGCCCGCTGGACGCGCCGACCCATTAACATATGGCGTTGCATTAATTTGTTACGTTTTTCCAGTTCGGCGTATTGTTTGCGTATACGGTCGCTAAGGCTTTTAACCCGCAACAGCCCCCGTATTTTGGATAAAAATTCGTAACTATCGCCGTTATCCATGTAGTCGTCTGCGCCAGATTCCATTGCCCGCACGTGGTAAGCATCGCTGTCAATGTGGCTAATGCAAAGTATCATGGTATGTTTAGAAATTTCTTTTAAGTGTTTGCAGAGGTCAAAGCCGCTTGCATCGGGCAGTTCGATATTAATAATGGCAATATCGGGGTTAATAAGTTCAATTTTGGATATTGCGTTTAAGCCTGTTTCGGCGGTGTAAACCATATTATAGCCCTCTTTGGCAAGCCAATAGCTTATAATATCGGCGGTTTGCGGGGAACCGTCCACCAGCAAAAATTTATCTGGAAAGCTCATTTATTTGAACCTCTTTTCAAAGCGAATTTTGTTACCAGTTTCATTAAATGAGACTTTATCGGATAATGCTTGCACAATAACAATACCTCGTCCGTTTTCGTCTAACAAAGCCTCATCGGAGAGAGCGTATTTTAGGGCGTTTTGGTAATCGTACCCTGCGCCCTCGTCTGTTATTGTAACGGCAATGCGGCTGCCCGTGGTGCTTAGCAGAACTTCCACCTGCTTGGTTGGGTCGCTTTTATTGCCGTGAACCACCGCATTATACATTAGTTCGCTAAAGATTAGTTTTAGGTCGTCTCTGGCTTGGCTTTCTGGTGCTAATTGGTCAACAAAAGTCATTAACCGACCTACCATATTGCGTATATGCGTGGGTTCACTAGTAAAAAATAGCTTGCAGTAAGCATTTGACACAATAAATCCCTCGCTTTATTTTGCATTTTTTGTATTGTTTTGCGTTGTTTTGCGTTGTTTGCATTGTTTTGTATTATTTTGTATTATTTTGTATCGTGGTGTTTTCCTAGGCTGTGGCGTTTTTCATTTTTTTTATACTGGTAACAGAGGACATTTCTTGGTTGACCATAGAAAATTCGTCCACAAGAGCACGTATCATCATAATGCTCATTTCGTTGTTATCAAGGCTTTCGCTGGCGTAGTTGCCTGGCGTAAGAATTTCCACAGCGATGCCCTCTTCTAGGTGCGGTTTAATGCTAACTTCAAAGTTGGTGTTTGTGGCGGTGGTATCTAGTTGTTTTATGATGATAGTGCAGGCTTCCGAAACTGCTGTTTTGATGTCTTCGATGTCATCTATGCCAAAGTGCAGCCTATTTGCAACGTTGGAAACTGTAAGGCGAGCCAAAGATACATACGCCGGATTAACCGGGAAAGAAAGTTTAATGCAATCGGTATTATTCATAAAAACTCGGCGATAAACCCACTAATAACAGGGTAATGGTAGAGTTTCGCCGCCTCCTCTCGTTTTGTTTTTTGTTTTTTGGTACCTTACAGAATTTAGGCTTGTTTTTCCTGTATAATAAAGACTTTATCCAGGTTGGTAATTTTGAACAATTTTAACACGCTAGGCTTAACGTGTAGCAAGTGCATTTCTTTGCCAAGCCCTTTAATGGTTTTAAGAATACCCACCAACGCACCAAGCCCCGTAGAATCTATGTATTCCAGGTTAGTGCAATCAACATAAACATCGGCGGCGTGTTCGTCCATAAGTTGTGTTAAGTGTTTTTTTAAGTCGGCAGAGTTAAAAATATCTATTTCGCCCGCCAGCACAACTTGCCAACTATTTTCGTCAAAAGTTTTTTCTATGCTAAAATCCATAATATAGCCCCTTTACTAAAATTTACGCTAGTGCCGCATAATTTGCGAAACAGGCGATAAACTAAAAATTGTGTTATTTATAATATTGTAACATATTTTTTGGTATTTAACAATATTTTAACAATTTATTTTTTTTGTAATAAAAAATATGGGGTTTAACCCGTAAAACTCCCACAAAATAAGCGGTTTTGCGGCTTTTTTGAGTTAAATCCTAAAAACCCTAAACCCTAATAATTCGCCCCTCGCGGATAATTTTATCTTTTGGCGGCTCGCCTTGCAAATAGCCTAGCGTTATGTGCAGTTTTGCCTCGTATTCAAAACCTAGCCCCCAATTTATTTGTATTTGTCTGCCCCGTTTGGTGGCAAAAGTTTCTATTGCGCGCGCCACTATGCAGCCGCCTATCCCCAAAGAATGTGCCGCAACAAGAATATTTTCGGCTACGGCAAAACTTTCGCCTGTTAAATTATAGGTTTTTTGGGCAAAAATTGTTAAAACGGTGGGTGCGTTGTAAAAAGCACTTTGAATAGTTGCATCGTCGTTTATGCCAGGCTGGTTAGTATTTCGGGTAATTCTGCCGATATTGGGCGGAAATTCAAAGGATAGCCTGTTCATTCTGCCTAATTCTTCGTTTAGCTTGCTATTTTGGCACACAACAATAATAGAGGCTTGTCTGCCGCCAATACTGGGTGCGTGCAGTCCTGCCGCTAAAATTGCATCTAATTTTTCTTCTTCTATTTGCTCGGGTTTATATTTGCGGATTGTTCGTCTTGCTTTAATTGCTTCTACTATTTCGTTCAAACGCTGTGCCTCCTTTATTTGGGATATGGTCAACCAACTTCAAAACCGTGGGCGGCTACCTGTTCTGACAACAAGACGGGCGGCGTTGCTGTAGGGGCGACCGTCCATCTGCGTACACTTTTATTGAAACATTGGGGATTAGACGACCGTCCATCTGCGTACACTTTTATTGAAATATTGGGGATTAGACGGACGGGCGAACGGGGACGTTCGCCCCTACAATATGCGTCCCCGTAGGGGCGACCGTCCTCGGTCGCCCGTCCCCTACAACAACGCCACCCGTCCGCCCCCGCCCCCGCTGGTGGACGGGGCAGTCAGGCTGATTTTTTCAAGTTGTTTGAATATACAACCAAAAATATTTTTGCGGTTTAATGCCTACCATTCTTCCGATGCTACTGCTACACGGTTTTTGCCTTGTTCTTTGGCTAAATATAAGGCTTTATCTGTGTTATAAACAAAAGATTCCATTGTAGAGCCTGTTTTGGGGATTGTGTTGTTTGCGCCGATGCTTACTGTTACGTAAATGTCATCGTTGCCCTTGTAATTTTGGCTGTTTTTTGTGGCTTCAACTGTTTCGCGGATACGCTCGGCTACTACCACTGTACCTTCCAGATGCGTTCCTGGCAAGATAACGGCGAACTCTTCGCCGCCCCAGCGGGCTAAAAGGTCGGCGGCACGGCTAATGCACGGTTTTATAACGTTTACAAGGTTTTTTAGTACAATATCGCCCACTAAATGCCCATAATTATCGTTTACCCACTTAAAATCGTCTATATCCAAAATTAACAAGCCGATAGAGGATTCGTGGCGAATAGCGCGCCGCCATTCTAAATCTAGCCTATCGTCAAAATAGCGTCTGTTAAATGCACCTGTAAGCGTGTCGGTAAGGCTTAATTCTTGGATTGTTCGCAGTTGGTTGATTATGTGCATTTGGTTTTTTACCCTAAGGCGGACAATCTCTGGCACAAAAGGCTTGTGAATATAATCGGCAGCACCCAACGAAAGCCCTTGTTCTTCGTAGCCGCGGTTTGTGTGCGAAGTTAGGAATATAATCGGAATATCCTTTGTTTCGTAATCTACTTTAATTTGTTTTATGACATCAAAGCCTGTTATTCCGCCTAATGTTATGTCCAATATTATTAAATCTGGCTTTTGCTCCTTTTTTATTATTTTGAGACATTCTTCGCCGCTGCTGGCGGTTCTTAGGTTATAAAAAGGCGATAATATTTTCGTTAGCGTTGATATTATTAGTATGTCGTCGTCAACCATTAATACTGACGGTTTATTTTCCACAGATACGACCTCCTTTTTGTTGGGCTTTAGATGTTTTAGCATACAGTTCAGCAAAGAAGTTTCGTCAAAAGGTTTGTTGAGGTAATCTATTGCACCAAAGTTTGCGGCGACCTCTTTTGTGCGGCTGTCGGTGTGTGATGTTAGAAAAACAACGGGAATTTCCTTTGTTGCGGGGTCATCTTTTAGTTGGCGAATAACCTGAAAACCGTTTAAGCCGCCCATATTTATATCCAATAGTATTAAATCGGGTTTATAGTTGGTTTTTAACATAGCCAATGCTTGCTCGCCGCTGGTTGCCGCTTGTATTTCAAAATATTCTTCTAGTATCGCTTTCAAAGCCGCTATTATTAGCCTGTCGTCATCTACTACTAAAACGGGATTTTTATAATTTTCCATAAATATTACCTCTTCTTAATTTAGTGAGTTTAGTGGTTAATTTGCAGATTATTTATCAATTTTTTCGGTTGGTTCTATGTACTTCAGCAAACAGCTCCATAGTTCTTGGTTGGTGAACGGTTTGCCTATGCAATCTACCATGCCGTGTTTGCGGTAGGTTTCGATGTCGTCATACATTACGTTGGCGGTCATTGCCAAAATTGGCGTTGAGACATCAAGGTCAATAATTTTTGTGGTTGCCTCTAAGCCGTCCATAACGGGCATATGAACGTCCATAAGAATTAAATCGAATGGCGGCAGGTTGTGGTTTTTGCGATATTGCACCGATTTCAAGCCTTTTTCGCCATCGCTTACAATGGTGGGTTTAATGCCGATTCTGTTTAGATGCTCTTCTATAACAAGCTGGTTCATGTCGTTATCTTCGCAAACTAGCACGTTGGCGTTAAAGTACGGGCTGGTTATGTAGCGTAAATCCTCGGCTGCCCGCTTGGGTTGCGATTTTTTTTCTACCGTTTCAAAAGTTAGCGAAAAGCTGAAATTACTGCCAACCCCTTGAATACTATGCACATCTAATGTGCCGCCCATAAGTTCGATGAATTTTTTTGCGATTGGCAAGCCAAGCCCAGTTCCGCCATATTTGCGGGTTATACTAACGTCCGCCTGCATAAACGGCTCGAAGATATATTTTAGTTGTTTGGAGTTCATGCCGATTCCCGTATCTCGCACTTCAAAATGCACGGTACGCATTTTGCCAACGCTTTCTACCACCTTAATTGCAACGTAAACGCCGCCCACGTTGGTAAATTTTACAGCATTTACAGCCAAATTTGTTAAAATTTGCCGCAACCGCACTGGGTCGCCCAAAAAAAGCCTGTTATCGTTGGGAATATCCGTAACGAAAGAAAGGGCGATATTTTTGCCAGTTGCACGGTTTTGAATGGACGTTTGGCATTGTAATACAAGTTCGTCGAGGTTAAACGGTGTATTTTCCAGGTCAATTTTATCGGATTCTATTTTGGACATATCCAGTATATCATTAATAATATGTAAAAGCCAGTTAGAATTTTCAATAACTCGGGTTAGGTGCAGCCGTACTTTTGGGTTATTTGTGTCCGATAGTGCAAGCTCGGAAAAGCCGATAATACTGTTCATTGGCGTGCGGATTTCGTGGCTCATGTTGGCAATAAATGAAGTTTTGGCTTGCAGTGAACTTTCAAACGCCTCTTCGGTGGATTTTCGCAAAGTAATATCGCGCGAAAGCCCGATAAGCCCAGCAATATCGCCAGATTTATCCAACAGCGGAACCATTTTAGTTTCGTAAACGCCCATTGTGCCGTCTTTCATGGGAACATAATCCTCCGATACGGCGGATTTTTGTTCGTGCAAAACGTACAGTTCCAGTTTGTTAAAAGCGGCGGCGGTTTCTGGCGGTAAGTTTAGTGCTTCGCCCGTTGTTTTGCCTAAAACTTCTTCCGCTTGCAAGCCAAACGTTTGTTCAAACGCTTTGTTGCATTTTGTGTACTCTAAATTGGTGTTCATAAAAAACATAACATCTGGTGCGGCCTCAAATATGCTGTGCAGCATAGAACTTTCCAGTTCTAGTGTTTCGGTTTGTTCTTTTACCATTCTGCGAATTTTTGCAGTTTCTCTTGACCGACTAATAAACAGTACGCCAAAGATTGTAACTATAATTAAAGCCTGTACAGTTATTAAAAAATATTCGTATTCCATTAATCGCAAGCCCTTTCTAGCTACAGATTAAAATCACAATTTCGCAGTTTGCCAAACCGCTAAAATCTTTTTGTTGCACAAAATTTTTAATTTCATAAATTTCTAGTATATTTTAGCACACTTTATATTCGTTTTGCAATATAAATTTTTATTTTGGCTTGAAAATTTTTGGCAAATGTTTTAGAATAGTGGTAACAAATATTACTGAAAAAGGTGGGCATATGTCAAATAATTTAAGCATGAACAGCAAAATTAAAGATATATACAATACTCCGCTGGGGCGGGATATTATAGACAAAATATTACTGCAAATGGGATTTAGCAACAAAATTATAACAAACATTTTAGTAAAAAATTTGCGGCTAAAAACGGCGGCGGCGCTGCTGAAAAACCGCACAAAAGTAGAAGCGGATTTTTTTAACACGCTACTAAATTTATTAAATCAAGATAAATTTATTACGTTGCCAAACGGTAAAATAACGCCGCAATGGTGGAAAGAATCCGTGTTTTATCAAATATACCCCCGCAGTTTTTGCGATGCCAACGCCGATAACATTGGCGATATAAACGGCATTATAAGCAAACTGGACTACCTTAAAAGTGTCGGCATAGATGCAATTTGGCTTTCGCCCATTTACGACTCGCCAAACGACGACAACGGCTACGATATTAGAGATTACTACAAAATAATGGCAGAAATGGGCAATATGGCAGATTTTGACGCACTAATTGCCGCAATAAAAGCCAAAAATATGCGGCTTATAATCGATTTGGTTGTAAACCACACTTCCGACGAACACGCTTGGTTTGTTGATGCACTAAACAACGCCGATTCTCCGTACCGAGATTATTATTTTTTACGAAAGGCGGAAACTGTTCCCGCTGTTCCCTCTGTTCCAAATAATTGGACTTCATTTTTTAGCGGTCCCGCTTGGGTTTTTCACGAAAAGCAGAATGTTTGGTCGCTTAGTTTGTTCTCCAAAAAGCAGGTTGACTTGAACTGGGATAACGAAAATTTACGTGCGGACATCATAAAAATGATACGTTGGTGGCTAGAAAAAGGGGTTGACGGTTTTAGGCTGGACGTTATAAATTACATATCCAAACAGCCAAATTTACCCAACGGACACGCCGTAATAGGCGAACTTATGGGCTTTTACGGCGTAGAGCATTATTTTTACGGGCCAAAATTACACGAACGGCTGCACGAAATCAAAACAAAAGCCTTTGAACCCTACAACGCCTTTAGCGTAGGCGAAACGCCTGGCATCGGCATAGAGGCGGCAAAATTGCTTACCGCCGAGCATCGTCAGGAGTTAGACATGGTATTTTTATTTGACCATTTAGAAAACCCTGGCAAAACCCGCTTTGACGATTATAAATACGATTTGAACTATCTGAAAAAATATCTGATAAAATTTTCGGAGGAGTTCCCAAGTTATTGCTGGCAATCGCTTTTTTACGATAACCACGATAATCCCAGAATGGTATCAAAAGTAACCGCCGACAAAAATTTGCAGCCCTATTTGGCTAAATTGCTGGCTGTTATACAACTTACTTTGCGCGGCACGCCGTTTATATACCAAGGGCAAGAGTTAGGGCTAACCAACCAAAATTTTACCGATATATCCCAACTAAAAGATGTGGAGAGCATAAATTTGTACAACGAGTTATTGCAAAAAATGGACGAAAAAGCAGCGTTTGCAAGGGTTTTGGCTGGCACACGCGACCACGCACGGGCAATGATGCCGTGGGAGATTATCCTCGCCGCCGAACTGGACGAAAATTCTACATTAAATTTTTACAAGCAAGCAATATCCATTCGCAAACGGCACAAAGCCCTAATATACGGCAATACCGAGTTTATCCACAAGGGCAAAAAAAATTATTTTGCCTATTACCGCTGGCTAGACGAGGTAGATGGTGCAGAGGGTGCAAAGTTTTTTGTAGAGTGTAATTTATCGGGGCAACCGCTGAAAATTCCTAAAAATAAGCATAACAAAAACAGCAAAAATATTTTGTTGTTGGCAAATTATCCCAGTCCGACAAAAAATTATATGCAGCCTTACGAGAGTAGGGTTTGGGAGATAATGTATTCTCGAACAACTTAAAAACAGACTGATTAGGAGAAAACGGGCGGACTTGCCTGTCGGACGGGCGGATAATATCCGCCCCTACGGGGACGCATATTGTAGGGGCGGATATTATCCGCCCGTTTTCTCGTTCCGATTTAGCCTAAATGTACGCAGGTGGACGGTCGCCCCTACAAAAACGCCGCCCGTTCCCCTATAAATAAATCGTTTAATCGTTTAATGCCTAAAACACAGGCATTCTTTGCACAAAAAACGCCAAAAAGCCCAGCCCTTGCCGCATATCTTCGTTAAACTGCACAGCGACCGTGTTATATAGCGATTGCCGTAATATTAAATCCACATCGGCAATATCCGCTAGTAGATTTTGCATTGCAAGCAAAGTTTCGTCCGAAAAGCCCAATTCTACGGCGTTTTCAAATGTTTGTTGGGCGTTTTGCGTTAAGGCGGCGTTTAGCTCGCTTAATTGCGAACTAACAGAGCCAACCGCTGCTAGGGTTTGGTCTATGTTTCTGTGAAACTCTAGCACAAAATCTGAACTTGATACAACGGTGGGCATAATCTCGTTGGCATTTTCCGTGCTATACAGCCATAATACGTTGTTTGCCATGTTAATTTTGCGGTGCAGCGTTTGCTCGGTGCTGTTGCTAAAGATGCTTGCCGCCTGACTGCGTAATTGCCAAAAACTTAAATGACTGCCCAACAATAAGCCAGCCACAACAAGAAATGCGGCTATTATAACGGCGTTTTTTGGGTCGTTAAGTTTGCTTAGCTTGGCGGTAGAGCCGAAGTTGCTAAATTTTTTTAGGTTGCTTGGTTTGGTTGGCTTAGTTGCCATTTTTTACACCATCTTTCTTTTGGGGTTTGTGGATTGGGTTGGGTTGTTGCGGTTTTGTTGGTGGCGGTTTTGTTGGGGACGGGCGACCGAGGACGGTCGCCCCTA
>JGI24700J35501_10930746_pt1 | contig 21496 bp, 16 predicted proteins | sample TergutTh196P1_FD_35501 | JGI IMG/M metagenome (IMG submission 35501)
ATGCAGCAGTGGCTGCCTTGAGTGAAGAAGCGCCATAAAAACTCTTCATATCTTTACAAACAGCCTTGTAATCCTTACTTGGTATATATCTGACGGCATTGCGTACAAGATGGACAATACAACGTTGTACAACCACAGATGGGAATATTGAACGAGCCCCATCTTCAAGACCAGATACACTATCGTTTTCTGGTTTTTCATGGGCGAGTTCAATTACGGGATTGATAGTTTTGACAAATGATTTTTACTTTTGATAGCTAGACCATCTATAAACGCAAAATAAGTATAACCAAATGCTCCGTTGCACTTGGCTATACTTATTTTTGGTTGTTAAAGAAATTCATGCTTAAAGTTTTTCAAGCCCTGTTGGCCCATAAAAGCCGTTTATATTTATGTCACATTAGTAAAGATTAACCACTGTTCCCAGTATCATCTTTATCTTTAATACAGATAGGTGGAAAAGACGTGGTGTTTAGTGATAACTCCATGGATATTTTGTAGCAATACTGAAATCTAAACTTTTGTTCATAAAGTCGTCCAACTAAGTCTTCAAACCGAAGTTTAAAGAAAACATCATAAGCTTCATCGTGCATCTCACATGTTGCAGACATTTTGAGAATTTCTTTGCTAAATGCATAATTTTTATCCAAGTAGTCATGTATAAAATGAATATTTTTCTCTAAGCCACTAGTTAAAAAATAATTTTCCGAACCACCATTTGGAATCATGCATTCAAGGCCAACAGCAGTTGCTGTATCTTTACTTATATTGACTAAAGATAAGGGTATTATAATATTTTCAGTATGACGAAAAATGTTTTTCGTACTCATTTGCTCATTAAGCATCAGATTAAAGCGTGGCATCAAAGATACCCTTTTGCTATTTCTGGTGTGTTCTTCTTGTCTATCAATTTCTTTTTGCCTTATTTGTTCTTTTTCCAATTCCCACTGGCGTTGTTCTGCTTTATCTTTTTTGCTATTACGTGCATTAACTATTCCTAAAATAATTGCAAATATCGCACCAAATGAACTGATGATGCTTCCAACTAATGTAATATTTTGATTCATACAATCATCCTATTGTTCTAACATTTTCTTGAAACATGACAAAAGATTTTCATTGTTAACCTGGACATAATTTTTCCTGCTATAGTCCTTAATCATTAAGTTTATTCATCTTCTGAGGTTTCTGTTTTGCTACTTCTTAAACTTTGAAGTATTTTTAAATTCATATCTATCTTCTGTTAGTTCGTCTGATAATGATAATTCCTTATCATTTTCTAAAATGTCAGTTAATTTTTCAACCATTTCAGGCAAATAATCTGTAACCACATTCCAAACAATATCCATATGGACACCATATTCTTGCTACTAAAAATAGGCTTCAATTTATTTGTAATTTCTTCAATTGTTAGCATGGTGCAATCACTCCCTTATTTCATCATTATGATATTGTACCATAACGGGGTAAAAAATTCATTAGTGATTAACGAGAAGTTAACAAAAGAAAACAAAAAGATAACATGATCTTTTCAAATCCTTAACCTTGAGCAGGGTTAAATCTGTTACACTAGAACCTGATGAGAGGAGGTATAACGTATCACATCGGCGCTCGTGATCGGTGAGTCATGTTCATGAAGGAATCGTTTCGTTTAAATATCATTTTTATAAGGAGGAGTCATGCAGTTTAAGTTAACGAAAGACGTCTTGTTCTTTTTAATGACAAGTATCGGGATGGTCGTCATGGTCGTGTATGGCATCAACAGTCACATTGATTTTGGGTTTAATGCTTTAATCGGTGTCACGTTTCCAACAGGACGGGTAGTAGAAGTTGTCTCTGATGAGACGACCATTGATGAAACAGGGCTTCGGATGGGACGTCAAGTTTTGCGGGTTGAGTTGCTGACGGGAAAGCGTCGGGGTGATGTTGTGGACATTCAACATACGCTTTTTATCGGTCATTCGGTTCATGCTGAGGTTGGGAGTCGCTTGGTGCTTTATTTTGAACAGTTCGAAGGCGCAGCTCATTATTTTGTTCGTGTCCACAGTTTTGAACGTGCCACAGCCATTTATGTGATTGCACTTTTGTTTATTGGGTTGTTAGGTGCTGTATTTGGCAAAGCAGGTTTGCGATCAGCTTACGGATTGGTCTTTACGTTTGTCGTGATTATTTTTTGGCTCATTCCGATGATTGTGAGTGGCGGACCACCAGCAGTGCTAACGGTTTTGATGTCTTTACTCATCATTACAGTGTCTTTGGTTGCTGTGATGGGCTTTGAGAAAAAGACTTGTGTGAGCATTTTAGGTACGATGATTGGCATTGGGTTTTATGGGATTTTTTATGTGCTGATCAGTCATGCATTGAATATCTCGGGTACCCATGTTCCTGAAATGGCATCTTTAGCGGTGATCGGATTTACGACGCATGCCAGGTTGGGAGAACTCCTGTTTTGTGCCATTTTAATTGCGTCACTGGGTGCCATTATGGATGTTGCTGTTTCTATTGCGTCGGTTACAGCAGAGCTTAGTGAATCAAATCCAGATGCTGGTTTTAAGATGTTATTTCGTTCAGGGATGAAAATTAGCCGCGATTTAATCGGTTCATCTGCCAACACATTAATATTGGCTTTTACGGGTTCATTCCTGATTGCGCTTATTTTGTTTAGAACCGATAATGTTGCTTATGACATGTTGATGAATCAAGTGAATATTGGCATTGAAGTGTTGCGTGCCATTTCTGCTTTTGCTGCGATGGTGCTAGCAGCACCTGCCACAGCAGTTATTGGGTCACATGTTTATGGTAAAAATCATCATTTTAAAAATTAATTCATTTTTGGAGGAAAAATCATGAATCGTTTTAAACAGTTTTCAAAAAATAAAATAACGCCTTTGGCACTTGCGACTTCTGTGTTGTTAACGACATTATCAGGGGTTGATACATCAGTCGTTTTAGCTGATGAACAGCCCGTTATCGCCAGTGATATTCAAGTGGGTACAGCGGTGAGAAATTTAAGTTTAACACCCGGTGGTACTGTGAATCAAATGCGTTTTACGTGGCATTCAGGGTCAACTGAAGGAAGTATTCGGATTTGGCCACAAGGAAGTCCCGAAGCTTATCAATTGTTAGAAACAGCCAATGTTCGTCCTGTTGAAGTGCATGAAGGCAATGAAAACATGGGGACACGCCATGTGGTGCCGACGCGTTCGGGTTATGCTTATTTTCTTCATCAAACGGCAGCTTATGAGTTGACGCCTCATACCGTCTATGAATATGTGGTCATGACAGCAGATGGTGTATCTGAAGTGAAGTCATTTCGTACAGGTGGTACGGATCATTTTCAATTTGGACTTGGTGGTGATCCTCAAATTGGTGTCGGTGGACAATCCCTTGAAGCTGATGGTTTAGGATGGATCAATACATTGGAAGTGGTAACACGTGATTTCGATTTAGATTTCTTCGTTTCTGTGGGAGATCAAGTTCAAACGATGAACAACAGTGCTGTCACTTCTCAAATGCGTCATGATCAGTTGTTTTCAGCACCTCAACTGACCTCGTTACCTTTAGTGCCTGTTGTGGGCAATCATGATGGTTCAGGTGCCAACAATACCAATAGTCGCATGTGGCCATTCCATTACAATTTACCGATGGCATCTCATACCGTTCGTCGATTTGCGGACCAATTTTATACCCAGTTTGATTATTATTTTATTTGGGGAGATGTGTTATTCATCGTCTTAGATTCAAATACGCGGACCCAGTTTGCAGGAAATGGACCTCGCTTACAATTTGTTGAAGATGCGATGAACCGTCATTCAGACGCCAATTGGGTCGTGGCCATGTTCCATCACGCCACGTATCCTGTCTACCGAGATTATGAAACCAATGTAGCCATTCGTGAATTGGTTCATCAATGGACACCAGAACTGGAGCGTTTAGGTGTTGATGTTGTTTTAAATGGTCACGAACATATTTACTCCCGTTCCCATCACATGCTGAATAATACCCCACAGAGGGATCAACAGTGGTTAAATGCAGCAGCAGAGGTCGTCAATGATCCAACTGGATTAAACTACAATGCCGTGCTTGATCCAACAGGTTTGGTTCACATCTCCATCAATACATCGAGTGGAAGTGGTTATCGGGGTGTCCGTCGTTTCCCACGTCCTTATGTGGCGATCTACAATCAAAATTGGCGACGCAATGTGTCAGTTGCAACAGTGACACCGTACAAATTCTCCATTGCAACCTACCAAATCAATGATGATTCAACAAGAACGCTCGTCGACATTTACACCATTGTGCGCTCAGACGATCAAGGACAGGTGCCAGCTCACTTAACCTACTTGCGTCAAAGTCAAGATGAAATTTTCGAACGTTTGTACACTGAGTTAACTGCCATTACAGGTTTACCAATCGGCACAGATGCAACGGTTGAAGGCTTAACCTTGCCGAAGCAAGTGATCATTGAAACAGATGTTCGTAACAACGACTTTTTAAGAAGTGGGAACATCGCAACAAATCGCAGCATTGACTCGGCAGATTTCTCAAGTCATGTCGTCCCATTATGGGCATCTGTTGAATGGGATCTGGCCAACTTGGCATATGACCCGACCCTTGAAACAGCACAAACCTTTGATGTGCAAGGGGTGATCACATTGCCAACCACTGTTTCAAACACAAATAACCTTGATTTAACAGTGACAGTTTCAGTCACAGTAGCGGGTGAAGCCATTGATGTTCCAGACGACGAAGACAACATTGAGTTACCCGATGATGGTGAGGACCTTCCGATTTCGTATTTGATTGCGCGCTTTAATGAATTGGCACGTCCAAGTGACATTGCCGGATTTGAACCTTTATATGATGCGACAGACTTTACACCTGAATCTTGGGACATCTTTTATGAAGCCCTTCGTGGTGCATTCGAATTGATTGCCCGTTATGCCAATGTTCCGACTCAAACAATGAACATCCGTGGGTATTATGAACGTTTGAATGATGCACATGCTCACTTAGTACGCGTTGAAGCACCAACACCTCCTGGTGCTGCTCCCATCTTCCCTGCATTGCCATCGCTGCCGCCAATTCCAGACTTACCAGAATTGTTACCTGTCCCAAGTCTGCCAAGAATCCCATCGCTTCCAACGCTTCCTGTGTTACCGGTTCTGCCGTCAATCTCAAGATTTTCATTGCGGTAACGTAGGTGGATGGACGAGCGGTAGCATGGGTATCATCCATTAAAATGAAGCATGGAGTCGACCTTTTGTCGGCTTTTTTCGTTTTGACATAATCGATGTCATCATGGGTCGGACACTTCTTTGAACGGGATGTTCTATGCGGGTACAGTCGAACATATCTTTGACTATACACGAGATAGACACACTAATTAAGATGAAGCAGGTGAAAATGAAATGATGGTAAAAAGGATAGGACTTCGTACACAGGATGTTGTAAAAGCAAGAAAGATTTATGGGGAAAATGAGTTTTCTAAACCGAAGGAACGATCGGTATTTTTGGATATCGTACATGTTTTAAAAGAGCCTTTAATGTTGATTTTAATGTTGGCAGGGGGCTTGAGTTTTTTGGTCGGTGAGTATGAAGATGGGTTAGGGATTTTTATTGCGGTGCTTTTGGGCATCTTAATTGGCAGATTAACAGAGGGACGTTCTAAGAAAGCAGCAGAAGCGTTGTCCAAATCGTTGGATGACATTAGGGTTAAAGTGGTGCGAGATGGGGTTAAAATTCAAGTTTTAAAGAAAGACCTGGTGCCAGGAGATATTGTCCATTTAGAAGCAGGCGATATGATTCCAGCTGATGGGATTGTGCTGGAATCTCGTCAACTGGCAGCGCGAGAAGATATGTTAACAGGAGAGTCTGATCAAGTTGAGAAAAAGGCAGGCTTGGTGGTTTTCGGTGGGACATTGGTTGGTGATGGAAGTGGTGTAATGGAAGTGACCGCCATTGGAGACGCAACGGAAATGGGTCAAATTGCCCGTGATCTTGATCAAGAGGAAGTAATGACGCCGCTTCAAATTAAATTGGGAAAGCTAGGCGGGAAGATTTCGACGGTTTCTTCAAGCATTGCGTTCATGTTATTTGGTTATATGGTGCTCCAAATTTTAAGGGCGTCACAACTGCGTTTTGATTGGACCAGTTGGGAAGGTTTCTTAACGAGTGTGAGACAGATGGATGTTGTTTTCCCTTCGGTTAAAACAGCCTTTATTGTCTGTGTCGGTTTGATTGTGGCAGCTGTTCCAGAAGGATTACCGACCATGGTGAATATTACATTGGCGTTGACCATGGGACGGATGTCTAAAGTCAATGTGTTGATTCGTAAAAAAGAAGCGTGTGAAACCATTGGCTCGGTGAGCGTGATTTGTTCGGATAAAACAGGCACATTAACTGAAAATAAAATGAAAGTCAGAAAAGTCTTTTTAGATGGTCAATGGGTTAACATCGGGGATTTGAATCAGCATCCCATGTTCGTGAACAATTGTATTTTGAATGCAACAGGTGATGTGGACTTCACAGGTGAAGAACCCCTTTACATGGGAAATCCCACGGAATGTGCGTTAATTGCTGCAACTGAAATGACGCAGTATCAACAGATGAGAGACAGGGCGCAACGGGTTAGAACAGTGCCTTTCTCATCAGAAAACAAGTACATGTTAAGTGTCATCAAGTCTGACTTACAATATGTGATTTATGCAAAAGGCGCCCCGGAAGTTGTGTTAGCCCAGTGTGACAGTGAATGGGTGAAGGGGCGTCGCATTGCCCTTAATCCCCATCGAAGCATGCAACTCATGCGTCTCATGAACCAGCGCCAATCTGAAGGGATGCGCGTGCTCGCCTTTGCTTTTAAAGAAACGCCATCGAAGCAAGAAACGATGCGCGACGATTGGACAGGTCGATTGGTTTTTCATGGATTTGTGGCCATTAATGATCCACTTCGTGAAGGTGTTCTTGAAGCCATTGAAACGACAAGAAATGCCCATATTGAAACAAAAATTTTAACAGGTGATCATTATTTTACGGCTGAGGCGATTGGACGCGAAATTGGGATTGTTCAAGATGGGATGCGTGTCGTTGAAGCGTCTTATATTGAAGGATTGACTGATGAGCAATTACGTCGTGAAATCACATCCATTGCCGTTGTGACCCGCTCCATGCCTGCTACTAAATTACGTATTGTGAGTGCGTTGCAAGCCAATGGTGAAGTTGTGGCTGTCACAGGTGATGGGATTAATGATGCGCCAGCCTTAACAAAAGCTGATGTCGGCATCGCCATGGGCATTGCGGGAACCGAAGTGAGTAAAGGTGCCGCTGATATTATTTTAACCGATGATAATTTTAAAACGATTGTTGAAGCCATTAAGTGGGGTCGGGGTATTTATAATAATTTTCAACGGTATATCCAGTTTACGTTGACCGTGAATGTGATTGCTTTTTCGATTATGATTTTGTCACAAATGTTAGGCATGACATTGCCTTTTACAACCATTCATCTCTTATGGATTAACATCATCATGGATGGCCCACCAGCGTTAGCCCTTGGGATGGAACCGATTCGCAACAGTGTGATGAATCGCAAACCCATTCAAAAGAAACATGGCATTATTCATCCGTTTATGTTAGCTACCATCGGGTTAAATAGCTTGTTTATTAGCATCGTGTTGTTTTTACAAATGCGATTTAATTTCTTAGGTGCCGATCTCACAAATGTGACAGCGCATGGCAGTGAATTTCGTACGGTGATGTTTTCTTTATTTGCAAGTCTTGCGATTTTCAATGCACTTAACTGTCGTGAATTTGGGATTACAAGTGTGAAAGAAAACTTCTTTAAAAACAAAGCAGCCCTTGCGATGCTCGCAGGAACACTTCTTTTACAAATTGTCGCAACCCAGTTTGCCAGTGGCTTCTTTGATGCAGTGCCACTAAGTTTACAGATGTGGGCACGTATTGTTGCAACAGGATCCTCCGTTGTCATGTTTAGTGAACTTTTAAAACTGATCATCCGTCGCATCAATGGGAAAAGAAAAGGGAAAAAGCACACACCTTTTTTGAAGCTCAAGCGTAGAATGGCCAGCTTCTCATAGCAGAAACGTCACGGGAACGTGACGTTTTTACATGAATTAATTTATATTATTTTCTACGAAAAATACCAAAAAAAGCCTTAAAGATATAAAGATTGTTTAAATTTTAAGTTTCGACTGTTTTTACGACGACACATTTCAATTAATTGCGTATATCATAAGTGAAGGGCATTTTTTGGTGATCAACTGTTGGATCAAGTGGTCTTCGAAAAGTTACCGAAGAGGTGATTCAAATGAAGCAAGCCATGTTAGGTCATGAGATCATTGATTTAGAGAAGTTAACAAAGCCAGAAATCATGGCTTTGAAGCGGCGACGAACATTTTTTTGTATAAGATGTAAAAAACCGGTTATTTTTAAAAACGGTACAAGGAAACGTGCACATTTCGCTCATGAAAAAACGAGATTATCAGTCGGAAGTTCAGAGAGTGCTGCACATGTGCTGGTTAAGCATTTGATGATCAATTGGTTGAAACGTCAACAGATACGTGGCGACATTGAAAAAAGGTTTCCAACGATTAACCGAATCGCCGATGTTTATTTTGAATATAAAACGGTTAACTACGTGTTAGAAATTCAAAAGAGCCCCATGAGTGATGCTGAATTTAAACAGCGAACATCTGATTATGAACGCGTCGACATTAAAGTTTTGTGGATTTTTTTAGGTATGGTCGAAGAAAAAGAAGGGACATTCCGGTTACCGTCCGTCATGTTGGGACGTGAAGCTTCACGACTCTTTCATTTTTGCGTGAAAACGACACAGTTTCAGATTTTTGAACGACCGGTTTTTGTGACAGCGCGTACGATTTATGCGAAGCAATTGCGTGGGAAATTAAGTGAATTTTCAGTTGAAGACTTGCTTGAAACAAGTGAAAAGGCTGCTTATTTTGATCAGAGTTGGTTAGCGGTGAAAAAGCAATTCCGAAGACGCAATTGGTTTTATGTGAGTAAGTCGGAGAAGAGATTACGTGAACAATGTTTGATTCATGGATTTAATTTATCATTGTTGCCAACGGAAATCGGCTGGCCTGTTGATGGAAATGGCATTAAAAAACAGTTGTTTGTTTGGCAAGCTTATGTTTTGTTGACAGTGATGAAGCATGTTAAAGTCGGTGGTGTTTTTTCTCTCACTGATGTTTGGGTGCATTTGCAGCGTGAATATGGGATTGCGCGTACGAAAGAGAATGTCAGGCAAGTGCAAGGTTATTTGAAATGGTTGATCATGTTTGGGATTGTCGAAGCTCAAGCCACTTATTTTGTTTATGTGAAGTGTCCGAAAATGAGCGTCAGCATGGAGGTGCTGCTACAGCGTGATAAAAAATTTGTTGAGACTGTGGAAAAATTGTGGCAAGTGTAGTAATTTTCGATTTTTTATGCTATCATTAAAAGTGTAAACGAGCGTGCGAGCCCCGACAAGCATCACGTAGCGAGACTTATCACGAAGAGATCAGTTAGCGCCAGTGATGACCTTGAGGGGCTGCGAGTTGAAACTAGATATCATTAAAAGTGCAAACGAGCGTGCGAGCCCCGACAAGCATCACGCAGCGAGACTTATCACGAAGAGATCAGTTAGCGCCAGTGATGACCTCGAGGGGCTGCGAGTTGAAACTAGATATCATTAAAAGTGCAAACGAGCCATTATTTTTGGATGAAAGCTGGACGTGTTGTGTGAGGTGGATTAAATGTCAAAAAATTTAAGAACTTTTCTTGATAATGTTAAATATTTGTTGGCGGGCGTTTATAGATGGTTTAAATCTCCTGTTTTTCGTGTGCATATTTTAAAAATGATCGCAGCATCATTGGCGCTTTTACTATTTGTGACGGCTTATATGGTTCACATCATTTATGCTGATGAGTATGTGGCGTTTCAAAACATTACGACAACAGCGAATTTAAGGAGTGATGTTTCCCGTGGTGTCATTTTCGATAGAAATGGTGCGCCTTTAGTAACCAATGATGCGATTAGCGTGATTACGTATCGTCATGTGCCAAATACGTATACAGGAGAAATGCGACGAATTGCAAGGGAATTGTCAAAATTGATTGAATTTACTGAAGAAGAGGTGAATTCTATTTTAAGTTTTCGTGATAAGCAAGACTTATTTATCTTTTTAAACCTTGAGTACGTTCGAGATTTAGTCTCTGATGCTGACCGCCGATACGCAGGGAATGATAATGCGCTGTTTAATGCGATGATGGTTGCGCAAGTCACGCAAGATCATGTGGATTTGCTAACGGAAGATGAGTTGCGTGCCCATGCCATTTTTATGCGGATGCACCAAGGTGCCGGAAGAACAACCAACATCATTAAAGAAAATCCAACGGATGATGAAATGGCTAGAGTCATGGAAAACTTGGGCAAATTGCCAGGGATTGACATTGGTGTGGATTGGGATCGAGAGTATCCAAGTGCGTTAAGTCGTGATTTCTTTGGACATGTTTCGACGCATCAACAAGGGATACCAAGAGATCGTGAAGCTTATTTTTTGTCACAAGGTTATGCGGCGAATGCCCGAGTTGGCATGTCTCAGTTAGAGCGCAGTTTGCATGCACAGTTATCTGGCTTTCAAGCCCGCTATTTTATTGAAAATGGTGTTCCAACACAACTGAGTGAAGGATTACCAGGTTTTAACGTGTCGTTAAATTTAGACACAGAATTGCAATTTAGAGTTGAAGAAATTGTGACAGACATGATCCTTAATGAGCGCCAAACCCAGAGTGTCGCGCGTTACTTATATGAAGCCTATGTGGTAATGGCAGATCCAAGGACGGGTGCTGTGTTAAGTATGGTGGGTGTTGTCTTATCCCCTAATGAAGAAGGTGTACTTGAAGCAACCATGAATCCATTAGGAACGATTCATCGTGCTTCAGCAGTGGGTTCTTCTATTAAAGGCGCCACGTTGATGGCAGGCTATGATGTGGGTGTCACAACAGTTGGACAGATACGTCATGATTCCAGTTTGCATTTTCAGGGCAGTCGTGCGTTAGGATCTTGGACACCAATGGGGAACGTGAATGAAGTGATTGCTTTGAGTCGTTCAAGTAATGTGTATTTCTTCCGTCAATCTATGGAACTTGCAGGTGTTTATTACACACCAAATGGTCAAGTTTTGGGGTGGGAAAATGACAATGAAGCATGGGATGTTTACCGTAACTTCTTTGGACAATTAGGATTGGGGAGTGCAACGGGCATTGAATTAACTGAAGGGACGGGATTTACAGCAACGCGTAATTTCATTAATCTGCTTTTCTTCTCAATTGGACAAGCAGACACTTACACACCGATGCAACTGGCGCAATTTGCTTCTGTTTTAGCAACCCGCGGTGATCGGATGCAGATGCAACTTGTTCAAAACATTTATATGCCTGGAAGCATGCAAGGAAGTCAACAACTTATTCGTGCATTTGAACCTAATTTATTGAATCGGATTGAATTAACAGATGAGCAATGGGACACCATCAGTGAAGGGCATCGTCGCGTTATACAAGAATCTGAAGGGACAGCTTTTGGCATTTTTAGAGGTGTCGATTTTAGACCTGCTGGGAAAACGGGAACAGCTGAAGACTTTCTCCGAGATGGAAATGGCCATATCTTCTTAGACGAAGCCCGCCAGTATACAGAAGTGTACAATCGATCGTTTGTTGCTTATGCGCCTTATGATAATCCGCAAATTGCCATTTCTGTTATTGTGCCACAAGCTCAAATAGCGGGCACACGTGGTCCACAAAACATTGCAGCAGTCATTGCCCGTGAAGCCATGCGAGCGTATTTTGATTTACAAGTAGAACGCGCCAACGGAAGGTAGGTACAGGTATGCCAAAAAGTAAAACCGTCTTTTTCTGTGAAACATGTGGACATGAAGTTGCGAAATGGGTTGGAAAATGTCCGGGTTGTAGCGCTTGGAATACCATGGTTGAACAATTAAAAATAGATAAGAACGCGCCAAAAGTAGCACAGTCTGCTTTTGCAAACCAGATGCCAATGCCAAAAAAGATAACTGATATTGAAACGACTTATGAAGATCGCATTCAAACATCTATCAGTGAGCTCAATCGTGCACTTGGTGGTGGTATTGTGAAAGGTTCCCTTGTCTTGTTCGGAGGTGAGCCTGGTATTGGGAAATCAACATTGCTTTTACAAACAGCACAGGATTTAGGCAGCCAAGGCATCAAAGTACTTTACGTGTCAGGCGAAGAATCGTCAACGCAAATCCGTTTGCGTGCTGAACGTCTGGATGCAAAAAGTGATCAGCTCTATGTGTATTCAGAAACAAACATGGCACTCATTGAAGCTCAAATGAAAACATTGAAACCTGATTTTATTATCATCGACTCCATTCAAACGATTTATTTGGATGAAATAGCGTCAGCACCAGGCAGTGTCACGCAAGTACGTGAATGTACGTCGTGGCTCATGAAGATGGCGAAAGTGGGTGGTGTTCCCATTTTTATCGTCGGTCATGTGACCAAAGATGGTAACATTGCTGGACCGCGCTTACTTGAACACATGGTCGATACGGTTCTTTATTTTGAAGGTGAGCGCCATCACACGTATCGTATTTTAAGGGCCGTTAAAAACCGTTTTGGTTCAACCAATGAAATTGGCATTTTTGATATGAAAGAAGAAGGCTTGGCTGAAGTGACCAATGCTTCTGAAGTCTTTCTAGAAGATCGGACTGTTGGCTTGCCAGGCACGTCTATTATGGCTGCCATTGAAGGGACACGACCCATTTTAGTGGAGATTCAATCCTTATTAACACCGACTTCTTTTGGGAATCCAAAACGGATGTCGTCGGGGATTGATAATAACCGCCTGTCTCTTATTTTAGCTGTTTTGGAAAAGAGAATGGGATTTTTTATGCAAAACCAAGACACTTATGTGAAAGTGACTGGTGGTGTAAAGGTGGATGAACCTGCTGTTGATTTGGCGATTGTTGCAAGCATTGTGTCGAGTTACAAAGATCAAGCAACGCCGAATCGAGATGTTTACATGGGAGAAGTGGGTTTAACAGGAGAGATTCGCCGAATATCAAGAATCGAAGAACGCGTGAAAGAAGCGAAAAAGCTCGGCTTCACAAGAGCCATTGTTCCCAAAAAGAACCTCAGTGGTTGGAAATCACCAGATGGCATTGAAATTGTTGGTGTAGATACTGTTAAAGCGGCTATTGCTGTTATCTTTCAAGAGACGAATCAACGTTAAAGTAAAAAGTGGCGACAAGATGGAACCTGTTTGCCACTTTCTATGTGCCCAGCACATCTATTCATTTTTCACTTTGATTCGTCGTTTTGAGCTTTTGCCATTAATAGCAACGCATCACGTCCAACGGTTCCTTCTTTAATGCCGATTTCTTCGGCTGCATGGGTTAGCTTCGCCAGTGGTGCATCCAGTAATTCTTCGATGGTTCTGACACCTTCTGCGCGTCCAGCGATGATTTTACGTGCGGCAAGTTTGGGTGTGTTGTTAAAGAAATCAATATCAACAGCGGCACACATAATATAACCGATTTCGTTTGTGACCACCAATAAAGTTGTCTTAGGTAAGAAGACTTCGTACGTGGTAAATGCGTGGTTTTCAATCATTATCTTTTTTGCTTGAAACATGTTTAACACTCCTTTGCATCAGTCTTTTTAGTATATGCGCCCATTTATTTTTTGTGACGTTTCAGGATTAGCCCATTAAAATAGAGAATAAGAAGTTGAAATGAAACTTCCGCTTTCATCTCTATACAGGGTTACAATAGGTCGAAAAGTATGTTATAATGTAACTTGCTTTAAATTAAAAAGTTGGTGAAAAAATGATTGAGTTTACGAATGTTAGTAAAAGATATCCTAACGGCGTAACAGGGATTCATAATTTAAATTTAAATATTAACAAGGGTGAGTTCGTGTTTGTTATTGGGCCTAGTGGAGCAGGGAAGTCGTCATTTCTAAAAATGATCAGCTTACAAGAGAAAGTGTCAACGGGTCAGTTGAATTTTGAAAATGAAAATGTCACAAATGTGAATCGGTTTAAAGCGCATTTATATCGCCGAAAAGTGGGTGTTGTTTTTCAAGATTTTAAGCTCTTGCCGAAATTAACAGTTTATCAAAATGTTGCATTTGCCCTTGAAGCAGTTGGACTATCTGCGACAGAAGTGCGTAAAAAGGCAATGAAAGTTATTTATTTAGTTGGATTAGGAAATAAAGTTTTATCGTATCCAAACCAACTTTCTGGTGGCGAGCAACAGCGTGTTGCCATTGCAAGAGCCATCGCCAATAATCCTGATGTCGTGATTGCTGATGAGCCAACTGGTAACTTAGATCCAGAAAATTCATTTCAAATCTTGTCTATTTTAAAAAAACTGAATGAAGAAGGGAAAACAATTATTATGGCGACTCATAATTATGATTTGATCTTTGATAGCGGATGTCGTGTCATTAGAATTGATAAAGGAACGATTGTACAAGACGAGGTGATGGGTTATCATGAAGTCTAAATTTCAATTTTATATTTATGCCCGCGATGGGTTTAAGAATGTATGTAATCATATTTTTATGTCATTTTCATCTGTGTTAACGTTAATTATTACGTTGAGTTTATGTGCTGTCGTTTTTATGTTTGTGGTGAATACAAATGCATTTACAAGAGACATTGAAAGCCAAGTGACCATGTTAGCTGAATTTAATTATGATGTGACTGAGGCGCAAATTACGTCGGTGATGCACTTGCTTGATCACCATGAACTGGTTTATCATCATGAATTTATTGATCGCTATACGGAAAGAGAAGAAGTTGTGTCTCAAATTGTCGGTGATAATGACGAGTTAAGGTATTTATTTGAACGTACGAGTAACACATTGGCAGATATCGTTATTATTGAAGCTGTTAATATTACGGCTTTGGATTTACTGGAAGGCGAATTATTGGTTCATCCGTACCTTCAATCTGTCCAGCATCCTTCAGATGCTGCTGAGTTGATTAGTGGGACAACCAATGCGATTCGGGTGGTCATGATGGTCTTTGCTGGTGTTTTAATGTTACTGGCCATTTTCTTAATTCACAATACCATTAAGATTACGATTTATTCAAGACAAGAGGAATTGAGCATCATGCGTCTTGTCGGGGCATCGATTGGTCATATCACGTTCCCCTTTCTCATAGAAGGTTTAATTATTGGTGTGATTGGTGCCATTTTCCCGATTCTATTCACCATGATTGGGTACAGTTTGGTCTATGACTTGAATGATGGCATCTTTGCGATTAATATTTTCCAGCTTGCATCCCCTTCTCCCCTCGTTTATCAAGTCGGATTTGTGATGGGCATTATTTCCATTCTAGTAAGTTTGCTCGGGAGTTTATTTGCGGTTGCTAAATATGCACTTAAAGATTAGAATTGGGACCATCTCTGATTCTAATTTTTTAATGGATAGACAAAATGCACATAAAAGTGATATAATTAAAAGTGTAAACGAGCGTGTAAACCCCGACAAGCATTTTGAAGTCCGATTGATCACGAAGTGATAGTACAGGAGGAGAAATGACCTTGAGGGGTTGCGAGTTGAAACGAGCTATCATTAAAAATGGTTAGAAAAAAGAAATATTTATGCTTTTATTGCTGCATGTGGATGCATCAGATGATCCATGATAAAGGCAAAGGGCAAGGAGAATTTTTAGCATGTCTCGAAATTTAAAACGACTTATATTGGGAATAGTGGATGCTTGCTTAATTGCCATGTCATTTGTGATTTCTCATATCTTCTTAATTGATATTGTAAATGATAATATTTTTGTATATGTCCCCATGTATTTGATTACCATTATCTTGTATTGGTTTTTTGGTTTTGTGTTTAAAGTTTTTTCCCGATTGAATCGCTATGTGGACATTAGTACTGTCTTGTCAGTTGGTTATGCCATGGTGGCAACATTTTTGATTCACTTGGTTGCAACAGACTGGATTTATGACATCCACATTAGATTAAGGTTTCGCGCCTTGTCTTATTTATTTGCAGTTCTTTTAATTTGTATTTCACGCTTTGTGTGGTCATTGCTATCCCAAGTGATCAGTCATGAAAGAAAATCGGCCCTTCATTTAAAAAGAACATTGATTGTTGGCGCAGGAGAAGCTGCCAATGTTTTTTTCAAAAGTCTTGAAATAGATGATGCGACGTATGAAATGATTGGAATTGTCGATGATAATATTAACAAAAGAGGCACATATCTTCACAACATTCGTGTATTAGGTAGCATTGACGACTTGGCAATGGTGGTCAGAGATCGTCATATTGAACATGTCATTATTGCGATTCCGTCGTTATCAGCGAGTCGAATTGAAGAAATTGTTCGAACTTGTAATGCAATTGGCGTTACGGTTAATCGAATGCCGCATGCACAAGACATTTTAATTAACGGTTTTGAATTGAATCGTTTACGTGACGTGAGCGTTGGAGACTTACTGGGAAGAGAAGTCGTTCATTTAGATGTGGCAGGTTTAAAGACTGAATTGCAAGGGAAAGTGATCTTGGTCACAGGTGCTGGTGGATCGATTGGCTCTGAAATTTGTCGACAGGTGAGTCGATTTAAGCCTGCTAAAATATTGCTTGTGGGTCAAGGTGAAAACTCCATTTATCAAATTCATCGTGAACTAGAAGCGACTTATGGCCATCGGACAAAAATGATTCCAATTATTGCAGATGTTAAAGATCGAAAAAAAATCTTTCGTCTATTGGAAAAATATAAACCGGATACGGTTTATCATGCCGCTGCACATAAGCATGTACCATTGATGGAGTTAAACCCGATGGAAGCAGTCAAAAACAACATCTATGGAACTAAAAATGTCGCAGAAGCGTCTAAAAGTGTTGGTGTAAGTAAATTTGTCATGGTTTCAACAGATAAAGCCGTCAATCCAACGAATGTGATGGGTGCTTCAAAACGAATTGCAGAAATGATTGTAACAGGCATTAGTGAAAAAGGGTTGAAATCAGGAGAAGGTGGGACGAAGCTTTCAGCTGTTCGTTTTGGTAATGTATTAGGTAGCCGTGGCAGTGTCATCCCTTTGTTCAAAGAACAAATTGCGAAAGGCGGACCTATTACATTAACCGATCGTCGAATGACGCGTTATTTTATGACGATTCCTGAAGCAAGTCGCCTTGTCGTTCAATCTGGTATGCTGTCTCGTGGCGGAGAAGTCTTTGTACTTGACATGGGTGAACCCGTCAAAATTTATGATTTGGCAAAAAAGATGATCACATTAAGCGGTTTCACTGAAAAAGAAATTCAAATTATTGAAACAGGTATCAGACCGGGTGAAAAACTGTTTGAAGAATTACTGTTAACAGGTGAAGAAGTCAAACAAAATATTTTTGAAAAGATTTTTGTCGGTCAAGTTAAGACACTTCCTTTAGAAGAAGTGGTTGGTTTTGTCGATTCTCTTGAAGAATCAGACGACTTGGCGAAGCGATTGGTTGCTTTTGCCAATCAAAACTGTGCTTTGAAAGAAAAGGCGCATGATTCATAACATCAGCGGATTGATTGGGTTTAAGTCACATTCGCATGAATTAAAAGGAGTGGAATTGGATGTATCGCCATTATTTGAAACGTTTATTTGACTTGGTTGCGGCAACGTTGGTGTTGATGCTCTTGTTACCACTCTTTTTACTGTTATGTTTGGTGATCAAGCTTGATTCTAAAGGACCTGTCTTTTTTAGGCAACGACGAATCGGTAAAGGTAAAACTGAATTTTTAATTTTAAAATTTCGGAGTATGCGTATCGACGCACCGAAGGATCAGCCGACGCATTTGTTACAAAATCCAGCTGCGTACATTACCCGGTTTGGACAGTTTTTACGTCAGACGTCTTTGGACGAATTACCACAGTTAATTAATATCATTGCAGGTCAAATGAGTGTGGTAGGTCCACGACCGGCTTTATACAACCAAGAAGATCTCATTGAGCTAAGAGATCAATATGGTGCTAATGATGTGCGTCCTGGCTTAACTGGCTGGGCACAAGTGAATGGCCGTGATGAATTACCCATTGCTATCAAATCAAAATTTGATGGTGAATACATTGAAAAAATGTCTTTTCTATTTGATTTGAAATGCATTTTTCGAACATTTAAATCAGTTTCAACAGCTGAAGGCATTGTTGAAGGGCAGCAAAGAGAGAAACATGATTGAAGGCGGGTACAGATGACAAAAAAAAAAATCCTCATCACAGGCAAGCATAGTTACATTGGCGTTGCTGTTAAAGCGTGGTTATCAGTTGAGCAAGGGTCGTGCAGCGTCGAAGCTATTTCTGTTAAAGACAGTAGCTGGAAAATGAAAGACTTTTCTGAGTTTGATACGGTCGTTCATGTGGCGGGCATTGCCCACTCTGATACAAGGAACGCAACGGCCGACATGAAAACGACTTATTATCAAGTAAACAAAGAATTGACCATTGAAGTCGCGAAGAAAGCGAAAAAAGAAGGGGTTCGTCAATTTGTTTTCATGAGTAGCATGATTGTATATGGAGAAGCGGCGTCATTGGGTATAAAGAAGCGCATCACTGAAAAGACAGCGCCGCAACCCGCTAACTTTTACGGTGATTCGAAATGGCAAGCGGAGTGTGGCTTAGTTGCATTAAAAGCTGATGATTTCAAAGTCGCCATTATTCGACCACCGATGGTTTATGGGCGAGGATCTAAAGGGAATTATCCACGCTTGGCCAAGTTAGCCAAATGGATTCCTTTATTTCCAAATGTTGACAATGAAAGGTCCATGATCCACATTGATAATTTATGTGAATTCATTCGCCTTATCATTGAACATGTTGATGACGGCGTTTTTCACCCGCAAAATGCCCATTATGTAAAGACCAGTGATTTGGTAATGGCCGTTGCCACCCTTCATGGGAAGCAGTTGCGACTGACACGATTTTTCAATCCATTGCTGAAGTTGTTGACCAAGCGTGTTGGCGCAATCAATAAAGTCTTTGGGAATTTCAGTTATGACATGGCGTTGAGTGAATACAAAATGACTTATCAGGTGAGAGACTTTCAAGAAAGCCTTGAATTGACAGAAAAGTAAAAAATCATCTGCGATGTGATCGTTAGCAGATGACCGTAGGGGCTATTTAATGCCCGCATAATGTTGTTGACGCAACGCTTCGTAAATCAAAATGGCAGCTGTATTGGATAAATTCAACGACCTGACTTGATTCGTCATGGGAATGGTTAAAATTTTGTCCACATTTTCGGCGAGTAATGTCTTTGGTAAGCCACTTGATTCCTTGCCAAAAATAAAGAAAATATCTTCTTCAACATTTGAAAAGTCCACATCTGTGTGGACTTTATTGCCACCTGTTTCAATCAAATAAAAGGTTGCAGTTGGATAGTGGGTAAATAAGTCATCTAGCGACTCATAATGGCAAACGATGGCATGTTCCCAGTAATCCATACCAGCACGACGCGCTGTCTTTGTATCAATATTAAATCCCAACGGATGGATCAGATGTAGCGTTACATGGGTCGCCACGCAAGTTCGGGCAATGTTTCCTGTGTTAGGTGGGATTTCTGGTTGATAGAGTGCAACATGTAATGGCATTTTAATAACTCCTTTTCGCTCATTGACAGTAGGGTCTGATCAGATGAGCTTTTTAAATGTGATCGTTTAATTGGTTTGTGTATGGCTTTCATAAAACGTATACCCATGATGTGTTAATTGATCAAAAATAGCAGCCTTATGACTGGCATCAATGGCTTCGATCACGAGCGTCACGCCCATTTGATACATGGACAGTCCTTTGCGATTGCGATTTTGATAAATGGATAAAACATTACCACCACACTCAGAAATACAAGCGAAAAGCCGGGCTAATTCCCCTGGTTGATGGCTAACGACCGTTTTGATTTGTGTGCGTCTTCCAGTGGAAACCAACGCATGATTGATGACGCTTTCAATTAAATTAATGTCAATATTCCCACCTGAGAGCACAGCGCCAACTTGTTGACCTTTAAAGCGTTCGACATTGTTGATCAAAGCGGCGACAGAGACGGTTCCAGCACCTTCACAAACCAAGTTACAGCTTTCTAATAAGAATAAAAAGGCTTCTGAAAGTTGCGTTTCTGAAACTGTCATGATGTCATCAACATAAGTTTGAATAAGGGGAAAAGTCAGTTCGCCGGGGTGTGCAATGGCAATGCCGTCGGCAATGGTTCGTGTAACAGGGACATGTTCAAGTTTATCACTTTGGAGCGCTTCATACATCGCAGGTGCATTTTCAGATTGTACCCCGATGATGCGAATACTTGGTTTGATTTGTTTGGCAGCCAACGCGACGCCAGCAGCAAGACCACCGCCGCCAATGGGGACGATGATCACGTCTAAATCAGGTTGTGCCTCAAGCATTTCAAAAGCAATGGTGCCTTGACCTGCGATGACATAGGGATCATTAAATGGATGGACAAATGTCGCACCTGTTTCTTTTTGAATGATTTTTGCTTTTTCGTAAGCTTCATCATAACCATAGCCTTCTAACACAACATGTGCACCGTTGTTTTTGGTGGCTGAAATTTTAGCAAAAGGCGCATTTTTGGGCATGACGATGGTCGATTTAATACCCAACTTGGTCGCACTGATGGCAACCCCTTGTGCATGATTTCCTGCACTTGAAGCGACAACACCCGCTGCTTTTTCAGCTTCGCTTAAATGCAACATTTTGTTGTAAGCACCTCGGATTTTAAACGAACCTGCTTTTTGCAAATTTTCTAATTTTAAATGTAGTGCTACCCCCGTTTCTTCACTGAATTTTTCTGCGTAAAACAAATCTGTTTCTTTAATGATTCCTTGCAAATTGTCTCTTGCTGCTTGAATCATGTCAAATGTAAGGGTCGTCCCCATTAAAATCCCTCCCTTTCCCTTTTGAATGTTATCTCGTACATCTCGTGTTTGCGCGCCCATCTGCACATTTAATTATACCAGATTTGATCAAGAATTGATAGTCAATTTCGCTTGAGGCATTTTAAATGGATGAAGTTTGACTGGCCGTCAAGGTTTTTCAACACTATCCTTTATGAAACCTACTTACAAAAAGGTGGCTATGCTACAAAAAGGTGCGTACTTCCTTTTTTGAAAATGAATGCTATACTATAAGGGTAGGCGATGCTGTCACAAGGGTTGCTTGAACTGGGTGTTTGAGAAAAAGCGCCTGAGGCGTATAAATTGAGTAATGAAAAGAGGCGTTTAAAATGAAACAGTTACGTTTAAGAAAAAATAAAAAATGGGCATTCGCAGTGATTGCTTTTGTCGCAATGGTCGTGTTAGCGGGTTGTGCTGATGGTGGTGGCGACGGTTCAAGGGTTGAAATTACCAATGTGGCGTTTGATCCAGCGAGAGAGCTTTTTGATGCGTATAACAGTTTGTTTCAAGCTTATTGGGATGAAC
>JGI24700J35501_10930745_pt1 | contig 21440 bp, 15 predicted proteins | sample TergutTh196P1_FD_35501 | JGI IMG/M metagenome (IMG submission 35501)
AAATCGGAATGGGCAAACGGGCGACCGTCCTCGGTCGCCCGTTTGGTTAAGTGGGGCGGATTTTTTTCAAAAATCCCGCCCCGCAAATTCCACAAATTACATCTTAATTCCACTCTGCCCAATACTCTCAACAAAGAACCGTTGAGCAACCAAATAAACCAAAATTATCGGAGCAATACCAATAAGTACGCCCGTAGAAATCATTGCCTCTATTTGGGCGGTGGGCGGCGTTATGCCAGCGGTTGTGCCACCCAAGTTTATGTAGTATTGGATAAACATCTCGCTAAGCGAGCTCATCTGGTGCGCCATAACGCCATGCCCTTGCAGGAACATTCCAGTATAAAAGCCGTCCGTCCATTGCCACACAAACGCAAACAAGAAACACGAAACCAGCATCGGCACGGCATCGGGCAACATTATTTGTGCGAATGTTCGCAACTTGCCGCAACCGTCAACCCACGCGGATTCTTCCAACTCTTTCGGCATATTTCTAAAATATTGCCGCAACATGAAAATGTACAAGCCGTTCCGCAAGCCCATTGCACCCGCCGACAATATCAAATAGCCCTGCACCGTCTGCAACAGGTTAATCGGCTCGCCGTTGATAAGCGAAACCAAGCCGAACAGGTCAAAAAAGCGGAAATTTAGGAACATTGAAGCCATAATTGTGTGCGGCGGCACAATAATTGTAACTATAACGCAAGCGAACCAAAACCGCTTTAGCGGAAAGTTGAACCGTGAAAAGCCGTACGCAACCAGCGTACACGCCGCAATTTGCAACACCGCAACCGAAAACGTTACAATAACCGTTGTCAACAGCGAACCCCAATAATTCATTAGTTCGGCTGCCACACGAAAGTTAGCCAAGTTAGGCTGCCGCGGAATCGTGATAACTGTTGGGTCAAACAAGTCGTCCCGCGACATTATCGCATTGGAAAACTGGTGAAACAACGGCTGTAATATCAAAAAGCACAGACCAAACAGCAGCACAACCATTAAAAAGTTGCCCAAAACACGCCGAGTGTCCGTTCGCAATAAATAGCCCTCCGAGGCACGGTTGCGTTCCCTGTACCGTGCGAAATTACTGGGCTTTCTCGCTTTTCCCGTTTTTGCTACTCTTGTAGCGCCAAATTTAGTCATAATAATACACCAACCTTGAAATTATAAATCCGACAATTCCCAAAATTGCGGCAATCGCCAAAAAGAAAACCAGCGCCAACGCCGAGCCGAACCCAAAATTCATCAGCCGCATTATCTGAATTTCCACCATATTCATTACTTCGCTGTCCGTGCGAACCATAAAGTCCACAATCGAGTACACAACAACAACCAAAATCATCGGCGAAACCATTGGGAACGTTATTTTCCAAAAGTTTTCCCAGCCCGTTGCGCCCTCGATGCTTGCCGCCTCAAAAATGCTGGGGCTTATCGTCTGCAAGCCAGCCAAAAATATCAAAATTTGGATACCGCTCGCCATTGCAATCGTGTAAATTTGGTTGGTAATATCCAAAATATACTGGATAAAATCGCCCATAGCACCCGCACCAGTCGCCGTTACCAGCAAATCTTCGATAAAGCCCGTAACATTGGCGCGCAAAGCATTTTGGTCTTGAATCTGCGTTGCGACCATATCCAGCAGCGAGTTGTTCGTTTCGATGCCAATCAGTACGCCGCTTGCTAAAATTACTGGCAAAAAGAAGATTGCCCGCACAAACGCACGTCCAGGAAACTTGCGATTTAACATAATAGCGACAAACAGGCTAAAAATCACAATCGCAGGTACCATTAACGCCATTTGCACAATTTCCTCTGTCAAAAACCGCACAAAATCGGGATCAATCGTAAGTGCCCGCCGCAAGTTTTCAAGCCCAGTCCATTCAATAAAAAACGTGTTATTTACAGCGTCCATCGTAACAAATGAAAACGCAAACCGCACCGTCTGATACAGCGGATAAGCCATAAACGCCACAAAACCAACAATAAACGGCAAAATAAACAAATACCCAGAAATCGCATTCTTCGTCGCCATCGTCATTCCCTTTTTGCCGCTCTTGCCACCTTTCACTTTTACCATTGTATAACCTCCTTAAAAATTTGGGATAATGCGGATAACATGGGCGGATTGTGGTTTTATAAAAATCCGCAAATTTCTAAAAATTCGCCAAAATTCCCAAAATCCGCCCAAATTTCCCAAAAATTCCTTTTATTCTACAGCCGTGCCTGTTAGCACTTCCGAGCCGTTGACGTTGCGTACTACTAGATAACGCATTGTGGGGATTAGCCGTCCGTCTGTTGTTGTGAAGTCGTGGTTGGAGCTGTTTACGAAAACTTGTGTGCCGTCTTCGTAGACTGTTAGCGATACGCCGTCCATGTTTAGCAGCTGGTGGTCAACGATAAGCTGGTTGTAAAGGTGGCGGAAACTTTCGGCGTGGCGTTGGTAGACTTCGTCGGCGACGTGTTGCCAGCGGTCAAACTCGTTGGCGAAATAGCGGCGATAGCGTGTAACGTTAAGGTCGGCGGTTGCCACGTTCATAAAGCTGAAGAATAGCGACGAGCCGCCCTCAACCGAGCGTAATAAATGATACGAATGATCTTCCGCCAAATTTAGCGGCCGTCCCGCAAACGGGATAAGCCCGTGCAGAGCAATCTGGTAAAACGGCACAGTTACCGAGGTTATCCCGAAACCTTGGTCGCTGACGGGCATTCCTGTTATAAGGTCGGCAAAGGGCAAAGCGTACGAAAAGCCGTAATTTAGCCAAACGCCAGTCCCGTTCGCTTGCAAATCGGCTAGTAGGTCGCGCCGCATATTCATCGAGGCCTCGCGCGTTACGTGCCTATCCTCGTGGAAATCTCCCGCAAGCGATGCCGCCATCGAGCGGAATGCTATGTTGTTTATGCCGATTCCCGCCGCCTCGTCAACAAAATTGTTGACCAGCCGCATTGTAAAATCGGGATTCGCCAAAATTGTTGGGTCTGCCAAAACGCTCTCAGAGCCGTTTTCGCCGAAGAAAATATGGCTAAATCCGTTATGTTCAACTCGGCGGCGATTGGCTTGCCGTGCGGCATCTCGATTAAGCGAAAAGCCGTTAAATAGCGTGTTCCCGCGCATATTCACAAAATCGCCCTCAATGAAAAAGTTGAAACCTAGCCGTTCGGCGGTATTCAGCAGATTGTTCATTGCGTTGCGGTTGCCCAACTGCGAAATCAAATCCAGACTAGTCGGCACAACGTGGTCAATGGAATCGTTGTGCATTCCGCGCATCATTACTGGGATATTCTGCCAACCGAACTCCGCCAGCGTTTCTAAAATATCGGTAGCTTGTGCGAAAGTTGTCAACGCAAAAGGTCGCTCCACAGGAAAGCCCAGAAAATGCTGATTTGTCAAGGCAGAGCCCAAAATTTCCACCATTGCGACAGTTGGCGCTTGCACACGCTCGTTTAGCCGAGGATACCGCTCTTGTAAAAATTCGCGGAAAGCGACCGCCATTCCCATGTAGCCAGGCGTTTCCGTGAAAGCGTAGCGGATTATGATGTACTCGTCCTGCGGAAGTTGCCATTCGTGGAGCAACAGCTGTGCGTCCGCGCGACCTGCAACGTCCAGCAACGCCCCGTGAATCAGCCGAAAAGTTGGGTGGACACGATTATACGGCGAACCCATTCCCGAAACTTCGGCTCGGATAGCGGCATACGAGGCACCCTCTTCGATGATTCCTGCAAAAGTTGCCCCGTTTTTGTGTACGCCAAAAACTGGAAAAGCAGCACGGTTATCGTGAATTAGGGCATCTCGGATAATCGCCTCGTCCCAACCAAAAACGTTGTTCCAGTACAACGCCTGATTATAGCGGCCGCTGTCAAACATTATCAACGCACCCGAGCCGTCTGGCACGAACATATAGCCGTCCTCTTCGGCACGAGCCGCTCCAAAATACGGCATAACTGTCAACCGAGTTGGAATAAAATCGGTGCGGTAGGTTATGCTGTTAAACGGAATTGTCAGCACGACATCGTTGCGGTCAAGTTCAAACCGCATTGTTATGTTAAACTCTGGGCGATCGCCCGTTACCGCCAGCCCAAAATATTCCTGGTCGGCTTGCCATTCCTCGGCTGTATACCCGACCGCCTCAAGGCTATCCTGGATTCGCTCCATCAAAAAGCCCTGCACGTTGTCCTGTAGCACGTAGATTGTTTCGCCGTCCTCCAGCGTGGGGAACTGGGCGATTAGTGCGGCGCGGTCATCGCCAGCACGCAAGCGGTCAATGTGAAATGGTCGGTAAACATTGAGCACCTGCATCATCTCGGCGCGCGGCATTTGGTCAAGAAAATAATGGAAACGCTCCTCGTAAATGGCGTTCGGCACTTGGAAAGTTGGCGGAATATCGCCGACTGTGAAGTAAAGTTCTAGTACATTACCGTTTTCGAGTAGAGCGTGTTCAAAGTGCCCCGTTTGCACGGCAAACCGATAGGCATCGTAAATCCAGTTTGAGCCTTGGTGGTTCTCAAACTCTAGTAGGAACAGGCTTTGTTTGCGGAAAAATTCAATAGCGGTTGCGTCTTCGTTGTCAACCGTTCCGTACGGCGTAGAACGCCATTCGTTGCCTGTTGCCAGTTCGGTTACGATAATTTCGGCGGTTTCCGTCAGAAAGTCCAGCCGCAAAAATTCATTTTGCAACGACACCACCGCAGGAATATCGGCATCGTAACCATAGCCGAACATTTGAACTACGCCGCCCTCACGCTCGCGCACGGCACAAGCGGATAGGACGAATAGTGCGGCTATTAGGGTTAGTGTTAGTTTTGTTAGTTTTGTTTTCATTTGGGTACCTCCTTAATATGGTTGCTAGGTTGCTAACTGCTCGAGTTCTTGTTTTCTTTTTTCGTATTCAGCCCTATATTCGGGGTTTTCACTTATTTCAGCTAGAGTATCAATGGCAAGTTTCATTGTTTCATCGGTTTCGTAAAGATGTTTCAAATATGCTTGCATACCGTGTTCGCTAGTTTTTGTTTGTTTGCGTTTTTTCATTTGCAGTAGCTCCTAAAGGGTTATTCCTTGCTCTGCTACTTTTTGCAAAAGCAGGGCAATTTGGCGGTCTTTTTCGGCGGCTAGTTGCTCCGCTTGCTCACGTTTTTGCTGTTCTTGTGCAAGTTGCTTATCTTTTTGAACAAGTTGCTTATCCTTTTGAACAAGTTGCTTGTCCTTTTGAACAAGTTGCTTATCCTTTTGAACAAGTTGCTCTTCCGTTTCCTTGATAGAATTCATTTCGCGCAACCTATCGTCATAAGCATTTCTATACTCTGTGTCTTCGTAATACAAAGCCAAAGTATCAACGGCAAATTTTAATTGCTCGTCCGTTTCGTAGAGATTTTTTATTAAATTTTTATTGGGCATATTGCTTTGGGTAATCAAAGAGAGCCATTTTGTTAAGTCTGGGTGCACGTTATCTAGTAACGCTTTATTGTCGTCTAGTAGTATTTTGTCTGCTTTCATTTTTTTACCTCCTGTTTTTTTCTTTATTGCTCGCAAAAAGGCTTTTGTGTCAATATAGTGCATCTCCATAGCAGATGTAAACGGTTCGCCTGTTTCGATGTCTGTTATCATACACAGCCTATGGATTTTGTCCACTTTTTTTGTTTTGCGATTGTTTTTCAAAGGGGATATTTGCCCTTCTGCAAAGGTAATCGATATTATCGGTGTTGCTGATAGGTACTTTTCGCCGCCTTTCAGCTGGTCGCCATAAGACCTCGCCCATGAATATATCGTTTTTGCCTTTAGTTCGCTCAATTTGTAAAGGTGCATTTCGATTAGAACAATTATTCCGCTGTCCAACGTTGCCTTTACGTCCAATATTACCAGTTTTCCGCCCTTGGTTTCTTTTTCCAAAGTCGGATTGTTTATTTCCAAGGATTTCACTACGCGCGGAATGCCCTTATTGGCGAAAACTGCGTTCAATACCCAAATCAGCAAGCATGGATCGCTCTTAACAAAAAACAGCTTAAAAGCGTAATCCACGCGCAAATCCATCAATTTGTCAAAGTCTATCGTCATAATGTCAACCTAAACCCTTGATAGTGGCTAATTTTTTCATTCGGGCATCTCCTTTTTGGATTACAGGGTTATCCCCTGCTCTGCTACTTTTTGCAAAAGCATGGCAATCTGGTGGGCTTGTTCGGCGGCTAGTTGCTCCGCTTGCTCACGTTTTTGCTGCTCTTCCTGATTCTTCAGTTCAAGCTGTTCAATTTTCCGCCTGTCTCTTTCAGACTTGCGTTCCGCCTTTTTTTTGCCCTCTTCTGCCTCGAATAACTTTGTTTCATAGTTAATAAGATCGTTTTGACGGCGGATATAGCTTGCTCTGGCGTATTCGTCTTCGCTTTGCCAAACTAGCGTGTCAATAGCAGATTTTACATCTTTGTTTCGCTCGTAAACGGCTTTTATAATGTTTTTATCCTCTATATCTTTCTGCAACATCAAGGATAGCCAATCTATCAAATCGTTGTTTAGGGTTTCTGTGTTATTGTTCTTTGGCAAGGTCGTTTTTTTCTGCATTTTTTCTAATCCTCCTAGTTTGATTAGTTGTGCCAAAAAGGCTTGCATATCAATGTAATGCAGCTCCATTGCGTTGGTTAAAATTTCGCCAGTTTCAATGTCTGTTATTTTGCACAACCTATGAATTTTGGGCTTTGAATCCGCCGCCAAAGTTTTAATTTGCCCATTGGTAAAAGTAATGGCAATAGTCGGCGGCTGGCTGGAATATTTTTCTTTTTTGCGTAGCTGTGTGCCGTGCGTTACCGCCCACGAGCGAATCGTTTTCGCTTTTATCTCCACTAGTTCGTGCAGATGTATCTCAATTAAGATAATCGAGCCGTTGCTTAATTTTGCGGCTATGTCCAATATGGAAAGTTTACCCTTTTTGGAGTCTTTTTCCAGATAAGGGTTTTTTATTCGTAGCCACGTTATTTTGCGGTGGATACCCTTGTTCGCAAAAATTGCATTTAACAAGGAAATCAGCAAGCGTTTTTTGCCCCTTATGAACAACAGTTTGAACGCGTAATCCACGCGCAAATCCATCAATTTGTCAAAATCTATCGTCATAATGTCAACCTAAAAACCGAAACGCCACCTCTTGCCCTATCGAGTAAAAGTACGCCAAGCCGCCGCTGACAACCGCAAAAAACATGATAAATATAAATATCATTATGCCAATCGCCAAAATGCTTGCAAGGCTTGTTATTATCGCCTTTCCGAACGAATAATCGTGTATCTCTTTCATGGCACACAGAATCAGCAACACAAACCAAACCACGCCGAACCCTGTGAAAACCCAGTATAATGCACCCTCTTCAAATGTGATAACGTGGCTAACTGGGATAAGCGCCGCATTTATAATAATCATCGGGGTCATGGCGTACGCCGTCCCCATGTAGATGTCCGAGATTTTGCCTTTGCCCTCGAACAGGGTCGTTAGGCTCCAGTTGGCGACAGACCACAGCAAAAGCGGCAACAACACTTGCCCCAAGACCATCCACGCACTAAACGTTTCCATGTTCACCTGAATAAACTGGAAATTTGTCAGCACCATGCGGAAAATTTCAACTATAACCGCCAGTGCGACAATCGTGTGCGCCGCCGCCAAACTGCCGCGCCGCTCGTGAATCAAATCCCAAAAGCCGTCCAGCGGCCGCCGCATTGTGTATAGGCTAAATTTCAGCGTTTTGAAATAGTTGTCAAAGTCAAAGTTTGTACGAGAAATCGCCGCTTTTATGGGATTCCCGCTAGGTTTCGTTTTTGTCGGACTCATGAGTTTCTAATCTCCCTTCGGACCTTTAGCGTCTGCCGCACAACTGGCGGAACTATCATTAAAACGCCAATCACCGCCGCAAAAATCCAAAAATAATTTTCCATCCACACTCGGCGGTAAAAGCTGAACGCTCGCCCAAAGTTGGCGGAATCGTTTTGTATGCGGAACATATCCATTGCTTGTCGATAATAGCCCTGCCGCAGATACGCGCGCGCCATTCCAATGTACGCAAGCCCAAAATTGCCGTTCATGCGCAGCACTTCCTGCCAGTAAAATACGCTTTCTTCGTACAAGCCGCGCTGGTACATCGCCAAAGCATCGTTGATAAACGCGCCGTATTCCGTGAGGTCGAAGCGTGTGATTGCCGCCGCTGTGGCATCTAGTGCGAACAGCGTGAATCCCATGTTGACAAGTGCGGTTGGCAATATGAAATGCCCCTCGCGGTTGCCCACGCCGCCCCAAACGTACAGCAACTGCCCCTGCGAATCGTACGCAAAAAGCCGCCCACGGTTCGAGTCGAACGCAATAAACGTGTTGTTGGGCAATGCCGCCGCCGCCATAAACGTGCTAGGCCCAGAAATTCCCGCCGCAGAGCCGTACCACGTGTCGCCAACGGGGTCTTGCAAGCCGTTGCGAATCATAACGTCCGCGCCCATTGCGTTAAGCCGCCGAATCGGGTCAACATCAGGGCTGGAAGTGGTTACGAAGAGGAATCCCTCGTTGTCGATGATAACGTTGTTGTACTCGACAGGCACAAACAACGCCATGCGTTCCCGTTGCTCACGCGTGGCTATCATGCGCCAAAACTGGTCTACGGGCGAAATGCTGACATCGGGCGCGCCCATGTATCCCACAAAATAGCCTGTTAGGTCAAATTCCATTAAGCCACGGTTGACGTGCGATGCCTGCACAAACAGCCGTCCCGAAAAATCGGACGCAATTTTGCGTGGCAAAAAGTCCAGCTGTTCCGCCAGTAGGCTTAATTCTAGCTTACTGCGGTCAATAACGGTAATCACGTTCCAATCTGTGTCAACGTGCAAAATCCGCTGATTGAACGTGTCGGCAATCCACCGCTCGCCACGGGTTAAATCCCAGTCGCTCACGAAAATCCCGTAAGGGCGGTCAAAAGTGGATTGCTGCCCGTCTGGCATTGTTACGCTAGTAACCACTTCTGCCAGTTCGTGAGTGCCGTCCTCGTTCATTTGCAGGGTAACAATGCGGTTGTTGTACGTGTCAACCACGTATAATAGGTTGCCGTGCATATGTAAATCTTGCGGACGGTCAAAATGTCCTATACCCAAGCTGTCGCCCAAAATAAAGGCACTAACCCTGTACGCATCGGGCGACGGCACGGGGATTCCCCATTCGTTGTAGGTGTAGGTAAAATTGCTTGGGCCTGTCGCAGAAAGTGCGGTTGGCGTTAAAAAAACCGCCATTACCGCAAAAAATGCGAAACTTGCTACTATAGCTCTCGTTTTCTTCATAAAACTCACTCCTACTCTTTAATACCAGAGTTTGCCATTGTTTTAAGAATGTTGCTTTGTGCCACGACAAACAGGGTAATCGGCACGACCATCATAACGAGGGTAACGGCGGCACCAACGCCCGCGCGGGCGATATTTGGCGTGTGCGGACTGCCCACGATTTGCGAAAGGGCAAACGGTAGTGTTTTCAGCTGTTCGGTGTAAATTAGGTTAGCTTGCGGATTGTTCCACAGTGCTTGCACCGAGAAAATCATGCCAGTAAGCATGGCTGGCTTGATTAGCGGGATAACAATGCGTGTGTAGATCATCCATTCTTTCGCACCATCAATTTTGGCGGATTCTATCAGCGATTGCGGCACGGTATCGATAAATTGTTTCATTAGGAAAAATCCCATAGGGAACGCAAAATGCGGGATAATTACCGCCCAGTAAGTGTCAATCCAGCCAAGCCCCGCAAGCACAAGGAAGTTGGGGATTGCGGTAACAAAGCCCGAGAACATCAGCGTTATAATAACGAGGTTGAAGAACATTTTGCTGCCTGGGAACTCGTATTTACTGACGGCGTACGCGCCCATGCTTGCGACCAGCAGATGCCCAATAGTGCCAGCCGCCGTGATAAACACGGTGTTGAACACATACCGTGAAAACGTAACCCACGAGCGGGACATAATAATGAACAAATCCTGCAAATTGTTAAGCGTTGGATTTATAACGAACAGGCGCGGCGGGAACAGAAATAGTTCGTTAAGCGGCTTAAAAGCGTTATTTATGGCGAAAATCAGCGGAAAAGCGAAGAAAAAGCCAAAAATCGCCAACATAAACCAAATAAATACATCTCCGCTACGAGAGCGGTTTGGGCGCAAGACCGCCGAACTGCGTTTTTTGCGTGTCTTTTGTACGCCGAAATTTCCTTTTCTTGTTGCTATTGCCATTTTTTTGTCCTCCTATCGCCCAATCTTCATAATAAACTTACCAACCAACGATTTCGTATAAATCATAGCAAGGAACAAAATCGTGGCAATCGCCGAGGCGTAGCCCATTTCAAAGCGGATTGCACCATAATCAACCAAATGGTTGACAACCGTATGCACCGCATAATCCGTGGACGGAAACCCTGCCAAGCCTTGCGTAACTTCGCCGACTGCGAAACTCGCCATAATTGCCATAACCGCACCAAACATCAGCATTCCCTGCATATTTGGCAGCGTGATAAACCATAATTCTTGCCAGCGATTTTTCACGCCGTCCATAAGTCCCGCCTCGTAGAGCGATTCGTCAATGGTGGAAAGCCCTGCAATAAACGCCAAAAAGCCAGCGCCAAGGCTCATCCACAGCACAACCACGATAATAACGGGCATCATAAATTGCGGATTGGAAAGCCACAAAACAGGCTCGTTGATAATGCCGAACTGCATTAGAAAGGCGTTTAGGTAGCCAAACGCATCGCCCGAAAAAATCAGCGACCAAATAAGGAACGCCGCGCCAGCGATTGTGGGTGCGTAAAACACGAGAGTAACAAACGCCCGTAAATAGCGGGGCAATTCGTTAATGAACCACGCAAACAGGAAAGCGAAAATATAGCCAACGGGTCCAGTTATCAACGCCAAAATTAGCGTGTTGCGGATTGCAATTAAAAATACATCGTCCGCCAAAAACAGGTTAAGATAATTCTGAAAGCCAATAAAGCGGGGTGCCTCGAGGACGTTAAAGTAGGTAAAGCTGAAGAAAATAGACACGCCGACAGGTGCGACGACAAAAACCGTAAACAAAATTGCATACGGTGCAAGGAAGAGATACAGCGTTTTGTGCTTTTTCATCTCGTTCCACATATAAGCACGTTGTACCCGTTTTCTTGCCATGTAGCGGCTGAACGGGGTGCTTGTTGGTGCTGTTGCTGTTACTGATGCCATTTTTTTACCTCCTGATAGTTAAATCAAAAATCAAATTTTTTATAGTAGACCGCCAAAATTTGGGTTCTGTGTTTAAGGATTTTTTGAAACGCCCAATTTTGGCGGTTTTTTTATTTTTGTAGGTTCGGGATTATTCACATATTTACTCCAACCCAAACTCCCTACGCTTATTAATCAACTCCCTATTAATAACAATAGAAAAATCAAGCAAAGTTTCGCGCGGGTCAACGTTTTCGTTAATAACTCGCCGTATCGCATTTATCAAATGCCGCCCAACGTAGTAACCGCCTGGTACTTCTGGTGTGCCGAGTGTCCAATAACGCTGCTCGTTGAGAACAGCCAGCTGGTCGGAACTCCAGGGCAAACTTTGGAACGCCTCTAAATTAGCGGTTGGAAAACGTGCCGCCGCACCCATTACCGATTCCAGCTCGCGCGCGAACCGTAGTTGCGTTTCCGCCTCTGTCCACCACCGCAAAAATTGCCACGTCTCGGTTGGTAACTCGGTCGCCGCTATCATTATCGCCGCCGTGCCCCACGATGGCACCATGTGGTTGATTGTGCCGTCCGCCTGCACATAGCCTGGCATTACCGCAAAGTTCCACAAGCCCTCAATCTCGGGCGCGAACACGCTGAACGTGTTGAACATTGTAAAATCGGCAAAGCCAATCGGCATCTCGCCGCTACGGAAACGGTTGACAAAATTGTAAAATTGCGGCGAACCGAAATGCGTGAAGAATCTCGTGAAAAACTCAAATGCGGCGATGGATTCCTCGTTGTACAGGATTGTGCGCGAAAGTTCGTCATTGTACAAAAATCCGTCCCGCTGATACAACTGCGTTAAAAAGCCCGAAATATCTGGGTTCATGGCATCGCCGACTGGCGGAATACCCACCGCCATGTTGTTGCGTTGCAAAATCGGCATCATCGCCAAAACGTCGTTCCACGTCCTCGGAATGTCCAGCCCCAAATCGGACAAAATGTCTTCACGGTAGAACATTAGGCTGAAATTCTGGGTTTCTGGCAATGCGTAATAGCCGCCCTGAAACTCGAACGGAACTAACGCACTCGCCGCAAACCGCTCCGAAACCTGCCAAAAATCGGGAAATTGCGTTAGATTAACGGCGGCGTTGCGGAACGCATAGTTTGCGGGGTCTTGCACGGGCATACTCAAAACTGCGTCCGGCCCAATCCCAGCAACAACCGCTGGCAAAACCGCAGTATGAGCCACTAGCCGCAAGTTTACGCCAATCCCATAATTCGGCACAAAAGTATCGTCAATCATGGATTTCAGCACGGTTGCTTGGTCGCGACCCGTTGGAATCCATATCTCGATAACGTTGTCGCCCTCGTGAACGTCGCCCAAACTGTCAAAATCCATGGTAAAACTGGCGGCAAAGGCGGTCAGTTCGTGGGCGGCGCGTGTGAAAAACGACTCGTGAACGACTGGCAACTGGGCTTCCGCACCGCTTATCACGAAAAAGTCAATGTCCAACTGCCCTTCCGTGAGCAACCGTGCAGAATCGCCCAACGCCGAAACGTTCATTTGAAAATTCGCCAACTGCAACGGAATCCGCTCGGGGCGGGTGTAGAACGTGTCCAACTGGCGGACGATTGTGGAAATTACGGCGGTGTTTTCGTTGCGTTCGCCCAAAAAGTCCTCTAAATCTTGCAACAAACCGTACAAAATGCCCGTTTCTTGATAAATCATGTCCATAACGTGCGGCAAAAAGTAGTCAACCCGATAATCCCGCAACTGGTCGGGGTTTGGACCCGTTAGCACGAGAATCTCACGATAAATTTCGTTTAAGCGGTTGACACTCGCAAGCAGCGCGTCAATCAGTTCGCCCAAATCGCCGAGCGTTACGTACATTCTAAAGGTGTTCACGCCCTCGTTCATGGGGAAAAGTAGCGGATTGCCCGCATCGTCGGCAAACGTGATAAGTTCCCAGCTGTTGTTGAACATGAACGGCACGGCGGAAACCTCCTGGAACGGCACTTCGCCGTTGAGGAACACCGAGCGGCTAGAAACAAAGCCACGGTTGTAATTTTGCCGCGCGGACACCGATATGCGGTACAGCCCGTCCGCAGGGACTTCAAACTCCCATTCTATCCATTGCCCAGGGATTCGCCACGGTTGACCGCCAATCATATTAAGCGTGATAAGTGCGGCACTTGGCGGGTTTGTGATTCCGCTGGAACTGTCAAACAGCGGGAACAAGCTAGGCGCAGAGCGGACTGTCGAGTGCTCGCCCTCTACTTGTAGCAGAAAATTGGCGGGTGCGGCGGGGAGCGTGTTGGTTGCCATAAATTCGGCAAAAGTCGGCGGCGTTGTCAGCGGCTCGATAGATAGACGGCGCATAACAAGCGGCTCGTTTAGCCCAGTCAGCGTGATTGTGTTTTCGCCAGCCTGAAAGTAGAACATATAAGGGTTGACAAAAAATCCCAGGCGGTCGCTAAGATAAATGCGTTCCCAGCGGGGCAGCTCGATTTGCGGTGGGCGTATCTGATTGCCACGGTTATCGGTGCGAACGCCGATTGGGTCTGATCCCCAAACACGGTGCAGGGTAATGAGATCCGCCCCCGTGAAAGGGATTTCGCCGTTAATGCGAAGTTCGCGGGTAATGTCAATGCCCCGAGCGAACACGGGGAAATATTCGATTGCGATGTTGTAAAGCCCCGCTTGCGGGACGTTTACGGTAAATTCCACGGTGGACATTTCTTCCGTGAAAAGTACAGCGGATTCGCCCTCAAAATTGGGGACGACATCAAAGCCGCTACCTGTGGGGTTAAAAATGTCAACCTCGATAGTGGCTGTGCCTTGCGGCGTGTTTGCGTGTTGAGCCATAAAAGCGGCGTAACTGCCCTCTTGCAGCACAACGGGCGGGGTAAAAGCCGCCCCCACTCGGCTAGTCAGCACAAGAGCGTCATCACGCAGCAGCATGAAAACGATAAATCCGATAACGATTATAAAGAAGATAATGAATTTGAATTTGTTTTCGGCAAAATGCTCTGAAAAAGTTCCGTTCATAATAATTGACAACCTCCATTCATAATTTATGTGCTGTTTTTATGTAAAATGTTGATAATTAGAGATATTTTAGCACATATTGGGTAATAATATACATAAGATGTGAAGTAATTTTCCATTTAACTGTATCATATGTATATCAGAATGTCAAGAGCGGCAAATATTTTTTTATACTACAAAAAAATCAACTTCAAAACCGTGGGGCTCTGCCCCACACCCCGCAAGGGCGCTGCCCCTTGACCCCGCAAGGAGCGCGCCCCTTGACCCGCATTTTTGTTGAGTGAAAATTTTTTGCTAGAATATTCATCAATTTTGATTACACAGCACCGTTTGCAAAGTCTCAAATTCCTCTAAAATACTGGGGTCTTCGGTTGAACAGTCCACCAAAATATCCCCCAAAATTTCTATTGCCAACGAGTTTATTTCGTCCAAAATAATTTCTGGCATGGTAAAGGCGTTTTCGGCTATTTGGTGAATTTGCTCCGCTTGGTTTGCGGGGTTTTTCGCTATTATTTGCAAAACTTGCAACTGGGGTTGCGTTAATTTTGCCGCAAACTCGGATAATTCTGCGGATAGTTGCGTTGTGCTAAATGTTGCGGCTGGCGGGTTGTTTTCGGGGTTTTTAATATCGGGTAAATCCGATATGTCCGCTTTATCCGCTACTTTTTCCGCATTTTCTACCCACAATGCCGCTTTTACCGCCTCCGTTTCTTTGCGGAGTTGGCTAATGCTGTCAAAATTTAGGCTTATCGCTTGCGGGGTTTCTTCCGAAATTTCTTCTTCAAAAATAATTTCCTCTGCAACTGGCTCTTCAAAAATAGTTTCCTTTGCAATAGGCTCTTCAAAAATAATTTCCTCTGCAACTGGCTCTTCAAAAATAATTTCTTCTGCAACAGGCTCTTCAAAAATAGTTTCCTTTGCAATAGGCTCTTCAAAAATAATTTCCTCTGCAACTGGCTCTTCAAAAATAATTTCCTCTGCAACTGGCTCTTCTGAAATAATTTCCTCTGCGATAGGCTCTTCAAAAATAATTTCCTCTGCAATAGGCTCTTCAAAAATAATTTCCTCTGCAACAGGCTCTTCAAAAATAGTTTCCTCTGCAACTGGCTCTTCTGAAATAATTTCTTCTGCAACTGGCTCTTCTGAAATAATTGGCTCGGTTGGGGGCGTTTCGGTTGGTTGCGGTTGCAAAAAATTTAGTATCAATTTTTCTGTGGATTTGTCTAAATCGACGTGCAACCGCCTGTTTTTGCGATATTGCCGAATATCCCGCAAAATATTTTCGGTAAACTTGACAACTTCGCTTATGTATTTTCGCAACTTTGGGTGCGTGGAATATGGTTTTTGCAAAATAAATTTTTTTTCGCCTGCAAGCGGGCAAATTGCATTGGCAAATATTGTGTGCTCCTGTTGCGTGGCGGTTGGCGGCCCATAAATTGCCAAAATACCCGCTTTTTTGGATTGGTACAAAGCGGTATCCAGCAACGTGATTATTATTGGGATTGTCTGCTGCATTAATTCTTTGTTTTGATTGTAAAATTCGCTTTTTAGCACGGCGTAATCGCACAATGTGATTATTAGCGGAAAAGGTAGCTGTATTGGCACTTGGTCGGCGTATTTTGCAATTACAATGTTGGCGGCGGTGTAGTTTTTTACTGTAAATTCGCCATTCTCCAGATGCTGCGGATACGGCAAGTTATAAATATACACAAAGTCCAAAACCCAAGCCGCCATATAGTTATCCAATTTTGGAAACTGTTCGCTGTATTCTAGCCAAATATTCAGCAATAAATCTAATCCGTCTTCTGTTGTTTGCCAGCCTATCCCGCTAAGCAGCTCATAAATATACACAAAAATATACGATAAATCCGTGTTGACAAAATTGTAGTTGCGTACCAAACTACGCCAATAAAAGTACCACGCTTTTTGTGGGCGTGTCATGCTTGCGTACGTTGGCAAATCTTTCGTAAATGGTGCAAATTCGGCTGGTTCGGCGTTTATGTGTTCGTATTTTTGCATATCTCGTAAAAAATTATTGCGGGATATTTCGGTTTGCGATAACGGCGTTGTATAGCTGATTTTTGGCTCGGTTTTCGGTTCAACTTTTGGCTTGATTTTTGGCGGCGGCGGAATTTTCTGCTTTTTTTCGTTAGTGCCGTCAATTTCTACGTCAAAAAAAACCTCTGAATTTGGCGGATTTTGTGGGGTTTCCGCTTGCGAAGTAATTTTTTTTATGTTTTTGTAAATGTTGGCAAGAAACCCCATAAAATCGTCCTTTCTGTGTATTTTGGCTACACGTTCTCTCGAGTGAGATTCATAATCCACTTAAAGCGGTTAGTTTTGATTAGGGCAATAATCCACTTGAAAAATTGGTCGCTGCGAAGGCACACAAACACGAACCACGGCGGCATATTAAACACAAACGCCGCAATAAACGCCGACGGTAAAACGATAAGCCATGCACAAATTGCGTCCACTATTAGCACAAATTTTGTATCGCCGCCAGCACGGATAATCCCAACAAAACACGGTGCATGGTACGCTGTGCCGATTATCGAGATGCCGATTATTGTCATAAATTGCCGTGCAATAATTTGCGTTTCCTCCGAGAAATAATACAGCGAGATAAATGGGTCTCGAAGCAGTAAAATCAAGGCACTGGCAACTAATCCCACGCATAAAAATGTAACCTGCATTTTGCGTGCGTACACTTTAACTTGCTCGTAATCGCCGCTGCCGACCGTTTTTCCGATGATGATTGCACTCGCACCAGAAACGCCCCAAACTATTATGGTTGTCAGCTGGAACATCATCATTGCGACGCTGTTTGCCGCCATTGCGGATTCTCCCAAACGCCCAATTATGGCTATTTGTGCCGCACCAGCTATTCCCCACAAAACATCGCCCAGCATAACAGGCAATCCATATTTGAAGAAATCCGCCAAAAGTTGCTTGTTTGTGCGGATAAGTTCCAAAAAGCGGATTTGCAAGCGTTTGTCGATAAATCGGACATAAACCACCATTATCAAGGTTTCCACAATGCGAGCGGTAAGCGTGGAGATTGCCGCACCACGAACGCCCAACGCAGGAAATCCGAGGTTTCCAAAAATTAGCAACCAATTTAGAATAACGCAAATTACCAAAGTTGATGCCGAAACGACAACCGCAATTTTGACAACTTCAACGCAACGCATCGCCGCCATAAGCGAGTTTGTTACGCAGAAAAAGATATACGAAAACGCAATTATGCGTATATAAAGTACGCCCTCGGCAATAACATTTTGGTCATCGGTAAAAATGCCCAAAACCATTTCTGGTGCAAGCAGGACAATCACAGTAATTGCCGTGCCAATCAGCAGGGCAATTTTCACGCCGATTGCGACAACAGCTTTCACGCTGTCGATATCCTTTTTGCCCCAATATTGGGCGGCGAGTAGCACCAACGCCGCCGAAATTCCCACCACAAGCATAATGAGAATATTTTGAATTTGGTTTGCGACCATAACGCCCGCTATTGCTCGCTCGCCAAGCGAACCGACCATGATATTATCGGCAAAACCCACGCCAACCGACAGCAGGTTTTGCAAAATCATGGGAATAGCCAATATTAGCAGGGTTTTCAGGAAATCTTTGTTGTTAATTGTCATATAATTCGGATATTTCTATGCTGATTCCTGGTCGCCACTCGATGTGAACGCCTGTAATTATCACGTTTTCAAACAGATTATTTTGCGTAAGTTCGTTGAACGGCTTTTTTTCGAGATATGGCTTAATATCAAAAATGCGTTCTTCGCCGTTGTCAAACTTGCAAAGCAAGGTATAATCAGCTTGTGCCGCCACGGAAACAGCTTGCGGTCTTTCGTGCTGTGCAATCATTGCGGCAATGGCAGATTTTAGGGCAGTTAGCTTGTAGGGTTTGTTCCAGCGGTTGACGGCTATGTAGTCAAAAATGCCGTGCTTTTCCCTTGGCCAAGCATCGCCGCCCATTTGGGATATTGCCCGCTCGATGTCAGCGAAAGTGGTAACAATCCCACCGCCGCCGCCGCCCGCCGATGCAACCATTATGCTAGGCTTGTTGTGCAAAAATGAAACTCGGTCTTCACGAGAATCCCATTGTTTAGTGGCCTCGCAACGCCGCAACTTATCCAAGAATATTTTGAACTCTTCGCTAATTTCTCCCCAATATACAGGAGTAATGTATATAAATGCAGTTGCCTTTTCAACCTGTGCTTGCAACTGGGAAAAGCCGTCTTTTTCGCCAAAAACGCAATAATGCTCCTTAAAGCAGATGCCCCAGCCGTCGCCGCACATTTTGCATTTGTCAAGGTTAATTTTTTTTAGGTTGACAGTTTCAAAAGTAGAGCCAGCTTGTAAGGTGGCTTGTTCTGCGGCTTGTACGAATGAATAGCATAAGCCGTCCGTTTTGGGTGTTCCATTTATTATTAGAATGTGCATAAAAATACCTCCGTTTTGGTTGTTTTGATTGTTTTGGTTGTTTTGGTTAAAATTTTTTTGTGTAGCATATTTATGTTAGCGGTTTTTGAGATAAATGTCAAGTGCGGCGAAAATTTAGTTATTTTTACAAAACAATTAAATTTTGTGCAAATATAACAGATATATTTTATTTTTCAAAAATAATTGACCAAAGCCAAAAACAATAGTATAATAAATAAAATAAGCAATTAAAAACAACGCATATCACGATACAGCAACCCATTTTTTATACTTGTGGCATCGTTGTAGAATTTTGAAAAGGAGGAAGTGCCGCACAGCTTGGAACAACCCTTGCTTTCGTTGTAGCACACACATCACATGACTTGGTTCAAAAATTTTAGAATCCGCACTAAACTTCTTATTTGTTTTGGAATTATCGTTATTATGGGAGTAATGATTTCTGGCTACGCTTTTTACAGGATTTACTCTGTTACCACATCTTACGAGCATCTTCTGGAAATTTCTATAGAGGCTCGCGAGGCAATGCAACAGGCACAAGGTTATGTGCGCGATTATCTGCTTGTTACAACAACCCTTGTAGCCTATACCCAATCAGGACACGTGGAACACGTGGATAATTTATCCCGATATGCCGCAGGTGTCCACTATAACGCAATTAGAGCGGTGCAATATTTTTCGTCAACCTTGTATTTTTATCCCCAATTTACCCAAGATGATATTGACCGACATATGGCAGAGGCTAATGAAATTATCGCATTGCTGGAGCAATTTAGAAGAGATGTTTACAATCCTATTTTAAGTGCCGTTTATTCTGTAGATTATTGGCAAGCCTTAGCCCTGCTAAATGACGCAGAAACTTTGACGAACGCCATTAACGAACTGTTTGAAAAAAAGCTGTACGAGGCAAATAAATTAGTAGAAACAGAAATCCGCTTAATAAGAGATGCAACCAACACAGTTTACAGGATTATGATTGCTGGCAGCACGGCGGTTTTCTTAATATCGGTGTTTTTGGCGTTGTGGATTTCTGGCTCGATAGCTACGCCGTTACGCAGTTTGGTAAAGGCGGCGCATTCCATTTCAAAGGGCGATTTTAATGTTGACATTGACAAGCCCGCAAAAGACGAAACGGGTATGTTAGCACAAAGTTTTGAGGAAGTTGTAAGGGTTATACATAATCTAACGGAAGATTTGCACAATATGGCGACTATGCACTTTGAAAAAGGCGAAATTGATTCCTTTTTAGATGCCGAAAATTTACCAGGCCAATTTGGCGTTGTTGCAGGGCAAATTAACGCTATGGTTCGGCAATATGTGGCATTGCTGGATAAATCGTTAAATGTATTGGGCAACATTACCACCGTAGATTTCAAAACCCCGATGGAAGAGCTGCCAGGCAAAAAAATATTCATAAACGAGATAATAGAAACAACAAGGCTAACGTGCCAAAGCATCGAAACAGAGATTAATTCAATGATAGAAGAAGCAACAAAGGGGAATTTATCGGTACGAGCCAACACAAAGTCATTTGTGGGCGATTGGGCGACTACAATGGCGAATATGAACAAATTATTAGATGTTATCGTGCAGCCAATAAAAGAGACATCTCGTGTTATGAAATTGGTGGAAAAAGGCGATTTAACGGGCAGAATGGAAGGTAAGTTCAGGGGCGATTTTTACGTACTACAAGAATCCATTAACAATACAATGGATTACATCTCCAATTATATAGCCGAAATATCCAGCGTATTAAAAGGGCTTGCCGAAAATAATCTTTGTCAGGAACTAAGGCTAGATTACGTTGGCAATTTTACCACACTAAAGGATTCATTTTTGGTATTTATCGAAACGCTGAACAACGTGATTTATGAGGTTTGTTCTTCTACAATACAGGTTAATTCTGGGGTGCTGCATATGGCGGTAAGTAGCACTAGTTTAGCGGACGGTAGCACAATGCAATCTGCCGCCGCCGAAAGATTGGGCATGGGTGCAGAAGCAGTCAGCATTATCATAAGCAAAAACCTTAGCAGCGTGGAGCAAGCTAAATCATTATCAATCGAAACGCGCGATAGTGCAACGGCTGGCGCGGCTGGCTTAGAGGCAATGTTAAAATCAATGGGTTCAATAAATAGTGCTTTTTCGGATATATCGGGCATAATGAAGACAATAGAGGCGATAGCCTTGCAAACTAAGCTACTTTCGCTAAACGCAACAATAGAGGCGGCACGGGCAGGCGACCATGGCAAAGGTTTTGCCGCCGTCGCCGAAGAAGTACGCAGTCTGGCGGCAATGACACGCAACGCCGCCACCGAAACCGCCAACGTAATAGCCAATTCCAAAGAAAAAGTAGATGCTGGCTTAACTGTCGCCAGCAAAACATCTCACGCATTTGATTTAATAGTTGAACAAACAGAAAAATTAGCAAACGTTATGAGCGATATTTCGCAAGGTTCGCTAGAGCAATCCAAGGCAATGGCAGTTTTCAACAAATCCATACAAGATATTTCCGAGGTTGTGCTAAGCAACGCCGCCACCAGCCAAGAAGTAGCCGCAATGTCCCAAGAATTAGCAAGCCAATCGGAATTAATGTACAATATGGTGAATAGTTTTAGGGTAAAAACTACGGCTTGGTAGGGTTGGCTGACACCTGCGTACACTTTTTTTGAAACATTGGAGATTAGACGGACGGGCGACCTGTCTGCCGACAGGCAGGCCGGGGACGGTCGCCCCTACGGGTGGCATCGTTGTAGGGGCGACCTGTCTGCCTGTC
>JGI24700J35501_10930744_pt1 | contig 21400 bp, 21 predicted proteins | sample TergutTh196P1_FD_35501 | JGI IMG/M metagenome (IMG submission 35501)
GCCGGCAGGCGGGGGGGGGCAGCGCCCCCAAGGTTTATTATTCAACAATTATATGTGTCATCATACCGCCGTCTTCGTGGTCGAGAATGTGGCAATGAACCATCCATGTACCTGGTTCGGTAAAATTAACTAGAATGTCCACAAATTCGCCTACTGGGACGTTTACGGTATCTTTTAGAATCTGCTGATCGGGCGCGTATCCGTTCATGGAAAGTACGGCAAAATGGTTGGCGTGAAAATGCACTGGATGGTGCGAACCGCCCATCATGCCCATTCCGAAATCGTTGTTGTAAATGCGGATAACATACGGCTGGTTAAGCGAAAATCGCAATGGCTCGGTATCGGGATAAACTCGCCCATTTATCATCCATTGCCGCATATGAGATGTCAATATCATTTCTGCATCAATTTCATAATCGCCCGCTAGCGGTAAATTTAGTGGCTCGGCTGGCACAAATGGACTTTCTACAATAGCCGCATTTTCAACGGGAGTGTAAATTATCGGAATATTGGCTTGCGGACTGGCACTATTTGTTATGTAGGTTGTGGTTGGCATTCCTTCTAGTGCCTGAATTTCAACATCGTAGCGTTCGCCTGGTGCAATGAGAATGCTTGTCGCAAGCCGTGGATATTGCAAAGGCATTCCGTCGGTGTGCGTTACCGTTACTGGAAATGGGAAATCTAAAACCTGCAATAATACCGTGCTGGCATTGATAAAACGTGCCTTGACAATTTCCCCTGTGCTTATTTCGATGGGCGAAACGTTTGTAGCAGTTTGTCCGTTGACAGTCATGACATTTCCCATGCGTTCCATTGAGCCCATCATTCCGCCCATTCCGCCAGTGCCGCTCCATGGCTGCGAAAGCAAGTTTCCTGCACCGTCAACATACCAATCATCCAAAACGAGAATGTAATCTTTGCTGTACTCGTTATCGTACGCCGTGCGAATTACAAACGGTGCGTACATTCCATAATCAACCTGATCGCGGACTGGGCGCGTGTGTGCGTGATACCAATATGTGCCAGTTTGCTGTAACGGCATATCCATTACACGAGTTTCGCCAGCGGAAATGCCCGCTATGTCGATAGAGTTGTCAACTAGCAAACCGTGCCAATGCAAACTTGTGTCCACTGTCGTATTGTTGGTTGCCGTAATTGTTAGACGGTCGTTTTCGTTGGCAATAATCGGTTGCCCTGCGTAATGTTGTATTCCGCTGTCGTTCGTGTAAAAATAGCGGTTTATTGTGCGGTTGTTTATTTGCATTGTGCCTGTTTCGATGTTGATTGTTATGTTTTTGTTGGGATTATTATCGTTAAAGTTGCTAATCTCGTACGGGTTCAAATTGGCGGCTTGCAAATTGGATGCAATGCGTTCTTGTGCGGCGGCTTGCAAATTGGATTCAAGCCGTTCTTGTGCCAAATTTGCAACGGTGGTTTCCAGATTTGTGGTTTCGGCAATATTATTGGAATTATCCCCATTAAGCCCGAAAAGCGAAAAGTTCGCTCCTAAAAGTAGCCCAATTATTACCACGGCGATTATTAAACCTACTATCCATGGTTTGTTTTTGCTGAAATATTCTTTATCGTTGCTCATAATTTCCTCCTAAATTAACGCCACATTCCATTTCCACGTGCGTTAGACATATTATTTCGATTGCGACCTCTGCCCATTTGTGGTTGTTGCTGTTGCGGCTGTTGTACATTGTTTGTGTTCCAGTTGGCAAAACGAGGTTCCCAAATGTTAAAGGTTGCAACGGGATTTTGCCTATTTTGCCCATTTTGCTCAACTTGCGGTTGCGGATTTTCCAGTGCATTTAAGCGTGATTCTAGTTCTTCTAAAGCACGGATTCGCTCGTTTATTGCGTTAATGTCGGTTAAATCGGTGGCGTAAACCGTAAATGTTGCGGTTGCCAAAAAGGCGAAAATTAACATAATTGTCAATTTGATTTTCATGGTTGAAAACCCTCCTTTGAAAAAAATTTTTTTTGATGGTTGTTGTAGGGGCAAGTATTATCCGCCCGCAAGCCATAACGGGCGGATATTATCCGCCCCTACGTTTGTAAAAACGCAATTTTTTTAATTTTCGATTTGCATTCTTATTATATAGCCAATTTTCAAGCTATTTGTGTCAAAAGTATGTCATTTTTATTGCACTTTTAACGCCAAAAAATCGGCATAATTGCGTATATATTCGGTGGAATCGTAATATTGGTTAGAAAGCACCAACAGCACAGAGTCCGCCGAAAAATCGTACATATCTTTCCAAATCATTTTGGGAAGATACAAGCCTTCGCTGGGTTTATCCAACGTGAAAACTTTGCTATTTTCGTTGCAGTCAACCACTTTTATTTTGGTTGTTCCCGTAATATTGATAAAACAAAATTCCGAAAAGCGGTTGGCGTGTTGTCCACGAACAACATCGGCGATTGTATCGTATATGTAAAAAATTCGTTTAATTTCAAACGGTAAATTTCGGTTGGGTTTGCCATCGAAGCCGTCAATTACAACTAATTTTCCTCGTTCGTCGCCCAGTTCTTGAAACCGCAAAACTAAAACATCATCGACAGTTGGCGGCTTGTCAACGGAAATTTTACGCAAAATATTTTGCAAAATTACATTATCATAAAAATTTTCTTTTGTAATTGAGATTTTTAACTCGTTATTTTGTTCGCCGTACATTGTAAACCCTGCTTTTTCGTAGGCTTTTATTGCGTATATATTTTCCTCGTGGACACTTGCAACAATATTTGACAACCCAAAATGAGAAAACCCTAAATTAAGCGTTAAAACGGTTGCCAAAAATCCCAAACCCTTGCCACGAGCGTAATCGTTTCCTATTACAATGCGACCAAACTCGGCTGTTTTGCCGTTAAAATTGTACAAAGCAACACTTCCAATAATTGTCTTAAACTCGACAAGTTCTTCTATTGCGAACATATAGCAATCGGAATCCGCTTGATTTTCGGCAAACCAGCGTTTTTGCATTTCAGTTGTAATATGCGGAATTTTCCTCAAATATTTGGTAAGCTCCGCATTATTGCGAGAGTTCCGCAAAAATTCTAAATCATTCTCGCCAACAGGACGCAATCCAACATTATTGCATCGTGTAGTTATATTATGTTGCACAAAATCTCCTCCTTTATTAGCACAACCTAAAATAGCGGGTCAAGGGACCTGTCTGCCGACAGGCAGGCGCGTTTCTTGCGGGTTCGGGCAGCCTGCCCGTCGGCAGGCGGGCACCCGAGGTCCTAATCTTTTACCCACGCAAGCGTAAATATTGGTTTACGGCGGTGGTTGAAAATTTTTCGGCTGGCGTTTCGATGTTTGGTACGGACATAGCGTTTAGAGTGCGAAATAGCTGTTTGCGTTCCGTTAAGAATGCGTTTGCAACTTCGTTAATGTGCCTGTCAGAATTTTGTGCTAAATTTAGCAGTTCTTCATTCTTCATAAAAATTACTATCGGAAAATGCCAGCGTTTTAGTTGGGATATATGCCCAGTTAATTCTTGTGCCTCTTCGAGAGTTTCAAAATCGGTAAATATAAAAACTATACTTCGGCGTTTTTGGCGTGTGCATAACTCGCGGAACGCCGCTTGATAGTTGGATGTATCTTTTGTATCTTCAATGTGATATAGGGCATCCATTAAATTATTGCGGTGAATTTCTCCTTTGCCTGGCGAAATTACCGTTTTAATTTCCTTGTCAAAAACGAGTAGCCCACTTTGGTCGCCTTTTTGGTTGACAATATCAGAAAGCACCAACGAGGCATTTATGGCGTAATCTAGCTTTTTGTAACCCTTTACATCGTAACTCATTGGTCTGCCGCAGTCAATCAACATAAATACAGGCTGATTTTTCTCAATTTGATAATCGTTGACAATAAGACGCATTTCTCGTGCAGTTACAGGCCAGTTGATTTTGCGGTAATCGTCGCCGTCAACGTATGTTCTCAAACTTTCGAACTCTGTGCCTGGTCCAAACAGGCGAACCGTTTTCTCGCCACGTGGTAGCAACCTATTTTTTTGTATCATTAAGCGAAACTTGCTTAAATCTTGCAAATTGGGATAAACTTTGACCTCCAAAGGTTGCTTGTAAACGTGATATTTTATAGCCAAACCAAGCAAACCGTACACTTTTAGGTGGATATTAGTAAACGTAAACGAGCCACGTTTTGACGGCGTTACGCTATAACTAAACTGGGAATTACTGCCAGGGTTAATTGTATGCGTTAAATTTTCGTTAGATACCGCAAAATGGCGGCTTGCAACCGTATCAACGCCCTCAATTTTCAGCGGAAAATTAGAATCATTCTGCACATTAAAAGCAACCGTATTTTCCGCATTATGAGACAATTTCACAAAGCTATCAATAACGGCACGATCGGGATCTATTCGAGTTACCTCGATGAACGGCGTTTGGGGCGACATAGTGAAATCTAGTACAAGCAAAGCCAAAATTACCAAATTGTACACCACAAACAGCAACATCGCCAAAAAATTTGAAAACCATCCCAAAACGATAATTATCGGAATCCCGACAAAAGCTAAAAATACAAACCTTTTTGTAACACTCATCTTGGCACCTTTATTTGAGATAAAATATTTTCGATTACAGAATTAGCTTTTACCCCGTCAATTTCCGCCTCTGGCTTTAGAATAATGCGATGTTGCAATATTGGAATCGCCAAATATTTAATATCGTCGGGAATAACAAAATCTCTGCCGTCCATTGCGGCGAACGCTTTTGCGGCAAGCAACAACGCAACCGAACCACGCGGGCTTGCTCCGTGCATAACCGCACTAACACGGCGAGTTGTTTCTACAATGCTTACTATGTAGTTCATAACGCTATCTTCCACGGCAACAGCGGCGATTTCCTCACGACATTCGGCGACTTCTGCGGAGGTACAAATTGGCTCTTCTGTCCGATTTGTCTTTTTTGTTAAGCGCACATTATCAAAACCGCTGTGGTGCATTTGCAAAATCAATTTTTCTGCCGCAACTCCTGGATAAGATATTACAATTTTCATCATAAACCTATCTAGCAGGGCTTCTGGCAACGGATATGTGCCTTCATATTCGACAGGATTTTGCGTTGCCATAACGAAAAACGGCTCGTCCAAAACGTGCCTAATGCCGTCTATTGTAATTGCGCGTTCTTCCATTACCTCTAACAAAGCCGATTGCGTTTTGGGAGGAGTACGATTTATCTCGTCCGCCAAAAATAATTGGGTAAACAGCGGACCTTTTCGCAGTTCAAATTGGCTGGTTTGCTGATTAAATATTTTCGTTCCCAAAATATCCGATGGCAACTGATCAGAAGTAAATTGCACCCGCTTAAAATCCATCGACATATTCTGCGCCAAATAACGAGACCACAACGTTTTGGCAAGTCCAGGAACGCCCTCAACCAAAATATGCCCTTTTGCCAACAATGCCGTAATAGCCAATTCCGTCAGCGTTTCTTGATTTTTTATCACTTCATTAAGTTCCATTTTTAACTTGCTCGCTAAACTTTTAGTATTCATAAAATTATCCTTTCGTAATTAACGTTAAAACCTTGGGGCGCTGCCCCAAACCCCGCAAGGACGCGCGCGCCCTTGACCCGCATTTTGGTTTAGGTTAGATAGTATAAAACAAAGTATAGTCGAAATATTTGCCCTCGCATGACCCAACAAAAAGCCCATAAAAAAACAGCGGGTCAAGGGACGCGTTCCTTGCGGGGTTTGGGGCAGAGCCCCAAGGTCCTAATGTTTTGACTTTTTGTCAGCACGCCTGTAGAGTCGTGCTAGAACTAGAATTTGCTCGTTTTCTTCTCGGTCGGTTAGTTCGTGCATTGGGATTGGGTTGCCGAATCGTTTGCCTAGATGTAGGAGTGCTACTATTGCCAGGATTATTGTTTGGAAAGTTGCCAATCGTACCCATAGCGGCAGTTGTCTGAAGAGCGATTCGTTGCCGTGGTAGCCGTGATAATATTCGGCAAAATAAATTTGCTCGGGATTCCACAATTCCAATATTGTTGCTATTGCTTCGCCGTAAAAAGAATCGTCCATTAGGCTTGCGTTTGTGATAAAATCTGCCTCGCCTGTGAATATTTCGCCTAATCCCAAATTGTACCACCGCATTGTCGAAACCAACCTGTGCGATAAATGTTGCAATTCCTCGTCAATTAGGTTGGGACGATTGCTTTCTAAAAAAATTAGCCGACCGCCCAATCTAACCCAATTTAGAATTTCCGTTAATTCCGTTTCGTTTGGTCTGGGATTACTGGGCTGTATTATCAATATTGCCGCATTTATATCTATATTTGAATGCACTGGTTGATATAATACCGAAACTGGATACAACATATGCCGCAAAGTGTCAAATAATAGGCTTGTTCCCTGCTCTTGTGCCGAGAATGAGCTGTAATTTGGGTGCATATCGGTTGCGGTTCGCACAACGGTAAAATACGAAACTATCAAAAAAGTAGGAATCAACAATATTAACAAAATATTTAGTTTATTTTTCACTTAATAATTCCTCCACGTTTGCCGCAAAATTGGTATATTGAATGTCGTCAAGCGGCTTTCTGCCAAACCACGATTTTTGAAATATGTCAACGATAGTTACAAAGGAATCCGATAAATTTGGTGCAACTGTAGCAATTTCCCGTTTTAGCTGAAAATTGGTTTTAGATTTATCAATTTTTAGGGTTTTGTTGTCGTTTAGAGAAACCAAAACAGCTATGTAATAGTATCTTGCGGCGTGTCTAAAATCCTTTTGGCTGGCGTAATCCTTGGATAACTTTATTAAATCGGTCAACGAAAATTTCTCTTTTGCAATGCTGTCGAATATCTCGGATATATCCGAATTAACTAACTTTTTTGCACGGCTTTTCATCACAAAAGAAAGTGTGGCAACTATAATCCCAAAAAGTATCAACATTCCAACAATTACAAAAATAGTGATAATAGTATCTGCATTATAATTGCCGCCGTCGGGCAAGCCAATATTTGGGAAAAGGCTTTCTATCAGAAATATTATGAAGTTGACAATAGCGTTTACAATAATTTCTTGATAATTGACAAGCCGACCAGTTAGCATATCGTATCTCGGTTGTTGCAAAACTTCGTGCATTGCCTCGTTAAACTGAATCATATTAAATACCTCGTGATAGCAAATTTAACCTAACAGAAATATCAAGTCCATCTTTTTTGATTTTTTGGTTAAAATAAATTGCGGCGGTCATAATTCCGTCCAATGGGCCAACTAAAACGCCGATTATAAGCGACAAATAAAATTGTGCCGAAGTAGTAGCTGAAACTGCCATAAGAACGCCCTCTACATCGGCAGCCGTGCCTAAAATCGCCGTAATAAGTGCCGTAACAGTAAGAACAAACCCTTGCGCACTGTAGGATATTAGTTGAATCATAATAAGCCATAAAATTCTAATTCCCAAAATACGCCAAAAATTTTCCTTTATTAGACGAAACGATTCTTTAATGCTAGAAAAAAATAAATTTCCGTCAAAAATTGCGATCGGCACAGCGAGTGCAAAAATATTAGAATAAACCACGTAAAGCAAAGAGTAAACCACAATGAAAATCAAAAGCAACTCGGGTTGCTCGACCATAAGCAAAAAATATAAATTTTGAACATCGTTTGTCAACACAAAAACAATGCCAACAATAATGGCAATCCAAGGTAGCGACAAAATAATTTGGGCAAGCACGGCAGTTATAACTCTACCAAAGGCTTTGAAAGTTACCCAAAATGGCAAGTAGGGAACTTCCTTATAGAAAGCCTGTTTTGTGATAATAATGTGTCCTGTTGCGGAAAAATACGCCCAAGCTAAAATTAGCGGCAACATTAAGGCGAGAAACATAAACGCAATAATGACTGCTGCGGTATCATCGGATCCAGGAGCCTCGAATGCACCAGTTGCAAATATACTTCCAGCAAAAATAATTACCAAAACGAAAGCTAAAACAGCCGACACAATTCCGACAATAATCGAAAAGGCAATTTGAATTTTGAAAGTAGCTTTGTACATTTCAAAAACTTTGTCCATTAAAGCGGCGGCGTTCATTGGCAAATAATCTAGTTTCATGGTAAATCCTCTCTATATTGAAAAATTTTTTACAAACAAATAATATTATATCATAAATTTATAATGTTGACTATGAATATAATTTTATGTATACTATAAAAAAGTGATTTACTTTTTATGGAAAGAAGGTTTTTGTATGTTGTATTTTGTAGTGCAGAACACGATGTTTTTCTTGATTCCCCTGCTAATTGTGGCGTTAGGCGGACTTTTTTCGGAACGTTCGGGCATTGTCAACATTGCTTTAGAAGGTAAAATGTTATTGGGTGCTTTTACAGGAATTTTATTTATCAGCACTTTTCAGGACAGATTGCAAGGACAGCCCATTTTGCTTATTGCGTTGATAATTGCGGCTTTAACGGGAATGGCTTTATCTTTTTTTCACGCATATGCGTCAATCAACATGAAAGCCGACCAAACGATAAGCGGAGTTGCAATAAATATGTTTGCGCCAGCGTTTGCGATATATGTATCTCGTGCAATTAGCGGGCATCAGCAAGTGCATTTTACCGACCAATTTAGGATAGAACAAGTGCCTATTTTAGGCGAAATTCCCCTTATTGGACCAATGTTTTTCCAAAACACCTACATTACAACGTACATAGGATTTTTAATATTGGCGATAGTTACCTTTGTGCTATACAAAACAAAATTTGGCTTGCGGTTACGTGCTTGCGGCGAGCATCCGCACGCAGCGGATTCGGTTGGTGTAAACGTGGCAAAAATGCGTTACGCTGGCGTGCTAACTTCTGGTGCTTTAGCGGGACTTGGCGGCGTTGTGTTAGTTGTACCAACTTCTACTACTTTTAACGCAACCGTTTCTGGTTACGGATTTTTGGCTTTAGCTGTCCTTATTTTTGGCGGTTGGCGACCGTTACGCATTCTTTTCGCCGCTTTCTTTTTTGGATTTATGCAAGCAATAGCCGCCAGCTACTCGGGAATCGACTTCCTCCGCAACCTAGAAATCCCAGCCCATTTCTACCGAATGAGCCCCTACATCGCAACTCTAATCGTCCTAGCCTTCACCTCCAAAAACACAATGGCTCCAAAAGCAGCAGGTCAACCTTACGACAAAGGCGGCCGTTAGAACCAGGACCGTGGGCTCTGCCCACACCCGCAAGGACGCGCGCGCCCTTGACCCGCTAATTTTATTTGGCAGGGGGTTTAGAAATGCGGATTGTTGGTTGACAAATTGCGTTTTTCAAATCGATTAAAAATTGCATTTGCTAAATCGGTTAAAAATTGCATTTGCTAAATTGGCTAAAATTTGCATTTGCTAAATCGGTTAAAAATTTACGTTTGCTAAATCGGTTAATAATTTGCATTTGCTAAATTGGTTAAAAATTTGCATTTGCTAAATCGTAGGGGCGGATATTATCCGCCCGTAATCTACAACGGGCAGGTATTATCAACCCGCAATCTACAACAGGTGGCAATCTACAACGAGCGGCAATTACCAAAAACGCCATATAAACCAAACAAATAATTGGCGTTATAAACAATTTTCTATAATTAGAAAGGAAAATTTTATCATGAAAAAAATCAATGTTACAATATGGAACGAAGAAGACGGCAGCCAAGAAGTAAAAGGCACGCAACCAGCGTATCCCGAAGGGATACACGAGGCAATAGCCGCTTTTTTGCGAAATGACGAGCAAATCGGTACGTTACGTACTGCCACTTTGGGACAACCTTATCACGGTTTAACCGAAGAAGTTTTGAACAATACCGACGTTTTAATTTGGTGGGGGCACGTATTTCACCATTTGGTTGGGGACGACATTGTCCAAAATGTAAAACAACGTGTATTGCAAGGAATGGGGCTTATTGTTCTGCATTCTGGACACGCCGCCAAAATATTTAGTGCATTATTAGGCACAGAAACGCACAAATTACGTTGGCGCGAAAATAACGAACGTGAACGCATTTGGATGATTGCTCCAAACCATCCGATTGCCGCAGGAGTAGACGAGTACATCGAACTTGACCAGCACGAAACTTACGGCGAAGTTTTCAATATTCCTGTGCCAGACGAAATTGTTAGTATAAGCTGGTTTTCGGGCGGCGAGGTTTTTCGTAGCGGTTGCACGTTTACTCGCGGATTAGGCAAAATTTTTTACTTTTCGCCAGGCCACGAAACTTATCGAATTTACGATAACCCGCAAATTCAGAGGGTAATAAAAAATGCTATCGGCTGGGCTGCTCCAGTTGCATATCCCAATGTAACTTTCGATCAGCAAAAAATTTCTCCTGAAGAAATTTATAAAAATCGTGGTCAGTAAAGATTGGCGGTATAAAAATGGACATTTATAAGCATTTCGCAAATGTTTACGATATTTTCATGGCGAGCGTTCCTTATGAACATTGGGCAGATTTTATTTGTAGCAAATTTTCTGAATATAACGTCCCTGTCGGCGGCACGGTTTTGGATTTAGGCTGCGGAACTGGCACAATGCTCAATTTAATGGCACAAAAAGGCTACGATATGATTGGTGTTGACAACTCGGCAGATATGTTGGCAAAAGCACAAGAGAAAATTGCCGAAAACAGCCAAAAAGCTCTGCTATTGCACCAAAATATAACAAATTTGGATTTATACGGAACGGTAGATGCAATTTATTCAACCTGCGATGTACTCAACTATTTTATGGATAAATCCAGTTTAGAAGAGGCGTTAAAACGGGCGGCGATGTTTCTTAACCCAAACGGCGTGCTGATTTTTGACATGAAAACGCCCGAAACGTACCGCCTAATGGGAAACGCATTTTACGGCGATACAAACGAAGGCTCTTCTTATATATGGCAAAATAATTTTGATGCACAAACGCAAATAAATAAGTACAGCGTACGGTTTATGCCCAAAAATGCCGAACCGTTTTTCGAACTGCACGAACAGCGCGCATACACTACATTAGATATTTACGATATTTTGATAAAAATTAAACTGAAACCAGCGGGCATTTTCGACGGCTACTCTAATCGAGATTTATCCAGAGAAAGCGAGCAGGTTGTGTTTTGTGCAATAGCTTAAAATACTAAAAATAGAGGTGGACAAATGCAAATATTTGGAATTGGCACAGATGTAATCGAAATTGACCGATTTATGCGGAACGGTAAACCATTAGGGCAAAAATTTATGGATAGATGTTTTCATAAAAACGAGCAAGAACGCTTGCAGGGCAGACATTTAGAAAATATAGCGGGCTATTTTGCCGCAAAAGAGGCAGTTGCAAAAGCCTTAGGCACGGGTTTTGTTGGCTTGCGACCGTCCGAAATAGAAATTTGCCATAATCAAGCGGGCAAACCTTATGTTATTCTGCACGGCAAAGCCGCCAAAATAGCCGAAGATTCCCATGTTGCCAAAATCGATATTAGCATTTCTCACTGTAAAACAGTCGCAACCGCAATGGCTATTGCGGTTGCGGTTGACTGATTTTTCGCAAAAATCGCAACCGCCAAAACAGCTACAACAGAAAGGACAATATTTTATGAAAAATAAATTGAAAATTATTACCTTTGGATTCGCAAAATGTCTCTTGACAATTTTTACGTTTTTTGTCGCAACGATATTGCTTTCTCCTGATATTGTTGAAACTGGGATTTCTTATCCGAGATTATTTCAGCATCATTTGGGCTTTCCATTTAGGGCAGTTTCTATATTTTCGGATAGTCAATATGTCAGCAACTGGAGCTTATTTTTTGACGGAAATTATGGCGTTAGCATAAATTTGATTCAATTTTTGTTAAATATGTTTTTGGCATTTGTCGTTGTAGAATTGCTTGCTGCGAAAATTAAAAAAGGCAAATTAAAAAATGTGAACACTCAAATAGAGGATTTATAATTATGCAAGAAAAAAACATTGCGATTTTTTTGTTTTTTATTTTCATATTAACAGCATCGTTTGCTATATCCAATTTTGCGGAAGAAGTAGAAGTTGTGCAAAGTCAAAATTTTTCCAGTAGCACGGGCGAACGAATATATCCCGATTTTTGGGGCGGATTTTACATTGACGAGTTCGGAATTTTAGTTATATTGCTAGTGGACATAGAAGATAGCGAGTTTGATGTTCACGAATTTATGACAATAAGCAGAAATGCACGGCTTGTCGAATTTTCCTACAACGAACTTCAGGCAACCATGCGACAACTTGAAAGAATTGCGAGAACAGACGTTGCAAGAGATAGACTTCTCGCTTTGGCAAACGGATTTTCATTTGACATTGTACAAAATAGAATTGTCGTACATCTCATTGAGTACACTCCGCAACAAGAGGAATTGTTTAGAGCAACGGTTTTTGATTCTCCCATGTTGCTTTTTGTTGAATCCGATATAGCGGTCGAGCCTGCATAATGGGGTTTTTTGCAGACTAAAAAAATTCGCAAACAGCTTGACAAATGCAAAATATTGATATATACTACGATAGTAAGATGTTTGCAGTTAAAAGATGTCAATCAGATGAATTTGAAGATGTTAAATCAGATGGATTTCAAGATGTCAATCAGATGTAATTAAGATGGTTTGCTAAATTTATCACATGATTGGAGTTAAGATTTATGGGTTTATTGGGATCGTTAGTCGGTGCAATAGCTGGCGAATTGTTAAAAGATACAAAAGTTGGCGATGTATTAAGAAGTGAACAAGCCAAGTTTGAAGATAAAGCAGAGGCAACTCTCGATGATTATGAACGTAGATTACAAAACAATGAGGGACGTTCAATGTCCGCCGAACAGCACGCAAAACACGAACGGGCGAAAGAAAGTCTTTCAAATGCTAGAGAAAATTTTGAGTCAAAAAGATCGTAAACAGATGTATGCGTTTCGTATGTGGTTTTATGCGAATGCTGATGTGTTATGTAAATTTAAGGTGCAGAACTTTTCGGTTTTGCACCTTTTTAATTTGGGAAATGTTGAGTTAAAGTATTTTTCAGTGTTTTGCAAATAAATGTTGAGTTAAAATATATTTGCGCTTCCCAACCAAATATGCTATAATTTTTACATACCCAAGTGGGCAAAAATTTCCAAAAATCCGCCCGCAATAGAAAAGTTTTCCAAGGGGGCTTGACAAAATTGCTAATTTGTGATTTGCACAATCGAAAGACAAGACAAGACAAGACAAGACAAGACAAGACAAGACAAGACAAGACAAGACAAGACAAGACAAGACAAGACAAGACAAGACAAGACAGCCATCGTTTCGTCTTTTTGCCAACCATCTAGTCTTAAATTTAATTGCCCCCAAAATAACCACCAATCAAACCATTTTCCCATTGCGGAAAGCTGGTTTTTTGTCATGCAAAAATACAAAAAATTTTTTACTGTACCAAATCAAGCTAAAAAAAGCGGGTCAAGGGCGCGCGCGTCCTTGCGGGTGTGGGCAGCCTGCCCGTCCGGCAGGCGGGCGCCCACGGTTTTACAGTCATTTGAGTACAAAACAGGAGGAAAAATCATGCAAGAGCAAAAAACGTACAACCTTTTTGGCAAGCAATATAGCCCAAGCACGAGCATCATCGAATACAACCAAACACGCCAATTTATCCAGCAAAAAGCCATCGAGGGACAAGAAAATTTTAACCAGCAGTACAAAAATTTCAAAAATATTGACGAAATTTTGGCGGGCATCGAAACCGCTTACAACGCCGCATTAACCCTCGCCGCCGACGAGTGCATTTATCGCCTAAATGCACTGGATATTTTCGAATACGATACCCCCCAATTTTTGGAACGCCACAGCGAAAAACACGGCAAAACCCTGCTTTTTCCCAAAATTATGGAAAAGCTAAACAATCAATACGAGATAATTTTGGCAGAAACGGCGCACGATCCGAAACCCGCGCCCGCCGCCGCGCTTGCAACTACAGCTGTTGCAACTACTGCAAATGTCGCCGCAAATCCCATAACTAGCATGGCTTTTGGACTCGCCGCTAAAGCGTTTCCTGTGCTGGGAGTTGCATCTAAAATGACGGGAATTATCAGTGCAACGGCACAAGCTATACCCTTCGGGGGTTTGGTATACGGAGCGGTCGATCTTGTTGGTTCGATTGGCTCGTCCATTGCGTTAAATCTCAAAAAGGGCGATTTGTTCAAAAATCCCGAACTTTTTGCGGCGTTGTCAAGTGCCGTTTACCGAGATACATTCAGCTTGCAGTTGTCATTCGTGGAGCTGCTGCAAAAAATCGGCAAAGATATAAATGTCGTAAAGGAGCAGGATTCGCGGAAGGCGCAATATTTATTTGGACGGCTAAATGCGAACATTCCGCAGGAAACCGCACTGGATTCTATGCTCGAGATTTTCAAATTGGATCCGTACAATCCGCAATATTACGCCTATCTCATCGAGCGTTTCTCGGACGAGAACAACGAAGTTGAAACTTTGGCAAGCGATTTTGGCTTTTTGGTGGACGTGCAAACCTGCAAAATGGAGCTTGTCGCAAATCATTTGCAAACTTTGCCGAAATCGACCGTTGCAGAATCGGCGGCGGCAATGCAAAAATTGGAGAAATATTGCTTGCAACTGGGCGGAATTCCTGTACCAGAGGTTTTGACTGCCGCAATGCAAAATCATACAAACAAGCTGGCGGAAAATTATTTTATACGCTTGACAAGCGGCTCTTCCGCAGCAAAAATTGAAGAAACCGAAACGGACGAGAAAATTTTAGAATTGCTAACTGCCGCCGCAAAAAATCTCGAAAATATTGAAAATTGCAACGCCGCAATGGCTAAATTGGCGGAATATTGCCAACCAATGGGGAATGTTCCCAAAATTTTGGTGGGCGTTATTAACGCACGTTTGCACGAGTGCAAAATAAAGGCGGCGGACGAGTTTTTGTATTTATTGTTGGCGAACGCTGGCAACGGCACATTATCCGAGAAAACGTGGCTCGATTTGGAAGAAAAATTGCTTGCTTATTGCGAAGAAATCGGACTTTCGAAAAATTTCGAGAATTTTGACAATTTGGAAATTTTGGATAATTTGGAAAATTCTGATAATTTAGAAAACTCGGAAAGTTTGGAAAATTTAGAAATTTTAGAAAATTCTAAAACTGCAAAAAATCCCATTTTGGCAAAATTGGACAAAATAATTCGCACAATGGACGAGTTCGAGTTTGAAACACGAGAAGAAGCACACCAAGCCAGAGCCGAAAAAGTCGCCATCGAGGAAATAATATCTGCGAGCAATCCAATTTTTAGGGGCGATTTTTTGGCAATTTTGAAAGAAATAGATTCCGAGAAATTTGTAACAAAAGTCAAAAGCCATTACGAGAAAATCTACAAGCAGCGACTGGCAGAATTTGATAAAAAATTAGAATACGCAAAACATTACGAATATCAGAAAAACACAGGCAAAAAATTTACAGGTTTCAAAAATATCTTAAAAGATGTATCCAGTGCATTGGGCGACAAAGCCGAAGAAAACGCCTGGAACGAACTTACACAAAACGGCCGCTACAATTTAGAATTAGTCGGCTCATTTGCGACATCTGCGAATGTTGGGGCTGTTTCTGATGTTTTTGAGATTTCGAATGTTTCTGATGTTTCAAATGTTTCTGAAATTTCAAATGCTGGCAAAACTAGTGGAAATGTTGCGGTTGATATTGTTGAGCAACTTCAGAAGTTAAATGAGTTGAAGGAAATCGGTGCGTTGACGGAAGAGGAATTTGCTGTTATGAAAGCTAAGTTGATTTCTCAGATTTGATTTTTTGGTTATAATAAATCAAATTAACAAAAAATGCTTAGAAAATGTATTCAACAAGCAATTATTTCAACGTAGGGGCGGATATTATCCGCCCGTTTTTTCTAAATTTGCAATATTTCAACATCTTGCAAAATCCCAATCATCATAATTTTCAATTTTTTGAAATTATTCACAAAAATCACAAAACCCTCGAAACAATCCCCAACAACTGCTCAGTAAGTTCCCGCAAATCCGTGCAAGCCACCACGGTTGGATAAATTTCTTTCAAAGCATCATAACAATAAAAATTATCGTTATCGTCCAGGGCAACGGCGACAATATCCGTGCCACGTTTTATGATTTTTGCGGCGGCGTTGGCGGTATCTTTGGCGGAAACAGGGGAATAATAATTGTCGTAATCGTGGGCAGGTTGACCGTCCGCCACCGAGATTATCAGCCGCCGCTCGGCACTGGAATGCCTCTTAATGTAGCGTTCCGCCCAAAATAATGCCAATCCATCTCGATTATCGCCGTTCGCCGAAATTGACATAATATTCAGCTTTTCGTCTGCTCTTCCGCCAAAACTTACCATTATATTTATTCTTACAAGTGGCTCGGTAAAACCTGCTCGATGTTCGACAATCGTGTGAGGGATCCCCTGTGTTTTCAACACTTCGTGCAAAATTAAACTCGATGTTATCGCACTGTTTCGCCGTCCACCAGCCATCGAGCCAGAGCCGTCTATCAACAGCATTATAGCAATATCTGGCACGCCCTCGTCCGAGATTTTTTTGTACCAGTAGCGTTTTTTCACGTCCGCTAGCCGTGCCGAATTTATGCCACTTCCGAAAATTTTCTTTTCTTCACGCAAATCGGTTTTCGCCCGTAACAGTTGAGAAAAACGACTATTGTAGTTGTTTATGCTCGCTTGATATTTGTTGCACAAATTTTGATACGCACGACGCATATTTTGGTTGGGTTTTGGCTTGGTTTCTATGATTTTTATGTCATTGTGCAGGATGGCACAATCAAATTCGGTGGCTGACCAATGCACTATTGTTGGCTTTGTCGTGGTTGTTTCTCGTAAATTTTGCTTGTCGGCGGCGTATTCTGCAATTATTTCATAAATTTGTTTGCCAAAATCTCCAATTATCGGATTGCCGTCCAAATCGGAGAATAATCTTCGTGTAATTTTTACCGCTCTTCCCTTACTTTTATGATTGGAAAGGCTTTTGTCGCCGTCTAAATGCGTGGCGTAACCTGGCAATTTTTGCAAAATTTTCTGAAAAAATTCGTCGTCCTCAAAATCTATATTTGGGATAATCGGCTCAATTATATCAAAAATGCGTTGTGTGAAAGTGTAACGTTCGATAGGTTCGCCACAAATGCTGCCGTCCAAAAAAAGTTGCTTGGTTTGCTCCACATATTGGGCGACGTTCTCGTGCGGCGGCTCTTGCACTAGCATTGGATATAGCAGAAATCCCGCCATATAATTGAGATATTCCAACAAATCAACCACAAGTTGACGTTCCGTTTGATATTCTTCATGTTTACTTTTCTCGGAAATTTCTCGGAATTTTCGGTTTGCCGTTCCCTCAACTGGACTGTTGCAAAATAATGTTGTAAGTCGGCGAAATTGCAAAAACAACTCCAAATTATCAAAAATGCTGCAACCTGCCGCCTCAATAAAAGCATCTTCTATGATATTGTCGATTGATGCAAGCGTAAGTTTCCGAGATTTTGAAGTTGAGCGTTCGTCCATGGAAATTTTTGACGAAAAATCAGTGTACAAAATATGTAAACATTCATGGACATTTTGCCCTCTAGTCATAATTTTAAGAGCGTGCCAAAAATCCGAAGAGAATTTTTGCGGAATTTTCAGATAATTTTCCGTAGCCAAAAGAGCCTGTTTATCGGCAAAAACCTTATGACTTGCGGGATCGACAACAATATTTTTGCCGTCCGTAAAAGCCCTATTTTCGTTTATGAAAAATAGGCGAATTTTATCGTTTTCGCTCAACGTTCGTGCGAAAGATTCCTCAATATTGCGGCTTTGCTCACATTGGAATTTGCGAAGTGCTTTTTTTGCGGATTTTGTTAGTTTCATTTTTTACCCTCTCTTTTTGTTTGTTTTTCTAAAATTTGCAAAAGCGTTTTTCTCATTTTAAGTTGTTCGTCATTTTCAACAGGCAAAATCCCTGTAAATATGGGCGGTTTGCGTTCTATATTATCTAAACGATTGCGTACCATTTTATACGCATCAGAATAAAATCCGAAGCGTTTGTACAAATTTTCTTCTTTTTTCAAAACGTGGTTGTACAATTTTAATGCAAAATCTAAATCAAACGGGAAATATTCCCCTAAAACGTACATATCCGCCAATCTTACAAGTCCGTCAATTAGACGATTTGCGGTTTCAAAATAACATTTTGCGGCTTTTTCGTAATTCACATTTTCGCCCCAACCGTAATAAGCACATTCGCCCAACATATAGGTTGCGTGCGGTATTCCGCCCATGATGGCGGTTTTGTACCACATTTTCGCCTTTGCATAATCCACAGGCACAAGGGCTGAATAATAGTTACAATACATATCGCCCAAATCACAGGCGGCATTGCCGTAAAAATGGTTTTGTGCGGCAGCTAATCTCAAATAATGTATTCCCATTTCCACTTGTTCGGCAGTTAAATCTGTTTTGAACGAAAAATTTTCGTCCTTTAATATGTAATTTGCAAAGGTAAATTGTGCCTCTGCATCGCCGTTATCGGCTTTAATTTTTACTTCTAACATATTTTCGGGAAATTCCCATTTGAATTTTGACATTTTCATTCTCCGTTTCTACTTTTTTCTATCGCCGCAAGCACACGCTCTGTGCAATCTTCCCACATTGAGATGTCTGGTAAAATCTCCAATGCAAACATTCTAAACTGCTGTTTTAACCATTCTACATCTGTCGTATATGTACGATACCACGTACGTTTTTCGTAGTTGTCAAAGCATATTTCTAGCAAATATCTAATTTCTGCCGTTGTGTCGTGATAAGTGATAAGTGTCTGCATATATTCGCAATCGTAAAGCCTTTCGTCTGTTTCTATTATAGCAAAATAGCTTTCCATTGGCAATAGGCAGCCTATTGAATAATCGATTTTTTCGGGCGATGGATTTACTGTTTCTGTGGTTTTGCCGCCCAAACAAGTTTTTAGTGTAAAATTCATAATTACCCCCATTTGTATAAAATAATGATTCCTCGGATTGTGTTTTCCATAATTCGGTCGCTTTTTGCGATTGGGACGATAGTTTTCTCGGCGGCTTTTACGTAGCCCTCGTATTTTGCTAGCCTTGCCCAATTTTCCAAATTGCGTGGTGAAATCACGAAATCCAATTCTTCGCTTTCGATTTTTTTCTTGATTTTGCGGTACACACCGAGCATTTTCTCGACTTTGTCGGCACATTGCGGAACTCGTGTTGTCAACATTTTTATGATAAAATCGTCCGCTAATGCGTCTAATTCTACAACGACGTTGAAACGGTTGTACAGGGCTTGATTTAGTTCTTTTGTGCCGAAATATCCTAGGTTCATTGTTGCGAAAAATCGGAAATCGCGGTGTCGCCGAACAATTTCTCCGTTGTCAAGTCGAACAAATCCGTTGTCGTCTAGCAAAGAGTTGAGAAATGCCAAATATTGCGGCTTTGCGAAGTTGATTTCTTCAAAAACTACCGCACCGCCCTCACGAATCGCCTTTGTAACATAACTTTCTCGGAAAATTATTTTGTCCTCTTGCGGCAGAAATTTTCCCAAAACAAACTCGTCCAAATTTTCTGTGCAGTTGATAATTTCTAAAATTGGAAGTTTTATCGCTTGGCAAGCCAATTTGCAGGACATTGTTTTGCCAGTTCCAGCGGGTCCATAAAACAAAATTGATAGCACATCGCCAGCCGTGATTGGCGTGCATATACTTTGTACAATTTGGGGCAATTCTTCCGATAATTGCGGGATTAACGGAAGATATTCCGCATTAAATTCGCCCTCGCCAAACGGAATTATTTCAGAAAACATTTCGATATTTGCAATATTTTTGTTTTCCGAGATTATTCTGAAATTTTCACGAAAAGATGTCATATTTGTTGTGTCAAAATTGCTTAAATCGGCGTATTTAAGGGAATGTTCGTCAAATTTATGGGATTGATAAAAATCCTCGTGTAAGTTGACAAATATGTCAACTGTCGGTGATTCCGCATATTCCAGTAGCATGGCGGAAAAATCCGCATTTGTGCTACATTCTCGTGCAAGCAATACACAAAAACATGGGAGCATTGCGTAAAAATCGGCATTTTTCTCCCAATCTTCGTCAATAAATTTGCCGTTTTCTGCATAAGCGGCAATAGTGAGATTATCGCCGTCAAAATGGGCATTGTATGCGTGTATTTTTGGATTGACAATGTTATTTTCACGCCAATCGGCAGGTACAGCGAGTTGGATAAACGTGGTTTTCTCATCTTCGCTTGTGAAATAGTCGTTTGTTGGCGTTGCGGAATTTTGGCTATCAACAGAGTTGACAAACTGCACAAACAGCGACAAAGCCTCGCCGATTGGCTGGCAGAGCGTGGTTGTGCCTTTGTAGGATTCATTGTCAGGGTGTATATAATATTGCGTGGCATCGGAATGGTGCTTAAAGCCGAATCCTTTGTAGATTGTGTCGCTGTTTTTGCGGACGGTTTTGTAAGATTGTTTGAAAATGTTCATTTTTTCCTCCTAAAAATTTTTTATGATTATTATGATTATATTGTAGCACAATATTTTGGAAGTTGCAAGTTTTTTTGCAAAATTTTTGTGAAATGAGCATTTTGGAAAATTTTTTTGTTTCCGAAAATGCTCATTTTTTTGTAGTTTGTTTTATTTTTCTTATTTGTTGCTTGAAATCATTCTTTTTTGTTTAGTTGGAATAGCAGGTTGGCAATTAGAGCATCTTTTTCTGCAACTACGCCTTGCCACTTTTATTCGCACGTTGCTCTCCACGCTTTTTGCCTTTCAACTCCGCATTACGCAAAGTCTGTGCCTCGTCATGCCTAATCCTGGCACGCAAAATTTCCAAATGACGAAACTCCTCATCGGCGGTAATTCCTCTGTAGGCTTCGATTGCTTGTTCCATTACTACTCCTCCTTTTGTTAGCTGTGCTAATTCTTCTTCTGTTTCGGCGTTGAATAATGCAAGCCCTAACTCTTTTTCGTTGGTTAGGTCGATTGTGTCTACTGTGGGAAGTTTTGGCAACTCGAAAAAATGATACCGCTGCTTGTCCGATAATATCTCGTGGCGTGTTATCTCCATTGGGGCAAATTCGGAATGCACCGCTGGGCTGTCAAATTGCACAAAACCTAATATGCTTATACATATCGTTTGTGGTAATTTTGCATAATCTTCGCCAGACGGCAGGGCTGTTGTGAACAATTTTGCCCAATTAAACATTATCCTGTCAAGATAATTTCCCTCGTCTGCTACTTGAATCTCCAAGTTTACCTGTTTGCCGTTCACTAGACATATTTTGCACCGTTGCTGAAAACTTATAAGAAATTATAAATCTCTATGTTTCATTCCCAATTCAACGCATCCGATTTGGTCAAATTGCCGACTACTTTCGTTTG
>JGI24700J35501_10930743_pt1 | contig 21380 bp, 11 predicted proteins | sample TergutTh196P1_FD_35501 | JGI IMG/M metagenome (IMG submission 35501)
AGTTAAAAATAAAAATAAATACATAGAAAGGAATTTGTGCGTCACGTTGGTCATTTTCCAAGAATCATTACATGATGCACGGTCAACAAAATATAAAATTTTACAATCCTTTATGTCACAAGCCATTCTAAGACAGCACACAAAAATTTTCTTACACATCGTCACTCTTAAAAACCCGATTAAGAAACGGATCCATCACCTACCTGTGCTGTTCAGTATCTTTATCCAGCCTGTAGATATAATTTTGATTTTGTCCAGTCAACATACGCTGCCATAAAAAACACACTTACATTGTTACCAGTACATTCCTACCTTTTTTTAAATTTTTCAACCATTGATTCACCTTGTGTCCCACACAAACAGCACACATCTTCAACAACCAGAAGTTCATAATATAATTCTTGGATTGTCATTTGGAGCATCCTTGCACATTCTGTTATCAACCACCGAAAAGAAGGTGGCAGTTCAACTGTGACCTCCCTTTCAAATTCCTCCACACTCAGCCACTTTGAATTAACATCATTCCGCCAGAATTCCACAAATGGCAGGTACAATACAAACTCATTATTTTTGTCCATGCCATTCCCTGCAAAATTGTTTTTTTTTAAATGCTGTAACAAACTTTCCTCTGCTGCCATGGGAAGATCTCCTTCTCTGGAACAATGAGAGAGCTGGTCATGTAATTTACTAGAAATGCCTTCCTTTTCCAAGTGCCTCACCAACATATCTTCTGCAACAACAGGTAAGTTACTGAATATTTTGGAATGCTGGAACAACCTATCATTTTCAGTAGCTATGGAAGGACATGACTGTTTGTCACTGCTGCTGGTGCTGCTTTCTGCACAACTGACATCTGTCCCGTCACTTTCAGAACACAAGAGGTCGTCTGTTTCATCATGAAGACCATTCCTTCGCAGATGCTTTACTAACATATTTTCTGCAATGATAGGTAAATTATAAGACTTTCTGGATTGATGATACAATCTGTCTAGAGGAGAGTCAGTATCATTGACTACCACACTGTGTTTCTTATATCTCATTGCACTCACTAATTTTCTCTTCTGCTTTTCACCTTGCCTACAACGTCGAACTTCCTTTGTTGTGTCTACAATGATGTATGTCTTGTTCCGTTTTCTCTGACATATTTTCTTCATTTTATTAACTTCTTCTACTTGATTCTGGGCACTTCTCTCCTGAACAACAATTTTTATTCCTCGCATATTAGCCATTGCTACATACCTGTAAGAGACAACTAATTTCAGACAAACACAAAGGAAGCTGAAAACATATTTCACATTATCAAACAATTTATACAAAAAAATACAAACATTTCTCCCAGTTTCCTACCACAAACCTAATACAGAACACCAAAATATTATATTAAGAACTTTACTGCATACTCTTACCATTATATAAAATACCCACAGCTGTTCAGCTGACACAAAAGAACTGCAACAGCATCTGGGTGCAATTTGAATCCTCAGCTCCAGTCTTTCTTTAATTACAGCCAATGCCAGAGGTAGCAACCCCCACCCCATATAGAGCAACCCTGCTAACTGCCACACACAAAACACTCTGGTTAAATAAAAAAAGTGCCCCCAAAAGCATTAAATAATGTCTGACATAACACGTTGCTGGAAAGTATTTAAGGAATGCAGACAGTGTGGGTTAGGATTTCAACCTCATTAAAATAGCACAGGTCAGCAACTACTATTCCCTATGCAAAAAACATTTATCATCTATGAAGTCAGATAGCCAGTGTATTTGGGGCTGGTATTTTTCATTGACTGGCTGTACATTCTAACAGGTACAAACTTCATAACCCCAGCTTCCTTTTGCCTCCTCCTTCCCATGCCTCATCACATCAGCATGTTAAAGTTATCAGTCCTAATCCATCCAGGTGACAGTCTAGAGAATTTCAAAATCATAAGAGCATACTGAGACAGTAACACAGCTCTGAAGTCACCATCAGACAAACATCACATTACAGCACAGTTTTTAATAATTGTAACTGAGGAGCAAAGCAACCACATCCCAGGCAAAGAATAGGTATTTCTGCTAATATATTACATAAAATTAACAGTAAAACCTAGCACATTTAACTTTTGTGCTGTATACTCAGGAAGGCCAAGGTCTAATACTCAGTTCTGGATTTCTACAGTTCTCCTTGGGTCTGCCCAGAAATCTCTCTGTCCACTACTCTCCTAAACAGAATTCACTATTTTAAACTGGTTCATTAGTTCTGTGCACCTTGATTTCAATAATTACAAAGTATAATCCATCTAGGTACACAGAAATGGGTGTAAATGGCACCCATATTTTATCTGACATATTTCCATCCTGCAGGACCATGCTCAGGGTATTTACACTGACACAAGTATTCTATACAAATTCACATCATTTACTTTTGCAAATGCACCTATAAACATCGACTTTGTGCGCAGTATGATTAACAACTGAACACATTTTGTCTGAATATTATAAACATCCTAGTTTGAAACCAGACTCAACTGTATTTTCTTTTATTTAACTTACTAGTTTCGTCATACAGTGCAACACCACAGTATCAGGCAAATGGGACAGAAGTGTTTGTTGTAAACATCGAACACAACTGGTTACATATATTCACGCTTTGTTCAACAAGATATTGCATTTGCTGTGCAGATACGAGTAGATGTGTGTCACTTCGAGCTGCCCTGATAACAGCCTCTGCTTAACTTCATATTCAAAATTTGTGTGTCTACCCTCATTCACATCCAATGTTGTGCTGCAGTACATAGCAGCAAAGTATGAATCTGGAAGACAATGTCAAGTTTCAAGAAGAACAAATAGTGTTTTTTTATGTTTGAGTTTCCGTGCATCATAAGTCTATATTATATAAAGAACCAACAAGATGCAACTTTGGCAGTATTGTTTACTAGTATTAGTAACTGCAAGATCACTCTACATGTTTCGGACACTTTCTGGGTCCATCATCAGGAGTACAAAAACTGTAGTAGCAGCCACTGGTTCACGTCATAGGTCAGGATGATGTATATCCAGTAAGGATGTCCAAGGTCGGTTGCCATGCACTATGTCATAGCCTGTTTAGGACTGGCTGGCTGGTGGTACCTGACGGGCATTCCAGGCAGTCACCTACATAGACTACTACATACCAGATGACGCGTTAATACAACTGATCTCCTGATGATGAACACTGTGCTGTTCAAAACATGTAGAGAGGTGAAATAAATATATACATTAGAGAAAGTGCGTCAAGTTGGTTGTTAACAAGAATCGTACCGAGATGCACGGTCAACAAAATATAAAAGTTCTGTAAGTACATTTGGAACTTTATCAGTACACAAACTATCTAATACACAGGGTGTTTCACGACTTGAGGACATTACTGCGGGAGGTATTTCCTAGATCTTTCTGATCAAAAAAGTTCATATAAACACGTGTCCGATTTTGGACCGTTACGGAGTTATGACCACTTGAAACTTAGAGGAGAAGGTAACGATTCTTGACAATAAATGGAACAAAATTATAAACCAGCATAATACATGATACATTTAAAGTATAAATGTAAAGTTAACTTCATGAAATTACCTTTAATTTGAACTGATCTGTGCTTAAAGCTGGTTTTCGAAAATGCCACCACCAGCCACAACACAGGCTGCCGCTCGGTTGTGAACTGCGCAAGTCAGGTGGTGAAAATAATGCTGGCAACGCAAAAGATAATCCACCAAGTCGAGTACATCACCCGCCAGCTGGTTCCATGAGACACGGTTCACACGAGGGCGTGTACGGAAATTAAAAAATGCCCATAACTCCGTAACCGTCCTAAATCGGACACATGTTTATACGAACTTTTTTGATCACAAAGACCTAGGAAATCACCTGCTGCAGTAATGTCCTTAACTCATGAAACACCCTGTATGTAAACATTTCTAGCTATTTGTGCAACATTTCAGTATGTTCACTTACTGTTCAGGCTTTATTAAGGGCTCCAGTGTTGTACAAGTGAAATCTTGCTTCAAAATATCAGCAGAAGATGGTATTCCTGCAGCTGAACACTGTAAATCCAATACCTTAGATGCAAGGATGGCTTCAAGGTTTCCTTTTTGTGGCATTATTGATGGAACAAAGTCTACTGCACTGTCATCATCTGTCTCCTCTTCTATCAAGTTTGTGAGAACACGTTTAACAGCACTCACAAGTTCAGAATTCACCTCTGCAAACCCAATACACAATAACCTGTTACAGACATGTAGGATGGTACAAGATGAACAAGCTGTGCACTATGTTTTATTGGGTTTGTAGTAAGAAAAAGAATATTTAGGTTTTGGCCTCCTAGTGTCAGAGATTTCTGCTGTATTATTATTATTTTAATAATAATAATAATAAATAAGAATATCTTGGTCAAGCAAAAGTTAAACGAGAAAAATCTTATTCACTTTTGTAATGATAATGGAAACATGATTGAGCTTCCTAAACAAGGGCTCTTCCTTTGGAAAACACAGTATAACTGTTCTGGACAAAACTTTAAACCACACAACCATAACAAATACTTGAAATATTCACTATTACCAAATAGTATAAAGATTCACAACAAAAGTACCTTTCTTCAATTGCACATAACACCCTGACTCAGAGATTTGTAAAATATCTTAAATTCCAATACCCACTCAGTGTCAGTGCTCTCTTCAGAAAGTGAACAGTCTGCAAGTTGGTCACAAAATTACTTACTTCTATGTAAACATAAGGTTTATTACCATTTTCAGCAAACGCCACCATTAAACCTTACTGGCCTGTTCAAACAGGACATCTTCATGCTCTTTTACTGCAAGACAACTCCTTTATCACTGTCATCATATCTATGTCCGTATCTCCCAAAAGCTCCCTTCATCTGAATGTTTTTCAGCCAAACTTTTGTATATATTTCTCATCTGCCCTCAATAAATGTGATCTTCCTGCCTCAGTAATCATCCTCACAATATTAGGCAAAGAGTAATAATTATGACATGCTTCATTACATAATTCTCTTGTGCCTCTTTCTCTTTCTCATGGCTTACATCCTACACACCCCAGCCCTGTTCTTCCCTCGCAATGACAACTTACTGACTGCATGGAACAGAGGCCTTATTGAGACCCTAACAGTTCCTCAGGAAGTCAAGGAATTCCCACATTTTATGGAACCTGAAAGTTCATCACTGCACTCATAAGGGCCTGCCAAGTAACCCTGTCCTGAGCCTGATCAATCCAGTCCATGCACCTCACCCTGCCCGAAATCAATTACTTGAAGATATAGTGTAATATATCCTCCCATCTATGCCTACACACCTCATTATTCTTGATCTGATCACTCAAATAATATTTAGTGATGAGTACAGGTCACGAAGCTCCACATCATACAGTTCCCTCTTACCTTGTCCCTCTTAGGCCCACATATCTTCCTCACCACCATAGCCTCAAACACCCTCAGCTCATGTTCCTCCCTCAATAAAAGAGACCAAATTTCACACCCATATAAAAAGCAGCAAAATTATAGTTTCAGAATGACAGATGTTGCAAATAATACATATTTCTTGTCCATATGAGAAATAATATATTTTTTGTGGATTTAATAGCCTATTTATGTAACAGTTCATCATGTGGTGTTAAGATGCAGGGTAATCTTTGGGGACATTCTTTCAGCAGTGGGGGATCTTATGAGGTGGGAAATTGTGTGTATAAAAATTACATCTGAACTCAATAGATTATCTGCATCCTCTATTACTCATTCAGTTTGGATATTGTGTTCCTTATTTGCTAAAAGCAATAATACCCATCAGTTGAGTTCATCTATATCGCAGGAAATAACCCACCCTGCTACAACACAAGAATTACATAAATCATTAACATTTCTAGCAATTTCAATCAACTGAACTGCCAGAACTACATACTGGAGTGTGTTGAGAAGTCTAGTCTGGCATGCCTGTTATCCTTTGACTTCATTCTTTTCCAGAACTTAATAAAACTGTTAGGGTTGCTGAATGCATCTTGATAATGTGCGACCTGCATGGGAAAGTGGAAACGTGCAAAAACTGACTTGCGACACTCAATGTACTTCACCCATTCTTCCCACACGAACAGTCTTGCTGCTCCTGCAGAATTTCCAGATAACCTATGAATGGAAAATGATTTCACTTTGCTTAAAACAAAGAATAAAAACTTGACGATTGACTATATTTCACTCATGAGAGCCCCTTTACTATGCACTTCTTTTATTTTAAAACAGTGGTAGTCCACAGTCAGGGACTTCTCCTTGCAATCTGGAAGAATATACAATCACAGCCTAGCAATAGTGCAATTTTATAACATTACTACTCCGCCTCCATACAAACTTGTACATACAAACACCATTTATATCATTTTCTTGAAACCTGACAATGTACTTTGGCTGCATCATAAAGCTGTACATTTACTTCAAACAATGGAGGGACAGAGATTTTGAATATGAAGTTACAGAAAGGCTATGGATCCAATGGGAATGGGATCAGATGGGATACTATAATATAAACAACAGGAAACGTCATGTCAAAAAAAAAAATACACATTTACAATTTATCTTCTTTTATCTCTTCACAGTGTGGGTTATTAAATTACACAGCAGAGGCTATCAAGCAAGTAAATACAGCATTTTATTAATATGTTGGAGTTCCATTTGGATGGAATGCAAACTTACCATCCATCCAATGCTATAGGTACAGAATCCGAAGCACCTAACAGGAACTGGCAGGAGAAATATTGCATCTATTATTAACGCAAATTTATGCAAACTGTAGTCAGTTACTACCCATTTCCTTTGTCACAAAAGTGACTTTAATTCTGTAGGGTTCTGACCATGGAATATTTCATTTAAAGCTACTTAGCTTTTGGACTTTGCTTTCTGTCCAGTGTTCCAATACAGAACAAATGCAACTAAGAAAAAATAACACTTCAGAAGCATGATCTGTTTCCATCAGAAGGTATAAAGGTCAGAAGAAACTTACTCAGATCAACATATTCTGAATCTCCAGGCAACTAACATTAGTTAAAGTGACACAAGAAAGCCACATAAGACTTTTTGTCAAAAGGATGTAACATACATTTTTCACAACAAAAACTGTGGTGACAGACATGAATACCTCATATGGCAGTAAACAAAGGTGAAATTAGCATAATGTACTATATCACCCACCTATCACTTGCAACATATATTTATTTTCATATATCTGGAAAACTACACAGTGGGCAAAGTCCAAAAATATATAGCACTATAAGTTGAGGTTTCTGTCTAAAATAACCTTTATTCCATTGACTTACTTATTAAGCTCCTTAGTGACTACAGATATCTCATACTCGGTCTTTCCATCAAGTCCAAGAAGTAGTTTAAGAACAAATATGATATATGCCATTGCACGACCCTCATAATTGAGAAAGTGTGTGCGCGACTTGTTGAATTTCATAGGTGGTGGTGAAAATGTCATTGCACGCTCCACATATTTCACAATCTCAGCTACAAGAAGTTCAAAACAATCCATTAATTAGTGTATGTAAAACAATGAACATGAACAAACTGGGGGGAATGGAAACATGCATACATGTTAATCAACTTAAACAGCCAACTTTACAGGCACCAAAATGTATACACGTCAGATGTTAGTAGTCTCCAACATGTTTAGGTATGTCAAGGGTGCCATCATCATGGAGTCCACTCAGTAGCTAACGTAACACACTCAAATAGTCTGGACCATTTTGAGGGCATTAACATTAGCTACTGAGTGGACTCCCTGGTAATGGCACCCTTGACATGCCTAAAAATGTAGAAGACGACTAACATCTCATGTGTACACATTTTGGTGCATGTAAAGTTGGCTCTTTAAATTAATTTCTATACAATGCATGGTACACACAACATTAAAATGCAGGCATGTCCGCAAACAAAGAAACAAACATTTCTGCATTACTTGTACGTGTGGTCCATTTACACGCACAACAACAACAGATCAAGCACTTAAAATACTCATTTTCACAGACTGGAGAACTGATTGTGTACGTAAAATTATGTTTCCCCCCATACAGCATCGATTTCATGTGCTGTACTCTTGCATTGAAAGGACTTACTATTAAGACCTAGTGCCAGTGACAACAAATGTGCAAAAAAAATGAAGGAAAGCTTCCAAATTCCACAATATCACGTTTACTCAACTGCAAGCCAACTGCTTTTTTCCAGTTTTTCACTGTCCAGAAATGTCCATCAGCTTAGAATTGGTGTCAATCATGGGTGGTCAATTGAGAAGGTAAAAATACTTACCAACCTAGGGAAAATGGCATATTTTACAAAGGAAGATCACTGCACATACATTCTACACATTCTGCAAATATGATTGGTTTGAGTCTCTGTGCTCCTCAGAATAGCCAACTGTAGCTGCATGCAGCTACAGTTTAAAGTGCAGCTAAATATAGCTGCACTTTAAACCACACAGCTGGTAACAGAATAACTGCATAAGATTCATAACAAATAAAAATGTGTGCAACATCTTCACACCCTATTTAATGAATAGGTCAATTCTGGCTTAAGCAGTTCGATTCTGAACACATGTAGCAGGACTGCTAAGTGCCAAAAATCCTATACATACATTTTCTTTGTGTATGTAAAATCAAGTGTTGGCTTACTTTCAGTCAAGTGCCTTTCACAAATCTGCCATCACCAACAGAATGCCATACTAAACTCCCTAGGATAAGGATTTTACAGTAAGTTTCAAAGCTGTCATGACTGGATGGACATGCGTGAAATATGAGAGGATTGAAGGTCAGAAAGTCCTTCCCAATTTAGGGTGCAGACACAAAAAATGAGACAAAAGTGTGCCTCTTCCTCAAGTAGAAGGATGGTCCAGCTGGGATTCAAATTCAATCATTGTTCGGCCATGTCCTGCACGTCATTATGACCATCTACCCCAAGTACTTACAACATAAAAACAAATATGAAAAATATAAAATATGAAATACAAACCCGGTAGCTGTAATTCTTCAATATATCTTTTTGCCAGACATAGCAAATCAGGCGCTGGCAAGTGAGTAACATTTAAATACAAAGCCAATTTTTTTGCCATTTTGTATAGGGCAGAATATGTAGGTTTTTTAGTAGAGGGACCAAAGGCTACAAGATCATGACCTCTGAGTTTCACATCATCTGGGAAGAAATGAGCCACTTCATAGAATGACAGTTCACCCTCCTCCACCCACCTGTTAAAAACACAGATAATTAGAATTTGAAAATTAGGCTTGCCACTTCCAAGAGTGCGCAGGTTACATTTCACACATATGTACAAGTGTCCAAACAGTATGAACCCACATGCATGCTCTAACTTCATTTTGGCTGAACACACACTTCTACTGAATTTTAAAATGCCTATCATGTGCTGCTATCTTTGGTTACTTGGTGAACCTAATGTGAAATTGGTTTAAGCTTATGAAATACAATGTAGTCAGCTGCACTTCTTGCCAGCATGACATAACAAGAAAGGAAAAGGGATATCTAACCAATGGACAACTTTCAGTAATTCCTAATATATCAGAAATGCTGAAGATAATGATCATGATTGACCAGCGCATGGTTGGCCAAACATTTTGAAACAATTTGGGACATATAGAGACAAAGTCTAAAGTTCACAGGCCATACATGTCCATTTTATATTATAAGCCCATGTATGACAGTATGTAAAGATCCTTACAGCATGAAGCTTACATCCATATTATTTATGGCAGGGCTCAACAAATCTCAGGTGCCAGGTGTCACAGAGCAGTACACTGCCAATTGATTGGCAATCTCGACATTAGAGGTTTTGTTTCCTGTTCTCATTACCTTACTACATGTTTGTGCAGATCATAAGGACTTTTATTTTGGAAACAAACTTTACTGTGCTTTTGAAATCTCCCACCAAAGTTCAATGGAGACAATTTTTGTGAATATAATAACATCTTGCACTATTGGTACAGTGCAACAGTCTGATACAGCCTTTATTCATGTGCTCAAATATGGTGAAAGTCTGTTGTAACTAGTAGAACTCCACTTATCTGGATTAATTGGGATGGCGAGCCATCCGGATATGCAGAAAATCTGGATAACTGGATTTTTCTTTGAAAATAGGCTACCCTGGTAGTTTGAAGTTTGGCTGTCACTATTTTACCTATGTCGAAACTTTCAACCACACCTGATTTGAAGTTCTAGAAGCCATAACACTGTACCACACGTGAACCGATAACCAGTAATTTCAAGGCAAGTTAGTTTTGTAGAATTCTTGACACAAACCTGCATCTAAACTTTTCAGCCACACCTGATTTGAAGTTCTAGAAGTCATAACACTGTACTGCACTTGATCCGATAACCGGTAATTTCAAGGCAAGTTAATTTTGAAGAATTCTCGACAAATTCACCCAAAGGGTCAAGCAGATATGGATAACTGGCGATCCGGATAACAAGTGTCCAGATAAGTGGAGTTCTACTGTATTTATAATAGCATCAAAAAAATTGTTATAGTAGACTTGAAAATGGTGACATAAATGCTGCACCTGAAATGAAACAGGGTATTTTTACAAGTGCTCTGGATATATAAAAACCATAAAAACAACATTCACCTGTGCTTAAGAAGACACTACTCAACAATGACATGCACTACAGCCTTAATCCACTCAGGAAATGACTCAAAAGACTCCACTCTATCTACAGACAGTGGTAACAGTTTATGTTAGCAGCAGTAGTGCCTTCTGCAGTCAGCCCAGATATCACTCAATGGCACCACTTCTTTGTTTTATCTCTGGGTTTTATTCAAATGAATATCCTGCCTTACCTCAATATATCACTGAGCTGTATATCATCCTGTAAAATCTGCAGTGCTATATACAGGATGGCCAATAACTTGACACGTGAAAGGATAAATGGATTTGATGACTTCACAACTTTGCAAGTACTTCTGTTCCGATTTACAATTCGACTGCCTGGAAAGACCCCATATTTTTTTTTCTGCTGAGAATGTAGTTTACGTGCTTCAAATGAGAATGAAAGTCTGTGAAATAAAATTATTATTGTTATAATAAAACACTGGATTTACACTGTTCCTATATATTCTTATATTTTTGTCTCAACTTTCCACATATTTGCAGTGAATTACACTACTCATATCTACTATACATCCACTAAATCACATTATTATTATGAACAAACAATTCTACATTATAAGTTATAATGATATTTTTCTGCACCTTGGAAACTTGGAACATGTCTCATCATCTGCCTTCACCTGTCCCCTAAATGATGTCTCCAGGCTCCTCATACTTTCATCAAAATCACTCATTGCATGTTTTGACAGTTGGGCATCTTTTTCATATTCCTTCCCAAAAAGTGCTTTCTGTTCATTATAGAAACAACAGACATAGCTTTAAGCTACACAGAAAATAGTAACGTAATAGTATATAAAATGAAAGCATATGAATTGGTCCAGCAGCACGATACATATAAAAAACCATTCAAAAGATTGAAATGAAATCTGATACTGGGAGTATATGGACTGACATAAAACAAGAAACACAGAATAAAAAAACTGGGTGGGCCAGGATAGCACAGTCAGTACAGCAACTCACTAAGAGCTGGATGGTCTGGAGATAAAATTACGGTGTGGGGTGAGATTTTCCACACCCATCCAGACTGGCCCTGGGGCCCACACAGTCTCCTATACAATGGATATCGGGTCTTTCCCTGGGGGTAAGGCAGCCGGGGTGTGGCGTTGACCACCCACCCCCATCTAGCGCCAAGGTTAAGGAAAGAGTAGAGCTGCACCTCTAATCTCCTTCTGGCCCTTCGTGGCCTGTTCTAGGATGAACATTATAAAAAAAAACTGGAGGAAGAGAAGGCAGTGATTGGCAGTATACAGTAGAAGCTGTCATGTGAATTAACTTGTAGTTCATACAGGTCCAAAACGATCCTTACAACCTTACATGAAGTTCAAGTCATAAAAATGCTCATTATACAAAAAGAACTGTACATAACATAAAAATACAGCTCTCATTTTAATACCTATAACTTTCATTTGTAACACTGAAATATAATGAATATTTAATACAATATAAGGAAAAACAACCTTCTGTCTGTGCAGTACGAGTTCTGTTGTATTTGCAGTAACCAATTCACAGCTGCGACAAATGAGCATCAAGATGGATGATATATGCAAAACTAAAAAGAATACATTTGGAAATGTCGCACACCTCTCCAATCTTCCTCAGTCTGTAAATTTTCTTGTGTCTTGCAAGCTGTCATTACATGGCACCAGAAAAGAGGTGAAAATGAATGCTAGGTGGGCATCACCATATATTTCAGAAAACATCAACCCTTCCACTACCTTCACACTTCTAGCTATGCAAGGTACCAAGCATCCACAATAGTTAATGTTCTTCGCTTGGCTATGGCAACAACAGCAGGCTGCTCCAAACATTACACTGGCTGTGCCAAATGCATTACAACCTGGGAATTTGGGAGTACAGCGCACAAGACACATGGTGATTGACTGATTGATTGATTAGCAATTGGGTTTGAGACCTTATGGTCCCGATGCACCTAGGCCTTAACTGACGGGCCCTTTGTCCCCCGTATTGATTTATTGGAGCCCCATTTCTTTGCTAAAGTTCCAGATGGCTTCTATACTTATAGTCTTGATGTCTTCTGGCTCCAAGAAGGAGCCCAGATACATGTGTCTGTGTGAAGCCAAAGTTTCACATTCACAAAGAATGTGGGCCAAGGTTTCATCCTCTGCTCCACACCTCCAACACAGTGGACTGTCTGAAAGCCCTATTAGGTGAAGATGTCTCCTCAGGATATTACATCCAGTGAGAAGGCCAGTAACAGCCCTGGATTGTGTCCTGTTAAAGGACAGAAACCTAGCCTTGGCACCCAGACAGGGTCCCGAAATTAGTTCTCTAGCCTGTCTTGGGGTGTCACCAAGATCTTGCCACCTTGCCCAATGCTGGTTAACCAACCAACGTCTAAGCCTTCTTCATATATCCTGTCTAGAGACTCCCAAGGCTGGCTCAGGTCCATGAAACCTTAGAGCAGAGTTGTCCCTTGCAAGCTCATCCGCGATCTCATTTCCTCATACTTCAGCATGTCCAGGGACCCAGTACAGCCCCACTGCATGCTAGGTAGAGATATCAATCATCTTTTGGCACTGTTGGACCAACGGAGACGTTCTGACAGCCTGGAGAGCTTTTAAAGCCGCCTGATCACATGGTGATTACTGCATGTGGCATTCAGTGACTGAGAACAATTTATTACAAGATACTACTGTATGGTATGACGCACCTGCAACAAACCAAAATATCATACTACAAAACGAAATGATATCTCATGCCATACTCTAGATTTATGAAGTTGATGCTTAGCCGAGTGTTCATCTGTGCAACTGGAGATTACTGACGAAGCAGTCACAGCTCTGTCTGGTGTGGCTCTCTTGAATGCCTTTTTTCCATACCGCCTTCTCTCCTCAACATCACAGTCATATACCAATTTCGCATCTCTAGAAGAAATTACGAAAACAAAATTCATTTTATGACATAATCTGAGACTGCAGTGTGTGTTCAAATCATGACATACACTTTTACGTCTGTGGAAGTATGTGGAGGACAATTAGTCCCTTGAAGCATGAAATCACAGTGAAACCTAATAGGAGTGAGGGCAGCAGCAATGATGATAATGACTATGATGGGCCAGCAAGAACAATAAACATAAGGTCTTCTAACTTCCACACAAAGCAACATAAATTCATACAAATATTTTTTTTTTGTTCACAAATTAAATATGTCATATATTACCTGGGATGGTAGTTAATTCCTAGCTTCGGTAATCTTGAATGTTTCTTTGATGTAAAAGCTACCTCAAGCTTCTTGAGGTATGTAGCCCATAATTGTAGTACTACTATTTTAACTGTCTTTTGGGCTCCCAGGCCTATCAATTCATCCACTAAACCTTTCAGTATAAAGTTATAATATTCCCATGATGTCCATTCATTTGTATCATCTAAAAGGAAAACGGTCAGTCAGTAACAAATGATAATGTTGTATGGATCATCAGGCATAATATTCCAATAACATCCAAACTGAGTAATAAGGACAGCATAAGAGTTCTGTATATTTCAGTATGATCATGAACAAAAACAAGTTTAAGTTAATGAGTTTTTGGGATTTCATACTGGGGATTGCTCAAATGATAGTCTTCTGGGTAACTACGCTATGTACGATTGTAAGTTTGTTCCACCATTGTGGATGAACATGCTGTCTCCATCCTTAGAGTTACATTATGACTTATGGCCAGTTAGTCAGTCATTCATTCCACCTTTGCACTGTGCCCTTCACAGACTTCAATCTCTGTAGTGGACAAGTGTCATATTGTGCTGCAGCACCCTCTGAAAAGGTTACAGATCTGTCCACTGTCAGAAGTCACCATCTTTGTTAGTTGTACCTCTTTAAATATTTATTGATTATGTGGTGGGCTACAGGATCAGGATAAGGACAGGTGGTGGGCTCTTTTGAATGCAGTAATGAACCTACAGATTCCACAAAATGCGGGGCATTTCTCGACTAGCTGAGGACCTGTTAGTGTCTCAGGAACAAATCTGCTCCATGGAGTTAGTTTGTGGTAGTCTATATACGTATCTTTCTGAGCTTAACTCTCTTAGCGCTGGGTGGCCTATCTGTGGGGTACCAGTATCTTGCAGGTTATGCCACCAAGTGATCTACTGGCCACCATTTTAGGTGCGTTAAGTTTCCACTTCATCCATGGATCTACAGGAGCAATGAAATCATCGACCAGCATCACTGTTTTACACACCACCTATTTCAATATTTCTCTATTTCAATATGTTATCAACTTTTAGCAAAACCTAACCACACAGCCTGGCACTAATAGTCATGCTGTAAGACGTACAAAAACCAAACTGGCTTGCATCCAGCAAGTTTCTTTCTTCACTGTACCTTTGGGCTATTTTTAAAATTATCTTCCTGAACAGCTTGCCCACTGTGCACAAGGAGGCAAATTATGGTCCTTGTTGAATTCTGACAAGGTCATTACTTGGTCCTTGTTGAATTTGGACAAGGTCATTACTTTTTCTTCCCTCCATGATGCTGAAATGCAACTACAAAATATAATAACTACAAAAATGTGTGAGTGTACCAAAGGTCTCTTGGAAGGTGACTGAGGCATTTGTTTTGAAGTGATCAATTCGACAGGCCTTTCCCATTTGGCTTTAGTATGTCCCAGGGTTTCATTCTTGTGGGGGGCTGCTTTCTACAGCTTTGGGCTGTAGCCTCCACCCACCATTCAGTCTTTTCACACTGGTCACCAAATGTAAACTGGTCTTCCAAACATCAGCAATTACCGCCTTCCTCTGAGTCAAGTTATAATGGTTTTAAAGAACTAGTTAACTGCAGTTTTACACGCTGGATCCTGCGTTACTGGCCACACTTTTCTTAGCCTCAGTATCTGCTTTAGCAAGTGACCTAAGCCAGGCAGATCAACATGTAGATCTAAAAGTGTAACTTTACTTGTTGCCAACCTACACGCTGGGGCTACAGAAGTTCACGCATGGCCTTATTCACTTCTTACCTGACCTAATTTGGATTCTAGGTTAAATTACGTCAAAGGCAAGGCCCTGAAACCTTCCCACAGAGGGAATTTTTCTACAAGGCCTGAATAATCCCTCACCCTAACATAATCCAATATGTGGAAAATGACTAATAGTTGATCTGAGTCCAGACCACAAAGAGACAATGACATCTTACAATCACACATTTTGAAAAATTACAGTGTTGAGCTTATCAGCATTCCATGCAAGAGAGTAATGAGTTGGACACTGCAGTGCTGAAATTTTAAAATCACTCACATCCAACAAATCTAACAGTTGGACGAGTCTTGCTCTCAGTTGTTCCACTTACACCTTGTTTGTCTTCACAATTTCTGCAGATTTCCAACTCTCCTCTAGATACAGCTCTTTGCAGCAAGTTCTTCAGATCACATAAAATTGCTGCATCTATCCTCTGCATTGCACTAAAAGGCCTCTTCCCTGCTTGGAGTTTGCCCAGGTTTTCCCAGTCTTCCATTGCACTGTTCATTATTTCAGTCCAGTCATTGCTCTTTCGCTCTTTGACAGTGTACAGCCCACAAGAATGGCAATGTTACCACTCACATTGTACAAGTACTTTATCATAAAATCAGAAATTCAAGTTTGTGTATCCAGCAATTATGAGGAGAAAATAAGTATATTACATAGGAAGCATGCAGGGACTGCAGGCAATCAGAGGTACAAAAAGGTAAAGCAAACAGACCTTGTACTAAGCCCACAGGAACTGAGGGATAACAGTAACTGACTCTTCACTGCTAACCAGTAGCATCAACCATTACCTCTAGATGATCATCAAACCACACTTTCCCATGGGAAAAAGAGTAAAAATGTGAATGTCACAGACAATAATACCCTATCACTAACCACATACTGTAATATACACCAGGCCAAACTATCTTTGGTGCAGTAACTTAAGTGGTAAATTTCCTTTACAACAAATTGGTTTTTTAAAGATATGATGTTACATCAGCAATTTTCCTTAATAAAAAAGTCCCCACGGTCAAAAACATTTGGGCAACACTGGACAGTCCCAATTTATATTCCATCATATCTTCAAACCAAAGATATTGATAAATAAAATGGAACCAAGAATCCCAAACATTCAGACAATAAGAAGTATCATAACATGATAAATCAAGATTAACAAAAAATTAAATAACGTATCTTACTGCACTTTTAATAATGCTTATTAACTATTAAGTCACCTTTGTGCTCACTGACAACAGTCTGTAGCACGACCTACAAGCAATTGCGACATATCATAAGGGTGTATACAAATATGGTTATCAAGAGGCAACATCATAATGCACTGCACATGTTACTTCTCACATGCCCGATTCTTTCTGTTATTTTAGAATGCTGTCACAGACATCTCCTGCAAACATATTTTAAACTATACTGGTGTTTACCGATTTTCTAATAAGTCAGGAAAAATTATGAAAAGTTACGCGTCAAATATTCATTATTTTTAAAAATGGATGATCTGGGTTATGACAGTGTGTAGTCTGGTCAATGGAAACCAACATTTCAGAGAAACATAGTGTCTTCATCTTCAGGGTAGTGTTCTGCTTCCATTGTTGGGGTAGGGGGGCAGAAGTCTTCTACCCTGCCATATGTTTGTTGGTACCACATAGCACACTACAAGGTTTCATAACCCAGAAAACAACTCTATGAGTCTTTACAACTATGAAAATCTTACATACCACATTAAAAGATGTTTAGAGCATTAGAAAACTGTGCTATTGTCATTGTGCAAAATCATACCGTCTGTAGTCATACACACAATATACTCACCAGACTTCTCTTTTTCTGTATTAATATTATTTTTAGCTCTTTTACTTGCTCTTGTAGTACTATATATCTCATGAGCATGTTCACGAAGTTCCTGAAAAGGTACAGAATTATCCAGTGCTTGATAGAGAGAAGTTTATTTTAAATTGCATACTCACTTCAACAATGTATAAGCCACACATACAGTCTATTTTCCATCATTCACATGATGGATAACAGATACAACATGCATTCTGTCTAATGGTGAAGCTTGGTTTCATTTCAGTGGACAAGTAAAGTCACAGGATAACAGATACTCATCTGCATAAAATCCCATGTTAATCTACAAAGTGTCACTGCGTGACATTAAAAGTGATATGTGGTGTGCTATGAGTGCAACCAGGATTACTGACCACATTTATTCAAGGCAAATTGGCATAACAGCAACAGACACACCACCTACCGCCAAGAAAAGCAGTCTGTGAAGTGACCAGTATGGGCCATATAAACTACATATCCTGTGGTATCACCTACATATATAACAGGTAACGAAACTGTGTTGGTGCCAGGTTATTAATATACAACAGAAACCAGAGAAGGCATGAGGGACTCCATGTTGAACTCACCCGATAGGAAATAAACATTATCATGCGTGTTGGGACATTTTTTGAACGTATATGTTCTCAGTTTATAAGACAACGTATCACAGAAATCATTTGCGGCATTTTCATCTCGATCCAAGAGTCATTAATATGTCACTATAAAAACAGTCCATAACTCAGCAAGATCACACCAAATTCCTGATATACAATTTTTACTACTGAATAATACTTAGACTTGTCCTATATCCAGTAGATTTTTCAACATCTTAGGATTGATTTGAATTTACATTTACATTACATACATTTCATGGATCCACCATGCACACAGTCCTCATGGCTCAGGATATGAAACATGTCATTATTACAGACTATGATTGCACAGCAATTGTGTAATGTTGAAACATACACAAAAATCACACATGGCATAAAATAACACTAGAATACAAGACAAACACACAGAAAAATTATGCATGACGTAACATGGTATACACATCGAATATACAGTATAATGCGATGTGGTGTAATATAATGCAATGTAATATATAACAGATTATACAATGTCCTCATTGTCAAGTCAAGCTACATAAAATACACAAGAATGAATAGTCCAAATTTCATTATTAAAATAATACAAACAACCAGTCATAGAACTCTCAATATAGTACCACATTTCCTGTTATTCACAGGTCAGTAGTAAACATATTAGGTTTCCTGCTCTCATAGTAAGCATCCTTAACAAATCAGATATGTGATGCAGTCTTAATATGCATATGAAAGTACAATAAATATTACTGACCACAATCCCAATAATGTACACATATTCTGTCTCATAACTCAGCTTCTAGATTAGATTCACAGTAATAATCCATGAATTCATTCACAGAATAAAATGACTGGTCAATTAAAAAAGGTCTTAATTATTCCACAAATTGTTTTTGTCTTTCACTGAGTCAAAAATATATATTTGGATAAGCCATTAGAAATATTAATAGTTGCACAATAAACAATTTTTTGATATAGCGTCAAATCTGCTCATGGCATACGAAGATGTAGTCTTCTTCGTACATATTTTCTTTGAATTCTATCATTAAAAGTAAGATATTCCAAACTGTTAGCCAGAGAAGTCACTCAGGACAAAATGTGATGGGGAAGGTAGGCCAATATTTTTAATGTCTTAAAAATTGTATAAATAAATATTAAGCGGTATTTTTGATGTAGCTTTTTTAGTGGATAAGTGTTCTCTAAATCCAAAAACAACTACATCTCGCATATTTTGCCAAAAGATTTAAAAGGAAATTTGGTCAATAATTTGAAGTTTTACTCATCCCCTTCTTGTACTCTGGTTCTAAAATCGACCACTGATTCTGTGTAGAAATGAATGACTGCATTTGTAACTTACAGACTGAGCACATTTTATCTTACTAGATACTTCGTCATACCTGCGACTGTGTCTGACATTCTGAACAGAAATAGTACCCACATTCCTTATAATACTCCGAGCCACCACACACTGGACAAGTTGGTGATATCGTTTCCATTGCGAAACGCACTTAAGAGACGAGCTACAAAAATTCCTTCCCACTTCTTACCACATGAAGCACACGACAGATCATTTAAAGTTTAACGTTTTAACCGTCCACTCATTTAACTCTGCACAAATGCAGCCACAGTTTATAGACGACTGCGGCCACAGATGACTACTTGTAGACTGCGGCAGCGCACATCATACATACAATAGTCTGATACATACCATAGATTAATACACACCGCGGATGAAAGTCCTTTCGGCGGTTGTATAGTAGTTCGGAATTTCAGCGGCATGTGTCGCGCACAGCACGACGAGTGAACTTGCCACGTCATCCGTGGTGATATGCGCGACACAAACTGATGTGTTGTGGGCGGTGACTGGACTGTAGTGTGGGGTGCGGCAACGACGAGTTAAGTAGCTACATAACCGCGATGGAGGTACGTTCCAGTCCATTGTTGCAGCGATGCCGATGAACTAGGCGAACTGGTCGACGTTGTCGGATAGGCAACACCCCGTAAACATGTATCGGGCCAGGTGATAGATATGGTTCCCCATCCAGGATGCTTTCAGATGCCGCCACGTGCTCTCGATCGTTATCGTGTGAGCGAAAGACGTCGTACGTGAGGAACGAAACTGTCATGAAATTCTCTGCTGACACCGTAAACCGTGCCTGACTGACGTAGAAGCAGAGCATGCGGAAGCAGATGTGTTCCTCCGACATCGTCATCGGTAACCGTCCTTACGATTAGAGTCGACGCACCAGGACACTTGGGATCCGCACTTACAGCACACCATATTGCTTTCGAATTAGTCCCACATCCTTCAAGAACTGAACACCAACGTTAGGGTCGCTAAACAGGAATGCGAGTAACAACCTATTAGGAACACCGTTTGGCGTCCAGCTTTGCGCACCCGAACGTCGTGGAACAAACGCACGCCTTGGAATTGAGTCGCCGTTCGTATGTTTGAATTACAGAAGTAACACGTATATACGCCATAGGTGTCATAAATGTACAATTTTTGTAAGAACGCGAAAAAGAATTCGAATCTCATAACAGCACAGTACTCGGAGCAAGAACCAAAGCGATACTGGCGTCGGGCTCGAATATGACGAAGTGTAGCGCGAAGCCCGGAGGGGTAGGAGGAAACGCTATGAATATTTCCAACGGCTAACCGTTGTCCGTCTCGTTAGAGGAATATCAGGGAACGTAGGGAGGGTGAAACGGAGAGGTAATGAAACCCCTCATACGTTGGAGGGATATGTGAGAGAAGGACGTTGTATGTAGCGCTAGGAGTAACACGCACGACTAACCTAAGGCAGTATAGAGAATGTCCGAAGGAAGCAACTGAGGAACACTATGAAAAGTACCAACGACTAAACTTAGTCTCAGTAGTAATGTTGAATGGTAGGAATGGAGGGAAGAGGGAACGCGAGCAATATTTCTAAGGAGTAACCGTCGTAACTCTCGCTATGTGCATTGAGTCATGTGCAGTAGGTCGGAGGAGGAAACTAATGTGTTATGGGTGTGCTGGATGAGGAGGAATAGCAGCACCACACGCGGCAAACATGAGTTCATACAGTCAAGAGATAAGAGCGCTACATACGACAGACGGGCAGAACGAACGTACCAAACCCGAAAGGAGAGTCGCTCGTTCATTTATCTAATCTAAGTTTCAAAATAATAATAATAATAATAATAATAATAATAATAATAATGAAAGAGCAGAATGGATAAGAAGGGAACAGAAAAGGAAAATTAGTCATATGGATTGGAGGCCTATACAGATTACAGAAATTACTTTATATTT
>JGI24700J35501_10930742_pt1 | contig 21363 bp, 22 predicted proteins | sample TergutTh196P1_FD_35501 | JGI IMG/M metagenome (IMG submission 35501)
TAGCAGAAAAAGGCATTGAGGACAAGAGCATAATCAAAAATATTTGTGAGGAACAGGAGGAGATTAGCATGGCTGTTTCTGCATTGGTAAGACTAAGTGAGGACAAGGTTACACGACAGGCGTATCAGCGTAGGCAAGACGATATTATGCTGGCGGCTAAAAAGGCGAATGATTACAAGCTACTAGAACTCAGGGCGGAGCAAAATAGACGCAGGGCAGAGCAAGATAGACACAGGGCTGAACAAGCGGAAAGTGCATTGGCGGAAAAAGATGTTGCTCTTGCAGATGCGGAAAGTGCATTGGTGCAAAAAGGTGTTGCACTTGCAGATAAAGATGCCGCCCTTGCAGATAAGGATGCAATTATAGCTGAACTTCGCTCGCAGCTTGGCAAAAAATGATGCCTCAACCTATAAACGTTCCCTGCCCGATAAAGCCTAAACCCTTTATCGGGCATTTTTGGCATTTTTACGATCTTTTCGCAGGTTTTCTTGGTATGGTATTCAAGTAGCATGGGCTTAAAATCCTCATAACGCAGATAAGGGGGATAGCGGGAACGGATAAGCAAGGGGGCAGGTGCTGTGTTGTAGATATTAATTAGATGTATTTTTGTGATTATTTGCCTAAAATTTGGTTTTGCGTAAGATGAAAAATGCTTTTTTAACGATATGTAAAGTTATGAAAAGATTTTTTTGTGACGATGGTTATAAATTTTGTTTTTAAATATGGTTGTGTTTTGTGTATGTATGAAAATTAACTATGATTGAAGGGGATGTGGGGGGTTGACAATTTTGGAGACATATGATAAAATTATTGTATATTTTTAGAGAAGGTAACCTTCTCTGTGTTCGGCGAAGCCGAACACATTACTAAAACACTTGTTATATTTGTTTTGATGCTGATGTTTGATGTACTGTGCTTGAGCGTACGGCAAGTGATGTGCGGAGGATGTTTGTGTATTGCGGATAGATACAAGTGAAACTGTTCTTTTACTAATCTTTTTTAAGGAACTATAAGGAGGGCAACATTATGAACGCTACATTGAAGTTAAACGGTTTTGAAGAACTAAACCAAAATGAGCTTTTGACAATTGAAGGTGGAAATAGGAATGAATGGTGTAATTTCGCTAATGCTTTTGTGGGAACCTTAATTATTGCAGCCGCTCCGATAGCAGCGGTTGTGGGTGGTGTCAAAGGATCAGCTCTTGGTCCTGTAGGCACTGTTGCTGGAGCCGTTCTTGGAGCAAGTACAGCAGTTGGCATAGGTGCAGACATGTTATCTAATATAAGGTTTTAACTCTGTATAAAAACAAATATTAAAAATATTATTAACGGAACATAGTAAACGAAAATGCAACAAATACAACCGTTAACTTGAGAACACGAAAGTTTTCAAGTGAATTATTTCATGTTTTGTTTTAGGAAGGAGAAGTTAAAAATATGGACGCATATCTTCACAGCAATTTTGTAGAAATTAGCGAAACTGAACTTACTCTTATTGAAGGTGGAAACTTCTTTGGAGTCGTATCTGGAGTGGCTCAGACTATCCACGGGTGTGCTGCCATTGCTTTGGGTGTTCTTACAATGAAAGTACCAGGCGGACAATTGAAAGCCGCTAATGCATTTGCATATGGTGGGGCACATATTATGCAGGGGATTTCAAACATCAACGCAAATTTACGTTGGTAGTCTAAATAATAGCTATTTGACCTATTTCACCCTCTAATAAGTTATGTAATCATATATTAGAGGGTGAAAAAAATTAGTTTTGGGAGTGCTTTGATGACTCGGGAGATTAACTTTAGTAGTGCATTAATTTTTTTTGTTGGAATTTCTCAACCCAATGTTTTTATTGGTTTTTCATATAGGGCTAGTAATCCGCTTAGTTTTCAATCTTTTCTTGCCGTTGCTTCAACAATGTTTTTGGTGTTTCTATTAAGTAGTTACTACATTGAAAATAGAAAATCCGGCAGAAAAGTGAAAAGAGTTTTCTTATTACTATGCTTGTTTTCATTGCTTTTGCTCCCTGTTCATGCAATTGAAATTTTTTATAATATTGAAAACCTCGCCCACCTTAACACTGTAAGTACTGTTTTGTCTATTATAGGAGTTTTACATTTTTTCACTGTACTTGCTTTTACAATAAGTGAGGAATTGCAAGTTTTAAAAGAAAAAAATAAGTAAGTATCCGCCCCATTAGACTAACGAGGAAACCCTAATGAGTATACTAACAAACCAAGTTTTAGAAATAGAAAACCTATTAACCATACGTTTTAAAGATAAACAAGAAAACATACAAAAAAACATAGCCAAACTGGCACAATACGCCATGGAGCAAAAAGTCGAAAGAAAGGGGAACGCTATATCCACAACATATGAGGTTGACCCCGGCACGGGCGAGATGGATATGGAGGTATACTTTCCTATAGACAGGGCTATACCCGGGTACGACAATATTGTTTTTAAAGAAAAGTTGTATCTCTATAACTGCTTGGTTATAAAGCATAAAGGCAGCCCGGAAAAGGTACAAGAAACATATGACAAGCTAAACAAGTATATAGAAGAAAACCGACTTTTGTCTATTTCTAGCGGGTACAATGTTACAATTAATGACGTTACAAGCATAGATGAGATAGATAAGTTTGAAGTTGACGTTTATATTTCTGTTAGCCCTAATTTGACATAAAGTGAAGTTTGGTGTGTTTTCACAAAATATAACCAAAAATGAGGACAGTAATGCCAAAAAAATACTACACAATCCTACAACACGACATAACCGACTGCGGGGCAGCCTGTATAGCCACAATATCCAAACAGCACGGGCTTAAAATCCCCATAACGCAGATAAGAGAGATAGCGGGAACGGATAAACAAGGCACAAACGCAGCGGGTATAATAAAAGCAGCGGAGGAGCTGGGTTTTATGGCAAAGGGCGTGAAAGGCGACAAAGAAGCCTTTTTTTCTCCTTTCCCACTGCCGTGTATAGCCCATGTAGTAGTTAAGGGTAATCTTATGCACTATGTGGTTGTGCATAAGATTACCCAAAAGCAAATAATAATATCTGACCCGGGGGTAGGCATAGTAAAACTGACCCCCGCCGAGTTTTTTGGCGAAACAGGCGAAGATATACCAACATACCGCTGGAGCGGGGTACTAATCTTTGTTGTACCGGGAACAACGTTCCAAAAAGGCGATAAAACAACAGGCATTTTTAAACGCTTTTTCCATTTATTGCTACCGCAAAAAAAGCTGATAATTCACGTTTTTGTAGCTTCCCTTATCTATACCCTGCTTGGCATCCTTGCCGCTTTTTATTTTAGCTATCTGCTAGACGAGATACTTCCGGGTTCACTTAGCCAAACACTGCATATTTTGTCTGTTGGTATTATTATCCTTAACGTGTTTATGGTGGTGTTAAACGCTTTTCGCTCACATTTATTGCTGTACCTTAGCCAAAAACTGGACATTTCTTTAATACTTGGCTATTACCGCCATGTTATTTCTTTGCCCATGAACTTTTTTAGCACCCGCAAAGTCGGCGAAATAATAGCCCGTTTTAACGATGCCTCTCATGTAAGGGACGCAATATCGGGCGCTACCCTAACCATAATGATAGATACGCTTATGGTTATAGCCGGGGCAGTTGTGCTGTACTTGCAAAACCCCCTAATGTTTGGCGTTACGGTAATAATAGCCCTTATTTATCTTGTGATTGTGTGGAGCTTTAACAGCCTGTACCGCACTCTCAACAGAAAACAAATGGAAGATAACGCTCAGCTAACGTCATATCTAGTAGAATCCCTTAATGGAATACAAGCCGTAAAATCTTATAACGCAGAACACGAAGCAAATTTGTCTACAGAAAAAAAGTTTGTTGCTATGCTAAAAAGTATATTTAAACTCAGTTGGGTAAGTAATGTACAATCTTCTTTGACCGGTTTGGTGGAGCTAATCGGCGGTGTAATAATATTGTGGATAGGTGCGTACAATGTAATAAACGGCAATCTTACAGTGGGGCAGCTTATAACATTTAATGCGTTGCTTGTCTATTTTTTGGGCCCGGTTAAAAACTTGATAGACCTGCAACCCATGATGCAAACGGCGATAGTGGCAGCAGACCGCCTCGGTGAAATACTAGACCTTGAACCGGAAAAAACCGCTCAAGAGGTAAACAAGTTAAACCTACCCACCCTTATCGGAGATATAGAAGCAAAAAACCTAACTTTTAGATACGGAACAAGGCACAACGTTTTAGAAAATGTAAACTTTAAAATTAAAAAAGGTGAAAAAGCGGCGTTTGTAGGGGAGAGCGGTTCGGGGAAAACTACTATTGCAAAATTATTGCTCAAACTGTACGAACAACAACAGGGCGAAATATTAATAAACGATACTAACATAAAAGATGTAAAGATAGACGTAATAAGAGAAAAAATAGCTTATGTAGCCCAAGAAACATTCCTTTTTAGCGACAGTATAATGAAAAATCTTATGATAGGGCTAGATGTTTCACCGGAAGAAGTTATAGAAGCCTGTAAAATGGCAAAAGCCCATGATTTTATTAACGATTTTCCATTGCGCTACGAAACATATTTAGAAGAAAACGGTTCAAACCTGTCGGGCGGACAAAGACAACGCTTGGCTATAGCCAGAGCTTTGCTAAAAAAACCTGATATACTTATACTAGACGAAGCCACAAGCAACCTAGACTCTATAACAGAAAGAGCTATAGAAGAAACGATAAACAAATACACAAAAAATATTACCACAATAATAATAGCCCATCGCCTAAGCACAATAAAACGATGCGATAAAATTTTTGTTACAGACAAAGGTTGCATAGTTGAAAGCGGGACACACACAGAGTTGATAGAAAAAAAGGGGCTGTATTATAATCTCGTATATGAGCAAAGTTTGGAGATTGACTGATTATGAAAAATATAACTGTAAATATGAAAGATATAAGTTTACATAAAGAGGTGTATGACACAAGGCCCAACAAATTTTTTGCATATTTTATTTACGGTCTTTTTGCTATGATAGCCATTGCTTTGGCGTGGTCGTATTTTGGGTATATCGATATAGTTGTAAGGGCATCAGGCATAATACGCCCCCACACATTTAGCGCCCAAATAATAAACGCAACACCGGGAGAAGTGCGGGAAGTAAACTTTTATGAAGGTATGCAAGTAAGCCAAGGCGACATTTTATACATAATTGATACTTTTCACCTAGAAAACGAGCAAAACATGCTAAAAGAACGGCTTAGTATACTCCAATTTGAACTGGAATCGCTGCACCGTTTTAGAGATTCATTAGAAAGCGGCTATAACCTGATAGGCAACTTTAATGAGGAACTTAGCTTTAGATTCGACAATCATTTGCTTGCACAAAGAGCGCTGGAACACAGCTTTGCTGCCGCAGACACAATATTGCAAACAGAGCTAAGTGATATGCAGGAAACTTTAAGCAACGCAATTTTGGAACTTAACATGATAAGGCTTTTTGACGATTCAATAACAAATGAGGAAAATTTGTTTGCAAGCTACCCAATAGAGAGCATAACTAACCAAAGGCATATAGAGTTGTTTAACATATTCCGCAACCAATATCTAAGTTACGTTGCCGATATGGAAAACCACCGATTTCAATACAACAATTTAAGAGAATCATTGGATGGCTATATAACTATTAGAGATTCAGCCATTGCCGGCTACAGCCTTTTTGACCCAAACCTAAACAGCATATACAGAAGTATTTTTGAAGATTACAATTTTGCACTGTTGCAGCTTACCGAAACATATAACCTGGCAAGCCTGGATTATTCTAGGGTTACGATTTTGTATGGGATAGGGGCAATAGCTCTTAGCGAGTATCAAGCTATACAAAATGCCCATGAGATTGCGCTTTTTAACAAAGAAGATCATACCAGAAGTTTTTTGATAAACATAGAAAATGAAATACGCAACACAGAAAACGCCATTGTAAGCAGAAGCAGCCAGATGGAGCTTTTTCATCTTAACACAGTTGTAGGGATAGGCAGCCAGATATTGCAGCTAGAAAGAACAATAGAAGATTTAAATCAAAGAATATCCCAAGGTGGGTTACAGCAAATTGTTGCATTTTTTTATGGCGGTGAGCTTGGAGAAATATCAATGAGCCGACTTGGCGAGTTAAACATGACATTAAACAGTATAAGTCATTTGGAACAAGAAATATTGGCAATAGAAACTACACTAACCGGCCTTTCGGTTCAAATAGAAGACGCAACCGTAAGAGCTGGTATAGATGGGGAAATAAATATGCTTTTGGAGATAGTGCCGGGCAGTTTTCTTATGAGTGGTGTAAATGTGCTCACAATACTTCCCGCAAGGGATTATGTGTTAACGGCAAATGTGTTTGTGAGCAATAACGACATAGCCAGGATAGAGGAAGGGATGGTTATACAGTACGACATCCCCGCCATGCCCCGCCGCGACTTTGGCACCATAACAGGCTATGTTACAAGAATAGCCACAGATGTAACCCTGGATGCCGGTCTTGCGGGGTATTTTTTGATAGAATCGGAGTTGGAGGACAGGGTATATTACGACAACAGAGGCAACTCCTATGTGTTAAGGGTAGGGATGGGTTTTGATTCCCGAATAATAGTCGATAGGCAAAGGATATTGTTTTTTCTGCTCGACCAAATTAATTTGATGTTTCGGTAGTTTTTGAGTGCTTACAGCAATTCCGCTTAGCAATAAAAAAACTGTACTAAGCGGAATTGCTGTAGGTGTAATTAAATTCTTGAAAATTAACTGGCTACGAAGCAGCAGAAATTCCGCACTATTTTTTTTGTCCTTTTTCCAAAGGGATGAAGAGAAAATAGCGAAATACGTGGGTTTTTGTATGAAATTAAACCCGTTCTGATGCGAACTTTGAAACTCTCTATGTGTGACTCGATGGCTGAAGCTATGGCTGACTTTATGAGTTTGATGATTAGAAATATAAAAATATTATACAACATCCAGTATGGACAAAACAAGGGAAAAATGGGGTGCAGTAAAAAAGACGTAGCAAAAAAATAATAGTTTGCAAAGAATATTCAAATCTGATATAATAGCCACTTGATATTGCAGTTGCAAGATATCAAAAAAGTGGAAAGAAATTAAAAGGATGGACTTTTAAAAACGAAAAGTTCAAAACACAAGGAGGAAAATAATTATGAAAAAAGCTCTGCAGTTTTTTTCACCAAAGCACGTGAAAGTTGAAACTACTGTTAGGACAGAGGTTTTGGCTGGAATAACAAGTTTTTTTGCATCTATCTTTACCATATTAGCCGTTCCTGGCATGATTTCAGGTGGGGAAACAAATATTTTTAATGCAGTATTTGTGGCAGTAGTCATCGCTTCCATTATAGGCTGTTTATTGATGGCTTTTATCGCCAAAATGCCGCTGGTTGTCTATCCTGCAATGGGTACATCCAGCTACTTTGCTTTTACAGCACTGCCCATGATCGTCTTACTTTCCGGCGATGAGCAGTTAGCCAGAATAACCCAATATCAAATCGGTCTATTTTTGATTTTGGTTTCCGGTATCATATTCTCGTTTATTTCAATAACAGGTCTTACACGCAAAGTCTTGGATGGTATTCCAAAGAACATCAAAATAGCCACTGTTCCGGCTATTGGCCTCTTTATAACGTTGTTAGGTTTACGGCTAAGTGGTTTGGTGGTTAATTCTCCTGCCACTTTTGTTACTTTCGTAAATTTAAGAAACCTTGCCGATCCGGTAGCGGGCCCTGCGGTTTTAGGAGCTATCGTCTCTTTTGTGGGGCTTCTTTTGCTAGCCTTTTTATATTATAAAAAGGTTAAATCCGCTTTTGTTATAGCTATCGTATCAACCGCTGTTTTGGCTTACGTGACTGGAGCGGCAGTGCTGCCGGCAGATTTTTCTTTCCAATTGGGGCAACAGTTTAGCGATTGGGCTCAATATGGTTTGTTCCGTTTAGATGTTGCGACAATTTGGACATTTGGCAGTTTTGGCACAGTTTTAGGGGTTGTTTTGAGCATAGTGCTAGCTCTGTTGTTAACAAATGCACTGGATGCCATTGCCACAACATTTGGTATTGCAAAAAGTGCTAATCTAGTAAAAGATGACGACGACACCGAAGGCATAAAATATGTTAACAAAGGTGTTACAGCAGATGCGTTATCAAGTATTGTTGCTGCCACTCTTGGAGGGGCCCCGAACACAACGGTTGTTTCCGGTTCATCCGGTGTGAGCGTGGGAGGAAGAACGGGCTTGACTTCATTGGTGGTCGCTATTTTAACAGCTCTGTTATTATTGGCAGGCCCCTTGGTCGGGCTTATTCCGGATATTGCTATTGCTCCCGCTCTAATCTTTGTGGGATGTTTAATGTTGCAAGGCCTTAAAAATTTAGACTTCAGCGACATGACAGAATATTTTCCTGCCTTTGTTGTTCTAATTTTTGTAGTGTTTACTTTCAACATAGGAGTCGGTATTTGCTTGGCGTTGTTGACACATATTGTTTTAAAACTGGTTAGCGGTAGAGCTAATGAAATATCGGCCGTTTCTGTTATTGTTACTATCCTGTTCTTATTACAATTTATTTTTTAACATATAGGAGCGGTTCACAGAAGCGGCTTTCAAACACAAAGCTCGGCATAATTTTATGTCGAGCTTTGTGAATATATCGCTCCAGGCACTCCACGTACTCCATAGTTAAATGTTTGAATCTAAGTTGATATTTTATCGCAAATTTGGTATACTTTTGGTATGCAGTTATTTTAAATGAGAATAAAAACGAAAACAAAATAAAAACAAAACTAATAGGAATGAAAGGTTTAATTTTATGCAAACAGACGATTTACCTTTAGATCAGTTTACAACAAAGTTGGGCAATACATTTATTGCCAAAAAAGTATCTGTACAACATATTAACCAATTTAACGATTTATTGCGCTACGTTTTTCAGGTCACCAACCAAGTCCTTTCAGAGGTAGGCTGGGAGGCTCTTGAAATGGTGCAAGAAAAAGCCCCTATATTAAAAAATGCGCAGGTATTGGGTTGGTTCGACGGTGACAAACTGGTTTCCCAGGTGGCTGTGTATCCTCTCCAAGTAAATATACATGGCGAAACATTTTCTATGGGTGGTGTAACCGGTGTCGGAACTTATCCTGAGTATTCCGGTTTTGGGCTTGCAAAAGGCATTATGTTAAAAAGTTTAGAAGAAATGCGAGAGCGAGGTCAAACAATATCATATCTTTACCCTTATTCTGTACCCTATTACCGCAAAAAAGGCTGGGAGATTGTGTCGGATGTAATGTCATTCACCATAAAGGACACGCAGATCCCCCCAAAAGTAGAGGTAGGAGGGCTTGTGCAGCGGTTTTCGCAAGACCATATTCATGTAAAAGAAGTTTATAATAAATACGCATCAAACCACCATGGTGCCCTTATCCGAGGGGATTTGGAATGGGGCGAATATTTTCGTTGGGATAAAGATGATATGGTGGCCGCTATTTACTATGACGAAAATAACACTCCCCAAGGGTTTTTGTTATACTTTATAGAAAACGACGTTTTTAACGCAAAAGAAATGATTTATCTTACTCAAGAAGCAAGACATGGTTTATGGAATTTTATTGGCGCACATTTTTCTATGGTAGATTTGGTGAAGGGCAAAACCTACAAAAATGAACCAATCGCCTTTTTGTTAGAAGATAGTGAAATAGAAGAAACAATAAAACCCTATATAATGGCTAGAATTGTAGATGTTATGGGGTTTTTGCGGAAATACCCCTTTAAAGAAAGTTGTCCTAACCTTAGTTTTGTGGTAAGTGATCCGTTGTTGGATTGGAACCGTGGTTCTTTTTCTCTAAAATTTTCACAAGAAGGGCAACATGTTTCTACAGAAAAGGATGGTTACGAGATAGAGTTAGACATAAATACTTTAACAACGATGCTTATGAGTTATAAACGGCCTCGCTATCTGCAAAAAATAGGTAAAATAAAAGCTGAAGAAAAAGCTATAAATTATCTGGAAAAAATAATACCTTCGGAAACTGCATATTTTTCGGATTATTTTTGATAGGGGTGGTCTATTTTTGATAGGGGGTCTATCTTTGATAATGCAAATTATTTTAAAAGGAGCTTGATGAATGCAAAAAGTTTTGGTAGTTATTGATATGCAAAAAGATTTTATAGACGGTACACTGGGTACAAAAGAAGCTGTTGGTATAGTAGATGCGGTGGCAAAAAGAATAGCTGAATCCACAAACGAAATTATATTATTTACCCAAGACACTCACGGACAAGATTATCTTCAAACCCCGGAGGGCAAAAAGCTACCGGTAATACACTGTGTAAAAAACACCCCGGGTTGGGAAATAGATCCCAAAATAAAGCTAGCATGGAGAGAAAACAAATCTACCTTAATAATAGATGAACTACAAGAAAATACATTTTTCAAACCTGTTTTTGGCAGTGTGGATTTAGTCGAATTTTTGCAAAGTTTACAAAACAAAATATCAGAAATAGAGTTGGTGGGTCTATGTACTGACATTTGTGTTGTATCAAACGCTATAATGATAAAAAACACTCTACCCAATATCCCGATAAGAGTTACAGCAAGCCTATGTGCCGGAGTAACGCCAAAAAGCCACACAGAAGCTCTAAATACGATGAAAATGTGCCAAATAGATGTGATATAGTTTATATAGGTTGTTTATAGCAAATTAACTTTTCGTTGTCTTTTTTAAACCACAAAAGTTAATTTGCTTTTATTAATTTAGCAATTTAGCACTTTTGTTGTTTTTAAAATTGGGCAACCTCCGTGAAAAGTGCTATAGTCATACACCTCTAAACCAATATCCCCATCGTCCGCATCACAAAAATCAAAAATGTAAGGGAAAAAGCCGACATAATTGTAGTTATCAACACATTTGTAGCAGCAACATACAAATCTCCCCCTATTTGTGATACCATAACATAGCTAATTACAGCCGAGGGTACCCCCTGCATTATAATAATAGTAACTAGGGTATCTCCTCTAAACCCATACAAATATGCCAAAATGCCTGCCGCCATTGGCAACAAAAAAATTTTTATTATACTCGCAATAACGGAATACCTAAAACGACTTCCAAACCCTTCAAAAACCATGCCTCCACCAAGACAAATGAGTGCCAAAGGGGTTGCAAGAGCTGCAAGCTGATCCACTGTAGTATATGCAAAAATAGGTAGCTGTATATCGGAAAATGCCACAGCAAGCCCCATAATTGTAGCAATTATTGGCGGGTTTTTTATTACACCAAAAAGCACCGGTTTTAGACTTAACCCCGACATCTTTTCGCTGTGTACAACAAGGAGTATTACAGAAAGAATATTGTATATGGGGATAAGAACAGCTATAACCAATGCTCCTTTTGCGGCATTTTCTTCTGCAACGATAGCAAGTAAAACAGGTAATGCCAAAATACCGATATTTCCTCGGTAACTGCCTTGGGCAAAGGCACTTATTACACCGGGTGCTTTTTTGCGAAAGGCTAAATATGAAAGCCCCCAAATAATAAATATGGCACACACGGTAAAAACAGCGTTAAACAAGGCAAAATCTAAATCTAGCACATCAATCAGATTGGCACTAGCCAAACTTCTGAAAATCAAAATAGGCATAGCAACATAAAAAACAATTTTGTTACCGCCTGCCAAAAAAACGCTGTTTATAAATCCTATTTTCCTAAAGAATATACCCGCAAACACAAGTATTACCATAGGAAGTGTCGTGTTTATACTAAATATAAAGTTGTCTAGCATTGCTCCCCCTTTTTTTTAAAAAGACCCCCTAGTGCCTCGCAAATCCAGTTTGGTTTTTTGCTTGGCGAGGCACTAGTCTCAAAGTACGTTTGTTATACCGTTATCAATTCTCGTATATTCCTAAAAATTGCAGGACCAATGCGAGTAACATTTTGTATTTGTTCTATAGAGGAAAAATGCCCGTTTTGCTCGCGATAGTTTATAATGCTTTGGCCAATAACGGGACCAATCCCGGGCAAAGTTGTTAGCGTTTGCAAATCCGCAGTGTTTATATTAACAAGACCGCCCGCACCCACCGCAGTTGTAGAAGGCTGGGCAGTGCCTACAACCTCCAACTCTTGACCAATGGCAGGTATTACAATGTGTTGTTCGTCTAAAACAAATGAAGCTAAGTTAATACGGTTCAAATCGGCGTATGGAGTTGCCCCTCCTGCCATCTCAAGGGCATCTATAACCCTAGACCCGTACTCTAACTCCAATACTTTTGGATAATTCACCTCTCCGGAAATAAAAACAACTATACTTGTGGGATTAGCCGGCTGGAGCAATATTTCATAATGTTCTTCTATTTCGTCTTCGGTTGTTTCGGCTATGGTGTTGGGGGTGTATGGTGTTGGGGTTAGGGTAAGCGTGGGTTGGCTTCTGTTGGCGAAAAATGCTACATATATAAATCCTGCAACAATCACTGCCAGTACAGCGAGCCCAATGTAAATTTTATTTTTGTCTATATACATATAAGTTGTACTTCCTTTTTGTATTTTCCTTGATTAAAGTAATCAAAATAATTAAAGTATATCGCACTTCCCTTGATACAGCACTTTTATTGCTTTTAAAAGGGTCAACCGCTAGTAAAAGTGCCATGAGCGAATATATTAAACATTTTACAACATTTACTTGAAATTTTCAAGGTAAATAGTTATAATTATATTACGGCAGTTCCATTTTAAACTAACCATTTAAAAGCTAGACTAAAACTGCTGAATTATGTAAGCAAATCCGCTTAGCAATGTTTCAAAAAAGCACTGTACCAAGCGAGATTGCTGTAGATGGAGAAAATATATGAAAAGCATAAAATCCGCTGTCGTGAAGCCTATTATTGTACTTTTAATTTTTATGATTGTTATTATATTTGTTGAATGGATTGTATTGCGTATTGTTCCTTCATTTTACCCCCATGTGGTAGCAATCCAGGTTGTTTTGTTTGGTATGGCACTGGTTGTTACAATGATTTATCTTATGTTGGAGGGGCAGAAGATAAACAACCAACTAATAGAGCTTAACAAATATATAGACGGTCTTAGAAACAACAAAACAGTAAAGCCTCATCTCACTTATTTTCAAAGTGTTATTGAAAACGTGGAAAGCCTAAATAACAAAAACAAGGAAACACTAAACATATTTCACGATGCTGCAAAAGAGTTTGAAATGTTTGGTTCAACGAAAATACGGCTACAAAGCTCCGAAGCAGCATCATATAACAAAACATTGGACAATATTAACAAAAAAGTGTTTGACTCGCTTAACGCAATAAGGGAAGCGGGGGATTTGAAAATATCCAGTAACAATTTGTGGGAAGATATGCGAAAGACAGCTAGGGTCTTGCAATTGTTTGTAAAAGAAAAAAAGCAGCAAGAAGAAGAAACTCTTGAATTTTTAATTAAATTAAGAGTGGGGGATTATAGTGTACGCCTCTTTAACAACCAAGAAATAGCAAAGCATATTAATGTTATTTTAGCGACAAATGAAGGCTTGCTGAGAGAGTTAACGAAAGTAGCTGAAAACCATTTTACAATAAAATTGGAGGGAGAATACCCCATAGGATTGTCTGACTTTAAGGCTAGCTTTAACAGAGGTATAGATACAAACAACAACAATATAACCAAAATGAAAAATAGTTTAGAGGAGTTTGGCTCGAGAGAAAAGCGAATGCAGCAAGAGCTTTCTTTAAGAACTCCTTCCAATCGGATTACCAGACCATCGGGTGCATCTAACCCTTTGAAAAAATTTGCGGATATTGACTTTGCCGGAAAGGGTTTCGGTAAATATTAAGAAAAATCGAAAAATCAAATAAAGTTGAGTTGCTATAAAAACCACTAACAAAAAGGAGGGATACCTTTTATGGAGAAAATCAAAAAAATCAAGAAAATCAAAAAACTAATTTTGCTGTTCTCGCTTTATCTGGGGTTTTTGGCTACATATCCGATCGCTGTTTTCGCTAACCAAGATCATTTGGAAGATATTGTTGGTACTGCTATTATTTTGGTTGAGCGAAATACCGGTAGAGTGCTTTTTGGTCGCAACGAAGATACTCCCATATATCCCGCCAGTATGATAAAAGTGCTGACAGCAATTGTGATGTTGGACTATATCCAATTAAATGACATTGTGAGAGTAACGGGCGAAATTTATCACACGCCTTTTGGTTCCAGTTTGGCAGGTCATTTTTATGGCGAGAATATTAGTGGGCTAAATTTGTTGCGGGGCCTTATTTTGCCGAGCGGCAACGATACCGCAAATGTTGTTGTGGCAAATGTGGCTCGCCGCCACACCGGAACAACCATGCCATTCCCACAAGCGGAGCAAGTTTTTGCAGAGCTCATGAACGAAAAGGCTCGCCAAATAGGCGCAACAAATTCCAACTTTACAAACGCCCATGGGTTTCATGATCCCGAAATGAAATCAACAGCAAGGGATTTGGCTCTTATCGCCGACTATGCCTTAAATATTCCGATAATAAGGCAGGTGGCAACTGAGCGTCATTTTAGCGGACCTAGCATGGAAAACCCCGCCCCCAACCAACCCATACGCGAAATTAGTTGGTCTAACACAAACCGCTTGCTTGTGGGGCAATACTATCACCCCTACGCCACGGGGCTTAAAACCGGTTTTCACACCCCTGCCGGCTGGTGCTTTATCGGCACAGCCACCAGAGGTGATATGGAAGTAATAACAGTTATAGCCGGTTCTTATGCAAGCCAGCGTTGGTTTGATACCGCAGCATTGTTTGACTATGCCTTTGAAAACTATGAAATGCGTTTGGTTCATTCCGGCAGAGAAGTTGTTTACGAGATTGATATATATAATCCTCGTTGGGGGGATGAAACAACTGCACAAGCAATAGGTACAAACAGTTTTTCATATTTTCTTAGTATAACCGAGCTTAACAGCATACAAAAGGATATAGTTTTTCTTACAGATTTAGCTTACGAAAATGAAGAAGGGCTAGCATTTATAGCACCTCTTTATGCGGGAGATATTATTGGCAGTGTAGTATTTACCCTAAACGGAACTGAACTGTTTAGGGACAATATAATACTTACTCGAGATATATATCCTTGGTCGTATGCTTCTAGCATACAGTTTGTTTTTGACTATTTGTTAGAAAACCCTTTTTCGGTTTTTGGCCTTAGCTTTGTGCTTGCACTTATATTTTTGTTTATAGTTATATACAAAATAGTAGCCGTAATATTAAGGTTTCGTGCAAGGCGAGCCTCTAACTGGTATAGCTAAGATTGTTTGATTATATGAAGTTACTCGTTAAACTTTTGGTATTTTTTATATTATATATTGTGCCATTGCTCTTGCTTGAGACTTTATCTGTAATGCATTTGTTTTTGGCATATGTTGCTATTACTGTCTGTCTTGCACTTTTGTTTTTGGGAGATGTTTTGGGCTTTTTCGGAAACATCGACTATCTGCGAAACAAAGAGGATACGGCAGTAGCTTTCTTTCGTTTGGCAATTTTGAAGGACACAAGAAACCCCCTTGTGTATTTAAACTATGCAAACCATTTAATAAAACAAGGTAGTTACACAGATGCTTTAACTCACCTTAAAACTGCTCATATGTTAGATACAAAAGAAGCTATCAGTAATGAAATATTTTTGGCGGTGTCTACCTGCCAACTGGGCTTAAAAGAAAATGATGTATAACACCACTAATTAAGATTAAGTCAATTGACTTACAAAAAAGGAGAACCACATGTATTTAGGAATAGACCTTGGTACCACAAATTCTGTTGCAATAATTTTTAACGACACCACAAATGAGGTTGAACCGGTTACGATAGACGGAGCAGACGAGATTATACCTTCTGCTGTAAATTTTTTAGAGGATACAACGATTGTTGGAAGCGAGGCAAAAAGCGGTGCAATAATTTACCCCGAAACTACGATACTGTCCATAAAACGCTTGATGGGACATCACGATGCCATTGTGCTTGGTGATACCCAAAAACTCCCCCAAGAGATTTCTGCGGAAATTTTAAAAAAGCTAAAACACGGAGCCCAAGAGCAGGCTAATTGCACATTTGACGAGGTGGTAATAACCCACCCGGCCTATTTTAACGATAAGCAAATATATGCTACCCAACAAGCAGGCTACCTGGCAGGGTTCAAAACAGTGTTTTTGTTGTCGGAACCATTGGCGGCGGCTATAGAATACGGCTACAAAAACCCGCAGGCTCAAACTATCCTGGTGTACGACCTTGGAGGGGGTACATTTGATGCCAGTGTGTTAAAAGTTAGTGTAGATGAATATGGGCAAGAGTTGTTTCAAGAACTGGCGAGCCTTGGAGATATGAATCTTGGGGGCGACGATTTTGACCAAGAGCTTATCCGCTATTTCAAAAAATCTTTCAAAAAAGAGCATGGCATAGATATAGATGAGTTGGAGGACGATTTAGAACGAAAACGTGTAATACAAAAGCTGAAGCTAGAAGCCGAAAACACAAAGAAAAAGCTGTCGTCTGTAAATAAAGTTACCGTAAGTATCAATCCTCTCTTAATAGAGGAGAATTTACCGAAAAACCTTAATTTGGAAATAACAAAAGAGGATTTTGAAGCGATTATACGCAAATATGTTGACCGCACATCGGAGATAATAGAAGAAACCCTTAAACGGGCAAAACGAGAGCCGGACCAAATATCCAAAGTAATATTGGTTGGGGGATCTACCCTTGTGCCAATGGTGAAACGCACCGTGGCAGGCCTTGTAAAAGAGCCTTATCGCTCCGGCGACCCAGCAAAGAGTGTGGCTATGGGAGCTGCCATCTACAACTATCTTATACACTTGCCGGGCTCCAATGTAAAAGTGCAACAGATAACACGCCAAGTTTTAGGCACCATGGCTATTGTAGATACAGGCACAATGGAACGGGAGCTAATACCTATTATCCCCATGGGTAGCCCCATACCCGTCAGTATCAGCGATGCCAATTTTTCCAACATGGTCGGCTCTACTGCCGTAGATGTGAATATTTATCAATGGGAGAGCGGTTATGAAGAACAACGTCAATATATTGGCTGCGTTTCTCTTTCTAACCTAAAGAGCCTTTCTCGGTTGGAATTGACATACAATATAGACGAAAACAATTTGTTTGAGGTTCATGTAAAAGATGTTGCAACCGGCGTTACGGAAAAGTCTGCCTTTGACCGAACCGCAATAGAAGAAGAGCCTGAACTGGCAGATGTATCCACAATTCAGTCTAATGTGAATGTGGTTTTTATAATAGATACAACGGGCAGTATGGATAATTATATAACAGGGGTTAAAGACAGAGCTATTAGCTTTTCTAAGATATTGAGCGAAAAAAACGTAGACTTTAAACTGGGGCTTATAGGGTTTGGGGATTTAAATGAGGGCGAAAAACCCACTGTATATGATTTCACCACAGATGTGGAAAAATTTAGCCAAAAAGTTAAAAAGATACCCCGCACTTATGGTGGCGACATCCCCGAATCCAGTTTAGATGCGTTAGAAACAGGAGCGTTACGCCTTGCAGAAAAGGATGTTTCCAACATCTTTATACTTATTACAGATGCTCCGCCCCATATCCCAACAAAAAGCGGTAAAACAGTGCAAGATATTCAACAACTACTGGAGGATAGTAATGTTACAACGTATATTGTAGCCCGTCAAGACAAAGCCTCTTTGGAAGGGTACCAGGCATTGGTTGAGAAAACCGGTAAATACTACAGTATGAGAGATGAGTTTTACGATATACTTGACAATATTGCTATTAGTATTACGGAGCTTGTTCGTACAAGATGAAAAATAAAAATCAAAACGAGATAAAGCTAACTTTACAAAAAAAATCTAAGATAAGCAGCCCAACGGATTTGGCACGGGTAGCAGCACCAAAATTGGCACAAATAATGTACAACGCCTTGCGAGTCGGACCTCGGGTAATATTGCGCAGTGCATTTGAACTGTTGCGGGCAAACACCATTACCCGAGTGCTTTCTGCCGTTGTGCTGCTTTCCATAGATACGATAAGTTTGTTGCGAGGTCGTATTTCCAAAAAACAATATATAATAAATTTGGGGTTGGCTCTTATGCTTTTGGTTGGAGGTACAGCCGGCTGGGTTTTGGGCAACAACGCCGCAGGGGTTATAGCCGAAAATGTTGCGTTGGGGGTTTTTGCCGGGCTTGTTGGAGCCGGAGTTTTTGGTGCAGTATTTGCAACCTTATGGGAAAAAACTATAACCCTTTTTTTAAAAACCGACACAGAAGAAATGTTGGATATTTTTAATGCGGTGTTTTTGGAGTTATCTACACAGCACGGTCTTTCTTGGGAACAAATGCAGCAAGCAAAAGAAGCAATTAACATAGACATAAAAATAATAAATCAAATATTTGCAACTAAAGACAGGCATACATTTGCAAAAGATATGCTTGAACCCTGTATAATGGAGGCGAAAAATGCTAAAGGCAATCCTGATAGACTTTGACGGAGTTATGATAGATACAGAAATACTGTACTACAGAACGTACAAAAAATGGTTTAAAGCCAACGCAAACCATGACCTTACAATAGAAGAGTTTCAGCTTGGTATAGGCACAACAGACGAAGTTATATTTGGTTATCTTTTGAAAGAAAAGGGTTTGGAAATAGAAAGGGGTACGTTTTACGAAGATGTCCACAAAGAGATTGGGAAGCAGAGCGAATCTTTGCCTCCAAAAGAGGGTGTTGTTGATTTTTTCAAAAAAATAAAGGAGCGAGGGTTAAGGCTGGCTTTGGTTACATCTAACGCAAGGGAAAACGTAGTGCCGCATTTGCAGCGTTTTCAACTCCTTGACCAATTCGACTTTTTAGTAACAAGTGATGATGTTGAAAATATAAAGCCTAGCCCGGAACTTTACCTAAAAGCACTGGAACTGTTGAACATAAAACCGGAGCAAGCTCTAGCAATAGAGGATAGCCTTAATGGGTTCAACGCAGCTAGAACCGCAGGCATACAAACAGTAGCGATCCCCCACGAACTAACAGAAAGTTTGGAGTTTGAAGGAGCATATAAAAGGCTAAAATCGCTGACGGAGTTGGTGCTTCCCTAACCTTGGTGGAGTTATAGGGAATGTGGAATCATATACAGACTCACCATTCCCTATAATTAACCCCTAAGTAATGACTATTGCCGAAAACTAAAAAATCTATTCCCCACGTATCCTACCAAAAGGCTAAAAGGTATCGGCACAAGCCCCGAAATTTCCTCGCTTAAACCAATAAAATTCACACAAACATAAATAATGAACAGATTAACAAGATACTGTACAAAACACACTCCCAAAAACTTGGCGAGCTGTGTATATGCCTGCCCTTTTCTTTTGAACGTGAAAAACTTGTTCCATAAATAGCTGTTAAATATAGCGATTGCAGTAGCAATAGTATGTGCCAACCCAAAGTTTAACCCCAACCACAAAAACAGCAGATATAGTGCATAATATACCCCCGTATTAATAAATCCCACGGCAGAATATCGTATAAATTGTTGTATATCGTATTTTTTAAATTTTGCTATCATCTCACCAAAAGCACCATCCCTACCGTGATTAATCCCACTCCTGCCATCATTCTTGGGGTTATTGTTTCTCCCAAGAACACTGCTGCAAGAATGATTGTTATTACAACGCTAAATTTGTCTAATGTGGCTACCCGTGCTACTTCCCCTACTGCCAATGCCCGAAAAAAGAAGTACCAAGATGCTCCGGTAGCAAGGCCGCTCCCCACCAAAAAAGCTAAGTTTCGACTACTAATATGCGATATTTCTCTAAATGTGCCCGTTACAAATACCATGCCCCAAGCCATTGCTACAATAACAATCGTTCGCACAGCCAAAGCTATATTTGGATTTACCCCCTCCAGTCCTATTTTTATTAAAATGCTTGTGATTGCCGCAAAAAAAGCGGCTAAACTGCCATATAATATCCACACTATATACTTCCTCCTATACCATAGCAAATTAACTTTTTGTTGTCCCGCTTAAATTCAATATCGTTGGTTTCACGCATGATTTCACCTTCATATCACTTTTTTATAATTATATCACACATTTCACAAAAATCAAGCGAAATGTGTGAGTGGATCCTCTTGCCAGTATGTTCGGTAGGTGATTTTATGAAAAATACCCCCCGACTTACTCCAAAGAGCAAAAAAATTGAGGATTGAAATTGGTGGGTCGGGTGTGGTATAATTATTTTGTTCGATACTGTGTTCTTTTGGCGGTGGCGAGTTAATTTATAATTTCGGAGGTTTAGAGATTCATGAAAAAGTTTATTAAAAACAGAAAAGCAGAGGCAATAGGAAGTGCAACTGGACTTCTCGCTGGAGCAGCATTAGGGGCAAAAGTGGGGGCAGGTGTTGGTATCGCTATGGGGCCGCTTGGTGCTATTGCAGGAACCGTACCTGGTGCAGTTGCTGGTGGACTGATAGGTCTATTAAGCGGCAATAAAGTAGGTACAGAAATTGACCGAAAACAAGAAAAACGTAGCTAATAAGCATTAACTTGTCCGTTCATAAAAATTGAGTAGTCTGTACTAGCCTATATTTTGAACGATGTAATAAACAGTCTGAAACCAAAATGATTAAGGGCTTCCAGGCGGTAGCCCTTGTTTGCTGGCAAAAAAATTCCATCTTGAAAAATCGAACAAGACTAGGAGGAGATTCAGATGGCTGTTTCCACATTAGTAAGGCATAGTGAAGATAAATACACAAGGCAAGCCTACCAACGCAGAAAAGACGATATTTATTTTTACAATAAAGAGAAAAATGAGTATAAGCGTAGGTTAGAACAGGAGCAACGCAGGGCTGAAAGGGCTGAAAGTGCATTAGAGGAAAAAGATACAACCATTGCAGACCAAGCCAAGCTAATTGCCGAACTCCAGTCACGCCTTGGCGAAAAATAATAAACTAATCCATGTGTATTTTTTGCCCGATAAAGCTAAAACCACCTTATCGGGCTTTTTCATGCTCTTTTCCACGTAATACTTTGGGCATATTATTTAAGAACTTATATATTCCAATCTTGTTATTTGAGCATACCCATAATTATTTGTTGCCGTGGTCAGAAGGCGATTGCCTCTTGTACTTATCGCCTTTTTCTGATAAAATTAACTTAATCAGATGACTTAATGAAAATACCCCCCGACCTATTCTGAAGAACAAAAAATTGAGCACGGAAATTTAGTTTCAATAGGTTTTCAAGAATCTAACAAACAAAGCTCCCGAAACTTTGAAAAAAATAAATAAAATCAACGAAAGGAACTCGAA
>JGI24700J35501_10930741_pt1 | contig 21361 bp, 19 predicted proteins | sample TergutTh196P1_FD_35501 | JGI IMG/M metagenome (IMG submission 35501)
CACGGTTTTAGAGGTTGACATATGAAAATATTAGGATTAGATACGTCAAGCAGAACGGCTAGCGTAGCTGTTGTGGATAATGGCGAAATTTTGGCGGAATATACTTGCGGCGGCGTTAAAAAATATGCGGAAACGCTTTTGCCAATGGTCGAATTGGCACTTGATGCAACTGGCTTTTCGTTGGAAGATTTGGATTGCATTGCTTGCAGTAATGGACCTGGCTCGTTTACAGGCTTGCGAATCGCCGCAACCACCGCAAAAGGTTTAGCTTTCGCCGCAAATAAGCCGCTTGTTGCCGTTTCAACTTTGGATGCAATGGCTTTTTCGTCCGAATTAGCAAATTTAGCCAGTTTTGTAAAGATTATGAAAACTGTGCAAAACGCTAATTTGTGGGTTGTTCCCATGTTGGATGCACGGCGAGAACAAGCGTATTCTGCATTTTATTGCAACGGAAATCTCGTTGGGGAATATATCGCCGAAAATGTGGTTGATATTGTTTCGTTACTGCAAACAAAAATGCAATCCAACGATTTTGCTGTGTTTCTGCCAGATACAACAAATATTGCGAAAATTCTCAATGATTTAGAAAAGGTTGACAAATTTCCAAAATCGTTGACAATTATGGGAAAAATTTCGGCGGCAAGTGTTGCAAATTGTGCCTTGACAAAATGGGAATCGCTCGACAAACACCACGAAAGCAACTTTTCGCTGATGTATATCCGAAAGCCGCAAGCAGAAAGAGAAAAAGAGGAAAGAGAAAAACAAGCCCATGGAAACATCTAATGAAATTGCAATAAAGCGAATGACTTTGGAACATAGCGAAAAAATCCACCAAATTGAGGTTGCTACCTTTGACGATCCCTGGTCAAAAAAAATGATTGAAGACGAGTTGACAAACAAGCACACAATTTACATAATCGCAGAATCCCTAGAAATACTCGGCTATGCAGGTATGTGGCACGTTGTAAACGAGGGGCAAATTACAAACATTGCAACGGTCGCAAAATATCGCCAAAAAGGCGTTGCAAGCCTTTTGTTACAGCATCTTATACAAATTGCCGCCGATTTGGAAATGATTGGGCTAACTTTAGAGGTGCGTTTGAGCAACATAGCCGCCCAAAATTTATACAAAAAACACGGTTTTAAGCAAGAGGGAATCCGCAAAAATTATTATGCCGCAACGGCAAAAACGCCGCGCGAAGATGCTATAATTATGTGGAAATACCTATAAATATTCTAACATAACAGGAGAAAATTTTGATTGAATTAAAATGGAACCAACTAAAATATTTTCATAGCACTAAAAAATCGTCCACCAAAAAAAGCCAAACTTTGGTTGGACAAAATCGTGCCGCACAAGCGTTATCTTTGGGGCTTGCTATGAAAGAAAGCGGATATAATATCTACGTTGCAGGCTCGGCTGGCGTTGGACGTACTTCTTTTGCCAAAAAATTTGCCGAACAACAAGCCGCAACCGAGCCAACTCCGCAAGATTTAATGTATATTTATAATTTTGATAATCCTAAACGCCCAAACCTGCTAAAATTGCCAGCTGGAGAAGGTCGCAAGCTGAAAAATAATATGGGCGAACTTATAAATCGCCTAAAATTTGAGTTGCCAAAAATTTTTAACAGCAGAGATTTTGAACACAAAAAAAATGCTATTCTGAAAGTTTATAACAACAAAAAAGACGATATTATCCGCAAAATTGCTGACGAAGCCAAGCAGCAAAATTTAGCAATAAAAATTACCAACGTGGGAATCTACTTTTTGCCGATTATTGACGGCGAACCGCTCCCAGAAGACCAATACGACAGCTTAACGCACGAACAATGGGAAATAATCTCGCAAAATTCGGAGACAATTCAAAAGAAATCGAGCGAGGCAATGCAAATTATCCGCGAGTTTGAAAAAACGGCACGAAACAACGTTGACAATTTGGAATATTCCACTGGGCTATTTGCCGTGGGACATTACATGGCAAATATTTTGGAGATGTATGCCGATCAACCCGCTGTTTTCGCCTATCTTAAAGCTGTGAAAGAAGACATTTTGGAGAATATTTCCGATTTTGCAACCGAAGAGCAAGAGGAAGAGGAAAGTATCCCGCAAATGCCGTGGCAGCAAAAAAAGCCGACCGAGGATATTTTCAACCATTATCGGCTAAATTTGTTGACCGAACACGAGCCAAACAGCGGTGCGCCCGTTATCGTGGATTTTAACCCAACTTACACAAATTTAGTGGGCGAAATTGAGTACGACAACGAGCATGGCAATTTTTCCACCGATTTTATGAAAATTAAGCCTGGACTGTTGCACAAGGCAAACGGCGGCTATTTAATTTTGCAAGCACAAGATATTTTGGGCAGTAATCACACTTGGGAAACTTTGCGGCTAACCTTGAAAACGAGCGAAATTACGATTGAATCGTTGCGGGAATACAGCAATAACATGGCTGTATCTCCCATAAAACCTGCGCCGATTCCTTTGGATATAAAAATAATTTTGGTCGGCAGCAGTTGGTATTACGACGTTTTGTGCGATGTTGACGATTATTTTGAAAAACTGTTCAAAATTCGTGTTGACTTTGACTACGAAATAAAATCTCAACATATACAAGATTTATCCGATTTTATTTACAACTATTGCGAAACCTCCAAAAATGCCCAAATAGAGCCGAAAGCTGTCGCAATTTTGATAGAACACGCAACTCGCCTTGCCGAACGCCAAGATCGCATTACAGCCAATTTTGCCAAGCTAATCGATATAATTAACGAAAGTTTAACATTGACAAAAAAAGTTGATAAAAAAGATAAAAATCCCAAAATAACAGCTGTCAACATCGAAAAAGCTATAAAAAATCAAGTTTACAGATTAAACTTGTACGAAGAAAAATTATCCGAAATGATAGAAGAAAACGCAATAATGATAGATACGCAAGGCGAAAAAGTAGGACAAATAAACGGTTTGTCGGTTTTGGATATGGGCGATTACAGTTTTGCGAAACCGTCCAAAATAACCGCAACAACCTACATGGGAAAATCTGGGATTGTCAACATTGAAAAAGAGGCGGAAATGTCGGGAAGTATCCACGATAAGGGAATCCAGGTTTTAATTGGATATTTGGGCAAAACCTATGCACAAGATTTTCCGTTGACATTATCGTGCCGCATAGGATTTGAGCAAAATTACAGCGGAATAGACGGCGATTCCGCATCCAGCACAGAGTTATACGCCGTTTTGTCGAGCCTTGCAGATTTGCCGATTCGCCAAGATATAGCCGTAACAGGCAGCATAAACCAATTTGGCGATATTCAGCCAATCGGCGGCGTTACATACAAAATCGAAGGCTTTTTTGACCTGTGCAAAAACCGCGGATTAACAGGCACGCAAGGCGTAATTATCCCTCAACAAAATATAAAAGATTTGGTGCTGAACAACGAAGTAATAGCCGCCGTAAAAGCGGGTAAATTCCACATTTATGCAATATCTCATGTTGACGAAGGAATCGAAATATTAACCAATCGTAAAGCTGGCAACAAAGCCAAAAATGGGCGGTACGAGATAAATTCTGTGCATAGTTTGGTATTAAAAAAGTTGAAAAGTTATCATAATAAAGTAATAAAAAGTGAATAAATATGCGGATTATTGGTTAAATTTATGAATGTTGGGATTTGTCTCATCTTATTTGAATATAAACAATAGGCTGTTGCAGAAAAACGGACGGACCCGCCTGCTGGACGGGCAGGTAATATCCGCCTGATATTTTTGTCAATTTGGTATTTTTGTTATAGTAAATCAACTTAATAAAAACCAAAAATTCTAACGGGTCAAGGGGCGAAGCTCCTTGCGGGGTTTGGGGCAGCCTGTCCGCCGGCAGGCGGGCGCCCCAAGGTTTTTAAGTTGTTTGATTATAATTTGGCATTTTTGTCAATGTAAAATTTTCCCAATTTCACGGCAAAAAATCATCAAAACCGCTAGGTAACGAAATTTCAAATTTCATTTGCTCGCCTGTAATGGGATGAACCAATTCCAATATTTTTGCATGAAGCAACTGCACTGGGCTTTTTGCGGAATTTCCGTAAATAATATCCCCCAATACAGGATGCCCAATGTGTGCCAAATGTACTCTTATTTGGTGCGTTCGCCCTGTTTGTAGCTTGGCTTTTAGCAGAGTGCAATTTTTCGCTCGGTTTAGCACGGTTATTTGCGTTATTGCCTCTTTTCCAGGGTTTTTGTGGGAATTTTTTGGGTTTACAACAGCCATTTTTTTGCGGTTGGTTGGATGTCTCGCTATATTTTGGGATATTGTAAAATTTTCCTGGGATATAATGCCGTGGACAACCGCCCAATATGTGCGTCCCATTGTGCGATTGGCTAATTGTGTCGCTAATCCGTGATGTGCTTTGTCGTGCTTGGCAACGGCAATAAGTCCAGAAGTCTCTTTGTCGAGCCTGTGGACTATTCCTGGGCGCATTACGCCATTTACGCCCGATAAATCTTTGCAATGGTGCAACAGAGCGTTTACTAAAGTTCCGCTGTAATGTCCCGCCGCAGGGTGTACAACCATTCCTTGTGCTTTGTTTATGATAATTATATCAAAATCCTCGTAAATTATATCTAATGGAATCGGCTCTGCAACGGCGTTGTAAATTTCTGGCGGCGGAATTGTGCAAGTTATTATGTCGTTTAATTTTACTAAATAACGATTTGTCGATTTTTGTAGGTTGACAAGAACATCTCCCGCTGTTATATGCTTTTGTACATTCGAACGGCTTAAATTTAGCTTGCTAGCTAGCAAAACGTCTAATCGTTTGCCAAAATCGGATTGTTCCGCGATTTTGAAAGTTGCAGAAGTTTCCAAAGTTTCCATTATTCTACCTTTTTGCTTTTGGCTAAAATTGCAGTAATAATCTCGTAAAAAAGGTAGCCAAAAACGCCGACAACGACAAGCACATCTGCCACATTAAAAATTGGAAACGAGATGAACAAAAATTCGAACATATCCACAACGTAGCCAAAGAGCATCCTGTCGATGAAATTGCCGATTGCGCCTGCTAATATCAACATCATAATTGCACGTTGCCATAAATTTTGTTTTGTGTGCGGCAAAGTTGTTTCGTAAATCAAAATTAGCACAATAACGATTATCGTAAGTACGACAAAAAACCAACGTCCACCAGGAAAAATGCCAAACGCCGCGCCTGTGTTTATTGCCCATCTAAAGCCGATAAATCCGTCTATTATGGGAAGAGTGAACGCTCCATCGGGCGGCATTAACGCAACTCTTGCCCATTCTTTGACCAGTTGGTCAACAACTATTAAAAGTACCGCAACTGCGGCAAATATTGCTCTAATATTTTTTAATTTTCTAATGCTCATCCAAAATTGCTCCTATTGCTGAAATTATGGTTGCTTCCGAGATATTGCTGTCGGTGTAAGCACTGCCCATTTTTTTGAGTAGCACAATTCGTAACGTATCGTTCAACGTTTTTTTGTCTTTGTACATGGTGGATAAAATATCGGCTTTTTTGTAGCCAAAAACGGTCGTAGGAAGGTCGTAAGCCTTTATTAGGTTCAACGAGTCGTCAAAATTTGCTTGGCTAATATTGCCCAATTTGTGGGATATAAACAAAGCCGCGTGCATCCCAATCGCAACGCAACAGCCGTGCAGTAATGTATAATTTGACAGGCTTTCTATTGCGTGTCCTATACAATGCCCAAAATTCAAGATTTCTCGCAAACCTTGCTCGGTTTCATCTTGTGCAACCACTGCCGATTTTGTTACGCAAGAACCCTCGACTAGTTGCAATAATGCTGTTGGTTGCAAATTTTTTATATCGTCAACGTTATTTTTAAGATAATCAAAATAGGATTTATCGCCAATTATTCCGTGCTTGACAGCCTCGCCCATTCCAGATGTAAATTCTTGTTTTGGCAAAGTTTTTAACGTTGACAAATTCACATATACAAGTTTAGGTTGACAAAAAGCACCAACCAAATTTTTCACATTGGCAAAATCTATTGCCGTTTTGCCGCCCACGCTAGAATCCACTTGTGCAAGCAGGCTTGTAGGAACTTGCACATAAGATATACCGCGCATAAAAGTTGCGGCTGCAAAGCCCGCCATATCGCCGACAACGCCGCCGCCCAAAGCAACAACAACGGAACGTCGGTCAAGTTTGCTGTTCAAAAAAGCGGTGTACATATCTGATATAGTGCCAAGGTGTTTTTGGGATTCTCCGGCGGTGAATATGAAGGCATTTTCGGTGTTAATAGCCTTTTTTAACGTTTGCAAATAAATAGGAGCGACATTGCTATCGGTAACAATGATAGATTTACGGTTTAGCAAATCAACCTCGCTAAAAGCGTTGCAAATATCGTCAAAAGAATGGCGAAAATATATAGGATAAGGGTGTTTGGTGTTTACGGTTAACTCTTTCATAAGATGCCGCTCCTTTAATAATAGGCTATTGCCCGACTCTAAAAAACTGTTCTAGTGCTGGAATCGCTTGTCTTTCGTCATCACCGTCAGCTACTAATTTAATTTCTTGCCCGTCGGTTATTCCCAACGAGATAATGCCCATAATACTTTTGGCATTAGCAGTGCGTTCTCCTGCTTTTATTAAAATTTTACTCTTAAACTTACTGGCGGTTTGCACCAATAGTGCCGCCGAACGCGTTTCAAACGAAAAGCCTATTGTTACTGTTTTTTCAATCAAAGAAAGCCTCCTAGTAACGAATTAACTTGGCGTGTTTAATTTTTTGTCAAAGTTCCAACAAAAACGCCTTGTTACAGTATAACAGAATTTTAATAATTTGCAAATTTATTTTTGAAAATAAATTTATTGCTATTTATGGCAGTTTGTGATACTGTTTTTATGGAGGTGAATAAATGGCAAGCGTTAAAAAAATTGTTGACAAAATGAAACGTCAACCTAATGGGATAAGGTTTGACGAGGCAAAAAAAGTTTTAGAACACAATGGTTATAAAATAACTAGCCAAAAGGGATCTCACAGAGTTTTTAGAGATGCAACTGGCGACCAACTTTCAGTCCCCGAAAAGAAACCCACTATAGACAAGCAATATGTAGCAGAAATATTACTTAGACACAAAGAATAGTAACTCTGCTTGCCAAAGTATATATGACAAATTATATTAAAGACATCAACTATTATCTTTCATTACCGTATACAAAAATTGTAACCAAACGAGATGACGAAGACGGAATACATTACACAAGCCATATTTTGGAACTGCGCGGCTGCATAAGCGATGGAGAAACTCCACAGTTGGCTTTAGACAATTTGCAAGAAGCATTAGAATGTTATTTAGAAAGTTGCATTGCTCATAATGATAATATTCCCGAACCGCTACGCACGGCAACTGTATAACCAAAATACCAATTTTACACAAAAGGAATGATTTTAATGTTCTCGTTTGACGGCGAACACGAAATTTTGGAACATAACGTAATAATCGAAGATATGGAACAAAAATATCACGATAAGTACATGATAGTAATAAATGGACACGGCGAAGATTCGCGTATAAAAGGCGATATTGTAGCAATATTAACCCCTGAAGAATTTTATGCTTTAGAAAAGCCAAAACAATGGTTGCCAAAATATGGGCTTTGGGAGGGTTTTTCAATACAAATAAAGGGGCTTGGTGCGTATGCTTTCTATTTGCAAGGTTGACATTCATAAAACAGCTCTTCTTTCTTACTGCCGATGGCGAAGATTGGCTAAATTATGACCGAAAAAACAATATTTCTAATAGCATGACTAGCAGATTCAGCTATCTTGCTACTTAAATTTTAGGAGGAATTACAATGAAATTATCAAACAACATAGCAATATTACCAATCCGCGAAGGACAAGGCGGAAACCTAGTGCTTACCTGGGATGACACAAATCTCGTGCTAATAGATGCGGGCTATCCTGGCGATTTTGCCGAAATTACTAACACAATAGCTGCCGAGGGTTTTAATGCCGAAAATTTAACCCATTTAATTATCACGCACCAAGATTGGGATCATGTAGGCTGTATTCACGAATTACAAAAAATAGCCCCCAAAATGGCACTTTACGCTCATTCGGACGAACTCGAATATTTGGACGGTCGCACAAATCCCATTAAACTTGCCAATATGCTTGCAAAATACGATACTTTAGATGACGGCAGCAAGGATTTTTGCATGATGTGGAAAGCATTTTACGCCAAACAAAAGTTGAACATTATCGCCGTAACCGACAAAGAAATCTGGGATATTTGCGGCGGAATTGAGTTTGTGCACGTTCCTGGGCATACTCCTGGTCATGTTGCACCTTATTTGCAAGCTGGTAAAATTTTGGTTTGTGGCGATGCCGCTAATATTCACGATGGTCAAATGGTCGGCTCAAATCCCATATATACGCACAATATGCCGCAAGCCGAAGAATCACTCGCCAAAATGAAATCGTACAATCTCAACGGAATCGTTGCTTATCACGGCGGTTTTTTGGAATTTCCCAAATAAACATGATTTTATTTGATATTCCTGCCGAACTTAAAAAATTGCCGAAAAATTCTGGCGTGTACATTATGAAAGATACGCACGACACGATAATTTACGTGGGCAAAGCTATAAATTTGCGTAACCGAGTACGCAGTTATTTTCGTACAAGTAACACCGATCCAAAAGTCCGCAGCTTGGCGAAACATATACATCACTTTGAATATATAATCACAAAAAACGAAATTGAGGCTCTCATTTTGGAATGTAATCTTATCAAGCAATATAGCCCAAAATACAACATTCGCTTGAAAGATAACAAAGGTTATCCGTACATAAAAATTGTCGGCGAATGCTTGCCGCGCGTACTGTATTCTCCCAAACGAGAACGTGGCAAAAGTGGCAAAAATGACAAATATTTTGGACCTTATCCCAGTGGCGAGCGGGTTCGCGAAATTTTGGATTTGATTTACGATATTTGGCAAATTCGCCGATGTAAACGGATTTTCCCGCGAGATTTTGGCAAAAATCGCCCTTGCTTGCAATACGACATTGGAAAATGCTCTGCACCGTGCCATTATCACATATCCGAAGAGGATTATATGCAAATGATAGCTGAAATTATCACGTTTTTGCACGGTAAAGTCGAAAATGTGTCCGAACAGCTTAACCAAAAAATGCAAAAATACGCCGCCGAACTAAATTTTGAAAAAGCGGCAGAAATGCGAAATTTGCTAACCTCAATAAAAATGTTGACCGAAAAACAACACGCCGAAAACACAACCACCGACGACCGAGACGTTATTGCAATGGCTCGCAGGGAAAACGAGGCTTTTATGCAGGTATTTTTTGTGCGAGAAGGCAAACTGATTGGTCGAGAATACTTCATTATGCAGGAGATAAACAAAAATTTGCCAGGCAGTGATATTTTTTCGGCATTTATCAAACAATTTTATTCGGAAGCGGCGTTTATTCCAAAAGAACTTATAACGGCGTTTGTTCCGACCGACAGCGAAATTATTACAGAATGGTTGACAAATATAAAAGGGCGACAAGTTAGGTTGATAACCCCACAAAAAGGCGAAAAACACGAGTTGCTCACGTTGGCGGCACGAAACGCAACTTTGACAATGCAACAATTTGGATTTAACATAAAAAAAGGTGCAGAACGAGACAAAAAAGCCTTGAATGAATTGTCAACCTTTTTGGGATTATCCGAACCGCCGAAACGCATCGAAGCGTACGATATTTCTAATATTCAGGGCTTTGAATCGGTCGGCTCGATGGTGGTTTTCGAAGACGGAAAATCCAAAAATAGCGATTATCGTAAATTCAAAATTAAAGGCGTTCACGGGCCCGACGATTACGCCAGCATGGAAGAGGTAATTACTAGGCGGTTTAATCGATACTTGACAGAAAGAGCAGAAAGGTCAGAAATGGCTGAAAATGACAATTACACCGAACAAAAATTTTCAAGAACGCCAAATTTGCTTATGATAGACGGCGGCAAAGGACAAGTGAGCGCGGCGGAAGAAGTTTTGCAAAAAATGGGCTTAAATATCCCAGTTTGCGGCATGATAAAAGACGATCGCCACCGCACAAGAGGGCTAATTTTCAATAATAATGAGATAACTCCGCCAAAAACTAGCGAGGGTTTTCGCCTAATTGTCCGCATCCAAGACGAAGTGCATCGTTTCGCAGTGGAATATCACCGCAAATTGCGAGCGGATTCGCAAGTGCATTCCGTTTTGGACGATATTCCCAATATTGGAGCAACTCGCCGAAAGGCACTAATGCGCCATTTTAAGGGGCTTGACAAAATCCGCCGCGCAACCGTTGAAGAATTATCCACGGTTGACAGCATGAATTTAACCGCCGCACAAGCCGTGTTTGATTTTTTTAGAAATAAAAGTGGGTAAGATAGTACATTATACAACAATTCAATTTAATAAAAATGCGGGTCACCTGCCCGCCGGCAGGCGGGAGGGCGCTGTTCTTTTGTCCACTGGACAAAATTCAACCTTGCGGGTTCGGGCAGCGCCCGAGGTTTTAATAATTTGATTTGAAAGGAAAAAACTATGTTTACAATAAATGGAAAAGAAATACAAATACAGCCAAACGCCACTATATTAGAACTTGCTAGCCAAAATAATATTCATATTCCTACTTTGTGCCACGATTCTCGGGTAAAACCGCAGGGAAATTGTGGGCTTTGCATTGTCGAGGTTGCTGGCAAAAAAAACTTTATTCGTGCTTGTGCAACGCTTGCGGTGGACGGAATGGCGGTTGTAACCAACTCGGAACGTGTGAATAATGCTCGCAAAACTTTGCTAGAATTTTTGCTGTCGGAGCATAGCGGAGATTGCCGTGCGCCTTGTATGTTGGCTTGTCCTGCTCAAACGGATTGTCAAGGGTATGTTGGTTTGATTGCTCACGGTTTGTACGAAGATGCCGTATCTCTCATAAAAGAGCGGTTGCCATTGCCTGCCTCTATTGGGCGAATTTGTCCGCACCCTTGCGAAACGGAATGTCGCCGCCATTTGAAAGACGAACCCATAAATATTGCAAGGTTAAAAGCCTTTGCTGGCGATATTTCCCTAAAAAATCCGATTATTCCGCAAATTTCTTCCAAAACGGGTAAAAATGTAGCTATAATTGGCGGTGGTCCCGCAGGATTAACTGCCGCTTACTTTTTGCGATTGCAAGGTCATAACGTAACAATTTACGATTCAATGCCACAAATGGGCGGAATGTTGCGTTATGGGATTCCCGAATATAGGTTGCCAAAAAATATTTTGGATTTAGAACTCGAAACGTTCCAAAAAATGGGAATCGTCTTCCAAAATAATTGCCGAATTGGAGCAACCATTGATTTTGATACCGTAAAAAGCCAATCTCAAGCCGTTGTTGTGGCGGTTGGTGCGTGGAAATCGATGCCGATGCGTTGCGAGGGCGAAAACGAGTTTTCAATCGGCGGAATCGAATTTTTGCGAAATCCCACAAATATCTCGGGAAAGCAAATTGTGGTTGTCGGTGGCGGATTTACCGCAATGGACGTTGCTCGAACGGCAATTCGATTAAACGCCGCAAAAGTAACAATGGTCTATCGTCGCACAAAGGACGAAATGCCAGCCGCCGACGAATACGAAGAAGCCCTTGAAGAGGGCGTTATTTTCCGATTTTTGGAGGGGCCATTGTCGGTTAATGCAACTGGGCTAAACGTGCAAAAAATGGCGTTGGGAGAACCCGATGCAAGCGGCCGCCGTTCTCCTGTAATTTTGCCTGGACAAGAAGAGCTAATTGCCGCCGATGTTGTTATAAAGGCGATTGGACAGGCTTTGGATATGGACGGCTTGCAAAATATCCCGCTTAACTCGTGGGGAGCGGTCGAAGTTGCCGATTTTAAGACAAATTTACCTGGCGTTTTTGCTATCGGAGATGCCATAAACAAAGGCGGAATCGCCATCGAAGCCATTGCTCACGCAAAAAATGCCGCCGCCGCAATTCACGATTATCTAATGGGCAAAGATTGGCAACTTGTCGCAACTGAAACTCCGTTGCCGCTAGTAAAAGACACGAAAACAGCGGAAGATTTTGCTCATTTTTCAACCGCAAAACGCCAAAATGTAAAATTGATTGACAAAAATAGCCGAGTAAATTCTTTTGACGAGGTTGCATTAAATTTGACGGAACAGCAAGCAAATGAAGAGGCTGCGAGATGTTTATCGTGCGGTTGTGCCGATTATTTTGAGTGCAAACTTTTGCATTACAGCACCGATTACAATGCGAATCCGCAAAATTTCGCCAAGCCCGAAAAAGTAAAATATAACTTGGATATGAGCCATCCGCATTTTACACGAGATTTGGGCAAGTGCATATTATGCGGTTTGTGCGCTCGTGCTTGCGAAGAAATAATCGGCGAATCCGTGTTAAGTTCCACAAATAGGGGCTATCCTGCGGTTGTAACTACGGTTTATAATCAACCTATTTTTCAAACTAATTGCATTGGCTGCGGACAATGTGTAACAATGTGTCCGACGGGCGCATTGGCGGAAAAAGTGCCGATTACCGTTGACGAAACGCAAGTTGAATCCATTTGCACAATGTGTAATGTCGGCTGCAATGTGATAAATACGGCAAAAGGTCATGTTTATTTGCGAACTTTGCCGCAAAACGGTGAATTGCTTTGTAATCGCGGTCGATTTGGACTTGTCGAAAATGTCGAAGAAGTCGAAAAAGTCGAAAAAGTCGAAAAACGAGATAAGCCAATATCTCATAAAACGGCTGTTTCGCTTGCAAAAACAGCAATGGAAACGTTGCAAAAATTTGAAAATGTGGCAATTTTTGTTAGTGCAAAAAATTCCAATGAAGATATACAAGCCATTTTGGATTGGGCAAAATTAACGTTGCCAAAAGCAGAAATTTTTTCGTCAGAAGAATTATTGCCCGCACAAGAAATATTGCCAGTAACGGCGAATTTTCAGTTGACAAAATACGGCAATAGCCAAGCAATAAAAAATTTTGGTATACAAAAAAGTCCAAATAAAAATCCCAGTGCAATACTGGCTTTTGGCGGGGAAATTCCCGATATTGCGAACTTTTCACAAAGTGTACAATTCACAATTTTACTAAACGACAAAAATAATGGTTGCGATATATTTTTGCCAAGCATAAATTTATCCGAACTTAACGGCACGTACACAAGCCCACAAAATCAAGCAAAAACGGTAAAATCAGCTGTAACTTCTGTAAAATATTACAATGTTCAAGAATGGTTGAATCTGTTAACAACTTGACAACTGGACAAACACGCCGCAATAAATTATAATAAAAATGTCAAAAATATATGGAAAGCAGGAAATATTTTGGAAAAAAATTATATAAACGAAAGAATCGCCGCATTGCGTGAAATAATGCGGAAAAAATCCATTGATGCCTACATTTTTACAGGCAGCGATGCACATCAAAGCGAGTACGTAACGGGATATTGGCAAAGCCGAGAATGGATTTCTGGGTTTACTGGCTCAAATGGAATTGTGGTTGTTACGGCGGACGAAGCTGGTCTTTGGACGGACGGACGCTATTTTTTGCAAGCAGAAAAACAGCTTGACGGCACTGTAATAAAGCTGTTCAAACCTGGCGAAAACGGTGGACAAGATGTTCCCAATTATAGCAAATGGATTTCTCAAAAATTTGCTGAAAAATCCGAAGTAAATATTGGATTTGATGCTAGAACGCTCTCAATAGCCGCTTTTAACGATTTGAAAAATGCTATAAAAGCAACCTATTTTTTTGAAGACATAGTAAATGAATTGTGGGAAAATCGCCCAATTTTGCCGATTTCTCCTGCTTTTATACACGATATAAAATTTACTGGCAAAACGTCCACCGAAAAATTGGCAGAATTGCGTGCAAAAATTCAAGAGAAAAAGCCAAACGCATTATATTTCACGGCGGCTTTGGACGAAATTGCTTGGATTACCAACATTCGCGGCAACGATATAGAAAACACGCCCGTTGTTTTTGCGTATTTGTTGGTTGATTCTCAAAATGCGTGGCTTTTCATTGACGAACGCAAACTCACGAGCGAGGTAAAATCTCATTTATCCGATTTTACAATTTGTGCATATGACGAGATTTTTGACTACGTAAAAGAAAAATCCGCCGACAAAACCCTGTTATATTCGCCAAACAGCAGTAGCGTAAGTCTACTTAACGCTGTGCCAAAAACGGCAGAATTTAAGAAAACTTTCAGCATTATTTCCGATTTGAAAGCCGTAAAAAATCCCACAGAAATAGCTAACATGAGAAACGCATTTCTAAAAGAAGGAGTTGCGTTGGTTCGCTTGCTAAAATGGATTTCCGAGTTGGGTGAAATTGCGGTTGACGAAGTTGATGTACAAGAAAAAATTGCCGCCCTGCGATTAGAGCAAGCGGATTGTGTGGGCGATAGCTTTACCACAATAGCGGCATACGGCGAAAATGCGGCAATCGTGCATTACAGCCCAACCAAAGAAAGTTGCGCCACGGTCAAAAAAGAGGGTTTTTTACTGGTTGACACAGGCGGGCAATATTTAGACGGCACAACGGACGTAACGCGCACAATCGCAGTTGGCAAGCTAACTGACGAAATGCGGCGAGATTTCACGTTGGTGCTAAAAGGGCATATTGCGTTGGCACAAGCAACTTTTTTGAAGGGAATTTCTGGCGTAAACCTGGATATTTTGGCAAGACAAGCCATTTGGGATGCCCACATGAACTACAATCACGGCACAGGACACGGAATCGGCTATTTTTTGAACGTCCACGAAACTCCGCCAGGAATAGCCCATCGTCCAGGAAATCCTGCAAAGGCGTTATTGCCAGGAATGCTGTGCAGCAACGAACCAGGATTGTACAAAGCGGGCAAACACGGCATTCGCACGGAAAACGATATGCTTGTAACAGAAGTAACCACAAACGAATTTGGGACATTTTTAGCATTTGAAATAATTTCTTTTTGCCCAATAGATATAACAGCAGTTGACAAAACTTTGCTATCGCCCACCGAACTTGCCTTTTTGAACAATTACCACGAGCAAGTTTATCAAAAATTATCGCCATTGCTAACTGCCGATGAGCAGGTTTGGCTACGCAACGCAACGAAAGTAATTTAGGTTTGAATTACTTGAAATAAATTTATTTATGAGAAACGGATGCAGAAAAAATAAATGTGTAAACCACGGATTATTGCAAAATGTTAGACCATTGCAAAATTGGAAAAACGGGCGGAAAACACCTGCCCGTTTTCTACTAGGAGAACTCAAAATGTCCACCAAAAAACAACGTTCCAAAATTTTCAAAAATATTGACAAAAATTAAATAATAATGTAAAATATTGATGTTTGATAAGACAAATTTTGTAGGGAGGAATATTCATGGAAAGCCCTGAAATACGGTTGCGTGAATACATTAAGCAAAAAGGCAATGTAGCATATGCCGACAAATCTTTTTTGAATGCCCTAATTTATGACATATATCCAAGTAACACAAAGTTGCGTACTACCCTACGCATTGCCATAAACGAGGGCAACGCCGCCGAAAAACTTGCTGCATTGTTGCCATTGGAATCCTCTCGTCAAAAAATTTCTGTCAACCAAATAAAGGCACATTTAGTAGACGAATGCGGTTTAGAGGAATCTCGGGCAAATGCGGCGATATACACGCTTGGCATTGGAATTGGCTTACCGTCCGAACTTTTGGAAGAGTTGACGAAAATGTCGGAATTGTCGAAAAAGTCGAAAATGTCGAAAAATTCAACAGTTTCGATAGCACCAAATGCGGTAACTCCACCGATTTTGTCAACTGCACAACCTACAATTACTGATAATAAATCGCCAAATTCGTCAAAAGGATTTTTCTCAAAAAGTTTAGAAAAATTAACCGAAACTGCTAAAAATTCAAAATCGGCAGAACTTTTGTTAAATTTGACCGAACAGGGCTTAAAAAAGGCTCATTCTTATGTTGAAGAATTGGCAAAAAATACACGTCCGCAAGCTACTGAAAAGCAAGCTACAACCGCACCGTATGTTGACGTTGTTATTCCGCCAACTACAGCAGACGAATCTACAAAAGTTGAAAAAGAAGTAATTTCCGAGAAATTTTCTGATAAACTTTCCGAGAAAATGCAAGCGACAAAGCCGAAAATTAAGCAAATAGATAAAAATAACCCAAAGGCAAACCATGATTATGCGGTAATGCACGTACAAGGTAAAAAAGTTCCAAAAAATTTAGAAGTTGCAGCTAGATATTTCTTAAAAGCGGCAAAACTTGGCGATGCAGAAAGTCAGTTCAAAATTGCAGTTATGTACGAAACTGGTAGCGGAGTTAATAAAAATATCAACGAGGCGATAAAATGGTATCGTGCAGCAGAAAAGCAGGGGCATCCCACCGCTGGAGGTAGAATTAAAGGGATTTTGGCGAAATGAAAATTGAGATTTGTAAAATGTTGAAGTATTGTATAGCAAAAACGGGCAGACCCGCCTATCAGACGGGTCCGCCCTTACAAACAATCGTGTAAATTTATTCACATGCCTAAATCATTTAACCGAAATTTTTCCATTATCCACAGAAATAACCCCGTCATACCTATCCAAAACCGCCTCGTTTATACGGTGGCTAATGCTTATTATTGTTTTGCCTTTTATATCTAGCAAAAATTTCTCGATTGCGTGGGCGTTTGTGTCGTCTAATGCAGATGCAAATTCGTCAAAGATTAGAATATTGCAATCTTTATATAACATTCTTGCGATGGTTATTCGTTGCAATTCGCCGCCGCTAAAATTATTTTGCTCTTCGGAAAGTTCAATATCAAAATTATCGAAAATTTTCTCCAAATTTAGAATTTTTACGATATTTTCTAATTTTGGCTTGTCGTACGGCAAACCTAAAGTTATATTTTCGGTTAATGTTCCAGGTACAAGTTCGATATTTTGGGCGGCATATGCCATATTTTCGTATAATGCAAGGGTTGTTGCATCGGCAATATCTACTCCGCCGAAAGTTATGTTGCCCGTTTTTGGAGATAATTCTTTTAATATTAACTGCAACATTGTAGATTTTCCACTACCACTAGAGCCAGTTATCAAGTATTTTTTGCCCTGCTCAAATTTGAGATTTATGTTTTCCATAAAAGGCTCGTCCGTGTAGCTGAACGAGATGTTATTCAGAGAAATATCTCCTAAAGGTAGCTTGTTTACTGTGCCTTCTTCGGTTTCGTTGAGAATCGCAAGCAATTTTTCTCGGACATTTTTTGTGGAATCTATTGCGTTTTTTCGCTCCATCAAACTCAACAATGCAGGAGAAATATATTGCAAAAGCATATACAAGGTAATAGCTTGCCCAAGTTGAGCATATCCCAAATAAACCAATATAAAAGAGCCGATAATGCACATATACATAGTAGAATACGCAAAAGTTGTGTTTACATTGTATGCAATGGCGGACATATCCATAAAGCGAATACGTGCTTTATTAGTATTATCGACAGCATTTCCGACTTTTGATACCGCAAAAGGACGACTTAAAAAGACATTTATCGTGCGTACTGCCGAAAATATTCCATTTAACATTTCCGTTAATTTTCCCATTTGTTTCAGGCGTTCTTGCTCGCGGTTGGCAAGTGGCTTTTTGAATAAATGGCTAACCGTAAAGGAAACAGCAGTTATAGCAAATAAAATCAATACAATTTCTACAGAAATCGTGAGAGCAACAGCAGTTGCCAAAATAAATTGTAACGATTGCGTAAATATGTTAGAAATCGCTATCATATAATTTGAAACGATCGATAAAACATCTTGATTGTAAATGTTAATTACCTCCGAAACGCTACGGTTTTTTCTAACTAATTTTGCGGCAAGTGCTTTGTAAATGGTGTTGTAAAAGCCTACTTGATAGCGGTTCATAAAAAAATCCTTTAATGCGTGCAAGGCTTGAAATATCGTAATGTACGCTATTACTGGAAAAACTAATGCAAACAGGTCAACCGTAACATTTTCTTCAACGGCTGTTGTTAGAGTATCCACGGCATTACCTGTCAATATTGGTCCATAAAGCATGGTAGTTATTAGAAAAGCCCCAAATGTGAATACGGCTACTGTGTAAAATTTATTGTGTTGCCAGTTTAATTTGAACATATTTTTGTCCTCCTATAATTTTTTTGGTTACTATTAGCAACATATATTTTTGCCGCTTTTTATTCTGCTAAATGAACAAGATTTATTGTAGCATTTTATCTTTTTCTCACAATTTGTGCATTCTTCTTGTAAAGTTGTGTTATACCAAATTTTACTTTTTTCTTCGTCTATTTCTAAAATTCCATTATCAAGATTCATGTAGCCTATATCGTTTGCAGGGTCGTTAAGTGCAACGGTGCATTTGTTTATGCGACCATTTGCCCTAATCGCAAAATAATCTTTAATACTGGCGTAACAATTTTCTGAAAACATACCTACTGGCTCATTTGCATGATGGTTAAGTTGCAAATTTTCTAAATACTCAACGTGTTTTTTCACATAATCTTTTGCATCTGATTTGCTTATAATTTGCAAATTATTCTCGTTTCCTCCCCAATTTCCTATTGTTTTGGTGGAAAAAAACAAACGCTCGTCATTTGCGTATTGCTTAAATAAATCGTAAAAAGCAAAGTCAAAATCATTTTGTGAGATGTTTACTCTCACAGTTAGTCTAAATTCCTTATCGGTTGCCAACATATTTTTTATATTTTGTAAAATCAAATCAAAAGAGCCGTTCCCATTAGAAAATACACGTTGTGTATCGTGAAAAAAGCCGTCCAAAGTAATTTGATATACATAGACACCACTGTCAACTAATTTCAAAAATAAATCCTGTGTTAATAATGTTGCGTTTGTTGTTATTGCACCAGTAAAGGCAATTTCACATTGCTCGGTAATATTTTTTATTTCTTGCGTAAAGTTTAGTATATCATTCGGCACAAGCAAAGGTTCGCCGCCAAACCAAGAAATTACAATGCTTTTTTTGCCGTTTTCGTTTATTTGCCTTAAAATTTCATTTTTGAGCAAGTCATAATGGGCAGATGTTAACTGATAATTAGGGAAATCCTCATAGCAATATACGCAACGCAAATTACATTGTTCCGTTGGAAAAATCATTAACCCAAATAAATCCTTTTCGTATTCCTCAAAAGAATTAGCGACAAATTTATCTTCGTCAAAATTGGATTCTACCAATATTTTATTGTCAAGTAGTGCCTCTTCTAGTTCCGTGGCGATTTTGTTAGTACCGCCGTTTTGCAATAAACAATCAAATTCTTTTATGTAATCTTCTTCAAACAACTCGATGTTACTGGCACTTGTATAAGCATTTAGGCAATAGCCTTTTGCATTTTTATTCATTGAGAATAACTTGGATATTTTATAGTTCATAATAACCTCCATAATTTTTAATTGAAAGCCCCCTCAATACAATAGCGAAAATGTGGTGAAGAGAGGGCGACCATTTTTAGTTAAAATCCCCCTCAAGGTTACAAGGAAAAGCGTGGTGCAGAGGGGGTGGCTACATTCGAGCCTGATTAAATCAGTTGAAACAAAGTTAAATTCTAAATCAATTACTCACTAGCAAGGGCAGTTACCATTGCCATCACAAACACCATGGCAATTACCATTACCAAGACGCATGGAAACCATTCTTGATTTTTTAATTTTCATTATAGCAACCCTCCCTTCAAATTAAATTTAGCAATAACGCAAGCCGTATCGTCAAATCGCAGTCAACTATGTATAAATATTCTCTAAATGGTGCAATAGGTAAACTACTTTCAAAGTTTCCTGCTAGGTTGTGTCGCAAAATGTTACAAATACATTGTAATATCAGTATCATAAATCCGCAATAGGCACTTCACGCAAAAATAATTTTCGCAAAACGACTATTAAAAGCAACTTAAAATTTCCAAACAAAAAAAGTGTTTCATGTATAATAATTCCCACGAAACACTATCAAATTTTGTAAACACTAAATCACTAAACTTTGTTCTTTAGCATAATTATTCATTTTGGCAACAAGGCAATCCGCCCTTTCGCTTAAAATTACAGCTAAGTTATGCGCATTTTTTAAGTAAATATTGGCTTGTTCTTCTTGATTTTGATTAAACAAAATACGTGCCTTGTTAAAAGTCAATTTAGCAACATAAATCATACCACAATCGTTACCCAAGCACGCACTTAATCCCTCTTCACAAAAATACAACGCCTTGGTATAATCGGCATCGTCAATATAATATGCCGAAAGGCATAACATAATTTTAACATAAAGTAACGCTACATTACCCTTATCTTCAATGTTTTTGTTAATGTAAGCAATAAGTTCGTTCAATATGTGAAACGCCGTTTGTTTATTGTCAACTTTATAATGAGCGGTTGCCAAAGCGACAAGCATCATCAATTCTTTTTTCATTAGTAAAGTTTTGGCTATTTTGTTTGGTGAAAATTTTTTACAAAAAATATCAACCGTTTTTTGTGCCTCTAATAATTTTGTTTCATTTGGTACGCTTGTATCTTGTAATAGTAGCAGGGTTTCTGCTATTGCTAAAAAAATTCCGTGTTCAAGTGCATTTGGCAAGGTTTTAAGTGTAGTTAAAAATTCTGTAGCTACCTTATAATCTCCTTGGTTGTAAGAAGTTTCAAACTTATACCTTAAATCATAAATATCTTTATCTTCATAGCTTAATAGGTAAGAATATTTTTGTGACAAAATCCCCAATCTATCCATAAGGTACTCAAAATTGTGTTTATTGGGAAGTTGTTCGTTTTTTTCTATTCGATGTAAGGTTGTTACACTCATTCTGTCGCCACAAACTGCTTGCTGAGTCAACCCTAATTCTAAACGTCTTAATTTTATAATAGTGCCTATATTAAACATAATAGCCTCCTAACTTAATTCTAAAAACAAACTATATTACAAAATTCAGTATATATCGCAAAAATCGCTTTGTCAATAGCTTAAAGCTAATTTAGCAACATTAAAATTTGTGAAAACTGTATATATTTTTTATGTTGTCAAAATAAAGTTAATGTTTTTTTCGTTAAATTTTAACAAAAATTTAGTACATACTTTTTGCATATTTATACATTTTTGCGACAAGCAATCTTGTTTTAACGCAAAAATTACAGAAAATTGCTATCTTAAAAAAATTTGTAACCCTCAATTTTCTGCTATTTCCAAAAAAATTTCCTTGCAAAAAAATTTTTCCTATGCTATAATAAACCCATTAAACGTTTCCAAGGAGGCTATTATGAACTACAAACAAGAATATGACCGATGGTTGGCTGATTCCACCATCGATGCTG
>JGI24700J35501_10930740_pt1 | contig 21296 bp, 23 predicted proteins | sample TergutTh196P1_FD_35501 | JGI IMG/M metagenome (IMG submission 35501)
ACCTGCCGAATAGTACGGTTGGATTTTCTTTTTCTAAAAGGGCGAGGATATTTTGCAAGGCGTTTGGCAACAGGAAATCGTCCCCGTCCAGGAACATTATGTACTCGCCTGTTGCGGCAGTTATGCCTGTGTTTCTTGCTCCGCCTGGGCCGGTGTTGGGTTGGCTTATTAGTTGGAAGTTTGCGAAGTTTCCGAAACTCTCTTCGCAGATGGAGATTGTATCGTCCGTACTACCATCGTCCACGGCAATAACCTCCAACCAATCCTCAACCCCGCCAATCAACAAACTCTCCGCCGCCCGCCGAACATACTCCCCAACATTGTACATCGGGATAATCACGCTTAACTTAGTCATCTTTGCCTTTCGTGGTTTTTCGCAAAAGTTTAGTGTTTGCAACAACCCCGCAAAACCCCAGCAAAATAAAGCCCCCTCAACAATATGACTAAATTTTTGACCATATTAACCGTAAAATATAGCCAATTTCTCCATACTCTGACGCTTGTGCTCGTCTAAAATATGTGCATAATTTTCAAGCGTTATCATCGGCGACGAATGTCCCAAAATCTCGCTCAATGTCTTTATATCGAAACCGATTTCCAACGCCCTAACAGCAAACGTATGCCTCGTAACATGAAATTTTACCTTACGCAAATTAGCCTTTTGCAGCATACGCTTGAACCGATATTGCAACGTGCGTGGCTCGAGCGGTTTTTCTGTGGTCGAGACGATAAACGGGCTGTTTGAGGCGTTTTTGTGCATTTGTAAAAGTTGCACAATAAAATCGGGCAAGGGGATTGTGCGGCGGGACGAGCGGCTTTTCGGCTCTTGTATCGAGATTATCGTCTTTGTGCCGCCTTTTTCGGGGTTTTTGATACGCAAAACCGTCCGCCGTATGTCGAGCTGCTTGTTCTCAAAATCGCAATCATCCCATTTTAACCCGCATAATTCGCCGATTCGCAAGCCCGTGTACAGGCAGAGCGTGAGGACAATGCGGTCGGCGCGGGCGGTGGCGGTCTGTTCTAGCCGTTTCTGCTCTTCTCGTGATAGAACGGGGATTTTTGGCTTGACAATCTTGGGCAGCGGCACGTTAAAAATATCGGGCGGACAGCCTGACAAAGCCCTTTTTAGCAAATAAAAAACGGATTGCGCCGTTGTGCTTGCTAATCCGTTCTTGCAGTTTACGAAATTTTGGATAACATCGCGGTTCAGTTGATTACATCGCATTTTCTTGAAAAATGGTGCTATGTGATTGTCTAAATAACCCCTGTAAATGCCCTGCGTTGAGGTTTTTACTTGAATTTGCCCTAAATATTCCTCGATTTTGGTGATTATTCGAGTATTTTTGTGGAATTTTGGGCTTAATTGCCGTTTTTCTAGTTTGTCCTTGACAGCGGCGTAGGTTTTGCCGTAGATTGAGGCGTAAATCGGCTTGCCGCCCTCGTGAGCCTTGATATAACGCCCCTCAAACCGCCCGTCTTTGCGTTTGTAAATGTTCCGTGCTTTTCGCATGAGTACCTCCAAAAGTTTTTATTCAATTATAAAGGGATTTTGCGGATTTGACCAAATTTTTGACCATGTTCAGCCGTGGAAAGCGAAATTTTCGGCGTAAAAATGCGGTTTTCGCCCTGTGCAAAAAATTTTTTTGAAAAAAAGTTGCACAATTTTTTTTATTGTGTTATACTTGTAAAAGCCTTGAAAATTGCGGGGCTGTTATATTAGGAATTTGTGGTTTCGCAAACACTAAACTTTTGCGAAAAACCAAAACCGTGGGGCTCTGCCCCACACCCCGCAAGGGAGCGCGCCCCCTTGACCCCGCACTTTTGCAAGATTTAACAAAAAGCGAAAACGGAGACCCCCAAAATGACCAAAAAACACTACCTAGCCACAACAACAATACTAACCCTAGCCCTATTCCTGCCATTTTGGCAATACCTGCCAATGGAAGTAGCAGGGCACCGCCCAGGCAACATCCCCATGCAGATTTTCTACGCCGCACTAATGTCAGCAACAACCGCAATAATCGCCACAATCTGCACAATAATAGCCACACGCCGCACCTTCATCCGCACGCAACTCGCCACTCTCGCCCGCTTTCGGCATCTGCTATTCCTTATGATAAAACGGGATTTCGTAACTCGCTACCGCCGCAACGTCCTCGGCGTGCTGTGGTCGCTGCTCAACCCGCTGATGACAATGCTCGTGCTGACGATGGTCTTCTCCATGCTGTTCCGTTTCGACATCCCAAATTTTCCAGTCTACCTACTCAGCGGCCAGCTAATCTTCAACTTTTTCAGCGAGGCAACCACCCGCGCGATGGGCTCCGTTCTCGGCGGCGCAGGCACAATCAAAAAAGTCTACGTCCCAAAATACATCTTCCCCGCCTCCGCCGTCCTGTCGAGCGTCGTCAACCTCGCATTCGCATTCGTCGCATTCCTGTTCGTGTACGCAATCACGGGCGAGCCGCTCCGCTGGACGCTCCTGCTCGTCCCGCTGCCGATTCTCTACGTCTTCACATTCTCGCTCGGGCTCGGCATGCTGCTGTCGTCCATGGCGGTCTTCTTCCGCGACATCACGTACCTTTACGGCATCGCAATGACCCTACTAATGTTCCTCACGCCGATTTTCTACCCCGTAACAATCCTGCCCGACCGCATTTTTCACCTAATCCACCTGAACCCGATGTTCCACTACGTCAGCTATTTTCGTGAACTGGCACTCTACGGCACAATCCCTGGATTATGGGCAAATATGCTGTGCCTGGGGTTCGCACTCGCCGCGCTGTGCGTGGGGCTGTTCGCCACAATGACGCAGCAGGACAAATTTATCCTATATTTGTGAGGTTTTCGAGGGAAATGAAAATGGAAACAGCAATCTCAGTGAAAAACGTGTCGATGATGTTCAACCTCAACAAAGACAAGGTCATGGGACTGAAAGAGTACGTAATCAAGGCGGCGACAAGGCGGCTATATTACGAGGAATTTTGGGCGCTCACGGACGTGAGTTTCGAGGTCGCGCGGGGCGAAGTTATGGGGATTTTGGGGCTGAACGGCGCGGGCAAATCGACGCTGCTAAAACTAATCGCAGGGGTTTTCAAGCCGACAAAAGGCGTAATTACGGTAAAAGGCGAGGTCGCACCGCTAATCGAACTCGGCTCGGGATTCGACATGGAATTTTCCGCCCGCGAAAACATTTACATGAATGGGGCGATTTTCGGGCGTTCGCCAGCACATATGAACGGGATTTACAACGAAATCATGGATTTCGCAGAATTGCGGGATTTCGAGGACGTGCCGCTGAAAAATTTCTCGTCGGGAATGGCGGCTCGGCTCGGTTTTGCGGTGGCGACGCACGTCGAGCCAGAAATCTTGATAATCGACGAAATCCTGGGCGTGGGCGACTATCGGTTCGCAAAGAAAAGCAAAGAGCGGATAGACGAGATGCTCGCCCGAGGAGCGACCGTATTGGTCGTTTCGCACGCAATCGAGACGATTCGGGAAATCTGCGACCGTGCAATATTATTGAAGAAAGGCAAAATCGCCGCAATCGGCGAGGTCGAAAAAGTCTGCGAAATCTACGAAAACGGGGCTTTTTGACCATGATTTCCATACTAATGGCGACCTACAACGGCGAGCGATTTTTGCAAGAGCAGCTAGATTCCGTGCTTTCGCAGACGTTCAGCAACTTCACAATCCACGTAAGCGACGACTGCTCAACAGACAGCACATGGCAGATTTTGGAAGAATATGCCGAAAAATCGCCAAAAATCCGCATATCCCGCCGCCATGAAAACACAGGCTCTGCCAAGCACAATTTCTTGGGCTTAATGACGGAAATTCGGGACGATTACATCATGCTCTGCGACCAAGACGACGTATGGCTGCCCGACAAAATCGAGAAAACATTAGCAAAAATGCAATCAATGGAGCGAGAAAACGGCGTAAATACGCCCATTCTAGTCCACACAGATTTGACGGTAACGGACGAAAATCTCGCCGTGAAAAATCCGTCCTACAAGGCGGCGATGAACTCGGATTTCAGCCGCACGGCGTTCAACCAAGTGCTGATTCAAAACACGCTAACGGGCTGCACAGCCCTGTATAATCGGGCTTTGGCGGAACTTTTAACAACCGCACCAAAATACTGCGTAATGCACGATTGGTGGCTAAAACTGGTTGCGGCGGCGTTCGGGCGAATCGGGCATTTGGAGGAGCAGACGGTGCTGTATCGGCAGCATGGCGGGAACGCAATCGGCGCGAAAGATGTACGGACATTGTCATACAAAATCGGGCGGCTGCTGAACGGCGGAAGTGTCAAAGAGGCGATAAAAATAACCTATCCACAGGCGGAAAGCCTGTTAGATATATATGACAATGTATTGACATTGTCGCAGAAACAAGCGATTGAAAAATATTGCAAAATCCCGCAACTGGGCAAACTGGCCCGCTGGCGGACGATAACGGAGCTAAACAGCTTAAAATGCGGATTTTTCCGCAATGTGGCGTATTTTATATTCGTGTAGGAGGTGGAAATTTGAAGGGGATAGTTTTGGCGGGCGGCGCGGGGACACGGCTGTACCCGTCGACGATGGCGGTTTCAAAACAAATTCTGCCAATTTACGACAAACCGATGATATATTACCCGATTTCGACATTGATGTTGGCGGGGATACGGGAGATTTTGGTGATTTCCACGCCGCGCGACTTGCCTCAGTTTGAGGAGTTGCTCGGGACGGGCGAACAGTTCGGCGTGGCGTTCGAGTATGCGGTGCAGGAGCGGCCGTGCGGGCTTGCGGATGCGTTTATCGTGGGCGAGAAATTTATCGGGACGGACGGCGTTTGCCTGGTTTTGGGCGACAATATTTTCTACGGACGCAGTTTCACGGAAACGCTGAAAAATGCGGCAAAACGGACTGGAACGGCGACCATTTTCGGCTATCATGTGAGCAATCCGTGGGATTTCGGCGTTGTCGAATTTGACGGCGAGGGAAACGTGTTGTCGATTGAGGAGAAACCCGCCAAACCGAAGTCGAATTTTGCGGTTCCAGGGCTATATTTTTACGACAACGAAGTGGTAGAAATAGCGAAATATGTCGAACCATCTGCAAGAGGCGAGATAGAAATCACGGCGGTAAATAATGAATATTTGCGGCGAGGGCGGCTAAAAGTGGAATTATTCGGGCGAGGGATGGCATGGCTCGACACGGGGACGCACGGAGCGTTGCTGAATGCGGCGGTTTTTGTCGAAACGATACAGAGTCGGCAGGGATTGTATGTGTCGTGTTTGGAGGAAATAGCGTATTATCGGGGATATATTGGGCGTGAGACGTTGATACGGCAAGCTGACCGCATGAAAACGACCGATTATGGGCAATATTTGTACAGAATCGCCGAAAATTAGGGGATATTTATTATAATGAAAATAACAGAGACAAAAATATCGGATTTGCTGATAATCGAGCCTGCGGTTTTCGGGGACGAACGGGGCTGGTTCATGGAGAGTTATTCGGCGGCGAAAATGCGAGAGAGCGGGCTGAATTACGAGTTTGTACAAGATAATCATTCGTATTCGAGCAAGCGAGGGATTTTGCGAGGGATTCATTTCCAAGCGGGCGAATTTGCACAGGCAAAATTGGTCAGATGTAGCCGTGGAGCGGTTTTGGACGTGGCGGTCGATTTGCGCAAAAATTCCGAAACTTTTCGGGAATGGGTTGCGGTTGAGATTTCGGCAGAAAACAAGCGGCAGTTGCTGATTCCGAGAGGATTTGGGCATGGATTCTTGACCTTGACGGACGAAGTCGAATTCTTGTACAAGGCGGATAATTTCTACAATGCGGCGGCTGACAGGAGCGTCCGTTGGAACGATCCAGATTTGGCGATAGATTGGGGAATCGCCGAGCCGATTTTATCGGAGAAAGACAAAAAAGCCCCGTTTTTGCGGGAAATTTTGGAGACAAAAATATGACGATGACGATATTGGTAACAGGCGGAGCGGGATTTATCGGCGGGAATTTTGTTCACTATATGTTGGCAAACCGCCCAGATTACAGGATTGTTTGCTTGGATTTGCTGACCTATGCGGGCAATATGGCGACTTTGGAGAGTGCGATTGCGAATAAAAATTTCCGATTTGTGAAAGGCGATATTGCTGATAGAACGGCGGTTTTCGAGTTGTTCGAGCAGGAGCGGCCCGATATAATCGTAAATTTTGCGGCAGAGAGCCATGTCGACCGCTCGATTGAGAATCCGCAAATATTTTTGCAGACGAATGTGGTCGGGACGGGCGTGTTGTTGGACGCTTGCAAGGCTTACGGTGGGCGGTTTCATCAGGTTTCGACCGATGAGGTTTACGGGGATTTGCCGCTCGACCGCACGGATTTATTTTTTACGGAGGAGACGGCTTTGCACACGTCAAGCCCTTATTCCGCCTCGAAAGCGGCTGCTGATTTGCTCACGCTGGCGTATTTTCGGACTTTCGGGCTGCCCGTTACGATTTCGAGATGTTCTAATAATTATGGGCCGTATCATTTCCCCGAAAAGCTGATTCCGCTGATGATTACAAAGGCTCTTGCTGACGAAAAGTTGCCTGTTTATGGGAAAGGCGAAAATGTGCGGGATTGGCTGTTTGTGGGGGATCATTGCCGTGCGATAGATTTGATTATTCACGGCGGGCGGCTTGGCGAGGTTTATAATATCGGCGGCCACAACGAGCGGACGAATTTAGCGGTTGTGCGGACGATTTTAGCTGAGTTGGGGAAACCCGAAAGTCTGATAGAATACGTAACCGACCGCCCTGGGCATGATTTGCGATATGCTATCGACCCGTCTAAGATTCAGGCGGAGTTGGGCTGGTTGCCCGAGACGAATTTCGATGTTGGAATTCGGCGGACTGTGAAGTGGTTTTTGGAGAATGAGGATTGGTGGCGACCGCTTGTGGCTCGGCAAAACAGCCCGTGAGCGGCGGGCGGTTTGGTGGATTATTTTTCGACATATCTTTCGACAAAGTCCTGCGGAGTTATGGCGGGGACTGGCGACAAGTTGAAATCTTTCACGTTACGAGTGATGATAAAATCGACTCCATGCCGTGCCGCACAGAACGCCAACAGTGCGTCCTCGAAGTCGGTCATTTCAGCGGTCAAGGCTTGGCGGAGGTCGGTCGGTTCTGTGTTTAGCAACTCGAATTTTTCGTCCAAATGGGCTATCGACTCCCTTGCAGCCGCTTTGCTGAAACCGTCCCTGCGTAGCAAATAAAATATATCGGTCGTTTGGCTGACGGCAAGACAGCCGACACACGCCGTTTTACACGCTTTTGCTACCAGCGAAGATGCGAAAAAATGCGGTTGGCGTTCCAGCAGCACATCGAGGATAACGTTGGTATCAAGTAAGACTTTCATATTTCTTCCACCTTTCCTCGGTAACAATCTCCCGCACGTCCGCATCGTCGGGGATATTTTTCAAAATCCCGACCAACGGAGCAATCCACGAATCGTCAGCTAATTCCGATTTGAGAATAAGTTTTTTCGTGGGTTCGGCGGGTTCGGGCGGCTCGGCGGGTTTGGGGGCGGTTTTTACCACAAATGGCAACTGATTTTCCCGCAAAGTCGCTCGGGCGAACATATTGACCGCCGTGCTAGCGTTCATGCCAACCTCCGCACAAAAGCGGTCAAACCGCCGCTTGACATCTTCGTCCATACGGACGCTTAACGTTGTTTGAGACATATTTAACAACTCCTGTCTTCGTTTTTATAGATATTGTAACACAGATTTCAAAAATTGTAAAGGAAAATTCAAATTGGCTGAAAAAATTTTGATAACGGGTGCGAACGGGCAACTCGGCACGGCTTTAACAGCCGAACTAACCCGCCGCAAAATTCCGCATAAAGGCATCGACAGGGCGATCGCCGACATTACAGACAGGCGAGCGGTGATGGGCGTTCTGCACGAATATTCGCCGACAGCCGTAATGCACTGTGCGGCGTACACGGCGGTCGACAGGGCGGAGGACGAACCCGAGTTGTGTCGGCTCGTCAACGTGGACGGCACGAGGAATATCGCCATGGCTTGCAAGGAAATCAACGCAAAACTCGTCTACATCTCGACAGACTACGTCTTCGCTGGGGACGGCGACTATTTCCACAAGCCCACCGACCCAACCAACCCGCAATCCGTCTACGGTGCAAGCAAGTTGGCGGGCGAAATGGCTGTGCAGGAGATTTTACAAAAATTCTTCATAGTACGGACTTCGTGGGTTTACGGGGAAAACGGCGGGAATTTTGTCAAGACCATGCTGAAACTGGGCGGCGAACGAGATTCCGTAAAAGTCGTAAACGACCAAATCGGCTCGCCGACATACACGGCGGACTTGGCGAAATTGCTATGCGACATGGCAATTACAGAAAAATACGGTATCTACCACGCCACGAACGAGGGCGTGTGCAGTTGGGCGAAGTTCGCCGAGGAGATTTTTACTTTGGCGGGGCTTGCGGCGAAAGTCGAGCATATTCCCACGGCGGAATACCCCACAAAGGCGATTCGTCCGCTTAATTCTCGGCTGGATAAGGCAAAATTATACGCAAGCGGATTTGAAAAATTTCCGCATTGGACGGACGCTCTACACCGATATTTGGAGGAAAACAGCACATTATGATTCTCATAAAACTTATTATAAAAAGCGTAAGCACCCTGCGGCATGAGGGAGTAGCAATGTTTCTCAAACGGGCGTATTTGTACATATTTCGAGGCAATCGAGACCCCAAGAAAAATTTGGAGGCGGCGAAAAACTGTGCCGATGTGCTGTTTATATCGGGCTGTGCATTGCCGCATCCGCCACGCTACCGAGTTGCCCACCAACGTGAACAACTTGCGGCTTGCGGGCTTGTCTCACTCGAAGTTTTTTACACGAATTTGACCCTAGATATGGTGCGAAATTTTCGGCTTTTTGTATTTTTCCGCTGTGAATCAACGCCGCTTATCGAAGAATTTATAAAAATCGCCAAAGCCAACAACAAACGCATTATTTTCGACATTGACGACCTGCTTATCGACACAAAATACACGGACACAATTAAATATTTGGACACTATGGAGGCTCTCGAACGTGAATATTACGACAATCACGTTAGAAATATTCAAAAATTGCTGAAACAATGCCATGCCGCCATAACCACCACCGATCGCTTGGCGGCAGAGCTGAAAAATTACGTCCCCGAGGTGTTTATAAATCGCAACGTGGCTTCCGAAAGCATGGCGAAATTCTCGCAGTTTGCGATATATGACAGGGACGAGCTGCCGTTTGCGGAATACAAAAAACTAAGGCGAGCCGAACGCAAAAATTACAGGTTGGCGTTGAAGAACCAAAAGGAACGCAAGGGCAAGCTGCGGCTCGGCTATTTCAGCGGCAGCATCACACATAACGAGGATTTCGAGATGATAGAACCCGACGTAATCCGCCTTTTGGACGAGTACGACAATTTGGAATTAGTTGTGGTGGGCGAGCTGGATTTGCCCGATTCTCTGAAAAATTACAAAAATCGGATTGTGGCAAAAAAATTCGTTGACTGGCAGAAATTACCGCAGTTACTCGCCTCGGTGGACATAAATTTAGCCCCGATAAAGCAGAGCATTTTTAATGAGGCGAAATCGGAGAACAAATGGACGGAGGCGGCGCTCGTCAAAGTGCCGACTGTGGCGAGCAATGTCGGAGCTTTCGCCTTTGCGATAGAGCATAATATCACGGGCGTGCTTTGCGGCAGTTTGGAAGAATGGTACACGGGCATAAAATCCTTGCTGGACGATGAGATTTTGCGGGCGAAAATCGCCGAAAATGCCTACGCTCACGCAATCGAAAATTACTTGACTATAAACACGGGCTTGCCCTTGCTCAATTTTCTGAAAAGCCAAATGACACCGAACATAGCGTTTATTTTGCCTACTTTACAGGTTTCGGGCGGTGCGTTGGTGGCTATGAAACATTGTGCAACGCTGAAAATGGCGGGTTACGATGTTACTTTGCTCTCCGATGCCCGTGTCAAGAAAAATGCCACTTATGACGGCGTGGAGTTGATGTCCGTTTCACGGGTTACAACGCATATACATCAGCATTATGACGCTGTTGTCGCCACTTTGTGGTCTACTTTGAGTTTTTGCCAGCTGTATCCGAATATTAAGCAACGGCTATATTTGGTGCAAAATTACGAAGTTGATTTTTATACATATGGCGATAGCAGAAGACTTTCAGCAAATTCCACCTATATGAAGCCGATATTTGATGTGAAATATATAACAATATCAAAATGGTGTCAAAAATGGCTGAAAGATAAGTACAGCCAAGATTCCGACTATATCGCAAACGGTATAAATTTGAGCCGATTCAAACCTGTGCTGCGAAATTATGGGCAAAAGAAATTTCGAATTTTGGTTGAGGGCAATAGCAGTGATTACTACAAAAATGTGGACGAAAGTTTCAAAATTATAAACCTTTTGGACAGGGAAAAGTACGAAATTTGGTATATGTCGTATTACGGAGAGCCCAAAAGTTGGTACAGGGTGGATAAATTCCTGCACGAAATCCCATACGAAAAAGTACCCGCCGTATACGCTCAATGCCATATTTTGCTAAAATCCAGCATATTGGAGAGTTTCTCGTACCCGCCGTTGGAAATGATGGCGACAGGCGGACTGGTAGTCGTCCGCCCGAATGACGGTAACAGCGAGTATCTTATCAACGGCGAAAATTGCTTGCTGTACACGGATGTGCAGGATGCGGCGGATAAAATCGAAAGCCTTACGCAAGATGCCGCCTTGCGGGAACGATTGCATATCGGCGGGCTGGAAACCGCTGAAAAGCGGGATTGGTTGAATATTGACCAACGTATTTTAGAGGTTTATGAGCGGTTTTTGCCGAAAAATCTTGAAGGGGTGAGCATATATGACTAAATTTTTTACAATAATTTCGCTGGGAATATTTTTGCCGAACATACATTTGTTTTTTCTTTACAATAGCAACAATCGTGTTGCAGGCAACTTTATTCCATTCACACAAACCCTTGCAGTGGCGGGTGTTTTAGCGTTTTTGGGATTATGCCTTTTCGTGCTATTTTATAAAACAACCCGTACATTCGAGGGAACAGTATTGAATAGCATACTTTTTTGGCTGATATTCTGGTCTTTTGAAAATTTGTATTCCGTAGCCGTCCGCTATTCCGCCGTAATCAACAGGGTTATGCTTTTGATTTTATTGTTGATTGTCATTGCTTTAATTGCGGCGTTTATTGGGCTATACGGCAAGCGTTTGCAAGACATACCGCAAATTTCTGCTGTCTGCCTGATTATCGGAATTTTATTCTTTTGGAATTTTCTTCCCGCTGTATTTGATTCGATAAATACTGCCCAGGATTCCCAAGAAAACGCAATATTTCAAATACAAACGAATTTCAATATCGATGTTCAAACGGAAAGCCCTGATATTTATTGGATTTGGATGGATGGAATGTTGGGATTTTCCGCCGTCTACGAATTTTTCGGAGACCCGCAAAATCAACTGCGAGAAGATTTGAACGATAGAGGTTTTGTTATAAACGAAAATGCTACTCTCGATGCGGGAGCTTCGGTAATTGCGGCACCGATTTTATTTTCGCCCACTTTTTATGACAGTTATTACAGCCGTGTAATGCGTGAAATAAGTCCACTTTTGACAAGGGAACTTCGTTGGCCAGAACACAGTCGAATATTGCAGGAAGACGGCGTTAATATCGCCGCACATCACGGACCTTATATGGAAATATTCCACGCCTTTAATCAAGCGGGCTACACAACGATAGCAATAACGAATTCGCACGTGGAAGCCTTTACTCCTGCGATTGTCAGAAAATTCTATAATGCAAGATCGCCGATATTCTCTTTGGCTGTAAATGAGGGGATTGGTGGCATACCTAATTTTTTTAGCGGATCGGAAGATTTGTTTAGACTTCTTGCAATAACTACGCCATTGTCTATATTGAGTTTGCAAATAGAGGGATTTTTAACGACTGCGTCTGACTATGATTGGGTTCCAGTTACCGAGCATACCGAGCGGATAGAGCGGCTTGTCGAATATTCTTCTAGGCAAAATGAAGAAACAAGGAGAGTTTTGGTGGGATTTGCAGATTCCGTTGAAACGCCCTCGCCGAAGTTCACATTTATGTCATTTATTTATGCCCATTCCTATCTTTGGAGTATATTGAGTGTAGAACCGCCAACGAATCCTTTGGACCCTTTTCAACAAAATTTGTATATGAACGCTCATAGCATGGCGGCTCGCTTGATGTTGGGGGTAGTTGACTTCATTTTGGAGGAAAATCCAAATGCGGTTATCGTTTTGCAGGCGGATCACGGTATCCACATGATACCTAATCAACAATATTTGCAAGAAAATTTTGATTTTACGGATGAGGAACTTTTTAAGCTGATAAATTCAACAATGAGTGCCGTGCGGATTCCCGAGATATACGGCGGACTCGACCGCCCGCTCGACCCTCGCAATATCACACGTGAGTTAGTCAACCGTTTCGTGGGGCAGAATTATGAATTACTGCCGCAGGATTAAACAAAATTAAGAGAAAGGAGGTGGAATTATGATAATAGTGTCATTATTGCTGTTACTTGCACCTGGCGTAATATCGGTGCGGATACTGTGGCGTAATGCTGCTAAACCCATTGCCAAGGAAGATTATAAGTTAATCGTCTGCGATTATTTTATTTACTCGTTTTTGGCGATGCTTACGGCGTATGCTGTGATGTTTTTCACGTATCCCGAGCGGACGGTGGCGTTTGTGGCGTTAATGCCCGTAACTAGCCATATCTTGTCGGCGAGTTTTGTATTCAAATACGGGATTTCTGCGTTGGTGGCGGCTGTTGTGTTGCCTGGCATTGTGCCTGTGCTGTGCAGGTTTTGGCTGAGTTTGGAAGACGGCAGGAAAACGCAAGTTAAAATCAAAAAGAAAGGAAAGTGATTTTATGTATTTAGATCCAGGATTTGGCGGAATGCTGTTGCAGGTGGTGGTCGCAATAGCGGCTGTGGGCGGGGCTGTGCTGTACTCGTTGCGGCGGAAGATTAGGGGATTCTTCTCGAAAGGCAAAGGCGACAATGCCGAAAAATCCGCCCCGCCGCCCTTGAATACAGAGACAGATATTGAAGACGATGCGATTGATATGTTGGCGGATTCGGATTCGGATTCGGGTAAAGAGGAGTAAATTATAGGAATCCGCCGCATGGTTAGGATTCGTGCGGCGGGTATTTGCCCGTTAAATCGTCAAGCGTGGCTAGGCAGTCCTCGTCTATGTAAGTGCGGATTTTGGCGACTAGGTCGAGGAACTCTTGGGCGAAATCCGCCGTGTATACGCTTAAATCGCCCGCATACGGATAACGGGATTCGTTAAAATATTTGCGGGATTGGGTAATTTCAGCCCTAAAATCGCTTTTCGGCTTGAAACGCTTGATTAAAGCCTCGTATATGTTGACTACGTCATGGGATGTCTCCCAGTAAGGCTTGTGCGGCACGAGATGTAGCTTGGATTTTAGGTATAATTCAACCGCAAGGCAAGCGAGCGATATACATTGCTGATAATGACCTGCGTTAAACAGCGTGATTGCCGCCTGTTCGTTGCGATGGGCATTTTCATAAAAGTCCACTTAAATCAACTCCGTCCTTATTTACTTGCTTTTGCACCATGCCGAACGCATTTTCAAACTGTCGAAATGCCGTCTCTGTCTGAACGATTACGTCCAACGGCAACGTGTCGGCGGTGTATTTTGGGCGACATTGCCAGTCTATAATCATTTCGTCATCTAGGGTAATTTCCCTGTTGGCTGTGATAAAAATATCGATGTCGCTGTATTCGGTAACTTCTTCCCGTGCACAACTGCCAAAAAGTATCACTCGACTGATAAACGGCACGGTGGACAGATTTTTAAGGAATGCCGATATATACGCCTTGTAGTCGGGCGGGATATTTAGTTCGTTTATGGATTTTATGGTTCGCATGGGTTTCCTCCTTGATATTTGTTCCGCAAATCGTCAAGCGTGGCAAGGCAGTCCTCGTCTATGTAGGTGCGAATTTCGGCGACAATTTGGAGAAACTCTTCGGCAAAATCTTTGGTGTAAGCACTGGTGTCGCTTGCGTATGGATAGCGGGATTCGTTAAAATATTTTCTCGCTCTCTCGACTTTCTGTAACAAGCCTTGTTTCGGCTTAAATCGAAATGCTAACGCTACAAAAATGTTGACTACATCATGCGAGCGTTCCAACTCCTCACGGTGCGGCACAAGATGTAGCTTGGATTTTAGGTACAATTCGCAAGCCAAACATGACATATAAATCGAGTGGCGATAAGATTCTATCTCTACCAATCCGATAGCCGTGCGTTCAGTTTCTTGGGCGTTTTGATAATGATTCACTTAAATCAACTCCGTATCTTTCAACTTGTTTTTGGACTGCTCCAAATGTATCGGTGTATTGCTGAAAAAGCTCCTCGGGTTGCACCAATACGTCTAGCGGCAAGGTGTTAGGGGAATATGGCGGACGGCAATCGCAGGCGACAAACATCTCTTCCGTTTCTGATATTTGCCTTGTTACCGTGATAAAAATATCGATGTCGCTGTATTCGGTAACTTCTTCCCGTGCACAACTGCCAAAAAGTATCACTCGGCTGATAAACGGCACGGCGGACAGATTTTTTAGAAATGCCGATATATACGCCTTGTAGTCGGACGGGATTTTCAACTCGTTTATGGATTTTATGGTTCGCATGGGTTTCCTCCTTGATATTTGTTCCGCAAATCGTCAAGCGTGGCTAGGCAGTCCTCGTCTATGTAAGTGCGGATTTTGGCGACTAGGTCGAGGAACTCTTGGGCGAAGTCTGCCGTGTATACGCTTAAATCATTGTCGTAAGGGTAGCGAGATTCATTAAAATACTTGCGACTGCGGTTAATTTCAGCCCGAAGATTAGTCTTCGGCTTGAATCGCTTGGTTATAAGCTCATACATCTCGATTACATCGTGAGAATACTCCAAATGTGGCTTGTGCGGCACGAGATGTAGCTTGGATTTTAGGTATAATTCAACCGCAAGGCAAGCGAGCGATATACACTGTTGATAATGACCTAAACCGAACAGCCCGATAGCCGCCTGTTCGTTGCGATGGGCGTTTTCATAAAAGTCCACTTAAATCAACTCCGTCCTTAATTACTTGTTTTTGCACCATGCCAAATGAGTCGGAAAAATTATCGAATTTCGTTTCCGTCTGCACGAGAATATCGGTAGAAATATGTGTGTCCATCTCATATTCAGGCAGGCTGTCGCAGGATATTAAAAACTCTTCGGCAAGACTGATGTCTCGGTTGACGGTTACGAAAATGTCAATGTCGCTGTATTTGCGGACGTTTTCCCGTGCACAACTGCCGAACAGTATCACTCGGCTGATGTAGGGAATGTCCTTGATATTACGCAAATATGCCGATAAATACGCTTGGTAGTTTGGCGGGATATTTAGCTCGTTTATGGATTTTATGGTTCGCATATGTCAAAACCTCCTCGAAATCTTCATAGCAATATTATACCAAAAGACACAAAATTTTGCAAACAAAAAGGAGAAAAAATGGAACTAATCAACACGATTTTAGGCGTGCCGCTGGGGTTTGTAATATATTTCGCCTACCAGTTAGTTGGCAGTTACGGGGCGGCAATATTGATTTTCGCCGTTTTCGTCAGAATCATGCTGTTCCCGCTGAGCGTGGTGTCGCACAAAAACTCCATACGCCTGCTGAAATTGCAGCCGTCGCTCGAAATCATAAAACGCCGATATGCGGGCGACAGGGAGCTGATAAGCGAACGGCAATACAAATTGTTCAAAAGCGAGCGATACAGCCCGCTCGTGGGGCTGGTTCCACTGCTGTTGCAACTGGTGCTTATAATGGGCGTGTTGCAGGTCATGTATCATCCCATGCAGCATTTGTTGCGGCTGGATTCGGCTGTCATAGCGGCTTTGACGGAGTCGGTCGGCGTGGCGGACAATCTGCCTGGCGGCGGGCAGATGTACGCCTTAAATGTCTTGCTCGAAAACGGGGAATTGGCAGCTCTGGCGGATTTGGCGGAAAATATAGATATGCGATTCTTGGGGCTTAACCTCATGGAAACGCCGTCTTTGCTCAATCCGAACGGTTATTGGGCTGTGCCGATTGCCGCTATCTTGGCGGCGTTGGTCTTTTGCCTGGTGCAAGCCGCCATTAGTCCTGGTGCGTTAAATCAGAGTAACCGCACCAATCACGGGCTGACGATTTTCACGGTGGGAATGTCGCTGTATTTTGCCTTTGCCCTGCCCGTTGGCGTGGGGATTTATTGGGCTTTCGGAAACGTGATTTCTACGGCGGTTGTGCTGATTTTGTATTTTTTATATCCGCCAAAAATACTGGCAAAAGAGGCGGTCGCCTACATCGAAACGACCCGCAAAACGCCGTCCGACTTAAAAGCCGAAAAAGCCCGCAAAAAGGCATTTGCGGCACGTGAAAAAGCGGATGCGGCTCGGTTTGCGGCGGCGAAAAAACGCATAGTTTTCTACGCACTTTCGGGCGGGCAATATAAATTCTATCGAGATTTGATAGAATATCTATTGGAAAACTCTGAAATCGAAATCCATTATCTCACAAATGACCCAAATGACAGACTTTTTTCGGAACGCCCGCAGGGACTTTTGCCGTATTACGTCAGCTTGAAAAAAACCGTGTCGCTTATGCTGAAATTGGATGCGGATATGGTCATAACTACCGTGCATGGCTTGCAGAATTTCTATTTGAAACGCTCGGTCGCTCGGTTGGATATAGAATATATATTCATATTTCATGGGATTACAAGCACGCATATGGTGGCACGTGAGGCGGCTTATGACCATTATGACACGGTATTTTGCGTGGGCCCGCACCATGCGGCGGAGTTGCGGCGGCGCGAGGAGTTGGCGGGGCTACCCAAGCGAAAGTTGATAAAATCGGGCTATGGGCTGTACGACCGTCTGGCGGCAACCTACACGGACGTTCCGAGAAATGGCATCAAAATCTTGATTGCCCCGTCTTGGCAGGAGGACAATATCTTGGAAAAGCACACCGAAGAGATGCTCGACTCCCTTTTGGGGAACGGATACAACATCGTTGTAAGGCCGCATCCGCAGTTTGTCGGCTTGTTCCCCGAACGCATGGCGACTTTGCAGGAAAAATACAAAAAATTCTCGGAATCGGGAAGCGGCGAACTGGCGTTCGAGTTGGATATTTCGGGCAACGAGAGCATATTGGAATCGGACGTGTTGATTACCGATTGGTCGGGCATAGCCTATGAATTTGCCTTTGTTACGGGCAAACCATGCGTTTTTGTCGACACGCCGATGAAAATCCTAAATCCCAACTATGAGCGATACGGCTTGGAAATCACGGACATAACCTGGCGGAACAAAGTGGGCATAAGCCTGCCCGTGGAGGAAATCGGCAATATCGCCGCCGCAGTAAAACGCCTTTTGAGCGAAAAGGAAATTTTCAGAGAAAAGATAGCCGAAACATTAGCGGAATACATCTACCACCCAGGCAGGAGCAGCGAGGCGGGCGGGCGGTATATTTTAGCACAACTAAAAAGGAGAGCAAAATGCAAAGAGTAAAAAACGCAATAATACAGGCGGCGGGCTTGGGGAGCAGATGCGTCCCGCTGACCTACGAAACCCCAAAAGCGTTGCTGACGGTCAAAGGCGAAGTCCTAATCGAACGCACAATCGAGCAACTGTTAGCACGGGATATTCGGGAAATAATCGTAATCGTCAATTACAAGAGCGAGATGTTCGAGTATTTGGTCGAAAAATACGGTGTAATTTTGGTGCGAAATCCCGAGGCACTGTACAAAAATACGCTGTCCAGCATTTATTTTGCCCTGGATTATTTGGGCAGTTCGTATGTGCTGCACGGCGACAACTATTTTCACGAAAACCTGTTTAATTCCCACGAAGAGGACGATTTTAGTTGGATGTCGTGTGCCTACATGAATGGCAAAAGCGAGGACGAATGGTTTGTTAAGTTAAGCGAAAAAGATAAAAATAGGATAGAGCGGGTAGAAATCGGCGGCGGAGACGGATTTTTTATAGTCGGGCCTGTGTATTTTAGCCCAAAATTTTCCGAAAAGTTAAAGCCGCTGATTCGAGAATATTACGCCAAACCCGACACGGAGGAGTATTATTTGGCGGACGTGTTGGTGCGACATTTGAACGAGTTGCCCATACATTTCAGAAATGACACGGGCAAAGTGGATGATATTGACGATCTACAAAAATTCAGAGAAATCGACCCCGCATATAACGGCGATGCGGGCAATCGGATTCTGAAAAATATCCATGCCGCCGTGGGCGATGTGGCGGGCATTTCCAACATTCGCCCCATTAAAACGAGTATCACAAATAAATCGTTTTACTTTGAAATAGCGGGCGTTGGGTATGTTTATCGAGTAGCTCGCCCGTTTTCTGACGAGGTTCTCAACCGCAAACGGGAACACGATATATACAAAATGCTCGAAAACGACAATATTACGGATAAACTCGTGTGGTTTGACGAGCTAAGCGGCGACAAAATTTCGGTATTTCTGCACGGCGTGCGGCATTGCGATTACGGCAATCGGGACGATGCCGAAAGGGCAGTTAAAATGCTAAAACGGGTACATTCGCTAAATTACAGTATTGATTATGTGTTTGATTTGTTCGAGCAGATAAAATTATACGAAGAGCCTATGCAGGGTATTCAGTATTTTTCCGATTATGAAAGCGTCCGAGAAAACGTGCTTAGTTTGCAAAAATATTTCGATTCCTTTGAAAAAGAGTATACGCTATGCCACATTGACCTTTCAAATTTTAATTTTCTGTTTGTCGACACAGAGGACGAGCAGAAAACATACTTTATCGACTGGGAATACGGTGCAATGCACGAGCCGCATTTGGATATAGTGGCAATGGCAATATTTGCGAATTTTAACAGGGAAAAAATAGATTGGATGGCGGCGGTTTATTTCGCCCCCGAAAAGCCGTCCCCGCTCGACATGGCGAAAATTTACGGCTATATGGCGATTTTAGGATTTTTGTGGTATCTGTGGTATGAATACGAATGTTCGCTAGGTTCGCCGTACAGGCAGTACGCCGATGTTCGTTATAATTACGCACGGGATTTCTATGAAATTTTTATGAAAACTTTGGAAAGGGTGGAATAAATGACAAAGAGCAAGTTAAGGCGATATTTTCAGCTGTTGTTGGTTGTGGCGGCGGCGGGCAGCATTTATCCGATTATTTACCTGCGGACGGCTTATCAAGAGACGATTTTGTATGTTTTCGAGATGGACATTGCCCAGCTAAACATGGTGTATGTGGCACTTGGGATAACATTCATGGCGGGCTATATGCCGAGCGGCTATTTGAGCGACCGATTCTCCGCAAAATGGCTACTTACGATTTCGTTGTTGTTCACAGCGGCGGGCGGATTTTGGTTCGCACAGATTCCGTCTTTTGCGGGCGTTATCGTGATTTTCTGCATATGGGGATTTTTCTCGGTGTTCACGTTTTGGGCAGCACATATGAAAATTGTGAAACTGCTGTCGACTCCCGCAGAAGACGGGCTGTTTTTCGGGATTTTGGACGGCGGCCGCGGGCTTGTTGAGGCTCTGCTTGCAACGCTTGCGGTGGTGGTGTTTTCGGGGATTTTGGGGCGACAAGCGGTCGGCGATTCCCCGCAAGCCGCACTGCAAGGCGTGATTTATATGTATTCGATAGTCCTTTGTCTGATTGCGTTGCTGGTCGGCATTTTCATTGAAGATAAAAACGCCGAAAATGCCGATAAAAAGCCAAAAATTAAGATTTTGGGCAGTCCGATTTTTAGGCTAAAATCCGTCTATATTTTGGGTGCAATAATATTCATGGGCTATTTTCTGACATGGGGACAATACTTTCTGGGCGGATTTTTACAGGTAAACATGAATGTCGATCCCGTAATGGCGGCGGCTGTCATGGCGGCGTTTCTGTGGATGCGACCGTTAGGCGGCGTGCTTGGCGGATTTTTTGCGGACAAATTTAATAAAAGTGCGGCTTTATCGGTTTATATGGGCTTGACGGCGTTGTGTTTGCTGTTGATAGCCGTCCTGCCCGTCGGCGTGAATGTTTGGATTTTTTACGTTTTGATAGTGCTGAGCGGGCTGTTTGTATTTTGCGTGCGAGGGACGTACTGGTCGCTTTTGGGCAATATCGGCATAGATGCCAAGCATACGGGGCTTGCAATCGGATTCATCTCATTTTTGGGCTACTGGCCGGATATTTTGGCACCGATACTTAGCAATCGGCTGTTTGAGCGGTTCGGCGAGAATTTGGGATATAATGTGTATTTTGCGGTGCTTGCGGTATTCGGTGCGGCGGGTATTGGGCTGTGTTGGTGGTTTCGGAAAATTACGGTGTCTAGGTAGGGTTAGGTCAGGGAGAAAATGCACGATGTGAAAGTCGTGCATTTTTTCTTGCGGAGTTGCGGCGGATTTGGTATAATAAGAGTGTGGACAGCGAGCGGTTGGAAAAGAGGCAGAATTATGGTTGTTGGCAATCCCAAGAAGATAGATTTGAGTACCTCGTCATTCGAGCGAATGATTGAGCGAGGAAATTTGTATGTGGACAAGACTAGGATAGTCGAGAATTTTTTGGAAGAAGCGAGTTCGGTTCAGCTAATCACACGCCAGCGGCGGCTCGGCAAGACGCTTAACATGGACACGGTGCGTTGCTTTTTGATGGATAAAGTGGATAATCGACATTTGTTTAAGGGGCTTTATATCGAAGATAGCCATGTGTGGGAGTTGGCTAACTCCTCGCCTGTGTTTTATTTTAATTTTAAGGGGTTGCACGTGCAGACATATAAAATAGCTTTGTATTCCTTGATTGTCGAATACATTGAAAGTTACTGTGATAAAGAGAATCTGCCGAAATCAGTTTTAGATTATGTATCTAGCAATAATTGCGAGGACACAGACGGTCTTCTACATCTTACAAAAGCCGTCCACCACGCCACAGGCAAGCGATCGTATCTCTTAATCGACGAATACGACAAAATGCTAATGGACAACTACAAAATCCGTGAATACGAGGAAATCCGCCAATACGAAACGCTCCTATTCTCGGCAGGTTTCAAGGATAATCCGTACTTAGAAAAAGCACTAATCACGGGCGTGATGCGGATTTCACGAGAAAGCCTGTTCAGCGGACTGAATAACATAAAAGTCT
>JGI24700J35501_10930739_pt1 | contig 21292 bp, 24 predicted proteins | sample TergutTh196P1_FD_35501 | JGI IMG/M metagenome (IMG submission 35501)
ATTTTTTACTAAAACAACTTCAAAACCGTGGGGCTCTGCCCCCCGCCTGCCGGCGGGCAGGCACACCCCGCCAAGGCGCTGCCCTGGACCCGCAAGGAGCGCGCCCCTTGACCCGCTAAATTTTTTTACATTTGTAACATTCATTATACCAAAAATTCCGCCAAGTTGAAAATTTTTGTGGGGATATTCATTTCAACACTAATAAAAAGTGCGGGTCAAGGGGCGCGCTCCTCGCGGGGGGTGGGGCAGAGCCCCACGGTTTTAATCTTTTTTTAGGGCAATAGAAAGCGAATAGCAGTCCACCATTGTCGCCGAGTTTTCCAACAGCAGTTTGGCGCAGGTGTTCATGGTTGCACCTGTTGTGAAAATGTCGTCTATTAAAATCAAGTGCTTGTTGGCGACATCGCCGCAGGAAAACGCACCGACCAAATTTTCCTCTCTGCCCACGGAATCCAGGCTGCTTTGCGGAACAGTTTTTATTATGCGTTTTAGCAAATGCTCGGCTATTGGGATATTAAAGGTTGCCGAGATAGGTTTGGCTAAAATTGTGGCTTGGTTAAAGCCACGGCTACGCAATTTTGACGGGTGCAACGGAATGGGGACAATAAAATCGCCCGTTATTTTTGCGTTTTTTGCCTTTAGTGCGGCGGCAAAAAGTTCGCCCAAGCCCTGCGAAATTTGCCGCTGGCTGTGATATTTTGAATTTAGCACCAGTTCGCGGACGGTATCGGCGTAAGCGAAAGCGGCGGAATGCTTGTTAAAATGCGTGTTGCTAGATTTACAGCTAGGGCAAACGGTTGCCGCAATTTGCGAAATATACGGGTGTCCGCATTTTTCGCACAGCGGCCCAGATAGCGGCACAAAAAGCCCCTCGCACTCTTCGCATAAATACCGCTTTTTGCTGTTGTGGGTTGGGCTGAAAATCGTTCGGCAAGATATGCACCTCGGCGGGTAAATCCAATCAAGTATAGACATTAACGGAACACACCATTCTAAAATAAGTTGAGGGGCTTTCGTTGGGATTAGCCTTGTGAAAGCCGTTGCGTTCGTAAAAGCGAATCCCGTCTGTGTTGTCGGCGCTAACGTGCAAAACGCACCGCCGCAGGTTGTAATCTTGGGTTATTTTGCGGGCGTGGTTTAGCAACATTGCGCCCACGCCTTTACTGCGATATTGCGGCAACACGGACAGCGTGGCAATGTAAAATTCATCGTTGTACACATCTTGGCTGCCCGAAAAATAGTAAAAATTGCTTAAATGCGTGATAAAATGGCAAAAAAACGAGAACTTACCGATAATGAACAGTTGCCGAACGGTTGGCGCAACCAAATTTTTTATTGCATAAGATGGATAGCAGGTCATTAAGGCAATCGGCTTGCCGTCCATTTTGGCAACATAAGAAAACTTATAGCCAAAGCGATTAGAGCCATGCAGCCATAACTTTTTGTAGTAACTTATAGCGGTTTCTTCGCCAACTTTGCCAAAAATATCATAGGAAAATTTATGATACGCCATAAAAGTTAGTTCCGCCGCCGTGTCCACGTCTTCTATTATGCCTGTCTCTATAGAAATTCCAGAAATCTCGTTCATAAATGCCTCCGTTGATACAGTAAATCAGATACCAGATGGAACGTCTACCTGCGTACACTTTTATTGAAATAATGTGAACCAACTGGGACGGGCGACCGTTTGCCCCCAACCAACGGGGGGTGCTGCCGTTGGCGTTGGGGGTTTCATAACGGGCGACCGAGGACGGTCGCCCCTACAGTGGCGGGTCGGTCGCCCGTTTATACCCAACCATTACGCCTGTTTAACCTTGCAAACTTTACACCCCCAACAATACGTCTAATTCGGGGTTATCTAGTGCATTTGCGGCGGCGTTGCGGGTGGCTATTTTTTTGGTTTTGCCCGTGCCTGTGCCTAGCGGCTTTTCGTTGTGATATACCGATATTGTAAAGTGCTTTTGGTGGTCTGGGCCAGTTTCGTCTACTACTTTGTAGCGTAGCGGAATATCGCTAAACCGTTGCACTTTTTCCTGTAATATTGATTTTGGGTTATCTAGCTGTTTGGGCGGTGCTTTTAAGTTGCGGCCGTTTTCGGTTTCTTCTAAAAAAAGATGCTCTATGAATAAACGTGCCGAGTTTATGCCGCCATCTAGGTAAATTGCGGCAATAACCGCCTCTAGTGCATCGGATAAAATGGAGTTTTTTTCTGCACCGCTGTCGGCAGTTTCGCCACGCCCTAGTAGCAAAAAATCCCCTAATTTTAGGGTTTTCGCATGAGCCGCCAGACTTTCTTCGCAAACTAGCAACGCACGGCTTTTGCTTAAATCGCCCTCTGCAAGGTTTTTATATTGATGATACAGCAAATCGCTAATGACCAATTCTAGCACGGCATCGCCCAAAAATTCTAGCCGTTCGTTGCTAGTCGGTGCTTTGGTCAGGTTCTCGTACATAAAAGAACTATGTGTTAATGCCCGTTGCAACAGCTTGGGATTTTTGAACACATAGTTGGGTATATTTGGTAGATTATTTTGCATTAGCTTTCCAAAACTTTCTTAATGTATTCTGCGGCATCGCCTACTGTGCGAATTTGGTCAACGGCACTATCGTCAAATTCAAATTCAAAAACTTCTTCAAGTTCGGTTATAATTTGGAAAACGTCTAAAGAATCCGCTCCTAAATCGGTAACAAAGTCGGTTTCTGGCGTAATCATTTCCTTTGTTATATTCCCGCCTGCTGCACTCATCTGTGATAAAATTACATCTCTAATTTTTTCAAATTCCATAAATTTGGCGAAAAATCGCCGTCCCTCCCTTTTGTTTTTGGTTTATTTTTATTTTGGACATTGCTTTTTGTCAACCTTGTTCGGCCTGTTCAAACAGCACGCATTGCCTAATTGCGTTGCAAATTGCTACTGCGTTGGAGTTTCCGTGGGCTTTTACTACTAGGTGTTTCAGTCCCAAAAACGGTGCGCCGCCTACTTCGTCTTGGTTAAAGCGTTGTCGCATTCTGCCGAACGCTTTTTTGGATATAAGTGCGCCAATTTTGGAACGCACATCGGCGGTGAGTTCGTCTTTTAGCATATACATAAAATTTTTGGCGAACCCCTCGGTATATTTTAGCACAACATTACCCACAAAGGCATCGCAGACGGCGACATCAACCGCACCTGCGGGAATTTCCAAGGCTTCGACGTTGCCGATAAAGTTTACATCGGCGGTTTCTAGTAGTTCGTACGCCTCTTTTGCTAGAGTGTTGCCTTTTTCACGTTCAACGCCAACGTTTATCAGCCCAACCGTGGGATTTTTCAGTCCTCGCACTTTTGTTAAGTAGTCAGCACCAAGTTTGGCAAACTGGGCAAGATACAGCGGTTTGCAGTCCATGTTAGCACCACAATCTATTAGCAACGTAGCACCAGGTTCGCCCGAGGGTTTGCGGTTGGGCAAAAGTACGCCCAAAGCGGGTCGCTCGATGCCAGGCTGCCGACCAACGACAACAGTCGCCGCCGCCAGCAATGCCCCCGTGTTACCCGCCGAAACAAAGCCAGCGGCAAAGCCCTCTTTTACGGTTTTTAAGCCTATCATTATAGAAGATTGTTTTTTATGGCGGATTGCTGTGGTAGGTATTTCGTCTGTGCCGATAACTTCTGGTGCGTGTAAAATGGATAAATGTGGGCTTTTTGTGGTTGCGGCAAGCAAGGGTGCTATTACGTCTTTGTTGCCAACCAGTTTAATGGCAACGTCCATTTTTTCCACAGCAAGAACAGCCCCCTCAACAACCGCTTTAGGAGCGTTATCCCCGCCCATTGCATCTAGTGCTATTACAGTTTTCATAGTATCACCTTATAGTATTGGTTAGTATTGGCGCAAGCAGTTAATCGAGTTAATCGGCTAATTTAAGAATATCACGGCGTTTATACGTGCCGCAAGCCCTGCAAACTCTGTGCGGTTGGCAAAGTTCATTACAGTTAGTACAGGCTACCAATCCTGGCAACGCAATTTTCCACGTTTGGGCACGCCTTTTATCGCGCCTAGCCTTTGAAATTTTCCCTTTTGGGCAAATCATAGTCATCACCTCTGTTTATTTTGGTTGTAATTTGGTGCTAAGTTTGTTACTAAAACAGTATACAGGCTGTTTGGCAAGTTGTCAAGTGGTTTGCAAAAAAATCTTGAAACATTAAAACCGTGGGGCGACCGCCTGCCTACGTACATTTTTATTGAAATATTGTGAACCAGATGGGACGGGCGACCGTCCACCTGCGTATACTTAAGCTAAAATCGGAGGGGCAAACGGGCGACCGAGGACGGTCGCCCCTACAACGATGCCACCCGTAGGGGCGACCGTCTAATCCCCAATGTTTCAATAAAAGTGTACGCAGGTGGGCAGCGCCCACGGTTTTTAAGTTGTTTGAAACCCTATTTTGCCAGCAAGCCCGCCATAGTAATGTAATTAAACGGTTTGTTAAAATGTGGCATAAAGAAAATATCCAGTAGCGGCAACTCGTTTATGGTGAACTCTTTGGCGATTGCTAGGCTGAACATATGCAATCCCATGGAAACGTCCATGTAAGATGCCATTTGTGCCCCTAAAATGCGGCGTGTTTCGTTGCAATAAACTATCCGCAATTTTACTTTTCCGTTGTCGGCTTTTACAAATTCGGGCTTTTGGTAATCTTCAAAATCCACAAAATTCGCCTTAAACCCGTGGGCTTTCGCCTTATCGTAGGATAATCCCGTTGAGAACATTTTGTAATCGTATATGCAAATTCCGTTAGAACCCTGTACACCAGCCGATTTTAACGCCGTGCCGCAAACATTATGCCCCGCAACTATCCCGCTGCGAACCGCATTTGTTGCCAACGCAATATAATCGCTTTCTTTGGTGGCGTTGTTGAAAATTGTTGCACAGTCGCCAACCGCATAAACATCGGGGATAGACGTTTGTTGGTGCAAATCTACCTTAAAAGCGTTACCCGCACCAAGTTCTATTTTGCCATTGCCAACTTCTGTGCGCGGCACAAAACCGATTGCCAGCAGTACCATTTCGGCGGGATATTCCCCTTTATCGGTCAAAACAGCCGATACTTTTTTGCCGTCCTCGGATTTAATTGCTTTCAAGCCCTCGCTGTAATGCAGGTCAATGCCGCCTTTTTTCAGCACTTTGTCCATTTCTAGCGTAAACGGCTCGTCATAATAGCCGCCCAAACAATGCGGAGCAAGCTCAAATAGCATGGATTCCTTGCCACGGCGTTGTATTGCTTCGGCAATTTCCACGCCGATATAGCCCGCACCAACCGTTGCAACCCGCTTAACTCGTGGGTCGTCCAACTCTTTATCAATTATCGAGCCGTCCTGGAACAGCTTTACAAAGTGCACGCCGCCCAAATCCACGCCTGGCAGGTTGGGGCGTATCGGTGCAGAACCTGTCGCCAAAATTACCTTGTCGTACGATTCTTGAATCTCCCGACCCTCGGCGTTTACGGCGGTTACGATTTTTTTGTCAAAATCAATATCCTCAACCGTGGTTGTCAGATAAACCTTTGCCCCTTTTTTCTCCAGCAATTCTCTGGAAGAATAAAACAAGCCGTCCGTATCTTCGATTTGCCGACCAACATAAAGTGCCGTGCCACAGCCCAAATACGAGATGTTACTGTTTTGGTCAAAAATAACCACCTGCACACCTTTATAGTTGTCCAAAATAGTGTTAGCAGCCGCTGTTCCTGCGTGGTTTGCCCCAACGATAACTATTTTTATCATGTAAAAAATCCCCTTTATCATTGTTATAGTGGCTACCTCGACAACTCATAATTTTAGAGTAGGGACGGTCGCCCCTACAAAATGCCGAAAATTTGAATATATGAGTTGACTGGGTAGTCATATCATTATTTTACGTGTTTTGCATTTTTATTCCTCTGAAATTTTAATGCCGCCGTTCGAGGTTGACAATTTCACTTCCAATCCTCGTCCAGTTTCTTTGTATAGGTTGTTTTCGCCCGAAGTTTTTAGATTTCCGCCGCCACTTTGATGTTTTCCTAGTAGCGGATTATCTGCTAAATCGCACTTTACCGAGCCGTGAGACGTATCTGCCGAAAGTTTCACGCCGATTCCAGCGGGCAAAGTTACCGAAATTCCGCCGTTTGATGTACTTGCCTTTAGAGTGGGATTTTCGGCATTTTGCGTATTTTGCGTATTTAACAGTCCCTCAACCGAAATTGATGCGTTTGACGTACTCAAAGAAAGTTTTGGAATGTCAACCTCTTCAACATTGATTTTGGCGTTGCTTGTGGAAATTTTTGCGGTTTCGGCTGTAACTTCTTCCAAGTTTATGCTAGAATTACTGGTTTCTGCCACGATATTTTTGGCGGTAAGTTCTTCCAAATTTATGCTTGCGTTGCTTGTGTAGGCATCAAGCGTTGTGCAGGTTACTTCTTCAACGTTAATGCTAGAGTTTGACGTTTGCAAGCGTAATTTTTCCACCAAAACAGCTGGCAGTTCGCAATTAACTTTCATAAAGCGGACGGCGTTTTGGTTGTACTGCAAGCGATATTCGCCGTTTTCTTCGGCAAAATGTATATCAATGTCGTCATATCCCCGTTTAGGCGAGTATTTGCAATGAATTTTTATGCTGTTGTCAAAATTTTTCTCAACGGAAACGCTGGAGTTTTTGCCCGTTAAATCTAGCAAATTAATAGCCTGGATTCCCGAAATTTCAAAATCCCTGTACAGGGCTGGCGTGTGCGGGTTAATGTTAGAAATCGCATCAACGATAGTATCCAAAATGCCGCCGCCCCGCGGAGTATAGCTGTAGTTGTCAAAATTGCCGTTTTCGTTGTCGGTGTCGTAAACGTACACATCTGGGCGTTGCTGGTTTTGCTTGTTTTCCTGCTGGCTTGGCAAATGTTCCAATAATTTTGCCGCCTCATCTGCCGTAATTTTGCCCTCTTGGAGCATTTCTAAAATTTTCAATCTTTCTTCTTTCATGTCGTTTCCTCCTGTTTGGTTTTGCGGTGTAATCAAGTGTAAACTGGCGGTTGCAAAATGTCAACCTCTTGATCCGCAGTATAATTCTTACTACAGATATATACGTTGATTTTTTGGGATTGTCTGATTTTTGGGCGGGAGTTTTGTGTCAAGTCAAAATGCGAGTTTCATCGCCGCAAGATTCCATCGTCAGCCACTCGTTGTCCTCTTCATTCAATGAGTATGGTGTACCGTCCCATTTTTTAAGGCGTTCTGCAAGTGGGATATGTTTACGCACACCCGTATTTACGGTAAAACGGCTTACGGTTTTCGTTGACGTTTTGTTTTTTAGCGTTTTTATTGCTTGCATATCAAACACTCCTAACGTATTATTGCACGGTATTCTGTCTTCCTATATCGTACCAACCTCAATAGAATCAATCATAAACCCCAACTTTATACCCGCATTATTGGTCGTAACCCGCCACGCCGTCCATGCCTCGAGGTTGCTTTGCGTTAGCACGTGAGTTAGCACAAAATCGGAATCGTCCCCGACTTCTACCATGTCTGCCCATGTGTAGGTTGGCACGCCTTGGAGCGTCATTGCCGCACCTGGTGCGGATTCTCCGAAAACTTTTCCCGTAACTTCTACGTAATATTTATTGCCTTTTTTAAGTCCAAGCGGGTCAAGGCGAATATCCACGCCGTCCCAGTCGTTTTTGCGTTTTTCAACGTAAATTGCCGTGCCAAGTTCGCATTTACGGGCGATTATTACAGGGTTGCCACTTTTGCGAAGTAACGGCTCTTCTGGCGAGTCGTCTCTGTTGCCCTCGGCAAGCGGAATAATCGTGTTTTCCGCCTGTGCCTGAATAAATTTATCGGACATCATAGAATACAGCACTTTTCGGGAATCGTCTTCTATTTTGCTTGGCGGACGAAACACCAAAATGCTATCCACCGTAAAATCCATAGTTGGCTCTTCATTGCCCCAATGGTTGGAACAAACCCACATTTCATGCTCCAGGTCAATATCTTCCAGCAAATACGACATCGAATAAATGCCGACAGGAGTAATTTGCTGTGCCAACTGCCCCCACCAATCCGACGAGCCGCGCATAAGTTCCATTCCCCAGTCGTCCTTGGGAGCTATAGAACTTATGCGGCCAGTAACGGTAATGCGATCGTTGGGTCGCAGGTCAAAATCTTTGGTAATTTGGGGCAAATTGATAATTAGCCCGTCTTCACGGCTTTCTCGGCGGCTTGCCTTAATAGTTTTAAGTCCGTTGTCGTTCAGCAATTCCAGATAAACCGCCTCTTTGCGGAGCGGTTTAAGATAATCCGTGCCAGTAAATTCCCCCTCGTTAAGCGGTTCTAAATCTTTGCGTAAATCAAACATAACCATGTGCCATACTCCCCCTTTTGTTTCGGATAATTTCGTAAATTTTTCGTGAGGTTTCGTAAAGTTTATGGGAATTTTCGTGAATTTCGTGAATTTCATGAATTTCGTAAATCCCGCAAACTTCCAAAACCTCACGATTTCGCTAATTTTCGTAAATTTCGCTAAATTTCGCCAAATTTCCTATAAACAAGCCTTAGTATCACGGGCAATAACCAACTCTTCATTTGTAGGAATTACCAAAACCCGCACTTTTGCGGCATTTTGCGAAACGTCAACCGCTTTGCCCCGTTGGTTGTTTTTGTCATTATCAATGGAAACGCCCAAATATCCCAAATATTCGCAAACACGCTTGCGTACATCGGAACTATTTTCGCCAACGCCAGCCGTGAAAACTACCGCATCTAAGCCATTCATGGCGGTTGCGTAGCTGCCAACATATCTTGCGACACGATAACAGAACAAATCCAGCGCCGCTTTTGCACGGGGATTATTGGCGGATTCGGCATCGCTTAAATCCCGAAAATCGCTAGAAACGCCAGAAACGCCCAACATTCCCGATTTTTTGTTCAGCAAGTCCAAAACTTCCTGTGCCGTCATATTTTCTTTTTGCATGATAAACGGGATAACGGCGGGATCGATGTCGCCGCTACGAGTGCCCATTGCAAGCCCCTCCAGCGGAGTTAGCCCCATCGAAGTATCCACAGAAACGCCGCCATTAACAGCACAAATACTAGCGCCGTTGCCTAAATGGCAAGTAACAACTTTGGCTTGGTTGTAAGGTTTGCCGAGCATTTCCGCCGCCAGCATAGACACATATTTGTGGCTAGTGCCGTGAAAGCCGTATTTGCGTATTTTGTGGTTTTCGTACATTTCGTAAGGAATGGCGTAAAGATAGGCTTTTTCGGGCATATTCATATGGAAAGCGGTATCAAAAACGGCTACGTTCGGCACACCTGGCATAATTTTTTTGCAGGCACGAATACCAATCAAGTTTGGCGGATTGTGGAGCGGTGCAAGGTCGGCGCATTCTTCAATATATTTTTCCACTTCGTCCGTAACAACAACGGAATCGCTGAATTTTTCGCCGCCATGCACAACACGGTGTCCAACGGCGTTAATGTCTTTCATATCTTTTATAACGCCGTGTTCGCCATGAACCAAGGCATCAAGCACCAATTTAACGGCGACTTCGTGGTTCGGCATTGGCTCGTTAAACTCAAAATCCTTGTCTGGCAAGCTATGTTTCAAATAGCCGTCAATTCCAATCCGCTCGCAAAGTCCCTTAACAAGCAACTTTTCGGTAGCCATGTCCAAAAGCTGATATTTCAAGCTAGAGCTGCCGCAATTTATTACTAAAATATTCATAAAATTTCCTCCTAAAATCAAATCCTACGCCAAAACAGCCGTAATCGCCGTAACGCCAACAATATCCTCAAAAGAGCAACCTCTGGAGAGGTCGTTGATTGGTTTGGCGACACCTTGTGTTATTGGGCCGTATGCCTCGGCTTTTGCAAGGCGTTCGACTAGTTTGTAGCCAATGTTGCCAGAATCCAAATCGGGGAAAACCAGCACGTTGGCTTGTCCTGCGACGGTGCTACTTGGTGCTTTGCTTTTGCCGATTGCTGGCACTATTGCGGCATCAAGCTGTAGTTCGCCGTCTAGCATTAGGTTTGGTGCGGCGGCTTTGGCTATTTTTACGGCTTCGGTAACTTTGTCAACATCGGGGTGCTTGGCGCTGCCCATCGAAGAATGGGATAACATAGCCACTTTTGGCTCAACGCCGACCAATTTTTTGAACGATTCGGCGGAACTAATAGCGATTGCGGCAAGTTCTTCCGAGTTGGGGTTTTGGGTAAGCCCACAATCGGAGAACAGAAAAATGCCGTTTTCGCCCATATCGCAATCGGGAACGACCATTATAAAGAAACTGGACACAAGTTTAATGCCAGGAGCAGTTTTGACGATTTGCAGGACAGGTCGCAACACATCAGAAGTGGCGTTTGCCGCACCTGCAACCATTCCGTCCGCCAGCCCCTCTTTTACAAGCATACAGCCCAAATAAAGGGAATTTTTTGTAACTAAATCGGTGGCTTGTTCCAAGGTCATTCCCTTGGATTTGCGGAGTTCGGCGAGTTTTTCGGCGAGAGCGGGCATTTTTTCGTAAGTTGCGGGGTCTACAAAAGTTGCGGCAGAAAGGTTTAAGCCTTTGCCAGTTTCGTTGATTTTGTCGGCGTTGCCAACCAAAATTATTTTCGCAATTCCCTCTTTAAGTAGAACGTCGGCGGCTTGTAAAGTGCGTATATCTTCGGTTTCGGGTAATACGATAGTTTTCGCAGCGGATTTTGCACGCTGCTTAATGCTTTCCAAAAAATTCATATGAATCCCTCCAAAAAATTATTATGGTTAAATTATACATCACTTTTGGGTGGATTGCAACTTTTTTTGTTTGGCATATTTTGTTTGGCATATTAGGCATATTATTAGGGTTATTCTTGCCGAACGTCCGCCAAAACCAGCAGATTTTCGCCGTTTTCAAACATTTGTAAAATGGAATTTTCGTCAAGTTGAAAATCGTCAATTTCCAAATATCCTAAAACGCTGGCGATATTGCTTGTGTTTGCCGCCGAAAAATTGGATATTCCCAAAAAATCAAATATTATGGGAACATCTTCAATGTGGACAAGGTCAAAAATAAAATTTTCGTTAGTATGTGCTGAAATGCTGTAAACCGTTTGCCCTAGCGGATCGCCAGTAATTGCACCGCCAGAAATTACGCTGCCCGTTAAATTGCCCTCGATAATCTCGATTTGCACGGGTGCGATAATAACGCCATTAAAGCCAGCCGCCGCATTTACCTGCAAAGTTGAATAGCTTGAATAGCTGGTATGCACCACCAAAGTCGGTGCGTCCTCAAAATTGGCTGTATAAACGGGAAAATTTGATATATAAATTGCGGTTTCTTCGTGCCACAGGCGGCTTGCAAGGGGCGTGAACATATCCCAATCCAAAAAAGTTGCGTTTTGCGTTTGGGCAGTTTGCAGCCAGTTTGGCGGCTCGTTTCGCCATTTGTAGGCGATTGGCAAAACCTCTATACTATTTTTACTGTTTTTACTATTTTCACTATTTTCACTATTTTCGGTTTGGGAAAAATCGGGCAAATGTATTGTGCCGCTGACGGTTATCGGGTTGTTTACCCTGTCGGGGGCGATGTTCCTAACAATGGTTGACACGTTGTAATGTGTGGGATTTGTTGAGATTGGGGGATTTGTTGTTATAGTTGTGATTACCTCGTAGCGTTCGGCGTTTGCTTGTAAAGTGTATATGATTGGGTTGTTCAAACTTTGCAAAAATTCCACTATAACGGCGTTTGCGGCATCTCTAAAAAACTGCATAGAACTATCCGACAAATAAAAACTGCCGTCATAAAACACCAAATGTTGCTCTAAGCCGTCATTTTCCAGCATTTGCTGTATATTTTCTATTATGTTTTCGCTATTTTGCGAGATTTCTTGCTGAAACAAAAGCAGAACCTGTTCGTTTGCGGCGGTTGCTAGGTTGTGAAACCCTGTAAATTCCATGTAACGACTGCTAATTATGCGGCTTGTGGCGGTTATTCCTAAAATTGTGCCAACCACTAAAAAAGTTATCAGCATTATCATCAGCACAAAAATATACGCACCGCCCGCCTGGTTTTTGGGGTTTTTGGTATTTTGGAAATCGTGGGAATTTTTTGCATATTTATACATAATATTCAACTTTCATACCGCCAAGCAAGAGCCAGCACATAACGCACGTGGGCGTTTTCGGTTACAGTTGCGGAAGTCATTTGAACCCTTTCAACAAGCCCAGTATTTAGCCAATTATCCCTATGCAAGTCCGCCAAAGTTAGGCTGGTTGTTTGCAAATTTAGGGTTGCACCGTTTTCGTCAACGTTTACGTTAAGCAAAATAACGCCTGTTGGTAAAGTTTCGGTCATTTTGTAAAGTTTGTCAACGTCAAAAGCGGGTAAATTTAGGTGTTGCGATATGGATTGCTCGTAATGCCCCCGCGCGTGATGTTCCTGCAACACGGTGGACATCGCCTCTGACTGTGAAAAGCGGTCGTCTTGCATTTGTTGGGCGATTGTTTGGGCGTGTACCTGCTGACCGCTCTCCGCCACGCTAAAAACAAGCAACACAGCCCCAAACAACAGCAATATTCCCGCTTGCACAACGGCAAGTTTTGATAATTGGCGGCTCAGTTGCCTTGTTCGCACAATTTTTGCTGGTAGTAGGTTCATTATGAAAATCCTTTCTTGCTGAAAATTAAAAATAAAATTAAGGGGACGGGCGACCGTCTGCCTGCGTACACTTTTATTGAACCATTGGGGATTAGACGGACGGGCGCCCGTCCGTCCAACGTTTCGGTCGCCCGTTTGCCCTGTTTGCCGACAGGCAGACCCGTCCCATCTGGTTCACAGCGTTATTTGCTACAATTTTTCAATAATAGTAAAGTTGACGTTCTTAAACTCGTCCTTAAAATCTTCGCCGTGTTCGATAATAACGTCGTTACCTTTGTCCACGTACCAGTTTATGTTTATTTTTTTGCCTTTAGCCGCACTTTCGTCCATGGCTAATAGAACGTTGTACAGCAGTTTGGAAGACGAACTGTTAAAATATTCCAGTTCGCAGTCAAAATCCAGTTCGGTAAAGCCCGAGGCTAGAAAATCGGTAAGCCAAACTGTGATATTGCGGAAGAAATCGATAGTATTTTCGCTGTAACATTCGCCCTTAAAGGTCATGTAACTTTTTTCAGCGTCAAGTAAAACGTAGGGCGTTGATTCCGTTTTCGGTAATTCTATTTTCATTTCCATTATTAAGCTCCTCCTTTGTCAAAAACTACAAGCATAGTAAACAGGGAAAAACCCTCGGTAGATGCTCTAAATTCGTAGTTTACGGCAGTTTTTGCCCGTTTTGCAATTTCGATAAGCCCAAGCCCAGCACCATCGCTGTCTTGGTTTGGGTTTTCAAAGCGTCGTCTATGTTTGTAGTACATACGCAGCTCCTTTTTTATGTGAGAGTTCATGCGGTTTAGTTTTGTGTCAATATCAGCAACTTTGTCGTCTGTTACAATGTTCATGCTTTGCAGGTAGATACAGTTGTCGTCTTTGCCTACCAACAGCAAGCCAAGCGGTGCATCAGATCTTTTGCGTTGTGCCGAGTGCATTCTTACGTTATTGATAAGTTCGATAAAAACGGAGCATATTGAGGTTGTAACGTTCATGGATAGTTCTTCGGCGTACAGCAATTTTTTTACTGTGCCCAGGTTTGCCTTTGTGTTGGCGTTAACCTCTTGTTTAAGTATAATTTTAACACTAGGTTTTGTTAATATATCAAAAGTTTCGCGTACAGCCACGCCAAACTCCCCCTTTCGTACGTGGATATTGCTTGGTATTATTCTGCATAATTATGCAGAATTTACGGCTTAAAACTTATTAGGGCTTAAAACTTATCAGTTCAAAGTCGTCTTTGCGGGGATGTTCGCCGCGATAGCTTTCAAATTCCTGCCAAACTTTATCGGATATTACCGATTGTGGCTGGTGGTGATTTTCTAGGATAATTTTTTTGAAAATCGAGTAGCCAAACGGTAGCCCACGTGCCCCGCCGCGTTGGTCAAACATTCCATCAGAAGAAATATAATATTTATTGTTGGGTGCGGTAGGAATGGCTGTAGTTTTGACAGTAGTGCTACCTATTTTGCCCTCGCCCACAAATAATTTTTGTCCTTTAATTTGGGTAACTTCGTTGCCATCGCAAATAAAAATGGGAAAGTTAGCGGACGAAAAGACAACATCGCCAACTTTGGGTATATACAGAATGGCTAAATCGCAGCCGTCGCGTATATCTAGCATATCGTTATTTTCTTCACTAGAAGAATCGTACAACGCAGCCGAAAGGCGCTCATCTAGCAAACGCATTACCGTGGCGGGTTCTTGATAATTTTCATCGTTTACAATCATGCCAAAAGTGGAAACTACAACCATTGTTAGCAATGCACCTGGCGTACCGTGCCCCGTGCAATCGCAAACGCACAAAATAGTACCTTGTTCAAAATTGCGTATCCAATATATATCGCCGCTGACTATATCTCGGGGGTTCCACAAAATAGAGTAATCCGAAAAAGCCTTTTGGAACGTACTAGTGCCAGGCAATAAATTTCTTTGTATGCGACTAGCGTAAACAAGGCTAGACATAACTGCCTCACGGGCGGCCTCTGCACGGGCCTCGCGCAGTTCGGCATCACGGGCGTTTTTTTCCGCCAAATGCTTTTCACGAACACTTTTTGTCGTAAGACTTAGCCCCGCCGCCAAAGAATCTAATTGCGATTTTGATTTATATTGGCTTTTTATTGCTTTATAATCCATTTTTTTACCCCTTTTTAATCAACTTCAAAACCGTGGACGCCCGCCTGCCGGACGGGCAGGCACCCCGCAAGGAGCGCGCCCCTTGACCCGCATTTTTTTATCAAGTTGAATTTTAGTATATTTATTTTGTTTTTGCTGTTGACACTACTTAGACAACGCCACAACAAAGCCTTTTTCCACGCCTTTTGTCGCTTGCATAAAAGCGTTAGAAAGTTCTATAAGCGAGGTAATATCGGTATCTTCTGGAAACGCCTCTTGAAGTTGCTTTAGGTAGTCCAAATTTTTGTTTAGCACCTTAAACTCTATGCGTAATCTTGCCATTTCTACTACTATTTGTTGCTTTTGCAGACTGGCTATTTGGGCGACCAGGCTGTGTATTTTGTCTTCAATAGCGAAAATTTTCTTTTCTATTTCGGTTATTTTTTCGTCATAGGGTGCTGTGCCAGCTATCATTTCTTCCCAGGCTGTGCTGTCGATGGTGGTGTCCATTTTGCCAGCGGCTATTATTTTGTCAACTACTTTGGCAATTTCGTCTTCCCAGTAGTTTGTTGATATTGGCTGCTTTTTTTCTTCGTTATGAAACTTTAGCAAATCGTCGTATTCTTGTTTTTTTGCCATTGTTTCCTTACGATATTTGTCAAGTTTTTGGCGGCGTTTTTCTTCCAAGCCCGTTATCTTAAAGAATAATTTTTTAATTTTGCGGCACAGTAGCTTTATAAAACGCCAAACGAACCGCAATGCAAAAAATGCCAAAATTAACGCAACTACCAAAACAATTATTCCCACAAAGCCCCAGTTATTGAAAATGCCTGTTACTAGTGATATTACGGCGTTTGTTGCGGCTTCGAGCAAGCTAAGTATGGCGGCAAAAAGCGGCACAAACATATCAAAAAACGATGCCACGCCCTCGGGGACGTATCCGTCGTTGCCCGCAAATACTGGTTTTGTGGTTGTTGCAGTTATTATGTTCACAACAAAAAGAAGCAAAAATGCCGTTAGCGTACGCATTGTAAGCGATTTCGTGCGTTTTTTGGATAATATTTTTACAAGCATTTTAACAATCAACCTCCTTTGTTAGTCATATAATTAATGTACCACATTACGATTGCAGTTGTCAATTTTTTTGGCGAGTAAATTTGGTAATTTTTTTGGTGTTGCTAAAAACCGTGGGCTCTGCCCACACCCGCCAAGGGCGCTGCCCCTGGACCCCGCAAGGAGCGCGCCCCTTGACCCGCTAATTTTTTTGTAGTGGTTATTAGCTGCGTTTGTTGCTCACAAGCTAAAACGGGGCAAACACGTGGGTTCGCCCCTATATTTTAGTACAGTTGTTGATATTTTGGGCTATATTTTAACCTTTTATTTTAGCCTTTTATTTGGCCAGCTAATTTAGAGAATGCGGCGGCATCGTTTACAGCCATTTCGGCTAACATTTTGCGGTTAATGTTGATATTAGCGGTTTTAAGACCGTTCATAAAGCGGCTGTAGGATAAGCCGTTTTGTCGGGCGGCGGCGTTTATGCGTGTAATCCACAGGCGGCGAAACTCCCGTTTGGTTTGTTTGCGGCCTGCGAAAGAGCTTGCCATTGCTCGCATTACCGATTGTTTTGCTACTCTGTATTGTTTACTTCTAGCGCCACGAAACCCTTTTGCCAGTTTTAGTATTTTTTTATGTCTTTTTCTGGCGTTTAATGCTCCTTTTACTCTTGCCATAAAAAGCCCTCCTTTTTTATAATTTTCAGCTAATTTTTACGAGTACGGCAACATTCTGCGGATAGCTAATTCGTTGGTTTTATCGGCAATGCCTGCCTTTCGCAATTTCATTTTACGCTTGGGACTTTTTTTGCCAAGTATATGTTGCTTATTAGCCTTAAAGTATTTGAACTTGCCGCTGCCAGTTGCCTTAAATCGTTTAGCGGCGGCTTTTTTGGATTTTATTTTGGGCATAATTAAACACTCCTTTACTATAATATTTGTTGGTGTTTGTGCGTTTTTGCGTTTTCGTGTTGTTTGGTGTTAAATTATTGGTTTTGTTGATTTTGTTGATTTTTGGCACTTTTTGTTGATTTTTGGCACTTTTTGTTGATTTTTGTTGATTTTTGGTACTTTTTGTTGCTTTTGCTGATATTGTTGTTACTTTGCAGGGTATTACAGCTAGTTACTTTGTTGTTTGGCGGTTAAAAACATTGCCAAGGTGCGAGCCTCCATTTTTGGCGGTTTTTCTATAACGCCAAACTCGCTAACTTTTTCGGCAAAGTCATTCATAATATCGTAGCCACTGTCGCGGTGTCCTAATTCTCTGCCCCTAAAGCGGATAGTAATTTTAACTTTATCGCCCGCCGACAAAAATTCTATGGCTTTTTTTACCTTAACATTGATGTCATGGGTATCGATGTTAGGTGAAAGGCGCAGTTCTTTAATGTTGACGGTACGTTGTTTTTTGCGCGCCTCTTTTTCTTTTTTGTGTTGGTCAAACTTAAACTTACTGTAATCCATGATCTTGCAAACTGGCGGTTTTGCAGTTGGCGATATTTTTACTAAATCTAACCTTTTGTTATCAGCAATTTTTTGGGCCTCTTTGGCAGAAACTATGCCTAATTGCGTTCCGTCTGCGTCAATTAACCGCACATCTTTGTCCCTAATCTGCTCATTGATCATAAAATCAGCTATGTTGCATACCTCCTCTAGCGTAATTTATCCGCATAAAAAATGGGCTACAGCCCACACTAATTAAATACCTTTTCGGCACAAACCGCCAAAACATAACGTTCTAGCTACAGTACCTATCCAGTATAAATTTGCCCGTTGCCAAAAGCTAAGGCGAGAAGTGTGAACCTCTACTTATAATTACAGTTTTAATGATAACAGGGCATTTTGTGTTTGTCAAGTGAAAATTAAAAAAATAAAATAAAAAAATTTACAAACAAATTTGCCCATACTGATTTGCTGGCGGCAGCCTTACGAAATAGCTTGTTCCAAACTTTTTTCGTTATTATTGGTGCTTACTATTTTTTCTAACCTTGCCACGTATTCGCCTATTGTTTCGCCGTCTTGCGGCAAAGAGGACCCGTCCGCCGGGGCGGAATCGTCAAAAGACGGCTTTTCCCTTGTTTTTTCATTCATTGGGGTTGTCTCCTTATTTTCATGCGACATAAAATTCTGTATTCCTCTTCCATAATAACAGGGCTGTTTTTACTTTGTCAAGCAAAAACAAAATTTTTTTCAACAACACCTACATTTCCTCCACCTTTCACATTTTTTCACACCTTGCAAACATTGCAACGCTTTTGTATACTTATTATTAGCAAAACCAATAAAACTTGAGGAGGATTTAGGTTGACAGAATTTTCGTTAAAAGACGCAAAAATTACGGGTAATTTTTGGCAAAATTTTATGGAACTTGTGCGGACAGAAGTTGTGCCGTACCAATGGGCGGCGTTAAACGACCGCATAGAAAACGCCGAACCTAGTTATTGTATGCACAATTTCCAGGTGGCGGCTGGCAAAAAAGCGGGCAAGCACGGCGGGTTGGTTTTTCAGGATAGTGATGTGGCTAAATTTTTAGAGGCTGTTGCCTACGTTTTAGCGTGGCACCCCGATTCGGAGCTAGAAAATATTATCGATGCCGCTATTGACGATATTGTAGCCGCCCAACAGCCCGACGGCTATTTGAACACGTATTACATACTCAACGGCTTAGAAAAACGGTTTACCAATCTAAAAGATAACCACGAACTGTACTGTTTGGGGCATTTTTTAGAAGCTGCCGTTGCCTACTACCACACAACTGGCAAAGATAAGCTGCTTAAAGCCCTAATAAAATACGTGGATTTGGTGGATTCGTTAATTGGTGCGGAAGACGGCAAAACACACGGCTACCCAGGCCACCAGGAAATCGAGTTAGCTTTGATAAAATTGTACGAGATAACCCAAGACGAAAAACATCTAAAATTGGCAAAATATTTTATTGACGAACGTGGCAAAACGCCGCTGTTTTTCCAAGAAGAAACCGAAAAGCAGGGCAATAATTTTTATTGGCAGCACAGTTTGTTCCAATATGGCTACTATCAAGCACACAAGCCCGTCCGCGAACAGCAGCACGCCGTTGGGCATTCGGTGCGGGCATTATATATGTATTCTGGAATGGCGGACGTTGCCCACAAAACGGGCGATGAAACCTTAATGAACGCTTGCAAACGCCTATGGTCAGATGTAACCAGCAAGCAAATGTACATCACTGGCGGCGTTGGCTCGTCGCATTATGGCGAGGCGTTTACTTTTGGCTACGATTTGCCCAACGATACCGTATACGCCGAAACCTGTGCCAGTATTGCACTAGCTTTTTTTGCCCGTCGTATGCTGGAATATGACGGTTTTAAGGCAGAATACGCCGATGTTTTAGAGCAAACTTTGTACAACGGCATTATAAGCGGAATGGCGGCAGACGGCAAAAGTTTCTTCTACGTAAACCCGCTAGAAGTTGTGCCAAAAGCCACCCAAAAAGACCAGCTAAAATCGCACGTAAAAACGCAACGCCAAAAGTGGTTTGGCTGTGCTTGCTGTCCGCCAAATTTAGCAAGAATTTTGGCATCTTTAGCCAGTTATGCGTACGCCAAAAACAACGACACGCTTTATATTAACCTGTTTGCCGAAAGCGAAGTAAAATCCAAGCTGCAAAGCGGCACTATTGCGTTAAACATAACTACTCGCTACCCTTGGAGCGGCACAATAACAGTAAAAATTACCGAAATCAGCCCAAAATCAACACTTGCGATGCGTATTCCAGGCTGGTGCGAAAAATATTCCGTAAAAATAAACAACGCCGCCGCCAACAAAAAGCTGCAAAACGGCTATTTAACGCTAACAACGCTAAAAACAGGCGACGAAATTATTTTGGATTTGGATATGCCCGTCAACATAATAGAATCGAACCCAGCAGTCCGTGAAAACATTGGCAAAGTGGCAATAATGCGCGGCCCAATAGTATACTGCCTAGAAGAGGTTGACAACGGCGACAACCTCCACCACATAGCCCTACCAGCCAACGCAACTTTTACCCACCACCACGATAAAGATTTCTATTGCGGTGCAGTTACCCTACAAACAACCGCCAAAAAGCTACAACCAACAGGCACACAATCCCTCTACCAAAAATCCCACCCTCCAAAATACACAAACGTTACTACAAAATGGATACCTTACTATCTATGGGCAAACCGTGAACCAGGCGAGATGTGCTGTTGGGTAAGGGTGCTGAACTAAAATCAAAAGATTAAAACTGTTAAAAACTTTAGCCTGTACCGAAATGGTCGCCCGTTGCCCACCTGTCGGCGGACAGGTGAACCCCCATAAGCACCAACTTAACAAAAAAAGTTCACAAATACCAACAAATCGGTTAAAATTGAATTAAGACAAAACAACAACCGAGGATGATACCTGTGAACAAAATAAATTTTACCGAAAAATTAAAAAAAGTCAAGATATAAATGCCGAAGTGCAAAAATTAATAAAAAACCTGCCAAAAAATCTTGACGAAACGGCTAAAAATTATGGTGCAATAGTTAGGCGGCGTAAAGTTGGTTGTGCTGTGAGTTTGTTTTTAGCCATAGCCCAGTATATTGTTTTGGAATTATCGCAAAAAATACTTGCAGCAACGTTTAGCAGCACAATCGGAATGAGCAATCAAGCATGGCAGAAAAAAATAATGCGTTGTGAGCCGTGGATAAACTATTTGTTATGCGAAATGATACCGAAAATCCCATTAAAATGCAAAAAATCTTCAAGCAATCCAAACAAAAGGACAATCAAGTTAATCGATGCCTCAATTTTTCAGCAGGCGCCCGCCTGCCGGACGGGCAGGGGCTACAAAAACGGAAGAGGCGGAAAATCGTTGCGGTTGCATATGTGCTATAATTTGACTATCGGTAAAATGGATTCATTCAAACTAACTGAAAACACAGTTGCTGAAAGCGTTTCGCACTTTCAAATAGAAAAAAACGCCATCTATATAGCGGATTCGGGTTACGGCAAAGGCAAACAATTTTCATGGATTGTACAAAACAAGGCGGATGCTCTGTTTCGTTTGAGTCCTAGCCAAATACAGCTTGTGAGCGATGCCAACGGAAAAACAAAAATAGACATGAGTGAAAAACTAAAAACAACCGCCCCACCTGCCGCCCGCCTGCCGGACGGGCAGGGACGGGCAGGCAAAACCTTGGATTTCAAGTGTTTCATACAAACCGAAAAGGGAAAATATATACCCGTTCGCATAGTTGCAACCCGTTTGCCCGAGGATAAAGCGTTATTGGCAAAAGAGCGAAAAAGGAAAACTGCTTACCCGCCTGCCGACGGGTAGGCAAAAACCAAAATAAAATTCAAGAGAAAACCTTGATTTATGCCGAATGGACAATACTAATGACTTCGTTGGGGAGCGATTACTCCGCTGAAGAGTTGTTTATTATGTATCGTTCACGCTGGCAAATCGAACTTTTGTTTACCTGCCCGCCGGCAGGCGGGAGCGGATTAAACAAGCGGC
>JGI24700J35501_10930738_pt1 | contig 21095 bp, 23 predicted proteins | sample TergutTh196P1_FD_35501 | JGI IMG/M metagenome (IMG submission 35501)
CCCCCCCATTTTCAGTAGCTCGGTTCGAGGGCGCGTGTACATTCATCCTAGAGGCTGGGAGGTGCCGCGTTGTTTGATGTAAGTTCCCCTTCAAAAATTTATACGACAATTCTTTCAGAAGTGGACAAGTTGTTATTATCCTTTAAAAATCCGGCAAAGGATGAAGAATTGGAGATAGCGTGGAAAAGTGCGAAGCAAAATCTCTCTGTTTCCCGGCAAGAAATTCTGGATTCTCTTTCGGAATTGGAAAAAAATGCCGAGTGGGATGTTTTTACCATAGCCTTTTACGGCGAAACGAATGCCGGAAAGTCAACTCTAATTGAAACACTTAGAATTTTGCTGGCAGAACCGGGGAAAGCAAAGGAAAGGCAAGAGTTTAGCCGTAAGGTTGAAGAATACGGAAAAATTCAGGCCGCCATTACCAAAACACATCAGAACATGGATAGTGTTACGAATAAATATAAAGATAAATTTAACGACATTGACAATCAGTTGAAAAATATTTCTCTTCAGTTGCAAAAAAACGCAGAAGAAATACAATCGTTAAAAAATGAAGTTGACAAATTAAATTCTGCCGCGCAACTTGAAAAGAAAGGCTCTGTAGCTAATTTCTTTAAGTATTTGTTCAGAAAATTGCCTTCCCAAAAAGCGTTAAAAAATACATTAAAGGAAATTGCGGAAAAAGAAAGCGGTATTGTGATTGTAAATGGCCAGCAAAATGAACTCTTGCAATCAAAGGAAAAACTAAACGATGAATTAAACGGGCAGGTTAATGAAATTAAGGAAAAGCAAGAACAGCTAAACAATGAAGCCAGCCTTTTGTCAACACAAATAAAAGCGCACAACGACGGGCAAATTATCGGGGACGGCCGATCTGATTTTACCCGCGATGTTACCAGTTATCGATTTGAAGCCAAGGGTCAAAAATTTGCCCTGCTTGATCTTCCCGGCATTGAAGGCAATGAAAGCCTTGTTTTAGGCAATATCAATGTGGCTGTACAGAAAGCCCATGCGGTGTTTTATGTAACAAGCAAATCCACGCCGCCGCAAACAGGAGACAAGGGGACTGAAGGAACATTGCAAAAAATTAAAAAGCATTTAGGACATCAGACCGAGGTTTTTACCGTATTCAACAAAAGGGTAAAAAATCCTAACTCCCTAAATGAGCGACTTGTAGATGAAGATGAAGCAGGCGGCCTTCAAGCTCTTGATAAAATAATGCACAGCCATCTGGGAAAACAATACGGAAGCACTTATTCATTAAGCGCATACCCGGCTTTTTTGGCTGTTGCCAATTGCTGGCAAAACGACTTCGCCTCCAAAAAAGAGAAGTTTATCGGGCATTTTGCATCGCCTCAAACACTTATTGACCGGGCAAAAGTTCAGGCATTTTCTGCATGGCTCACAACCGATGTAGTGAGTAACTGCAAGGCAAAAATAAAAAAGTCGAACCTTATGAAAACCGTCGGTGTATTGAATCGCACAGTAGCGGGAATCCATGAAATTATAAAACAGTCCGCTAAGGCTCATAAAGACATCGTCGAGCGTGAAAAGTCTACTCGTATTCAATTAGATGACGCTAAAAAAATATTCAAAAAACGCCTTAAGGCAGCAACTAACACAGCAATTCAAAATTTTAAAAATGATGCGCGGAATAAAATATATGAAGATATAAAGCAAGAAATGAACGATAGTGATTTTAAAGATGCGCTTGAAAAATATATAAAAGAAGGCATTGAAAATTTACAATCGTCCTTAGAAGAAGAAGTCAACCGAATTATCGACATATTTAAAGAAGATGTTTATGATATAATGACTAAGCATCAGAAAGACGCAGAAGAACTGCTTGCATTATATTCTAAAACTGGGAAATTTGATAAAAAATTTGAATTGAATATTGATATAAAGAGCGGAATAAATTGGTTTGAACATTTGATGAGTTTTTCTGGCTCTGCTGTGGGCATGATCGTAGCGTTAAAGGCTGTATTGTTCGTTAAAATACTGGTAGTAATTGGCTTAGTTGTCGTTGTAGCGAAATTTATATATGACCTTTTTCGTAGTGCTGAATCCCGAAAAGCGCAACAAAGAAAATCAGCGGATGAAAATATTGAAAAAATAGGCCAGACTGCGCTGGAATCAATTAACAGTAATCTTGCGGAAGCCTATAAATCATTGGACACAGGCATTGGCGACATTAAAGAAGAGCTGGCAAAGACGCATGACCGTATAATAGAAGTAAATAAAATATTGGCCAATGCCGAATCAAATCTTACCAGATTGGCGGCAGCCATTAAAATTGAAGGAGAAAAATAAATGGAAACGATTCGTGAATTCAAAAAACAGCAGGCGCAAACAGTTGAAATTTTAAAAAAACTGCTCGACTTTCTGCGAGAAGGCGAAGAGTACGGGGTGGAAATAGAGCAAAAACTAATGCAAAAAATTGAAGCGGGAATTAAAGCCACGGCAGACGAAAAGCTAAAGGTTGCTTTGATCGGCGGTTTTTCCGAAGGCAAAACCTCCATTGCGGCGGCATGGGCGGAAAAATACGACAAAAGCACCATGAAAATTAACCAGCAGGAATCCTCCGACTCGGTGGCCGTTTATTCAATGGACGACTTTGATCTTATCGACACCCCCGGATTGTTCGGTTTTAAGGAAACTTCCAGCCGGGAAAAATACAAGGAAATTACTAGAAAGTATGTAAGCGAAGCGCACTTGGTTCTTTATGTAATGAACCCGAACAACCCTGTAAAGGAAAGCCATAAAGAAGAATTGGTTTGGCTGTTTAAGGATTTAAACCTGCTTCCCAGAACGGTCTTTATATTGAGCCGCTTTGATGAGGAAGTTGATATTGAAGATGATGATGACTACGAAAAAGGGCTGGCAATTAAACGGCAAAATATTACAAGCCGGCTAAAGGATTTTGATTTAATTTCGAATGACGAATTAACCATAGTTGCGGTTTCTGCCAACCCTTTTGAAAAAGGTATTGAATATTGGCTTTCACACTTGGACAATTTTAAGAAGCTTTCGCGCATTGGGTCTCTTCAAAAAGCAACAACCGAAAAAATAAAGGCTGCCGGTACCAGCGCGGCTCTTATAGAAGAGTCTAAAAAAAGCATTATCAGCGATATTCTTATACGGGAACTCCCTATTGCCATAGCCCGGGACGAAGAAACAAACGTGGAATGCAACAAGCTACAGCAATTATGCAATAAAGAGGAAAGCGAAATGAAACAACTCAATGACAGGCTTAGCGAAGCACGAGTTGCATTGCGCGAATTCATAAAAAATTTATACTCCAATCTGATATTGCAGGGAGAAGGCCTATCGCTAGAGACTGCTTCTGATTTTTATCAAAAGAATATAGGCAAAGACGGGATTGTTCTATCGACGAACATAAAAAATGAATTTGAACGGCATCTTGATATTGCGTATAACGAGATTCACAAGATGCAAATTAGTTTGGATGCAGGAATCCAGCAATACAATACCATCATGGGGCAGATGGCAAAGGGGGGTATAAAAAAAGGAGCAGCGTTTCTTAGTAAAGGTGTAAATATCACCAATGAGACTGTTAAGAACGCACGCAATTTTATAGCCCCAACATTCAAATTTAAACCTTGGGGAGCGGTTAAGTTAGCTGGTAAAATTAATGCAGCTCTTCCAATAATTGGAGCAGGAATTTCTTTAGCTCTTGAGGTATGGGATGCCTATAAAAAGGATAAAGCAGCCAAAGAATTTAGGCAAGGTGTTTCTGAAATGATTCTTGGGTTTGAAGAACAGCGAGAGGAATATCTGGCTTTCATTAACGATGATGAAAAATTCATCAGTGAATGTTTTCCCAATTATCCCGACGTTAAAAAGCGGTTGGAGCAGATACATACAGAGTTGCAGGTAAGGCAAGCACACCACGAAAAGTTCAAAACATGGCGGAAACACGGGGAAGCAATAGCGGCCGAATTTAAAGCTATCTCGTAAAGAGCCGGCAACAATCCCCGTCTTCACCGACGGGGATTGCCCCAGTGAACGCGCATTCTACCAAACCCCGGCAACAAGCAACAGAATCCCGACAAAAGCTATCGTGCAGGCCACAATCGGTTTAAAGCCAATGTCCATTTCGCCAAGCTTTTTCAAAGCCTTATTCCCCTTGACAACGTACTTGTAAATGAACAAACCCACAACCACCGAGCCAAAAAATGTCAGCAGTTTGTCCGGCGAAGTCCAGGGGGCAACCGTTATACTCAAATTGTCGGCGGCAATAGTGCTGCTAAACAAAAAGTTTATAAACTGTGCGCCAAAAAGACCGCCGGCCAAACAAAGCCCCCCCATTAGCAAAGACGGAGCCGACCTCCAAATATCCGCTTGGGGGAACTGCCCTTTAAGACCAGAATCCTCGCCAAACAACATGGAACCGTATTTTATAAAAGAAATAATCGTGCCCAAACTGATAATGTTTATAGACCAGGCAATCCACGGGTCTACAGTGTAGCCAAGATAGTATTTGGAAATACTGCCAATGAAAAATGGCGCGCCCATAATACCCAAAATGGCAAAGCCCATTGCCAACCCCACAAGCGGCATTCGCTTTAACACACCCCGTATCGCATAAACATCCAAAGTGCCGTAAGAATGCCGCAAAATACCCGCCGTTAAAAACAAAGTGGATTTGAAAGTACCATGAGCCACAATATGATACAGCCCGCCAATCATCGCATAATTGTCCAAGGCAGAAAGCCCAATCGTAATTAACCCCACCTGAGACACCGTATGGTATGCCAAAACCATTTTTGCATCAGTCTGTGCAATAGCCATTATAACCCCAGTAAGCCCGGTTGCAATGCCTATAATAAGAAAAAAGTTGTAGTGGGCAGTATCGCCAAACATCGTCTGCAATCGCATAAAAACATATACAGCCGTTTTAACTTGAATGCCGGAAAGAATAGCGACCACGCCCGTAGGCGCGCCGGGATACAGCCTTGCCTTTGGAACTACGCTAATAAAGGGGATAATGCCCGCCTTAAATGCCAAGCCCGTCATAACAAGCGCGTAAGGCAAAACCAAATTGGCTTGGTCTACATTTGCTAAAACACCTTCCAAGTGAAAAATATCAAAGCCGCCGCCTATCAGATAAATGTAAGCCAGCCCTAAAAGGTAAAGTTGCATAGCGACAATGTTCACCATAAGGTACACCATACCGGTAAACATATTGCGCCGGTCTCTGTTATACATCATCAAAATAATAACAAGCACCGTGCTTACTTCTACCATTACAAAAATGTTAAACAAGTCGCGTGTAAGAAAAAGCCCCACCAACGAGCCTTCCAGCAAAAAGAGCAAACACCAAAACAACCGCTGATTGGCCTGTCTAAAACTGTATATGCTTATAGCCGAAAACAGCAACGCGGTTAAAAAAACAAAAGTGGCGGATACATCATAAGCGTATAATAAAATCCCTAAAACCCCGTCGTAGCCGCCTACCGGGGTAACAATGCTGGTTTCCCTTGTGATTAAAACCAGCCAAAAAGTAGCGATTGTAAAAATCGATTGAAAAACAATGGCGATTGATTTAGCCCCTTCATTTTTGGAAAAAACAAATAAAAAGACTGCAATGAAAACCGGAACAACCACAAAAATCGTAAGCATATTTACACCTCTAAGTCCTTTTTGCTATCTTCGTAGACAATGTCGCTTAGGGTTTTGTCTTTATCTTTCATAACCTCTTCCCTTGCCATGTTGTACATGGTTTCCCAGTCTGTTGTTTTGTATCTTTTGTGCAAAGTGTTTAGCATAATAATATTTATGGCAGTAACACAAAAACCGATAATGATCGATGTAATCATCAAGGCCTGGGGCACGGGGTCTGCAAACTCGTAAAAATGCAGATCAAGATGATAATCTGTTTCCAAGATAGGGGGAATAAAACCGGCACGACTGCCCAAGGCTATCCAAAAGGCAATTACAGAGCCGGTAAGCACAAGAGTATACACAATAGACTTTACGATATTGTTCGTCGTAATCATACCGAAAATCGATATGAGAAAAAGAAAAATGGGAAAAATCTCCACAGGCCTTACGCCAAAAATTTCCATGAAAAACACATCCTTCCGCTACATTCTTTCGATAGCGATGTAGCGATAAAACAATATAAAAAAGCCGCAAGCTACCTTTATACCAACCAAAGAGTTTGCCGCAATAAGGTGAATGTTTTGGTAGGTGTAAAAAAACTCGTAATAAAAATTGCGTATAAACGTGGCTGTGTCCAAAAACACGGTAAGAGCAGATACAAAGATAAGAGCGATAAAAACAAGCTCTTCCAGTTTAAGCACCTTTTTAACCGACAGATCGTAAATGTCGTGTATCATGTAACGGCAGATAAAAAAGCAGGCCACGGCCACGCCGCCTTGAAAACCGCCGCCGGCAGACAAGTGGCCGTTTGTAATAAGATACACGCCGAAAATAAGCAAGATCGGGCTAATAACACGGACGGAGTAAAAGGCCACCCGGTCTTTTTGAACCTCGCTGGTTTTTCCCCTTTTTACATAGTCTTTGTCAAACCAAGACAGATGATTTACAGCCATAATAGCGATAACAAGCAACAGCGCCTCGAAAAGAGTGTCGTAAAGCCTGTAACCCATCAAAATACTGCCAATAACATTCCGCCCGCCAACATCCGCGCTGGCGCGAAGAAGGAATTGATCGCGCAAATAAAAATTGGCTTCCACGTTAGGAGTAAAGCTGATAAAAAGAGCGCCAATCCCGCCCACAAATATAATGGCGCAAATAATTTTAAGAACATCGCGTCCTTTTTTTGAAACGGCATCAAGCTCCCGGTTTTTTAGCCCTTCTTTGGCCCCCTTGCCGTAATACTTTTCGGCAACAACAATGAAAAAGATAATCGCGTAAGTTCCAATTGCAGCCTCTGCCATTGCAACATCGGGACTGCCCAAAGTCAAATATACCATAGAGATAAGCAGGGAATATATACAAGTGTATACGATAATACGATAAACCCTGCGCTCAAATACTATCATAAACACGCTTACAAAAAGCAGTAGCGCGATAATATATGTTATGTTGACATCCAGATACATTCGTCCTCCAAGTTCGCTGTTCTTTTACCACACAGGATTCAGATCAATCCTTGTCGTCATCGTCTTCCTCTAAAACCGCTTCGTCATCCTTTTCCGCTTTTAACTGCCCAGACAGCCGGTAGCCGGAGCGGTAGGCGGAGCGCACCATAACGTGCGCTACCAATGGATTAAGCACCAAAACGATAACCAACAATAAAAGCAATTTAGCGGAAAATGCGCTAAATCCGTGCCGCACAATAAAACCCACAAGAAGAGTTATCATGCTTACAGTGTCGATCTTGGCAATAATCAAAAGACGGTGGTAATAGTCTTTGAAGCGGAAAAGCCCGAAAATGCCAAAAACCATGAGCACCAGTGCGATACTTATTATAACATTGCTGATAATTTCTGAAACAGCCATTAAGCCCCGCCCCCTTTGGGCGCACCCTCTTTGGACAAGGTCTGTTTGGCAACAGTCTGTTTGGCAACAGTCTGTTTGGCAACAGTCTGTTTGGCAACAGTTTGCGTTGAAGACTTGCCGCCTCTCCGTATTTTGCCCAGCCTATGTTTGGACAAAAAAAGCGCAATAAAAATTGTGCCAATAAAGCCAAAGAGAGCGTAGATAATGGCAAAGTCCAGCAAAAAGGTCATGCCGGTAATCGAGGCAAATAAAATTATTATCATAATGGTTTTGGCTACCACAAGATTCATGCTCAAAAGCCTGTCCCAAATGCTAGGCCCCCTTATGGCATAAAAAATATAGATGCCTACCACCGCGAATTTCGCCCACAAAACATAAGTAAGAAAATCTTCCATATTATTTAACTTACCTCTTCATCATTATCATCGTAGTCGTCTGTATAGCCTACAGCTTTTTCTTCGATTTCTGCCCTGGCCAGATAGTCTTCCATTCCGCTTACAATCCAATCGTAAAAGGCAGCCCGGTGCTTTGGATCGTCGGCATCAAGCTTTTTGTCGTACATACACAAGGTCATTATGGTGTCATCGTGCATATCGACAGAAATTGAGCCTGGCACAAAGGTTATAGAATCCATAAGCAAAACCCGTAACGTTTCCGACTTCAAATTAGTCCTAACATTTATAAAAGCAAATTTCCCGCCAACAATGACAAACTTCAACATCTGAAACCCGGCGGAATAAACCTGCCAAATGACGTACAGTGGGAAAAAGAATAGTTTCTTAATATTGATGGTTCTAGCCGCTTCTATTGGCGGAAGGAACATATCCGAAAAATAAGTGCAAAAAGCCCCCAGCAAAAGCCCAAACGCCAAAGATTGCCAGCTAAGACTTTCGACCAAGATAATCCAAACGGCAGCCAAAGCCAGCAAAACAAAAAAACCGTACCTTCCCACGAACCTTCTCCTTCTGTATACCCCAGAGCCGCGCAACCCCAGCTTTATACATATATAGGTAGCATTTAATTAAATTGTACAATACGGAGGCCACGCTGTCAACTTATTTTTGTTTTTTTTGCCGGAAATTTCGAGAAAAACGCTTCTCCTGCCTGCTCCCTCTAGTTCAAGTGAAAGGCTTCCACCAAGTTAAGGGCGTTTTCCCGGACGACAAAGTTGTGGAAGCTCTCTATAGCCACCCGCCTGCCAGCCCTGTTGTAAAAAACAACGTCAAAGGAGTGAACCCCCGGCTCCAGATTGATCCCCGTTACATAGGCGCGGCCTGGGAAAAACCGCGATGTTCGCAAATCCGCCCGCTCGCTGGTTTCGGCAAAAACTTGCGCCAAAATGCTCGCCACCCCCAAAACCAGAGCTGTGTCGCCGCTGGCCTCGTTTGCCGCAACCCCCAGCGCCACCGACCCCGCCGCCTTGGTAATGGCGCGCATCACCGTTTTTAGATAGATAAGATCGCGCCTAGCCCTGAAAGTTTCCATTGCCACAGCCTCGATGTCTTCCAGCAACTCCAGCCGAATGCGCTGGCCGTCGGAATGCACAAGATAAATGCTCGCAACCTCCGAGCGCCGGCTGACCATGTGCGGCAAGTCGATCCGCGCCCAGCGCATCCCCGGCAGGGGAATCCGCATCGTGGAACTTTCCTTGATCGGAGCCAGCCCGCTAAAGGCAAGCACATTAAGCCGCGCCACGCCCCTTGGGACATAAAGCTCGTATACAATAGTAGAAGGAATTGGAAAATTGTAAACGGCCGGGGCGTTGGCAAAAGCCACCCTCAGCCACTCGCTGGCAATGCGCACATCGTCTTCCATGCCGGCGGCGCGGTAAAACAGCATGGACAGGTATCTTGCAAGCGCGGAGTCGCTAAAGTTCACCGGGGCGCTGGGGTCAAAAGGAACGTGGCCAAAATCCTCTTGCATCGCCCTTTGCTGAAGCTCGGACATCATCACGCTGTACTTGGTCGCAAGGTGCATCAGTTTCAGGTTCATCCGGCGAATCTCGACCATTGCGCTTTCCAGCATCCCCATATGGAAAAAGTTCAGCGCGTTAAAAATGTTGATGTAAATGTCTTCAAAGTCCTCGCCGGGATAGTCCCTAAGCGTGTCGTTAATCAGAAAAGTCGCCATAACTTGGGTAACGCTTACCGTGAACGCCGCTTCGATTTCTTCCTCTGCGCGGGTAAGCAGGCGGATAGATTCGCCGTGCATTCTAGCCCAGTGGCTCAACATCCCCCTGTCAAGATAGTAAAGGATGGTGTCCCTGTTGCTGTACAGCCTGTCCCGGTTTCTTTCAAGATGATCGATGGCCTCGACAAAGCGATGCTGGCTAACGTCCGAGTCCAGCCGTGAAAAGTGAGATCGGGTCGTGGCGCAGGAGCTAAAAACAAAAAGCAAGGCGATAGCGCAAACGGCGCGGACAGCGGTGCGGCCGGGCAGACTTTTCCCTCTCAGCTTGTTTTGATCTTTTCCCATTCCCCAATTCTAAACCATTTCCGAATACTTTTCAACCGCCCCTCGGCGATTTTCCCCGCCCGGCAAAGGAGATTTTATGCAGGCGGTTTTAGCTTAACGCTCAAACTGAACCCTAAATTATCCAGCACCTTGGCCACGGTTATAAAAGACGGATTCCCTTGCGGGGATAAAGCCGTGTACAAGCCCTCCCGGTTAAGGTTCAGCTCTCTGGCTATCTGCGCCATGCCTTTCGATCGGGCTATGTATCCGATTGTCTTAAAAAGGAATTCCGGGTCGTTTTCTTCAAGGGCGACTTCAAGGTACGCAATAACATCTTCCTTGTCTTCAATGTCCCCTGCCGGGTTCCACTTTTCAAATGCAACTTTCTCTTTTGCCGCAGTTTTCACTTTAACTCCCTTTGTAAGACTTGGCGATTTCCTTCGCCTTGTCAATGTCCGCCCGCTGAGTGGTTTTGTCGCCGCCGCAGAGCAGGATAATGATCTCCCTGCCAGTGTCCTTGTAATAGACACGGTAACCGGGGCCGTAATCGATACGCAGTTCGGAAATGCCTTCAAAAAAGCGGCTGTCGCCAGAATTGCCTTCAGCGAGTCGCATTATACGGGCGTATATTCTGGCTTTTGCCCTTTTGTCATTCAGTTTGCGAAACCACTTTGCATAAGGTTCCGACGTGAGTACATCCTTCACTTTTTAACTGTAGGTTATAACACACGTTTTGTCAAGTTCCCCGGCGGCTTGAAAGAGGGCGCGAAAAAAGATAAACTCCAAACGTACCCTTTAAGGAGATTTTATGCAGGTTAAATACACCTACAAGCAGGACGGAAAATTTCTAATCGGCCATATAAACGAGTACCCGGAATACCCCACGCAGGCCTTCAGCTTGGAAGAGCTGGAAGAAAACCTGAAAGACATCCACAAGATGATCCTTGACGGAGAACTTGAAGCCTGCTAACCCTCCGCCGGGCGTTAGCCCCGGTTGTAGGGCTGGCGCATACCCTTATTCCTGCGTTAGGTAGTCAAAAAAGTGATAGAATAATGGGGCTATGCCCTGTACTGTTTGGCTGTTTTTGGTAAAATGCGAATCATGGTAGTCCCCCCAATTTGTTATAAGTTCGCTATAACTGTGTTCTTCAACCACGGTTTCAAAAGTGATATTCGTTTCGCGGGTTATCGCATCCCTTAGTTTGCCAGAAACAATATTTTGAAACTTTTCGTAGAGAGTGCTTGATAAATCTGCGCCCAAATCGAGGAAAAGCCCGTAATAAAATGCAAAATGGCAGGTTTCATGCGAAAGAACCAGCTTGGAAAAAATGTTTTTTAAGTCCTCCGTAATGTTCTTCTTTTTCTTTGAAGAATCAATGTAGACAAAGAACGTATATCCTCTTTTTTTCAAGTGAGAGGCGGAATCATCACATAAAACCCCCACTGCGGCAAGATCGCCCGGCAGGTCTTCCGCTATTACGGCAATCGAAAAAAATTCTTGCGCACATGGGTTGATCAATGTGCCAAAGTCCTTTCCGGCACATCCGGCGAAATCCTGCCTTTGATCGATATATTGGCCTGCCAGCGTCTTCAGCAGGCCTTTAAAAACAATTGGCGGAACGCTCATATTTGGGATTTTCGGCGGGCTTCAAGCCTCTCGTAAGCGGCGTGCCCGTGTTTTTCCATCAGCTTGGCCGCCAGCTCCACCGTTTCCGGGCTAATCCCGTCAGAATCGCCCGCTGTAACGACATCGACTATACCTTGCGCTTTTGCCGCACGCAAAGCCGCTTCTTTGCGTTCCACAAATGACTGCTTGCTATTTCCCATAAAAATCACCGTTCCCTTGCCACGACAAAGCATTTCGCGCCGACAACCGCGTCTTGCCACTCCAAACGGGGACGGCAAAACTTTTTATAGCCGGCATAAAAAAACGTCCCCCCACTGTTACACTTCACAAACCCGCAGGGGCTTGGAGAGGTGCGGGGGAGTCCTATCAGATTAAATATAAGCCAAAAAAACAGCTTTGTCAAGCAGAATTTTCGCCAGCCCCGCCCCCGGCAAGCCCCGCCGGGACATTTTCTCCTCAAGCCTATTTTTTGCGCTTTTCAAGGAGCTTTGTTATTACAAAGGTGATAACCACCGGCCAAAGGAAAGAAAACACGGCATTGGCGTCTTTGTGCATTTGGTAAAAGACAGCCGCATCCGGTTCAACCAGTTGCTTGTATCTGGAGACTAAAAAGACAACGCCGATCCCTATAAAAACCGTTGCCGAGACGACAAGCAGAACAAAAGGGTGGGATATAAGTTCGTAGCCGTGATCGAACTTGGCAAGCCAATTCCGGTATTTTTTGCCCTCGTCCGCGTATTCCTGATCGAGCTTGTCGCCGCCGTCATCCGGGCTGGCATCCAAGCCCCCCGGTCGCCCTTCTTTTTCTATTGATTCAAGAATTGTTTTGTTGATTGCCACGGACAAGCCCTTGGAAATATGCCTTCATGTCGTTTTTATCAATGGGGCTGTTCATAACTCCCCTGCCTTTTTCAAGGGCAGTCTCCCACGGGCTGCCGGGGCGGTGCGACCAGTTTGATAAATCATTCGCGCTCCATCGCCCGTAAGTGTTTAAGACAGCGTCAACCAGCTCGGTTATTTCTTCTTTTTCCGAAAGCTCTTCTGGAATGCCTTCATACTTTTTCGTGAAAGCATCCGTCTCTTTTTTGAGCCATGTATGTATGCGCGGGTATACCGGGCCGTAATTCCAAGCCTTGGCGCACTCTTTTATAAGATTGGAGCCGGCGGCTAAAAGATAGCCGTCGCATATAAACAGTAGTTTTTGCAGTTTTGTCTCGCCTAATAAAAGCTTGCCCCCCGCCGCTTCATTCACAAAACTGAAGCGATTGATTATGTGTTTGGCAAAAACCACGCTGTCCACTTCCATAATTTGCCCCGTGTGTTCCCATAATTTTCACCAGCCCTTCCTGAAAGGCCGGCACCTCCCATAATGCTAAAGATAGCCCAAAAAAACGGCTTTGTCAAGCCGCATTTTCGCCAGACCCGCCGCCGGCAAGCCCCTCGGTTAGCCTTGCCCGCCAAGGCGCAAAAAAATGCGGGAAAAAATCGGTTTTTTTGAAAAGTCATAATTCTGACACAATTGCCCCCCATAATAAAAACATAAAACAGGCGCGGAGGTCTTTGGAACCTTCCCCGGTTAGTCTTGCCTATTGACAAAACCATGAAATAGGCGCATTGTGGAGGTGTTGCAAAAACAATGGACTTGTTCGACAACTGAAGTTTCCGAACAACTTTAATATCAAAACAACGTGGGAGTATAAAATGAAAATTAAAATCAAACTGGCGGCCGTTTTTTTGACCGCAATATTGACATTGGCCGCTTGCGGACGGGGAGGCGCCGGGCAGGCGCAATTTGATGCGGAAGCAGAAGGCCTGCGCATAGTAACAACGATTTTTCCGTCCTTCGACTTTGTCCGGCAAATCGGCGGCGACCGGGTGCAGGTCGTCATGCTCCTGTCGCCGGGCGCGGAAAGCCACTCCTTTGAACCAACACCAATGGACATGATCACCCTAAGCAACGCCGATTTCTTCCTATATTTGGGCGGGGACGGGGAAACATGGGTTCCCCCCGTACTCGCATCCGTGTTTGCCGCGCAGGGACACCAAGCGCTGGCAATGTCGCTCGTTGACCTAGTCTACGAAATAGACGAAGTCCCCGCGCATGGCCACGGCCACGGACACGACGGCCACGACCACTCCACAGACGAACACGTCTGGACATCGCCCCAAAGAGCCATCCTGCTCGTGGAAGCCCTGGCAGACGTGCTTTCCCAGCTTGACCCGGCAAACGCCTACTTTTTCCAAGCAAACGCCGCCGCCTATATCGGCGAACTTCAGCTTTTGGATCAGGAATTTATCAGCATAGTAGCCGCCGCCGGGCGGAACGAAATGGTCTTTGCCGACCGCTTCCCCTTTCGGCACTTTGCCATAGATTACGGCCTAGACTACTTTGCCGCCCTAGACGGCTGCTCCGTGGAAACACAGGTAGACCCGGCAACAGTGGCAAGCCTCATCCAGCTAGTTCGCGAACATGACATTCCGGCAATTTTTTACAGGGAACTCTCCGGGCGCGAAATCGCAAACGTCATTGCCGAAGACACAGGCGTAGCAATGGTCGAACTGCATTCCGCGCACAACCTCAGCCCGGCCGACTTTGCCGCCGGCGTAACATTTTTGGACATCATGTGGCGAAACACAGAACGCCTTAGAGAAGCCCTATGGCAATAATTGCTTGCCGCAATGCCGCTTTTGCCTACGAAGGAAGAACAGTCGCGCAAGGAATCAACTTTGAAGTGAACCGAGGCGACTACCTCTGCATCGTGGGCGAAAACGGCTCCGGCAAAACCACCCTCATGAAGGGACTCTTGGGCTTGATGCGCCCCGCCGCCGGCACAATCGAAACCGGCGAGGGGCTAAAGCCCACCGAGATCGGCTACCTGCCCCAGCAGCAGCCGGCGCAAAAGGATTTTCCCGCCAGCGTTTACGAAGTCGTAATCTCCGGGCGGCTGAACAGCCGGGGCCTCCTGCCTTTTTACTCGAAGCAAGACCGGCAAATCGCTTTGGAAAACATGGAAAGACTCGGCGTATTGGACTTGCGAAAAAAAGCCTTCCGGGAACTCTCCGGCGGGCAGCAACAGCGGGTGCTGTTAAGCCGCGCCCTTTGCGCCACATCCAAAGTACTCGTTTTGGACGAACCGGTAACCGGCCTTGACCCACTCGCCTCGGCAGACCTCTACCAGACAATCCGCCAGCTTTGGCAGAACGGCATCACCATCATCATGATCTCCCACGACATACACACGGCAGTAGCGCAGGCCGGGCACATCCTTCACCTGCACAACCGGCAGCTATTCTTCGGAACCGCCGCCGACTACAAGCAGAGCACCCCAGGCAAACGATTTATGGAAGTACAGGAGGACGACAATGTCGGTAATACTTGACATGATGTCCTTTACCTTTATGGTAAGGGCAGTAACAGTCGGATTAATGGTATCGCTGTGCGCATCGCTCTTGGGCGTAAGCCTAGTGCTCAAACGCTACGCCATGATAGGCACCGGCCTTGGCAACGTGGGCTTTGCCGCGCTAGTCTCCGCCACGGCCTTGGGCTTTGACGGCCTGGCCGTGTCCATGCCCATCGTTTTGGTCGCCGCAATCGCGCTTTTGCGACTAAGCGAAAACAGCAAAATCAAGGGGGACAGCGCGGTCGCGCTAATCTCTGCCGGCAGCCTTGCAGTCGGAGTCGTCATCGTGAGCGAAACCACCGGGCTAACCACCCATGTTTGCAACGCCATGTTTGGCAGCATACTCGTCATGACACGGGCGGACACCCAACTCAGCGTAATACTCAGCATCGTCGTAACCCTGCTTTTCATCCTGTTCTACAAACAGCTTTTTGCCGTAACCTACGACGAAACCTTTGCAAAAGCCACCGGCACCAAGACCGAAGTCTACAAAACCCTGCTCGCCCTCTTGACAGGCGTAACCGTAGTTTTGGGAATGAGAATGATGGGCGCGCTCTTAATCGCCAGCCTCATCATCTTTCCGCCGCTAACCGCCATGCGCCTGTGCAAAAGCTTCCTTTCCGTGGTGGTTACATCCGGCGTGGTAGCTGTGATATGCTTCTTTATAGGGATAGTGCTGTCCTTCCAGTTGGGAATGCCGCCGGGAGCCAGCGTAGTTTCTGTAAACTTGGCCGTGTTTTTACTTTTTGGCGGCCTGTCCATGATAAAAAGAATCGGAATCGGAGGTAAAGTATGAAGAGAATGAACATAGCTTTTGCGGCATTCGTAGCGGCCGCGTTTTTATCGGGCTGCGGCCAAGAGAGCGGCCCCGGCGACGGGACAATCGTACTAGACGAGCGGGTATTCATCCAGCAAGTAACGGAAATAACGATGGAGATGGACAACTTTGTCGGGCAAACCGTCCGTTACGAAGGCTTGTTCGGCACAATTTCAAGCTCCATAACCGGGCGGGAACACAACTGGGTGATCCGCCTAATGGTCTGCTGCGATCCCCTTGGGGAACCCATCGGCTTTTTTGTGGACATAGGCGAGCGGGAGCCGTTTCCAAACGACACCTGGGTAGAAGTAACCGGGGTACTGGAAGCATACTTGGGCTTTGGCTTTAGAGTGCCGCAACTGGAAGTGATCGAGATCCGGGAAGTAACCCCAGGCAACGCTCACGTTTGGTAGCAGCCGGCAGGCGGTTTTTCGGAAGCAAACTGCAAAACTAACCGAGTTTTGCAGTTTGTTCATTGATCTGCCGGTTGACAGTAAGGCGGATTTTTTGTATATTGTAGTGGATTAGGGAGCGGCGGCTTCTGTTAAGAAGTCCGCTTTCGTTTGAAAGCGCGGTTTCCTATAAAGAAAAATTGTGAACGTGGAGGAGACAAAATGAAAGTTAAACCCTTGGCCGACCGAGTCATGGTTAAACTGGAAAAAAACGAGGCTAAAACTGCTGGAGGGATTATCATTCCGGACACAGCCCAGGAAAAAACCCAGCAAGGCTCTGTTGTCGCAATTGGCGACGACAAGGATGTTATCAAGGTAAGCGTAGGGCAGAAAGTCATGTACGACAAATATGCCGGCACCCAGGTCAAAATTGACGGCGAGGAATGCCTTATCCTTAAAATGTCCGACATTATCGCCATTGTAGAATAAGGCCTTTCTAATGGCGAGCCGGTATTTTACACCGGTTCGCCGCTAGAAAAAAAACAGAAACCTTGTGGCGGGTTGTGTTGTTTTATAGAAAGAAAACTGTAGCCGGGTTAAGTACCCGCGGGTTAAATACCCACAACAAAAATCCTCTGTACGGTGGTGTGCGTATGATTTTTAGAAAAAAGTTCATTTTCGGGGCGTTAATCCTTTTGTCAACCGCTTTGCTTTTCTCTTCCTGCCAGCGGCGTTTGGGCTGGGGCGTTTTATTATGGTCTACGGAAAGCCCCTATATAGTTTCTGGAACAGTATTGCCCGTGTATATGCGGTCGAACATCAACAGGGTTTGGGTCGTCGGCGTTCCCCAGGAATTTAGGAACGGCGGCCCGGCAAGAATCGAAGTGCCCTTCGCGCACCTTGAAATGGTCGGCGCAAGAAGAAGCAACGCCATTGCATTTGCCGAAAACTTTTCAACTTACGCCCTAGTTTATGCGGAAAACCTGCACCCCGGCCTGCCCATACGCAACGCCCCCAACAATTCCGCAACAACAGTGTACCGGATGCTGGTAGGCGAAATAATCAAAGTTCTGGACAGAGCCGAGGGCATTATGCCCATAGGCGCAACCGGCCAGCCCCTGCCCGGCGAATGGTTCCGTGTGCTTGCCATAGACGGAACAGTCGGTTACAGCTTTTCCAACCGCCTGCGCCTTTTCGAGAACCACGGCGGGAGCTTGGACGACAGCTTTTTCGCCGACACATTCCAAGACCCGGCCTTGGACGCGGTTATGGCAACCGTCTGGTCGCCGGAACTTTACGCCCAAATGATCAGCACAAGTCGTGTGGACATAAACCAGCTTGAAAACCGCTGGGGCTTTGATCCCGGCCGGGACACAGGCATCGCGCGAATCTCCCTGCCCGGGTTGGATTTAAGCTTTTCCTACGCCCGCATACTGCCCGATGGGGAAAACGCTTGGATTTTTGACGGAACCAGCCTGAGCATGAGCCTTCGCACAAGCACCAACCTGACAGTTCAGTTTACAGAAAGCACAGGCGATATGCGCACCCTTCAGTTTGTCGCCCTGCCGGCAAGAATCGACGACCTTATCGCGCAGGAGCGCAACCGCCGGGCAAGCTCCTTTGCCCAGATTTACAATCACGGCCCCGTGTTTACAAGCGGCAACTACGGCACTATTGCCCTGTCGCCCAGCGGCGAGTTTTCTTGGACAGGCTTTGACCGTTTGGTTCCCAGTCTAATCCCGCCGGAAGCCGCCGAAACAGGCCGGGTGGAAAAAGACCTTTTCCTGACCCCCTTTTTTGAAAACCTTTACAGCGGAGCCTTCACCTTTCATTTTCAAAACGGATCGGGGGCGGAAATCCCCGTGCGCTTTATGTACACGCTAGACGAATACGGCCTGCGTTTGGAAGCCGTGCCGGACTTTGCCCTTGACAACGTTACGGTTTCACGGCGGGCGGCCGCCCCGGTGGTGATGTTCTTCTTTATGGATCAAGCGTCTTAAACCGTGGCCGCCGTTGCAATTGCCGGCGCGTCGCTTACGGCGCGCCCGGCAGGGGTGCAATTTTCCCGTGTTTCGCTAGCCTTTGGCGACAGGGATATTCTTAAAAACGTAAGCCTGAACTTGGCCTCCGGCTCCCGCGCCTGCCTTACGGGGGCAAACGGAAGCGGAAAAACCACCTTTCTAAAAATCATCGCCGGCGAGCTTGAGGCGGATTCTGGCGATGCCGCCCTGCAAAAAGGCACACGCATTTCGTACCTGCCGCAGTCCGGGGTTGTCCACAAAGGCAAAAGCCTGTACGCCGAGGCCGAGGGCGCATTTGCCCACATCCACAACATAATCGCCCGCGCCGAAGAAATCGGCGGAATTTTAGAGAGCCACAAGAGCGCGGGGGCCGCCACGGAAGCCCTTGTGGAAGAACAGCACCGGCTGTTGGAACAGGTTGAAAACTCCGGGTACTTTAGGCGAGAGGCGGCAATCGAAACCGTGCTTTGCGGCTTGGGCTTTTCCCCCGGCGACTTCCAGCGGGACACCTCCGAGTTTTCCGGCGGCTGGCAAATGAGAATCGCCCTGGCCAGAATCCTTTTGGAAGCGCCGGATATCCTCCTCTTGGACGAGCCGACAAACTACTTGGACATAGAAGCGCGAAACTGGCTGGAAAGCTGGCTAAAAACCTTCCCCGGCGGCTGCCTCTTGGTCTCGCACGACCGCTATTTTTTGGACGCGACAATAAACGAGGTTTATGAACTTTTTCAAGGCGATTTGAAACGCTACGCCGGCAACTACAGCTCCTACGAAAAGGTTCGCAAAATCGAACTGGAAAGCCTCGTCAAACGCTACAAGGAACAGCAGGCGGAAATCGTCAAGACCGAGGCGCTTATCCGGCGCTTCCGCTACAAGGCGAGCAAAGCGGCCTTTGCCCAAGAGCTGATCAAGCGGCTTGAAAAAATGGAACGCATAGAAATCCCGGAAAGCCTAAAAAAAATCAGCATAACCTTTCCCCCGCCGCCGCACTCTGGCCGGGTGGCCCTTTCGCTGGAGGGGATTTGCAAGGGCTACGGCGAGCGGCAAGTAATCGACGGGCTGGACTTGCAGTTGGATGCCGGCGAGCGGCTGGTAGTCGCAGGCCCCAACGGTGCGGGCAAAACGACCCTGCTTAGGATTATCGCCGGAGCCGACGCGGATTTTTCCGGCAGCATCAAGTACGGGGCGGGCATTAACGCGGGTTATTTTTCGCAAGACGCGGCCGAGGCCTTGCAAGGCGGCGAGCAAGTTATCGAGTTTCTGGAGGCCGGCGCTTCGCTCGATTTGATCCCCCGCCTGCGCGATATGCTGGGCGCGTTTCTTTTTCGCGGCGACGATGTTTACAAAAGCGTCTCCGTGCTTTCCGGCGGCGAAAAAAGCCGTCTTGCTCTTTTGAAGATGTTGCTTAAGCCGATGAACCTGCTCGTGCTGGACGAGCCGACGAACCACCTTGACCTTAACTCCAAGGACATTCTTTTGGACACTCTGTTGCGTTTTACCGGCACGATTATTTTTGTCTCCCACGACCGCTCCTTTATGGAAGCTCTCTCCACAAAAACCCTGGAGCTTTCCCCCGGCGATGCCTCCCACGCCGGGAACGCCCGCCTGTTTTACGGCAACTACGCCTACTATTTGGACAGGCTCCAAAGCGACGGCTTGGCGGAACCTGCCGATGCCAAGCCTGATGCTGTGCCTGCCGGCGGCGGCCTTGCCAAGCCTGCCCAAGAAAAACGCCTTTTGGACAAGCAAAGGCAGTCGCACTTGCGCAAGCTGGAAAAGCGCGAGGCGGAACTGTTAAAAACCATCGAAGGTTTGGAAGCCGACAAAGCCCAGGCCGAGGCCGCCTTGACTCAAAGCGATGTCTACACCAACGGCGAAAAAACCAAGGCCGTAAAGCTAACGCTGGCCAACCTTGCGACGGCCATCGAAGAAAAATCCACCGACTGGGAACTTCTGGCGGCGGAACTGGAAGAAGCCCGCCGGGAGCGGTGAGGGGGAGGCCCCTACCGGCTGTCTATTCCCTGCACGACAAACGCATGAATGCTAGAACCTCGGAAGTACCTCACACAAAGGCACAAAGGCACGAAGTTAAGATAAGGAAGAAACGCCCGCCCAGCCAACAAGCCCCTGCCGAATAAGCTAGCCGGCACTGGCCAGCGGGCTAGAGCCGGCGAATCAAGCCCTTGCCGGACAACTCTGCGGCTACCGCCCAGCGACTGGGAAACTCTGGCGGCAGAACTGGAGGAAGCCCGCCGGGAGCGGAGAGGGGGGAGAAACATCGCCCGGCTGCCCCTGCCGGTCTTAGCCAGAGAGCGAAACCTTAGCCGGCAAACCCCTGCCGAGTAAGCTAGCCGGCACTGGCCAGCGGGCTAGAGCCGGCGAATCAAGCCCTTGCCGGACAACTCTGCGGCTACCGCCCAGCGAATGGGAACTTCTGGCGGCGGAGTTGGAGGAAGCCTGTCGGGAGCGGTGAGGGGACACTTCCGGATGTCTATTCTCTGCACGACAAACGCATGAATGCTAGAACCTCGGAAGTACCTCACACAAAGGCACAAAGGCGCAAAGGCACAAAGACACGAAGGCACAAAGTTAGGATAAGGAAGAAACGCCCGGCCGCCCAGCCAGCAAGCCTCTGCCGAGTAAGCTAGCCGGCACTGGCCAGCGGGCTAGAGCCGGCGAATCAAGCCCTTGCCGGACAACTCTGCGGCTACCGCCCACCGACTGGGAAACTCTGGCGGCAGAACTGGAGGAAGCCCGCCGGGAAAGATGAGGGGGGAGGCATCGCCCGGCTACCCAGCGAGGAAGCCTTTGCCGGATGCCCATGCCGGCTTTAGCAAGAGGCTGAAACCTCAGCCAGCAAGCCCCTATCGAACACCCAGCCGGCCCCGG
>JGI24700J35501_10930737_pt1 | contig 20981 bp, 18 predicted proteins | sample TergutTh196P1_FD_35501 | JGI IMG/M metagenome (IMG submission 35501)
GAGCAGAGCAGAGCAGAGCAGAGCAGAGCAGAGCAGAGCAGAGCAGAGCAGAGCAGAGCTTAAATACTGTCTTTTTGTCAACTGCAAAAAATTTGTAATTTATAAACAGCAAGCTAAATTTTTCGTATTGCGAGAATGATAGGCTTGTTTTTTGTTGCACAAAATTAAGGATTACAAATTAACTTTATCAAACAAACTCAACTATAGGAGGAAATTATGATAGATTTCGCTGTAAACTCGCAACAACTGGATAATGTAGCAAATTTAATAAATCAAGTTAATAATCGCCTTGTTTTTTATCCAGCAATAATACGCAACAACATAGGCAAGCTACAAGGGCAACAAGCAAGTGGAATTAAAGTAATTACAGCAATACTTTCAAGAGAATCCATCGCCCTGCAAAATCAAATTAACGAAATTAGAATGTTAAGAAATTTTTTACAAAATGTTAGTAACTCGGCTACTCAAGCCGATAACATGGCTTTTAGTATAATGACAGGGGCTACACCTAGACAGCCTCGACCAACTATTCCACGGTGGATAATACGTCCACCAATACTTGGCGGAATTTTTCCTTGGCCTTGGCCAAATGTTATTGCACCTTGGCTTAAATGGTGGCTTACGTGGCTTAACAATAAAAACAATAATGTTGGTAATGGAAACCCTGGCAACGGTAATACTGGCTTGCCTAATTGGTGCGAAGAACCGCCTGTAGATGAGGAGGGGACGGTTGCACCTCCTAAACCTGCACCAACACCGCCGCCAGGAAATTCTGGAACGGCAGGGCTTCCACCAGGATTTGTTGGAATAGAAAACCCAGGTCGATTTGCTCTAAATCAAAGAGAGCATGGAGACTCAAATTTTAATGCTATGGGCTGTGGTGCAACTTCTTGGGCTATGGCTATGTGGATATTGCGTGGTGGAGAAAATCCACCAGATCCCACTACTGGAGAATTTTGGGGACCAGGTGGTGCTCAATGGAGTGGGCTAGGTTTTACAGAAGGTGATGAAAAAAAATTACTCAATATTGCGGCGGAAAATATAAGAAATGGTATTCCCACAGTTATAGGTACTCACCGCAACGCTCCACCATTTGGACATTTTGTTACAATAGTCGGTATTAGAGATGGTGCAAATCCGCCATTTGAACAAACAGATTTTATTGTACTAGAGCCTGACCCACAAGGTGGTCCAACTGTAAAAACCCTAGAAGAAGGTTTGCGACATTTGGTTGAGCCACCTCCTAAAATAACTCAAATAGCTATACCACGCTAAAACTACAATCCAAAAGGAGACATCAAAAATGCTAAAAATAAAAAAGAAACTAGCAATAATCCTATCATTTATCATGCTAATTTCAGTAATACCAACAACATTTTCCGCAGAAGATATATCGGAAAACACCGCAATCGAACAAGAAGAAACCAACGAAACCAACGAAAGCGAACCAACACAATCCACAACTCCGCCAGCAATCGACAGCGAAAACGTTGAAGAAATAACCGAAATTCCCGCCTTTGATGTAGATTTCACATCAACCGAAGTAATCTACAATTTGGGCAACCAAGAAATAACCGTAGGTTTCGACCTACTCCGTGCCGAGGAAACGCCGCATAATTACAAATTATTTGACGGTTACGGAAATTTCATAATACAACTGGAAGACAACGCATTTTTCCCTTACGAAGTGCAGTTCCAATATAACGGCGAAATTTTCGTTGAATGGTTTGAAACGCCACAAAGTACAGTGCAAATTGGCAACCACATTTTCTCTGTGGAAACTGTGCAGAATAATCCTAATTTGTTGCAGTCAATCAGCTTAAATATTGGCAGCGATGTTATTAGGCTACGTCCAGAGCCGAAAGTGTTTACTAATGAGTTGTTTGAGGCGGCTAGTTTGTTGCCGCTAGAGTTCATACAACTGCAAACGATAAATTTATATAATTTAGGTTACGACCGTTTTCAGTTGGCAAACGTGCGTGTTTCGTCCGTGTTTAGCCAATCTGATAATTATGAAGACGGTCAACGGGCTGTTTGGATTCGCAATAATTATCTTGCAGAAATTATTCAAGGCGATACAATCGACTTTTCCAACATAACATCAAACGCCGTTCAAGTTTTTGAGTTTATTGTCGGAACAACTGCTCAACTTGACCCAAATAATACTCGTTATCGCTTGCAAGTGCAGGCTGATTTACAGCCAATAGTTACTTCTGTGCAAATTTACGGCAACGGAAGTCAAGTTACTTCCAATAATTTGACTTCGTTGTCAAGTTGGCAAAACGTCAATATTACTGTACCTTTGCCGCATTTGGTGTTTAATCCTGTTTATTTGAATATTCAAATAAACCAAAATTTGCTTACAAACAGAAACGTTACTGTCGTAAATGGAAGCTTTGAAACCGCAGAAGATGCACAAGCCGCAATTTTGGCGAATCCTAATTTGAACGTAACTTCACAAATTGTTGACCAAGATATGTCGCTACAAACTGCAGGTTTTCAAGTGGAAACCGCTGGTTATCACAATTTTGCAATTCTATTTTTTGACGAAACAGACAACACAACCGTTGTAGGATTTTCTACTTTGGAAATCCGCCTTTCTAGTGGTGGTGCGTTGGTTCAAACCGCTAGAGTTTTTCGCGAAGTTGACGGAGTTCGCACAATGGCAGAGTACGTTTGGGCAAGTAATTTTAGTACAGTTTATTACGCAACTGGAGAAGTTGTACCTCGGCAAAGTGCTGAATTTAACTTGATTCCAACAGGTTTCAACATCGAAAATTATTTTTTAACGCTCTACGATACAAACTTTCCACTTCCCGAAAATATGCGAATAATACGGGGAAGTTTTGCCAATCCGCAAAACGCATTAAACGCCGCCGAAAATAATCCTAACCTTGATGTAACTAGCATTTTACTTGACCCAAATATCACAGCTATTGGAGCAGGCTATGAAATCAACTTTACAACTACCGCAAACACAATAGGTTTTTCGCTAGTCTTTTTTGACGATGACGAAAATATTGCTGGCTTTTCGCAGTTGGATATTGTGGTTGACAGACGAGAAACAACCGTGCAAAGTGTTCAACTGCACGAATTGGTTGACAACGAACGCAATCTTGTAAGACAAAGTAGCAATTTATCCGTTGGAGCTTCACAATCGGTAACACTTTCTGCATTGCCGTTTCGTACAAATTTGATGCAACAACCGCATTATTTAAGTATAGCATTACAACAAAATTTGCCACAACATAGCGAAGTTCGCATAATAAGCGGAAACTACGGAAGTATAACCGCTGCATTAAACGCTTTGGAAGAAAATCCCGCATTAAACGTAACAAGCGATATTCTCGACAGCAACCGAGGAGTTCGCATATTTACGCCAGGTGCTCAAGATTTTACTTTGCTATTTTATGACGGCGATAATGTAATCGGTTTTCGCCGATTAGCAGTAACTGTGAATGTGAGTAACACGCCAAATGTTCCGCAACCATTGCCGCCACCAACTCCTGGCGTTCGCCAGGACCCATTTATGAATATAACAGGTGCGTACGCTCGTGCTACAAATGGCACTTTAACGCCGTTGCAGCAAGTTTATTTATTGCCAGGTTTGCATGATACATACCATTCGCAAGGTTTTCAAACGGTATTTTATTTGGACGATGTGCCGCTAAATGCGATTGTACCAACATTTATTAGGGGCAATAATTTTGTGCAAGATGACGAAAATATCAACATTTTCGCAGGACATATTGGCAACACAGGACTTTTGCAAGAATCTGGCGTATGGGATTCCAACATAGATTTTTCGCAAGGTGTGCAACAATATGCCGCATTAACCGCCGATATGACAATCCCAGTAGACGAGAGAGGTTTACGCAATTATTGGGTAACTTTCGTACCTTTGCACAGAGGCGGCTCGCAACTTTTTGTCAATGGCATAAACGGGGCAAATCCCAACGTGCGAGAGGTTTTTCTAAATGATGCACACAATAATGTCCACGATATTTTTATTGCAAACGTGGGCGATGAGCCATTGACTGGCTTAAATGTTGAGTGGCAGCCCGCCAACGAACAAACCGACAACATAAAATTAGACGAATATTGGACAATCGGAGGCGAAAACAACGACACTTTAGCAGCATTTACAACGACAGAAACGCCCGATAGTTACAATGATACAGGCGAGTTGCCAAATGTGGCAAAAATACGGCTTGTTCCCAACGGAATCGGCGCAATCGAAGGCACGCTAACAATAACAGCCGATGGACACGAAGAAATTATCCGCATTACAGGAGAAGCGGGCAATCCGCGAATATTGACGGAAAACGTACACGATGCTGTTTTGTACGTACCGTATCAAGCCTTGATAATGGCGAGCAATATGTACCCATGGAATAATTTTCAAATGAGTCTTGTCAGTGGCAGATTGCCCGACGGAGTTTATTTGTTCCCAAGTGGCGAAATATACGGAACTCCCACAGAAATGGGCGAATTTCCGTTTACTGTTCGCATGGTAAACAGTCATCCGTCTTTTGAAAATACCGATGCAGAATTAACCTTGACGGTACTGGAAAATACGAACATCAACGTATCTGGGCAAATATCCGAAAATCACGATATTACTCAATGGATAGGAACTCCAACAGGCGATCCAATGGTTGACGATATTATCTTGACAAATCCAGCTGATCCAGAACAAAACGTGCTTTTAACATTGGGATTATATGACGAATTTATCGATTTATGGCTAAACGGCGTACTACTAACAAGTGGTACGCATTATGATGGAGGTCCAGGTAGCACAAGAATCGCCGTTTTTGAGCAAACTTTCCGAGGAGAATTAGCTCGGCAAGGCGAACGCAATACAATCTCCGCAGAGTTTCGTGAGGGCGGCAGAGCCAATGTTGGAACTCCTTACGAAATGGGCGGCGAAGTAAGAACCGCTCCGCAAAACTTTATCTTAAACATTGACGAAAATCTCCCGGGTGGAGGAAACGGCGGTAACGGTGGAGGCAATGGCGGTAACGGTGGAGGCAATGGCGGAAACCAAGGTGGCGGCAACGGCGGTAACGAAACCCAACCACCAGGCGGCGGAGACAACAACCAAGGCGGAAACAACAACCAAGGTAACCAAGGCAACCAAGGCGGAAATCAAAACAACCAAAACGAAAACAACAACGAAAGTACGCCAAATGTCCCAATACAGCCACCGCGCCCAACTGCACCAACCACAGGTGGAGAAACAACGCAACCAACAGAATCACAACCAACAGCACAGCAACCGCCAACAACGCCAACGCAACCAGCGACAACTCCGCAACCGCCGATAATTCCAGTAATACCACCACCAGTTGCGAATGTTGTAACAATCCAACCAAGCGAAACAACAGCAAACACAGCAACATTCATGTTGCCAATGGATGCAATAATAGCGTTACTATCAGATAGCAACAACACAATATTACTAGATATGGGAAGTTTCGGAACGCTAACATTAGATTACACAACTTTATTAGCGTTATCTGCCCTTTTTGGAGATTTATTTACGTTTACCATAGCCACAGAAAACGGGCAAATTTTCCTGCAACTTTCGCTAGACGATACGCAACTTAACACGATAAACGGCGGTTTACGGCTTGCATTGCCAAATATTGCTCCGCTCGGTGTGCCTGAAAATGAGATTGTCGTTTTGCTGACAACAAACGGCACAACTAGCACAATAAATAAATCTTTTGCGGAAAATGGCGTTGTTTACGCTTTAATAACCGAATTAGGCACAATATCGGTAACATCAAATTTTACGCCTTTTAACGATGTTGAGCCAACAAACTGGTTTGCAGGAGCAGTGCAATTTGTCGTCAACCGTGGAATTTTAGCAATAAACAATTTGCAAAATCTCGGATTATTTAATCCGCAAACGCTAGCGACTCGTGCCGAAACAATCAACGCATTTTTCGAACTAGAAAACACAAGCGGTACATTTAGCGGAACGGCAATGTTTAATGATATTTCCGCCGAAAATCCGCAAGCAATCGGCGTAAACTGGGCAGCATCTTTGGGAATAATCCAAGGTTTCGGCGATGGCACATTCCGACCAAACGACAGCATAACTCGCCAGCAAATAGCGGTCATTCTAATGAATTACGCAAACGCAATCGGTTTAGATACCTCTGCAAGGGGAAATATAGCCAATTTTGCCGATACAACGCAAGTCGCACCATGGGCAGATGACGCAATCCGCTGGGCAGTCGGCTCTGGGTTAATGCAGGGAGATGGCTTTAATCTAAATCCCAATAATAACGCCACTCGTGCCGAAGTTTCGCAAATTGTGCAGAATATGGTTCGATTGATTGTTCGATAGATTTGTGGCATTTTTAATGTAGGGATTGTTGCAAAATTTTGAAATATTGCCAATTTTGAATAAACGGGCGGATAATATCCGCCCGTATTTCCCATTTCGTTAATTATAATTATTTCCCATTTCGTTCATTATAATTTTGCAACAGTTTTTTTTATGCAAAATTTTTTATTAAAAAAACAAAATATTTTTTATTTTGTTGCTTTTTTATAAAATATTAGTTATAATTAAATTGAAAATTAAACAGATTTAATAAAAATTATTTTGAAAAAGGAGTAATTTGTTATGAAATTTAAGCAAATTTGTGCAACATTTTTGTCTCTAGTTATGGTAGTTTCGTTTGCACAAACGACACACGCAGCAGCGCCTATTAGAGTACGCACGGTTCAAGTGTTCGAAATTGAGGGAAATAACGTTTCAATGTTGCGCCGTAATTCCCCTGTCAATGTTCGTGCTGGCACAAGATTAAGCGATGGCAACACTTTAGTTACAGGAACATCCACGAACGTATTTTTGCGACTCGACCAAACTTCTTTGGTAAAATTGGATTCCTCAAGCCGCATGAATGTTGAATTATCGGGCGGTTTGATTGCTTTAACCGTTGAAAGCGGAAACGCCCTGCTAAATGTCGCCGAACAGCAAAACAACCAAACTTTGGAGGTTCGCATTGGCGATGTTGCCTTAACCGTTCGCGGCACAATGTTTACGGTTGGTCATCACAGAGATTACGCTTTTATTGCAATGCTTTCTGGCAGCGGCGATATTGACGTTATCGAGCATTTACTTGCGGCTGGCGAAATTTTTATAATCCGCCGAAACGCCCAAGATGAGCCAATTTTTTCGGTCGAAGAAATTGAATTGCGAAATCTTAACGCATTTACAATACAGGCTCTCATTGACAACCAAGAATATCTCTCGGAAAACAGCGAGTTTGTAGACCAAGAAATTATCGAAATTTTGCCCGAAATTGTAATTCCCAATCCAACTCCAGTTTTGCCACCAACAGGCGGAGGAACTGGCGGAAATGCTGGAAATAACGCAAACGGTGGAAATGGCGAAAACGGCGAAAACGGCGAAACATCTCCAACCGATCCCGAAACCACCGAGCCAGCTATCCCTCAACCAACGCCAACTCCTAGACCAACCGCTCATCCAACGCCCGATCCCGAGTCAACGCCCGAGCCACCAATGATAGTGGATCCCCCAACTACGGTAAATCCTCCGCAAATAGTGGATCCGCCAACCACCGAACCGCCGATAATTCCGCCACCAATTACACCGCCAAATCCGCCGCCGCCACCGCCGCCGCCAATTACGCCACGTCCACCACAAGATATTTTTCCAGGCAACGGTAGCGGAACAGCCGACGATCCTTTCAAAATAGGCGGTTTTTCCGATTTAGATTGGATAAACGGCACAACCGATGCTTTCAATAACGAAACGTGGTTTTTTGAACTGGAAGACACAATTACTTTGCCGTCTGGTTGGAATTTTGGCGACCGTCCATTTAACAGTGTTTTAGATGGCGGTGCTAACACTTTGCATGGCTTGCTACTTGCAACCACTGATTCCGCATTATTCCAAGAAATTGGCACAAACGGAATCGTCCGCAATTTGACCGTTACAACAAGCATTGGCAGCAACAACGCCGCTCAAACCGCTGGAATCGCCCAAATAAACAACGGGCTTATCAGCAACGTTGTTGTAGAAGGCTCTATCACGGCTCATCACCAACCTGGCGTTGTTTCTGGCAATAAAACTATTGGCGGATTAGTCGCAATAAATAACGGAATAATCGAATATTCTGGTTTTATCGGCGATATTTCTTCCGATACAGCCAATGCTGTTGGCGGAGTAATCGGCATAAACCATGGCGAAATCCGTAACAGTTTTGCCGATTTAGTAGTTCCTGGTTGGACTAACATTGCTTTGCGCGGTCGTGTTGTCGGCGGAATTGCTGGCATAAATGATGGCACAATCGAACGAACTCATACAAGTGGCGAAATTGTCGGCATTGCAGACGATGTTTACGATTTAGGAGTTGGATTAGTTGCTGCCGTTGGCGGAATTGTCGGCATAAGTACAGGCGGAGCAATCTCCGATAGCTACTCGACAGCCACTTTGCGAGACGACAACAGCGGCGGAATCGAAATCGGTGGCATTGCTGGTGCATTAGACAGCACAACTGTCAACCGAGTTTATACCACTAGCGAAATTATTATAAATCATCCTTCCAGTTATTCGCAACGTACAGGCGGAATAGTTGGCTGGCTTTTGTATGGTTCTGAAATTAACAATGCTGTTGCGGCAAATGCTAGAATTACCAACCCAAACGCAAACTTAAAAGGGGCAATATTTGGCAATCGCGCGGGTTCGTCCATAAATAATACTTTTGCTTGGGAACAAATGGAACCGAATCCTCCTGTCAACGACTTTTTCGCAGGAGCAACTTCAACCGTTACAACTGCCGATTTGTACAACAACGATTTTTGGCGTACAAGAGTTTACTTCGATTTTAACAATGTTTGGTCTGCCGACATACTAGAAGATAGATTGCCAACCTTGCAATTTGTTAGAGGGCAATACATAGACGGCGTTCCTATTCATCCCGAAACAGACGAAACTTTTGGCATTTCTCCTAGCTTTTTGGAATTTAACGAAATTTTGGATTTTCCAAACGTGAATATAGAAGAAGATTTCACTTTGGACGATTTGATAACTGTAACTCCCGAAATTGACGTTGACGAAGATTTTAACTTGGACGATTTAACAACTGTAACTCCCGAAATTGACGTTGACGAAAATTTTAATTTGGACGATTTGATAACTGTAACTCCCGAAATTGACGTTGACGAAAATTTTAATTTGGACGATTTAACAACTGTAACTCCCGAAATTGACGTTGACGAAAATGTTGGGGATATTCCAACGGCTGTGCATCCAACTTTGCCAACTGTCGAACTTGACGAAACAGGCGAACTTGTCGAAACAGACGAAACAGATGAAACCGCAAACAACGAAACCATGAAAGAGCCTGAAGAATCCGATGTTGAAAATCCAAATGAGGAAAACGACGAGGATAACGAAGATAACAAAAATAATGAACATATGAAAAAGCCCGAAGAGGAAACTGACGAAGAACTCGAGGAAGAATTAGACGAAGAATTAGAAACCACAGAAGAAACCGAAACATTACTCGAGGACGAAACCACCGAAAATGCTGAAGAAATCGAGCCACTTGAACAATCGGAAGTAACATCTCGTGCAGCAAAACGGCTGGCAAATTTAGAACTAAAACTGCTAATAAAATCAGTTGACAAAATCTAATTCAAAAAAAGGGCAAATTATATTTGCCCTTTTTGTTGCAATTTTTTAACTAGTTTGTTACAATAATTTTGAGGTAACAAAAACAAATTTGCGAGGAAATACGCAAACTTGAAAAATTGAAAAAAACCAAAAACAGCAGAAAGGAGAGCTACTAGACAAAAAGTACATAAATTTTGTCCATATTTTAAGTAGCAACATAAATATTGACCGCATGGGATATATTGATTTTAATATTTATCATAGTTGTAGTAGTTGGAGTAGTTTTATTTTTATTAAACAGGTGGGCAAGCAAGCGGGTTGTAGAGCAGCAAACGTTAATCAACCAAAATAAACAAACCGTGTCAATGTACGTTATAGATAAAAAAAGGGACAAAATTCAAAATGCCAACTTTCCAAAGGCAGTACAAGAGCAGGTTCCGCGTTGGAACAAGCTAATTAAAACGCATTTAGTTAAGGCAAAAATTGGTCCACAAATATTAACCTTACTTTGCGATAAAGATGTTTTTGACGCTTTGCCCTTAAAAAAGACTGTCAAGGTAGATTTAGCAGGAATTTACATCGTAACAATGAAAGGCATGAAAACTAAAGAACAAATGAAAGCCCTCCGCAAGGAAAAACAAGAAGCCAGCGGAATAACTGCTCCGTGGTATAAAAAAATTCTAAATAGGTCTTAAAAAGAAAGGTTGAATGTAACATGGCAAACAAAGGAACAATATGCGAAGTAAACAATGTGCAATACATTGACATTCGCATGGCAATGGTACGCGGATTGCGTACTTTAGAGGAAATTAAAGCGGACACAAACGTTTGCGGCGAGTGTCCTGGCTGTAAGGAAAATTTGGACTGGATATTATCCAGTGTTTGCGGCTGTAAAAATGTATCATTAGAAGAAGTAATTGCCGCAGTAAAAAATGGCGCAGATACAGTGGCAAAAGTAGGCGAAGCCACCAGAGCTGGCACAGATTGCGAACGTTGCACCAAACTAATCGAAAATATTATTGCTATCGGAAGATAAATAAAACAGGGTAAACATAATGTTTGCCCTGTTTTTTATTCAAGCGAACAAATTAAAATCGAATAGCCTAAAAAAAGCCTGTTGTAGAAAAAACAGGATTTTGTAGAAAAAACATCCTAATTGTAGAAAAAACAGGATTTTGTAGAAAAAACAGCCTGTTGTAGAAAAACGGGCGGATAATATCCGCCCCTACCTGCCCGCTAGCGGTTGGCAATTTTACCCGTCCATTTTTCTCCATAAACCAAATTAACAAAAAATGCGGGTCAAGGGCGCGCGCGTCCTTGCGGGTGTGGGCAGCGCCCACGGTTTTCTTACGGTTTTATTACGAATTTCCCGAACACCAGCGAATGCTATTATCCAACAAAAGCTGAAAATTGGGATTATGCCAAACTTTAAGATGATGCCCTGGCGTTAAAACGCAAATGCGTCCTTTTTTGTAATTGCGCGTGTAACAACTTGGTTCAATTTTGGCGGGTGCGTTGTGATAGGGATCTTCCTCGTATTTTGCTACATCGCCTTGCGGTGGCGAATACGATGCCATTAGTATGTTTATGTCGTCAACCAATATATCTAAATAATAATGTTCGTCAATTTCGCAAAATTGCTCGATATTTTTGGTTATGGGATGTGCTTTTATTGGCTCGGTTGTAACAGGGCAATCGTGCGGATGCCACTTAAACCGCGAACCAATTACTCTGTCAAGTTTGGTTGTATTTTTGCCAGCAACAAGCCCGTTATGTATTACAATCATTCCTCCGCCGTTTGCTATAAAGTCGATAAAAGCCTGCTGAACTTCCAAAGTTTTCCAACTGGTTTTGTCTTCGGGCGAAATTTCGTCGCATTTTGCCATAATTATAACCGAATAATCCTGCAATAATTCGGGATTAAACGCCGCTCCGTTTCGGATAATGTGAAACTCGTAATCTTTGGCGGTTAGCGGTTTTACGCCATCTATTGCAATTTGCCCAGGATGATAATGCTCATCACAAAATAATAAAACTTTCATAAAAATCCCCCTTTTATACGTGCGTTACTTTGGACATATCTAATTCGTGGGGTTCTTTGCCGCTGTTTGCTTTTCCAATTAAAATTGCGATTGTAAACTGATAGCCATTTGGAATTTTCAGCAATTTGGTAAAGTATTCGCCTTTTGGGCTGTTTAGCGGGATTCGCATCATTCCACAAATAACATTGCCTAATCCCAAAGAATGTGCCGCTAAAGCCACATTTTCCACTAAAATACCCGAATCCAACATTGCCCAATCTGTGGAGTTGCCACAAATTAGCATCATTGCAGGAGCGTTGTAAAATACTTTTCCGCCGCGCTCCATTATTCGGTTGTACGTGCCTTTATCTTCGTCCGCCGAGATAACTTCCATTCCAGCGGTTTCTAGTTCGTCCATTATATTTTTGTTATTGCACATTATTATGTGCCAAGGTTGCCTATTTACCGCACTAGGAGCAGCCAAAGCCGCTTTTACAAGCAAGTCAACTTCAAATTCGGTCAATGGTTCTCCCAAAAAATCGCGGCAAGAGTATCTTTCAAAAATTGCATCTAATACTGGTGTACTCATAAATATTCCTCCTTTTGGGGCATTTTACAGCCCTCATAATCAATGTACCAAGCGTTCCTAGATACATTTTTAACGCCTGTCATAATATCAATTATACCTTTGGCAGATTTTAGTGTTTTAGTTTTTGTGTCGGTAAAACCAGGATACACGGAATAAAAATCGATGTCGTCGGTGGATTTATTTAGCATATCGCTAACTTTTACGGTTGTTGCTTTTGACAAATTATAGCACGGACAAAATGGCGAGCAATCTTCAAGTTCGGTTTTTTCTTCTATGCTAGTTAAAAATTTACCATTTTTTTTGATTGTATTAAGAAAATATTTAGCAACTAAAATTGCACCTATAGTATTAACCTCGAAAGTAAGCCGCAGCTCGATGGGATTGCAATTATGTAATAAAGTAGTTTGGTCGGCGGCAAGCAACACGCCCGAAACATTGCACAAAGCATCGGCTACACTGTATCCAGAAGTGTTTTTGAAAAATTTTTGGCAAGATTTAGCACCAGAAATTAGTTGTGCATCTTTAGTTACATCTGCTGGAAAAATGTGAAGATTTCCTCCGCCTTTCAAATCCATTAAACTTTTCGGCGGATTTACTTCTAAAGTTCCTGCTGCAACGTTGTGCCGTGCCTCTAAAAGCAACCTAGCCAACTCGTAACCCAAGCCGCTAGTAGCACCAATAACAATAAAATTCACAAAAACCCTCCTTTAACATTTATTAAGCAAGAATAATTTGTCAACATAAAAAATTCGTTGCTTTTTAAGCACGGAATAATCCGATAATTATTATATAACATAGTTTTGTTGTTTGCAATGTAATTTTGGTAAATATTTTCGCGGATAAAGCAAACAAAACAGCAATAAAATGCTGTTTTGTTGTTTGGGATATTTCCAATTTTAACGGTTGACATCTTTCTAATTTTATTGTAAAATATTTTTGTAACATCATTGCAAACGCCAAAATAATATGATATTATAAAGTCAACAAAATTTATGGCTAGGGGTGCCTACAAGGCTGAGATTACACCCTTTTACCTGAACCAGATAATACTGGCGTAGGAAAGCGTTAAAGTTGCTAATTTTGCAACTTCTCAAACCCCTCCTGCCAAATATTAGGAGGAATTTTTATGGAAAATTTTATTATTTTTGACGGCATGACTTTATCCGAATTTTTAACCTTTGTAATTGCCGTTATCGTGTTTGTGGCGGCTAGTAGCTACTTTTTCAAAAAATCCCAGTTTTCAACAAAGGCGCTAACTTATACAGGATTAAGCATTTCGCTTGCGTTTATTTTGTCCTATTTTCGGCTGTTTTCGCTGCCGCAAGGCGGATCGGTTACCATGATGAGTATGTTTTTTGTTACGTTGGTTGGCTACTGGTTTGGTGCAGGAATCGGTTTAGTTTCTGCGTTAAGTTTTGGATTGCTACAATTTGTGCAAGGTGCTTATGTGGTGCATCCTGTGCAGTTGCTGATAGATTATCCGTTGGCTTTTGGGGCTTTGGGATTATCGGGCTTTTTTTACAAATTAAAAGGTGGACTTTACATCGGCTACATTATCGCTTGCTTGGGACGTTTAGCCATGCACACAATATCTGGGATATTCTTCTTTGCTATGTATGCACCCGAGAGCGTTTCGGGAGCGGCAATTTTGCTTTGGAGCGCCATCACAAACGCAAGCTACATTATCCCAGAAATGATTTTAACCCTAATAATAATAGCTTTACCGCCAGTTAAAAACGCATTAACAATAGTAAAAACAAAAGTTATACAAGATACATCTGTTGCATAAACTTGAACAACTTAACAATAAGCTGTTGTAGAAAAACGGGCGGATAATATCCGCCCGTATTTATTTGTCAAGTTAAAATTGCACAAAAATCCCAATAAAAAATGCCCAGAGACGGAATTGAACCGCCGACACGAGGATTTTCAGTCCTCTGCTCTACCAACTGAGCTATCTGGGCATTTACTACTTTTACAGCATATCACAGGGTTGAACGTTTGTCAAGTTTTTTTGAAAAAATTTTTTTATTTTTATATGGCAAAATTTTATATGGTAAAATTGGATTGTGGCAAAATTATAATGCGGCAAAATGTTAAAATGCGGGTCAAGGGCGCGCGCGTCCTTGCGGGTGTGGGCAGCGCCCACGGTTTTTAATGCCTACGATTTTTAATGCCCACGGTTTTGAAATTGGACAACTTCAAAATTTTAATCTTCCAAAAAATAAATGTTAAAAATTTGTTAAATATTAAAAAGTGTGTTACAATTTATAAATAACATATTTTTTTAGTTGCAACCTTGTGTAAAAATATTGTGCAGGGCTGTAAAATTTAGCAAAGGAGCTACATTTATGGATTTTAGCATAGAAAAAACTTTTGACGAAAACAGTTGGCAAGTAGTACTTGCAGGCGAAATTGACATTTTTAACTCTGCTGACCTTAAAAAGCACTTAACGCAACTGATGGACGAACACGCAGCCGACGTTTACGTTGATTGCACTAACCTAGAGTACATTGATTCTACAGGGCTTGGCGCACTTGTTGGCGTTCTAAAAAATATTAAGGCACTCGGCAAAGAGATGCACCTGTTGCACGTTAAACCCAGTGTACTAAAATTGTTCAAAATTACTAATTTGGATAAGGTTTTTATCATTAAAGAAAAATAACGCTGTAAGGAAATCTGCCAACGGCGCAAATATAACGAAAGGAGGCGGCGAATCTCCCTCTATTGGGTTCCTCGCCAAGTTTTATGAATAATACCGATTGCATTAAATTATCTTTCCCGGTCAACCCGGCGTACGTTTCTTTGGCTCGCCTTACAGTTTCTAACATAGCAAACCGACTACAATTTGGCATTGACGACATCGAAGACATTAAAACCGCTGTTTCGGAAGCCTGTACCATAATAATAAAACAGCTTGACAACTCGACCACCAATAACTTTGAAGTTAGCATTAAACCGCACAACGAAGGCATTGCTGTCGAAATTTTAACCGCTGGCAATTATGCCAACGAAAGCCTAAATAACAACGAAATGAGCGTTATGATGATACGCGCTCTTGTGGACGAGTTCTCCATTGTCAATCAGGAAACGTCCTCGATTACCAGTATCAAAAAAATGAAAAACGCCACAGCTTAACTTAAACTCAAAATGAGGTGTTTATTTTGCCCAATGGTTACTGCAAACTGCATTTTACCAGCGAACCAACGCACATTCGTAATATGGTCGGTACTTTAATGGATTTTGTTGACGGACTTTCTCCCGAAACTCAAGCCAGAAACGACTTAAAGCTAATCTTTAGCGAACTTATGTACAATGCAGTGGTTCACGGCAATAAAGGCGACCCAACCAAATACGTTGAAGTACTAATTAACATCACAGACAGCCGCATTGCCGTTACAATCGAAGACGAGGGCGTAGGTTACGATTACCAAAACGCCATAAAATACGCTCTCTCCGAAAATGCCCTGCTTGACGAGGGCGGTAGAGGCATTGTTATTGTGCAAGCATTAACCGATAAACTTTCCTTTAACGAAACGGGCAATATAATCCGCTTTGAAAAGAGGTTCAAATAAATGAGTTTTCCAGATAAATTTTTGCTGGTAGACGGCTCGGCACAAACTACCGATCTTATCAGCTATTGGCTTGCAAAAGAAGGCTACAATATGGTTTATACCGCCGAAACTGGCTTAAATGCACTCGCCAAAATCGAACTCATTGATCCCGACATCGCCATTATCAATATTGAACTGCCCGATGTAAGCGGTTTTGACCTATGCAAACATCTCAAAGAAATTTCTAAACACATGATGGTACTCTGCATTAGCCACCTCGACAGCGATGCTTACCACGTTCGCGCAATGGAATCTGGTGCGGACGATTACATGGATAACGGCGATAGTTACGAATTTTTATCCAAAATACGGGGACTTTTGCGCGTAAAACGCTTGAGCGATCGCATTCGCAAACAATACGCCGAACTGGAAAAACGCAACAAACTAATGCAACGTCATATGTTAATGGGACAACGTGTGCAACGTGCACTTATCCCCGAATTGGATTTGTGCATTGGTAATTTTTGTATACGAAGTATGTACTTGCCTGCAATGGACGTTAGCGGCGATTTCTATAACGCTATTCGTCTAAATGATACTTGCATTGGGCTTGTTATGGGCGATGTTTCGGGACACGGCGTTGCGGCATCGTTTCTTACCATAACGCTTAACGTTATGATTAACAAGTTGACAGAATGGCATTTTTCGCCGCATAAACTGCTTTTCCACCTTAATAACGAACTTTGTCAACTGTTCGAACAAGGACACAACGATCCCGAATTATACGCTTGTGTTTTTTATGCTGTTGTGGATTTAGAAAAAAAATCTATCCTGTTTTCAAACGCTGGTTTGGTGCTACCGCTACTTTTTGACGGGCAAACTGGCTTGGCTACCGAACTTGAATCCGTCGGCGCTCCAATAGGACTTATCCACGATGCACAATATACGCTATCCGAAACGCCTTTTTTTGACGGCGATGTTATGTTTGTTTATACGGACGGCTTGCAAGATTGCTATTACAAAAATCAACCCGAAGAATTTTTAATTCAGGCAAAAGATTTACTTTCAGAGCTAATTCTAAAACAAGAGGATATGCAAATGATACTAAATACCATGCGCCAAACGTTCTACAAAACCAACGCCACCGAACACGAACGCATGGAACTTGACGACGTAAGTATGCTACTTTGTAGATTATAAAAATGGGGGGAATTATCTTGATTTCTAATCAAATTTTACAAAATACTGTTGAAGGTTTAAGCAATATAACAAAAAAGAAAATTAGAATACTAGAACGCGACGGTCGTCCGATTGTCAATAATGATTTTCCAGAAGAAGGTTTTGATCCGTCAAACTTTACCGAGGCTTTTGTTTACTCGCCTGCTGAAAGCCAAGTTATTCAAGGACACCAATTTACCAAAGTTTTTGACAACGGAATTACCGAATACGTAGTTGTTGTTCAAGGCGATGACAACGAAACTTATCAAATTGCTCGCACAACGGCGTTTCATGTGCAATCGTTACTTGTCGCCTACAAAGAACGCTTTGACCGTGATAATTTTATCAAAAATTTGCTAATGGACAACTTGCTTTTGGTTGACATTTATAATCGTGCAAAAAAATTGCAAGTTGAAAACGATGTTCGCCGTGCAGTTTATTTAATCGAGGTTGACGCTGACAAAGATGCAGGTGCTTTAGAGGTTATTCGTAATATTTTTCCTGCCAAACAAAAGGATTTTGTTACCTCGATAGACGAAAATAACATTGTGCTAGTAAAAGAATTGCGCGAACGTGATACCTCGATTGACATCGAAAGATACGCCTATATTGTCAACGATACTTTAGCCGCAGAAGCAATGAAACGTGGACAAGTTGCAATCGGTAGCGTTGTAACCGATCTAAAATTTGTGTCGGCATCATACAAAGAGGCAAAAATGGCATTAGAAGTAGGCAAAATTTTTGAAGCAGAAAAAAACATAGTAAATTACAATAATTTGGGAATTGGTCGCTTAATTTACCAGTTGCCGCTTTCCATCTGTCGAATGTTTTTATCCGAAATACTCGATAACGCAACAATGGATAGCTTTGATGACGAATTGCTAACTACCGTGAACAAATTTTTTGAAAATCATTTGAATGTGTCCGAAACTTCGCGGCAGTTATACATACACCGCAACACGCTAGTTTACAGGCTTGACAAGCTACAAAAAATTACTGGGCTAGATTTACGCAACTTTGAAGATGCAATCTTGTTTCAAATAACTTTAATGGTCAGCAAATATCTAGCGTACAAGGAAAGGAATGTACTATGATACAATTTGCGAATGTTACAAAAGTATACGACAACGGCGCGCGCGGCGTGGATAACATCTCGTTAAAAATAGAACCTGGCGAATTTGTGTTTATAGTTGGCACAAGCGGCTCGGGTAAATCGACAATGGTGCGTCTGTTGCTAAAGGAAATTGAACCAACGTTAGGCACAATCATTGTCAACGGAGAAGATATTGGTGCATTAAAACGCAAAAATATGCCCGAATATCGTCGCAGAATGGGCGTGGTTTTCCAAGATTTTAAGCTGTTACGCAATAAATCGGTGTATGATAATGTAGCTTTTGCAATGCAAATAGTAAGAGCTCCCAATAAAGATATACGCCGCAATGTTCCGCAAACTTTGTCGCTTGTTGGGCTTGCCAAAAAAGCCCGAGCGTATCCTAATCAGCTTTCGGGCGGCGAACAGCAGCGAACAGCATTAGCACGGGCAATTATCAATCGTCCGCCGTTGTTGCTCTGCGATGAGCCAACTGGTAATTTGGATCCCGAAACCGCCTGGGAAATTATGTATCTTTTAGAAGAAATAAACGCCAACGGAACAACTGTTATAGTGGCAACTCATGCAAAAGACATCGTTGACGGTATGCGTAAACGAGTAATCGGCTTATCTGACGGAATTATTGCCAAAGATATTGAAAAAGGTTATTATGACGATGTTAGTTTGTAAAAGGTTGGGCGGAGGATGAATATGGACAAAGAAAAAACATTAGGAAAAAGCCTAATCGCAGGGCTAAAAGAAGTAATCGAATACGAAAAAGGCAACATCGAACTAAAAACATCCAAAATATTATCCGAAACCGTAACTTTGCCAAATGGCAACCTCGAAAAAGTTACTTACATGATAGTAAGCTATCAAACTAGCAAAAACGATTTTTTTCAAAACTTTGCAACTGAAACCGAACTACTAGAATACGCAAAAGCCAATGTGGGCTTAAAAACCCCAAAATTAAGCATTACCAAGCATATTTTTGACAACCAAAACCAACCCGCAAATTTGGACGAAAAAGAAACTATGTTAAAAATTGCTGTTTAGTGGTAAAATTAAATTATAAACTATTATCTAAAGGAGGGTTTTTCTTTGACGTTTAGAAGGTCGCGGTATTTTTTTGGAGAGGCTTTTGCAGGAATTATCCGCAACAGGCTTATGTCGGTTGCATCTATTTTGACGGTTGCATCTTGTTTAATGATTGTTTCGGTGTTTTATTCACTTGTAACGAACATTGACTATTTTTTGCAACAACTGGAAGAAGATATTGGTATTGCCGTTTTTATAGACAATGATGTTTCTGCACATGGTTTAGAGGAATTATACGAGGCTATTTTGCAAATTGACAATGTTATGTCTGTGCGGTTCGTTTCGCACGAAGAGGCGTTTGCTATCGTATCTGAACAGCACGAAGATCAAACCATTTTAGAGGGCTTACCACCAGATACTTTCAACCGCTCGTTTAACATCGAAATAGGCGATTTGCGTTACCATGACGATGTTGTTGTCGCTTTAGAAGAATTATGGGATTTAGGCATTTACAACATTAGGCAAAATCAAACTATTGCTAATATGGTAATTGCAATTTCAGATATGATTCGCTGGTCTAGCACAATTTTAATCGGTATTTTGGCGGTTGTATCAATAATAATAATTACAAACACAATCCGAATAACGGTAAACGCCCGTCAAAATGATATAAATATTATGAAATACATAGGTGCAACTGACTGGTTTATCCGTTGGCCGTTCGTTATTGAAGGCATTTTAATTGGCGTAATTGGTGCGTTGTTTCCTGTTGGCATAATGCTTTTTGGTTATGTTCGAGTTGTAAACTGGGTGCAAACAAATACCGCAGTAATCGAGTTTGTCCGCTTTCGTGCCGCAAACGAAGTATTTATAATGTTGTTTCCAATAATTATCGGATTAGGCGCGTTAATCGGCACAATCGGCTCGGGAACATCAATAAGACGGCATTTGCACGTATAAAATCGGCAAAAGCAAGGTTTATATTTTAAGGAGGATTTATTTATGAAAGTGTTATCTAGTGCTAAAAAAATGGTGTTGATAATGTTGGTTTTTGCGATGATAACGCCATTGGTTGTGGTAAGTGCAAGTAGCGTAGCAGAATTAGAGCAACGCCGCCAAGAAGTACAGCGGGAGATTCTCGATGCACGTGGCGAATATGTCGAAATTTTGCAAGAAATGGAAACTTTGGAATCCGAAATTTTGGCAATGGATATTGTTTTGGAACAGGCAACAGATGCTCTAGTTTTTATCGAAGAATCGCTAGAGGAAACAAGGCAAGATTTAACATTGGCAGAACTAGATTTAGAGCAAGCTCGCCAAGAGAGAGACGACCATTTTAACCGCTTTAAGACAAGGTTGCGCGTTATGTACATACAGGGTCCAATGGGTTATTTAGAGGTTGTCATGCAAGCTACTAGCTTTATCGATTTTTTGGCTAGATTAGAGCATATGAATGCAATAGCACGAACCGACCGCGAAATGGCAGAACGGCTACAAAACGCCGAAAACCGAGTAGAAGAAACGCTAGAAGAAACATTTAGAACAATGACAAGAATCGAATCGTTGCAGGTTTTGCAATCGGATCGCATTGCAGATTTGCAACTGGCGTTAAACAACAAAGAGGGCTTTATGTTCCGTCTGGAAGATGTCGCACAGCAACAAGAATTATTAGTACGCCAATTAGAAGAAACCGATCGCCAAATTGGAATAGAAATTCAGCAAGCATTAGAGCGTGCTCGCCAAGCCGAAGAAGAGGCTCGCCGCAGAGCCGCTCGCGAGGCAGCCGAACGTGCCGCTCGCGAACGC
>JGI24700J35501_10930736_pt1 | contig 20934 bp, 17 predicted proteins | sample TergutTh196P1_FD_35501 | JGI IMG/M metagenome (IMG submission 35501)
CCCCCCATTCAACTCATGTTATTACGCTTGTAGTCCCTTGTTATAACGAAGAAGCCGCCCTTCCATTGTTTTACGAGCAGGCGACAAAAACGCTCAAAGAGCTGGACGACTCCGGTTCCAGATATAGCTACAAGATCGTATTTATAGACGACGGATCGAAAGACAAAACCCTGCACATTATGCGCGAGCTTGCGGCAAAGGACGAAAATGTCCATTACATTTCGTTCTCTCGAAATTTCGGCAAGGAAGCCGCCCTGCTTGCCGGCTTGCAGGCGGCACAGGGGGATTTTATCGTTACGCTGGATGCGGACGGGCAGGACCCGCCGCATCTTATTCCGCAAATGCTGGAGGCGGTAAAATCCGGGGAATATGACTGCGCGGGAAGCCGCCGGGTAAACCGCATCGGAGAGCCGCCTATACGGTCTTTTTTTGCAAGACGCTTTTACGGGCTTATGAAAAAAATTACCGAAATAGAAATAGTGGACGGGGCCAGGGATTTTCGCCTAATGAACAGAAGCTACCTTGACGCGCTTTTGGAATTAACGGAACGGAACAGATTTTCAAAAGGAATTTTTCCTTGGGTGGGCTTTAAAACAAAATGGTTTGAATACGAAAACATAGAGCGAAGCGCCGGCAGCACAAAATGGTCGTTCTGGAAGTTGTTTTTGTATTCCCTTGACGGCATAATAGCGTTTTCGTCAAAACCCCTTGCAATAGCTTCCTTCATGGGAATTTTACTGTTCGTTCTCTCTATTTTTTTAATTGTTTTTGTAATTGTCAGAAGATTAGTCTGGGGCGATCCTGTGGCCGGCTGGGCCTCAATGGTTTGCATAATACTTTTTTGTTCAGGCGTGCAATTGTTTACGGTGGGTATTTTGGGACAGTATATATCAAAAATTTACACGGAAGTAAAACGCCGCCCGCAGTACATTGTCCGGGAGGCAAAATGAAGTTTGTCGAATTGCTGGAGCGAAAAGCGGTAAAATATACACTGCTTGCGCTATCTGCGCTAGGTTTTTTAGTAAGTATAGCGAGTATGCAGGCGCAGGTTATAGATTTTTTTATCAATATTATTGAAACCAGAATACTAGGCAGAGAGCTGGCAGACCCCGGCAGGTGGATCGAATATATATTTGGCACAATGTACGGCTTTTCTGTGTTTTTTGTAATAATCTGGTATTTTTTTATCAAAAAAAACTTTGCCCTTTCTTCATGCCTTTTGTCCGCCGCCCTTGCCGCATATATATATGCCTACTATAGTTTGTTTGCGGCTAATTTTGAAGCTATGGAAAGACTCAGGTTTCCGCTGTTCGCCTTAGGCTTTGTTATTGTTTTCCATATTTACAGTTGGCGGCACCGTTCTGATTATTTGCAGGCGGTTTTTAAAAAAGCCGGCAGCAATTTGGCTGAAAACAAGATAGCCAGTTCATCCGCTTTTGTTTTTTCCTGCGGCGGCTTGCTTGGGGCCTTGTTTTTCATACACATTTTTGGCACTGCGGTTTTGGATTTTACCTATACCGATTGGCTCATGGTAACAGTGGATTTAACGCATGATTATCCGGGCATGATGGGCAGGGATTTATCGCAGCATTATCTGGGCTGGAGGTTTTTGCGCAATTCGGCGTGGCATTTCCCGCTGGGGCTTATGGACAATATTGCGCATCCTTTCAGAATATCAGTAATCTACACCGATTCCATTCCTCTTTTTTCAGTTTTTTTCAAAATACTGTCGCCCGTCTTGCCAGAGAGCTTTCAGTTTTTTGGATTGTTTGGGATTTTGTCTTATATCCTGCAAGGCGGGCTTGGCGCGCTCATTATAAAGAAGATTGGCGGTAACACGCCGCAGTCAATTGCCGGCTCAATGTTTTTTACATTGTCAACAACCATGATATGGCGTATGTATGAACATACTTCTTTGGCGGCGCATTTTATCATACTGCTGTGTATGCTGGTTGCCCTTCAGCACGAGCATTACAGTTTTGCAAAGCGCGTAAGGGCATGGAGCCTTTTGTTTTTTTTGTCGGTAGGAATTCACCTGTATTTTGTGCCGACGGTAACGATTTTTATGTTCGTCTGCCTTTTGCGGGAATATAATTTTTCCAAAAAGCTGAAAGAGCAATGCCTTGTTGCCGGTATCTCTTTTGTCATACTGTTCGTAACAATGTTTTCTTTCGGGGCTTTTTATTTTGTCAGAGGCATGACCATAGGCGACAGCGACCTTGGGATTGCCAGCGCAAACCTGAACGCTTTTTTCAATCCTTTTGGAATGTCGCGTTTTATCCAAGATATGCCCACTGCCGCAGGATTTCAATTTGAAGGGAATTCATACCTCGGGTTAGGCCTTATTCTGTTCATTGTTGTAATTATCGGGCATACGATAAAAACAGGCAATGGCTCCCGGCCATGCGGGGGGGCGCAAAGCCACGGCGCAAAAAAAACGTATATACTCGGCCTTGCCGTACTGTTTTTGCTTTTCTCCCTGTCGCCTGTTATAACATTTAACCAATACCATCTTTTCACATACCCCCTGCCGCCGCCTATTGGCAGGATTTGGAGTATTTTTAGATCAACTGGCAGGTATACATGGCCAATAATATACATCGCCATAACCGCCTGCGTGTGGTGGGCTGTTACGCGCTTTTCCGCCAAAAAATCGCTTTTGATTTTATCCATTTTTTTGTTCTTCCAATTGGCTGATCTGCACAGCCCCTTTGCCGGCATAGGAAATCGTTTTAGGACAAGGGTAACATGGCAGACAGAATTGCCTTCTTCAGCATGGGCTTATCTTGCGCTTGAGCATGACCACATATTTTTCATGCGCGATTATTTAAGGATAAATTCCTTTCTGGATTTGGCGGCAAACCACGGCATTACCGTCAACGACGCTTATTTTGCCAGGGAAAACACCTATTTGATATCCGCGAACAAAGAAAGGGAAGCGGAGCATTTGCTGAATAATGGCCCGAGGGCTGGCCTGCTCTATGTTTTTATGGATTTGGAACACGCCTATTTGTTCCGGGAAACTGGCTTGAATTTTTTCCGCATAGACAATGTCGTTATCGGCACAAGCGCAGAACGCCAGTGGCTTGACGCTTACGCGCTGGCTTGGTAGCGCAAAAACTGAGGCCTTCCCGGAAGAAAGGCTCACACAAAGGCACAAAGTTTAATAACCCTTTTCTTAACTTTGTGCCTTTGTGTCGCGAACCGCCGGTTCAATGAACCGCTGGTTCGATGTGCCTTTGTGTGATTAAAATGGGAGTAAATTCCGAGGTTTGTGCCGTTCATGCGTTTGTCGTGAGCCTTTTCTGCTTGACAGCCGCTTGGGTTTGCCATACACTTAATATATGGCAAAAATTCTTGCGATTGTAACCGCTGTCGGCATTCTGGCGGCGGCAAGATGGATTTTTAACTCGACGGCAGGCTTTAACCGGGGGCTGGACTTGGTTCAGACTGTCTCTCTTGTTTTTTTCATTGCTCCGCTTGTGCTGGCCGCCATTGTTGCCATAGTCCTTCTTGCAAGAGGGGGCGTCGCCAGGGTTCCCGCGATAACGTTATCGGCAGTAATCGCGGCAGTTTCGCTTGCGGTTACTTTTGTCCCCTCCATAAACCCAGCACCTGTGCGCAATATTGTCAACGCCGATTCCGTAAGGCCGACAGACGACGGCCTTTACGAATACAGGTTTGAAATTGTAAACGCCTTCCAACGGAATGCCACAGCCCGGCTTTTTGTCAGGGATTTGAATGGCGGCGGGGAAGCGTACATTCCGGTAAACATACTCGACGGCAGTTTGGGCGGGCTAAGCCTCCCGCGCGGGAATTTTTTGTGGGGCAGAATGGAAGCGAGCGGGGAGCCGGGGCAGTATATTTTCAGCTTGCCCGCCGGCCGTCCATTTCAGCAGACATACATTGATGGGGTCAGTTTTCAGTACCAAAGAATCGGCGGGATTGGAGAGGCTGTCTTTCTGATACAAATGGAAACAAAAAGCGCAGTCGAACTTTTTAGAAAGATGGATTATCGCAGTCATGCAAGACGCATCAACAATGATGACGGCAGTTTTCTGTTTTCGTACTATCTTGAATTGTTCGACACATTCGAGCGCGGTGAAAAAACCGGCAGCGAAGTTTTTCTTAACGTGATAATGCCTCAGCTGCGCAGAACTTACGCCGTCCCCCTGCCAATCGATGCGGCGCTTCTGGAAAACAATATCTTGCGAAACCGGCTTATAACAGAGCGCACACGCTGGATTGTCTTGGAGCAGACGGAGTCGCCGGGGCAGTTTGCCGCTCGCACCACCTCTGATTTGTCCAGCGACAGCATGAGCTTTTTGATTGACACGCTCTCGCTTACCGCCACAAGGACGGACGTGTCGGCGCAGTGAGCGGCCGGCAAAAGACGCGGGCGGGGGGCGCAATATCATCTACCCCCCTCCCCCCCCTAAAAAAGGTCAGGGTTTTGGAACCGAAAGGTCGTCCGTATTGTCGTTGAACACAAGAGCTTTGCCGGCCGCCTCGCACCATTCCCTTGCGATGCAGGCATAGCGTATTTTTTCTTTGATAAGGAACTTGTGGTACGTCGGATCCCGCCAACTGTTGTACATATCGGCTTCGTTTTTTCCCGGCTCGTACTTGAAGTAAACAGGCGCGCAAATTCTGGCTATTTCATCGGCTTCCAAGTTTCGCTGATGCCCGCCCATTGAATCGACAATGCTCATGTACACGTCAAGAGGTATATTGCACGAGCCGCGTATGGAGGCCAGCATGGGAAGCGGAAGATCGGCCAGCGGGTTGAAACTGTCCGCGCCCAGCCTTTCCAAGAGCCTTGCCGAGGCCGCATTCGCATGGCCTGCAAAAACCGACACCTTAAAAACCACATCCGATGGAATAACCTTGTCTTGGCGCATTTTGCACACGACTTCCAGCAAGCCTTCATCGCAGATAAGAAAGCCCCTTATGCCGGCATTCAGACAGCGGTCGAATTCCTTCAGCCACATATACAGGTTGTCCTGCCCGCGTATGCGCATACCGGAAACAAAACCTTCCGGGGTAATGTACTGCCGCCCTAAATCCCAGCCCCTTGAGGGCACGGGGTTCAATACAACCTCCGTTTTAAGGCCGGCTCCGATTTGCGCATAATGCTTCAGTTCGGCAGTTTCAAGCAGTGCCGAGCCTCCCACCGTGCCTATTACGCGATGTACCGGCAGCTTTTTGTTCTGCGCCTCTTTTGCCATCACTTCAAAGATTTCGGCAGTTTCCACGCCGGCAATCTCCATGCGGTAGTGCGCTCCCGACGGAAATGTTTTTGCCGAAGACGGCAGATCGTACAAGTCCTTCAGCGGCATTTTAAGATTGTCGCTGAAATAGCTTTCGATTTTTTTCATGAACATAACATCCTCCTTGGGGGTATCCCCCGTTTTATTTTTCGTTTCACAGCCGCCCCCCCCTCCCCTGCTGGCGTTTTTTTCCGTCCGCAGAGCGGTAGGGGTTGCGGCTGTTTTTAAGATAGCTCTGGTAGACCGCGCTGCTTTCATAATATCCGCCAAGCCCCTTGAACGACGAGGACTCGTCGCACCGGTAAAGCTCCATAAGAAGGGGGAAAAGGGGGGAAGCCATGATTTCGCGCGTTCTGTAAAGGGGCAGGCGGGGAAGTGCCGCCGGGATCATGTGGTTTTTTATGAGATAGCAGACATCGCTTGCCAAGGGAGCGGGGAAGCCGAGCCTTTCAAGAAAACGCCGCGCCTTTGCCGCCCCAAGCTCAGCGTGGCCGTCAAAGCGCAGACGGCCGGCGGAGCCGGCGGCCGTTTTTCCAAGGTCGTGCAGCAAAAGCCCCAGGGAAAGCGTCAAGTCGTAGGAACCGCCGGCGGCGGCTTTGCGGTGGCGGAAGGTTTCCATCGTGTGGCTGAAGACATTGCCTTCCGGGTGGAACTCCTTGGTGTGCTCCACATCGTCCATGTCCGCAAGGTCAGGCCACACCCGCCTTAAAAAACCGGTGTTTTTCAAAAGCTCAAAACCGAGGCCGGGGTTGGGAGAAGCCAAAAGGCCGCAAAGCAAAAGCCGCTGTTCTTCGGTTCCCGGCCCCCGCCCCCCTCCTTTGGCGGCAAACATGGCCGCCGCCTTTACGCCCTGCCTTTGGGTTTCCGTGCCGAAAGGAAGGTAACGGGCTAAAATAAGGGCGGCATCGGCCAGATGCCCCCCGTCCCCCGCGCCCCCGCGCGCGCCGCCCAGAATCTCGGCAAGAGAAAGACGCTCCCCCCGGCGCAAGGCGGCAAGCAGGGGGTAGGCTCCCCCCCTGTCCAAAAAACTGCCGGTGGCAAGGTCTTGGTAGAAATCCAGAATGCCGAAGGACGGGGCGCGGCTTTCGGCAGGAAACAGGCTCCCCTGCTGTGTGCGGACGGGCGGCTTTTCTGAATCGGCGCAGAAAAAGTAGTAAGCCTTCCGCCCTGCTTGAAGAGCGAACTCTTCTCGAAGAGCGGACTCTTCAAGAAGAGCGGCATCGGCAAGCTCGGTTCCGGGAAAGCGCAAGTTTTCAAACAGACGCGCCAAATCCGCCGTGTCCGCGCTGGTAAATATTTGAAGGCTCGCCCCCGCCTCCCGGCCTAAAAAGGAGTCCGCCGCGCTAAAGCCGCGAAGGTAAGCGGAAAACCCGGCAGCCTGCAAACGCGCGATTACATCGGTTTTGACCATAATCCCCCCTTTTCAGCGTTTTAGAAGAAAGGCTCACATAAAAGGCGCAAAGGTTCTATGCGCCCCCGTTTGTCTACATAAATAATTATGCATCTTTATTTCACTCTTGACAAGATCGCGTAAATGTGGCAGTATGTAAGAGTCCTGCATCAGGGCCCGTGCGAGTATGCAACGCCTAACCCCGCCAGGTCCGGAAGGAAGCAACGGTAAGCGAATGTCTGCTGCGCCGCGGCCCCCCTGATGCAGGGCTTTTTTTCGGCTTTCAATCTGGATAAGGGGGCTATTATATGGAACAAAATGAAAAATACTCGATTCACATGGACGAGCGTTACGGTTTTTTGAAGCTTATCGATGTCCCGGCTCTTGCGGCGGCTTGCAAGGAAAAATGGTACAATCAGACGCTTTGCAGGGTGAACGGGAATGTTGTGCGCTTGGGGGTTTTTAACGAGGGGGAGTTCCACTGGCACAAGCACGACAAAGAAGACGAGTTTTTCTTCGTCTTGCAGGGTTCCTTCCATATTGAGCTTGAAAACGAGGCTTTCAAGCTCGGCCTGCACCAGGGTTTGACTGTCCCCGCCGGTGTCCTTCACCGCACTTTTGTAAAAGAGCCTGCCGTGGTATTAATGGTAGAAGGCGACACGGTAACCCCCACCGGGGACAAATAGGGGGAAAGCCGCGCGGCTCATTTGGGGCTTGCTTTACCCGGCGGTGGAACTGGTCGATTCGCGGATAATCAGCTTGTGGGGGATAATAATTTCGGGGTAAACATTGGTCGCGACACCCATAAGGCGGCGCAGGTTGGTTACCGCGTGTTCGCCAATCTCCTCTATTGGCTGGTGAATGGTGGTCAATCGCGGGATAAAGTATTTTGCGTTTTCAATGTTGTCGAACCCTATGACCGAAACGTCATCCGGCACGCGGATTCCCGCGTCTTTTAACGCCCGGATAGCCCCCATTGCAAGCTCGTCGCTGGCGGCAAACAGGGCGGTAAAATCCCTGCCGTGAAGCAGCATCTCCCGCATCCCGTACATCCCGTCTTCAGTGCTGTACTGAGCATCGCAAAAACACCGGCTTTTATCAGGCTCAAGACCGGCGGCTTCAAGGGCATCATAGTAGCCCTTTATGCGCTCCAGCCCGAAGGAAAAACCGCTGCCTCCCAAAAAGTTAATTTTCCTGTGTCCCAGGCCGATCAAGTGGTTTACCGCGTCAACGGCCGCTTGACGGTCGTTTATCATAATGGTAGGAAAATCATCGTTATTGATAATCGTTGACACTACAGGCAAGCCGGCCAGAGCAATGTATTCGCAAAAATCCGGGGAGCTGATCTCGTCTAAAAGGATAATCCCGTTGGGGGTGTCGGATTTTATACGCTGCAGGCACTCCATTTGGCTGGCCTTGTCGCGTTTTATGAAAAAAAACTGCGTATTGTATCCAAAAGAAGTCAAAAACCGCTGAATTATCGAGAAAAGCTGGCGCTGGAACATATTGAAGGTGTCAGGAATGACCACCCCGACAGTCAAAACCCCGTCGGCGGAGCTTCGGGGTGTTTTGACCGGCAGAACATAGCTGTTTTCTTCCAGCAGTTTGAGAATCTGCGCCCTTTTTTGAGGGTTTATGTACTCCTTCCCGTTGAGCGCCCTAGATACGGTAGATGCAGAGACCCCCGCCTGTTCAGCAATGTCTTTGAGCGTTGCCATATCTAATTATGCAATGTTTTGGCGGCTGTATGCAAGCAGGGCAAGATTGAAAAAATTGAAAACTGTTAGAATTCTCTCTTGACAGCCTGAAATAACCATGCTAACTTTGAATAGATTGCTGAATGTTGCAGAGATTTTCTGCAAAAATATGAAACACATGGAGATTGCCATGACGGATGGAGGCCAGGTATGAATAAAGTGAGAATAGGCTGCGCCGGCCTTGGGCGGCTGGGAGTCCGGCACGCGGCAAATATCGCCGGCAAGGTGCGCGGGGCGGAGCTTGCCGCGCTTTGCGATCCCGATGCCGCAAAGCTGGAAAAAACGGCGGGTATGCTCGCCGTGAAACACCGCTTCACTTCCTTCGAGGATTTTATCGCCTGCCCGGAGGTTGACGCGGTGGCGCTGGCCTCTCCTTCGGCTTTGCACACGGAGCAGATTGCCACAAGTCTGGATGCCGGCAAGCACGTCTTTTGTGAAAAGCCGCTTGGCATAACGGCGGCACAGTGCAAAAAGGCTGAAAAAGCGGTCATGGCGCACCCGGACTTGGTTTTTATGCTGGGCTTTATGCGACGTTTTGACGAATCGTACAAATACGCGCGGCAAAAAGTCTTGGCGGGCGACATAGGAAAGATCGTTCTGTTTCGATCTTACAGCCAAGACCCGGAAAAGTTTATCGACGGCGCGATTGCATACGCGCCCCACAGCGGCGGGCTGTTTTTGGACATGGCTGTCCACGACATAGATTTGGCGCGGTGGTTTACAGGCAGCGAGCCTGTGTCCGCGTACGCGATAGGCGGCTGTTACGCGCATAATGAATTCGCCGAACACAACGACGGGGACAACGCGGCCTGCCTTTTGAAGTTCAAGGACGGCTGCATGGCTTTTCTTTTTGCCGGACGCACGGCTCCACACGGTTACAATGTCGAAACAGAAATTGTCGGCACAAAGGGGACGTTGCGCATAGCTTCCGTGCCGCAAAAAAATTTGGTGGAGGTTCTGGACTCGCACGGGGTGCGCCGGGAATGCAGCGAAAATTTTCTTGAGCGTTTCGCGGCGGCATACATAAACGAGGTTCAGGAGTTCGTTGACTGCATTATCGAAGAGCGTAAGCCGGAAGTTACGGTGCAAGACGGAACGCGGGTGTCGGAAATCGCTTATGCTTGCAAGTCGGCTTTTGAATCCGGCGAGCTTATGCGGTTTTAACTGTGAAAATTTTATCAGGGGGTAACATGGAAACGTTAAAAGTCGGGGTTATAGGGACGGGGGCGATTGGGCAGGATCACATCGCGCGCATAACGAACAAACTTGTCGGGGCGAAGGTTGTCGCCGTAAGCGACATAAGCGGGGACAGCGCGAAAAAGGCCGCAAAGCTCTGCGGCGCACGCGTGGAAAAAGACGGAGGGGCGATTGTCGGAGCCGGCGACGTGGATGCCCTCCTTGTGTGCAGTTGGGGCGGCGCCCATGCCGAGTCTGTTTTGCAGGCGATTGCCGCGGGCAAGCCGGTGTTTTGCGAAAAACCCCTTGCCGCAACCGCGCAAGACTGCAAAAAAATAGTCGATGCCGAAGTTGCCGGCGGGAAGCATTTAGTGCAGGTCGGCTTTATGCGCCGTTACGATGCCGGTTATCTGCAAATGAAACAGCTCATCGATTCCGGCGAAATGGGCGAGCCGCTTTTAGTACACTGCGCCCACCGCAACGCGGGCGTGGCGGAAAATTACAATACGCCAATGGCCGTGAACGACACCGCGATACATGAAATCGACATTTTGCAATGGCTGATAAACGACGAGTATGTATCGGCGCAAGTTATCACCGGCAAAGGCACAAAACACGCCCGCCCAAATCTTAAAGACCCGCAAATGATGATCCTTCGCACAAAGGGCGGCATTGTCATAGATATAGAAGTGTTTGTCAATTGCAAATACGGCTACGACATCCAGTGCGAAGTCTGCTGCGAGGAAGGCGTTATCCGAATGCCGGAACCTTCCTTCCCGGTTTTACGCAAGGATCAAAAAGTTTCGGTACACATTGAGCAGGATTGGAAACAGCGTTTTGCAAACGCCTACGACGTGGAAATTCAACAATGGATTGAATCTACGATAAAGGGCGAGGTTAAAGGGCCTACGGCCTGGGACGGCTACATTGCCGCAGTTACGTCGGACGCTCTTGTCAAGTCGCAAGAGACCGGCGCGGTTGAACCTATTATTACGGGCGGCAAACCGTCTTTTTACAAATAGGAGGATTGAATGTTTGACGCAAACAATGTATCGCTCGGCATCGCGCCTATCGCGTGGACTAACGACGATCTGCCTGACCTTGGCAGGGAAAACACCTTCGAGCAGTGCGTAAGCGAAATGGCGCTTGCCGGTTTCGCAGGCTGTGAGGTTGGCTGCAAATATCCCGCCGACACCGCGATCTTGAAAAAAGCGCTCAATTTGCGCGGCCTTCAAATTTGCAACCGCTGGTTTTCGTCTTTTTTGATTTCCCGCCCATTTGAAGAAACCGAAACGGCCTTTGTAAAGGAGCTTGCTTTTCTAAAAGAGATGGGAGCAAAAGTAATCGGGGCATCGGAACAAAGTTACAGCACGCAGGGGCAGCCGGTTCCCGTTTTTGAAAAACGCCACATTATGGACGGGCGAGAATGGGATGCGTTATGCGAAGGCCTTAACAGGCTGGGCAGCATCGCAAGGGATGCAGGCATGAGGCTTACATTCCACCACCACATGGGCACTGTCGTGCAGACTGCCGGGGAAATTAACAGCATGATGGAAAACACCGACCCCGCGCTTGTCTTTCTGTTATACGACACAGGCCACCTTGCCTATTGCGGCGAGGATTATCTGGCGGTATTGGAAAAATACGCGGGGCGCGTGGGGCACGTCCACCTGAAAGATATACGCGCCGATGTCGTAAAAAAAGTGCGGGAAGAAACCTTGAGCTTTTTGGACGGAGTGCGGGCTGGCGCGTTCACAATCCCCGGAGACGGCTGCGTGGACTTTGATTCGGTTTTCAAAACCCTTGGCGAAAACCGGTATCACGGCTGGATGGTTGTGGAGGCCGAGCAGGACCCGGCAAAAGCGAACCCCTTGGAATACGCGATCCGAGCGCGGAAGTTCATACGGGAGAAAATTCGCTTGTAAAGGATTAAGGGATTGGGTAAGGCTGTTATGAACAAAGACTGTAAAAAGGATACTCAGCGTTTTACGGAATATGAAAACGGCATGGAAAAAGGGGTATTGAAAAAATCCAGTATGTACCTGCATCTGCCGTCGCAGTTTGCCCTGCAATCATTGTTCTACGCCCCCTACGCCGGGCGTTTTTATTGCGATTCCTCTTATGCCGTTTCGCGTGAAAATTTCGATTATTTTCTTCTAATGCTTGTCGATAGCGGCTGTCTGCATATATCCTGCGAAGGGAAAAATTATAGTGCGAACCAAAATGACATTGTAATTCTGAACTGCAAAAAAACGCATTTGTATTATTCCAAGGGGGATGCGTCTTTTTACTTTTTCCATTTTGATGGGGCCGGCAGCGCGTCATTCTACGATCTTATTGTCGCAAAGCAAGGCCCCGTCATACAGCTTCAAAACCCGGCGGCAATACTTGATTCAATGGCCGCGATTCTTAGCCTTGCCGAGAACGGCTATGAAAATGAGTTTAAAATATCGGCGCAGATACACTTAATTCTAAGCGAGCTAATTTCCCATAACGGCGCGTCAAATGATTATCTTGCGGAAAAAATTGCCAAAGCGATAAAATTCATTGAGCGGCATTTTACAAAAGATGTCTCTGTGGAAGATATTGCGAATTCCGTTTTTGTAAGCAAGTATCACTTTATAAGAATGTTCAAAAAACACACCGGCATAACGCCTTATGCCCATATCGTAAAGCTACGCATTCTATATGCAAACAGTATGCTGAACAATTCCGAACATTCAGTTGAATTTATAGGGGAAAAATGCGGGTTTAACAGCCCAGAGCATTTTATCCGCCTTTTTCAAAAATACATGGGCTGCACCCCGCACAAATACCGGCTGCAGAACAAGCCGGCTAAAAACAGCATCGTATTGCCAGAGGGCCTTGAGGGGGCAAAAACATAATGAGCAATATGTATCAATTTTTAAGCAATAAAAACACTTGCAGGGTTTCTGTATTCATGGAACCATTATTCAAGGCGGACAATTTGCTAGGGCAAATCTTAAAAAAGGAGGCGGTTAGTATCTTATGGCGGACATTCTCTTTAGTTTGAAAAATGTAACAAAACGCTTCCCAGGGGTTCTGGCGTTAGACAACGTCAGCCTTGAAGTGCGGCGCGGCGAGATACACGGCCTTGTCGGGGAAAACGGCGCGGGGAAATCCACCCTTATAAAAATTGTTACGGGAGCCCACGCCCCCGATGCTGGGGAAATAATTTTTAACGGCAAAAAGATGGATCGCATAACGCCTCATCATTCCATGTCGGCCGGCATCGCCTGCATTTATCAGGAATTAAACCAAGTGCCGTACATGACCGTTTACGAAAATATATATCTTGGGCGCGAGGAGCTTTCCAACAAGGCTTTTGGAATTACAAACATCGCGCTAATGCGAAGCGAATCGAAAAAATTACTTTCTACATTGGGTTTGGAAATTGACCCTGACACTCAGGTAGGCGCGTTGGGAGTTGGCAAACAGCAAATGGTAGAAATTGCGCGGGCGGTAAGGGCCAGCGCAAAAATGATTATCATGGACGAGCCTACGGCAAGTTTAAGCTCAAAGGAAACGGAAGAACTGCTTAGAATTATCAAACACCTAAAAGACGAAGGGGTCTCTGTTATTTATATCTCGCACCGTCTTGACGAAGTAAAAGCTATTACACAACGCATTTCCGTTTTGCGTGATGGAAACATGGTGGCCTCGGAAAATACCGAAGATGTTAGTATAGACGACATTGTCAAACTAATGGTCGGCCGGGACATCACAAATAAATATCCCAAGGTAAAGACAAAGGCCGGCAAAGAATTGTTAAGGGTCGAAGGGCTTACCCGGAAAGGCGTAATAGACAATATTTCTTTCGCGGTGCACGAAGGGGAAGTGCTGGGCTTTACCGGCCTTGTCGGGGCGGGTCGGACAGAAGTAATGCGCGCCCTTACCGGAGCAGACCCTCTGGACGCGGGAAAGGTTTTTGTGCAAGGCAGGGAAATCGCTGTCAAACAGCCAAGGGATTCAATCAATGCGGGCATCGCTTTTTTAACCGAAGACCGCAAGGGGCAGGGCTTGATTCTCATTCAAGATATTGAATTCAACTCTACGATGGTGAACTTGAAAACCTATGTATCCGGCTTGTTTCTGAAGTTGAAAAAATGCAAAGAGGATGCCCAGCTTATGGCCGGCAAATTAAAAACACGCACCCCTTCGATTAGCCAACTGGCGGGCAATTTAAGCGGGGGCAACCAGCAAAAGGTTGTTCTTGCAAAATGGCTTCTTAGCAAGTCCAAGATTTTTATTATTGACGAGCCTACACGCGGCATTGATGTCGGGGCCAAGGTTGAAGTTTACAACCTTATCAACCAGTTGACCGGCCAAGGGGGAGCGGTCGTAATGGTAAGTTCTGAAATGGATGAATGTATAGGAATGTCTGATCGCATCATGGTGATGTACGAAGGCAGGATAACGGCGGAGTATTCGGGGGTGGATATTACGCAGGAAAATATTATGTACGCGGCATCGGGAATGGCGCAAGTGCCGCGTAGCGCGTAATTTCCCTAGCAATAACTTTGGAGAAAAAAATGAAAAACAAAGAGCAGGTGCAAGAAAAGAAAAACATACTGTCGGCGCTGAATATAAAAAAACATTTTTACAGCCTTAGCGTTTTGCTGTCGCTTTTGTTGCTTTGCATTGTATTGAGCATTTTATCGCCGCATTTTCTTACGGTTACAAACTTGGTAAACGTGGCCGGCCAAGCGTCAATAAACGCGATTATTTCGATAGGAATGTTTCTGGTAATTATGACCGGCGGCATAGACCTTTCCGTAGGCTCCGTTCTTGCGCTTTCGACAATGTTCATGGGCTTCTTCGCAATTACTTTGAATATGAATCCCTTCCTTGCCTTGATACTGTGCCTTGCCATTGGTACAATGCTTGGCCTGCTTAACGGCTTAATGCTTACAAAACTGCGTCTGCCGCATCCTTTTATTTCGACTATGGGAATGCGGCAAATGGCGCGGGCTGTCGCTCTTGTCGTTACGGGAACTATGCCCGTTCACGGCTTTGCCCCGCCGATTTTGTTTTTGGGAAACACCACAATCGGGCGGATGCCTATTTCGTTTATATTAGTGATAGTTTTGTATGTGCTGATGTTTATTTTTTTGACCCGCACAAGAACGGGCAGGCATATTTACGCGGTGGGCGGCAATAAAGAAGCGAGCCGGCTTTCCGGGATAAATGTTGACAACACGCTTAACTTGGTTTACGCCATGAGCGGTTTTTTTGCGGCGCTTGCCGGGATTGTCTTGGTAGGACGCGTGAACGCTGCCTTTCCGCTTGCGGGGATTGATATTGAAACAGATGCAATTGCCGCTGTTATTATCGGGGGTTCCAGTTTCTTTGGCGGTATCGGCAAAATTGGCAATACCATTGTCGGCGTGTTATTGATAACGGTTCTGCGAAACGGATTGAACCTTTTGGGTGTTACCTCTGCATGGCAGACATTCTCGATAGGGGCGGTGATAATTGTCGCTGTTTTTATTGACGTGCTTCGCCAGAGGGCGCTTAAGCAAAAGTAGCTTAAGCAAAAGTAGGGAAAACGGACGGCAGTTTGCTGTCCTAAAAATATTAAAGTTCATGTGGAGGACGAAAATGAAGAAGAGAATTTTGGCGATTTTTCTTTGTATGGCGTTGTCGATGGTTTTTGTAGGAAACGCTTTTGCCAGAGGTTCCGCTCAGGCGGCAAGGCCTCAGGTAGCTATTGTGCTTAAAACCTTGGCATCTCCTTACTGGCAGAGCGTGTTAGCCGGCGCAAGGGAAGCGGCGGCCATATACGGCTTTGACTTAATCGAGCTTGGGCCCCCTTCAGAAGATCATGTTATCGAACAAATTAACATGATGGAAGACATCATTGCCAGGGGCGTGTCGGGGATTGTATTTGCCCCGTCCCAGCCGCCTGCGGCAGTCGGCGTTTTGAACATGGCAAGGTCGGCAGGAATTCCTGTAGCGGTTATTGATACCCCCATGCCTGACGGTTTTGACACTTTCCTAACATTCATTGGCAGCAACAACTACGAGATTGGCGCTTTGGGCGCGCAGGAAATGATGAGGTATCTTTCCGCGGGCGACACTGTTACCATACTTGAAGGCGCTCCTGGGAATGTGGCGATGACGCTAAGGTCGGACGGAGCGGAGAACGTGTTCAGGGCAAACGGCGTAGTTATTCAGAGCCGCCAGCCTGCATTTTCGGATCGGGAACAGGCGTTCAGCATTATGCAAAACGTTTTGCAACTGGGGCCTGTTGACGGCGTGTTTGCCGCAAACGATGATCAAGCTGTGGGGGCCCTTCTTGCCCTGACTCAGAATAACATGACAGCGGTGGTCATGGGTGTAGACGGCAACAGCTTTGCGATAGAATCTGTGCGCGATGGCGGGCTTTTTGGCACAGTCGCCCAAGATGCGGCCGGCATGGGCTTCCTTGGCGTTCAGAGCATTTACAGGTATCTTAACAACCTGCCGGTAGAAAGGCATATTGATGCCCCCACGCCGGTTATTACGCGGGATAATGTAACAGATCATCTGTAAAACCGAAACCAATGGCATACCGTTTTTTCAGGTATGCCATTGGTTTATACGGCTTGCGGCGGCGAACCAATATTTTTCATGTTTCAAAAATAAATTATCGTAATAGAACCTTATATCATGGATAAAATGAATACACTAGGAGGATTTATATGCGAATGACAGTAGCGCAGGCACTGGTAAAGTTTTTGGATCGGCAGTATGTCGCGTTTGACGGCGTAGAAAACAAATTCGTCGATGGTATTTTCACCATTTTCGGCCACGGAATCGCCGTAGGGCTTGGGCAGGCGTTAGACGAAAACCCGGGCGGGCTTAAAATTTACCAAGGGCGCAACGAGCAGGGAATGTGCCATGCCGCAACAGCCTTTGCCAAGCAGCATAACAGGCGCAAAATAATCGCTTGCGCTTCTTCCGTAGGGCCGGGAGCGGCAAACATGGTAACGGCGGCGGCAACGGCAACGGTGAACAACATACCGCTGTTACTTTTTCCCGCAGACACATTCGCAAGCCGCCAGCCGGACCCGGTACTCCAGCAGCTTGAATGCAGCGACAGCCTTGCCGTAACGACAAACGACGCGTTCAAGCCCGTGTGCAAATACTGGGACAGAATAGTCCGGCCCGAACAACTTATGAGCGCGATGATCAGCGCGATGCGCATTTTGACAGACCCGGCAGAAACAGGCGCGGTTTGCATTTCCCTGTGCCAAGATACCGAAGGCGAAAGCTTCGATTTTCCCGATTATTTTTTTCAAAAGCGGGTGCATAAAATCACGCGGCCTCTTGCCGTTGAAGAAGAGCTTGACGAAGTTGCAACGCTTATCATGACCGCGAAAAATCCGCTGGTTATCGCAGGGGGCGGCGTTAAGTATTCAGAGGCCGGCGAGACGTTGGAAAATTTCTGCGCGGAATTTGCCATCCCGTTTGGGGAGACACAGGCTGGAAAAAGTGCCTGCGTCTCAAGCCACCCGATGTGCTTAGGCGGAATTGGCGTAACGGGCACTCTTGCGGCGAACAACCTTGCCGAAAAAGCCGACCTTGTAATCGCCGTGGGCACAAGATTGGGAGATTTCGCGACAAGCTCCAAAAGCCAGTTCCAAAACCCGCAAATACGCTTTGTTACAATAAACAACAACCGATTTCACGCGGGCAAAATGGATGCGGTCATGGCGTTAGGCGATGCGAAGGTAACGCTTCTTGCGCTGTCGGAAAAATTGCGCGGTAAAAATTATAAATCAGATTGGGGGGCAGAAATTCCGCAGGCAAAATCCGCATGGGATGCCGAGATGAAACGCCTCGCCGCCTATTCCTACGGGCAGGGCTTTGAGCCTAGCGTCAAGGACATGGATCCGCGCAGCATCGAGGAATTCCGCAAGCTCACCGGCGGCGAGATGACGCAAACGGCGGCGATCTGCGCGGTTAGGGAATGCATCGAGGCCGACGACATAATCATAACAGCGGGCGGCAGTTTGCCGAGCTGTCTCCAGCGGATGTGGACTACCGACAAACGCGGCGGCTACCATGCCGAATACGGATATTCCTGCATGGGTTACGAGGTTGCGGCGGCGTTAGGCGTAAAAATGGCTGAGCCGGAGCATGAAGTCTACAGCTTTGTCGGAGATGCCGCCTTCCAGATGATGCACGGCGAGATAATGACGGCGGTGCAAGAGCGGCTTAAAATCAACATACTCGTGTTTGACAACTGCGGTTTCGGTTGCATAAACAATTTGCAGATGACGCACGGCGTGGGCAGTCTGGCAACAGAATACCGCTACAGGGATGGCAGAAACAAACCCGACGGTGCGATGATCCCGGTGGATTACGCGCAGGTTGCCAAGGGTTACGGGCTAAAAACATACACGGCGAGAACAATCGAAGAGCTTAAAGCCGCGCTTATCGATGCGAAAAAGCAAAGCGCATCTGTCTTGATCGACTTGAAAGTTTTGCCCAAAACCATGACCGACGGCTACAACAGTTGGTGGAATGTCGGAATCGCTACGAGTTCGCAAAAGCCGGAAGTGCTGGCCGCCTGCGAGCGCGTTATGGAAGGCCGCAAAAAAGCGAGGCTGTACTAATGGAAAAAAAAGTATTCGGCTATCCCGAATTTGACAAAAACGGGGAAAAACCGCTTACAAGTTACGACGGCCCATATCGCGATATGCTCATGGACATAAGAGTCTTTCGCATGAATGCCGGGCAAAAACGTACATTTCTTTACGCAGGCGAGGAAATCGCAATCTTGCTGCAAAAAGGCAAGCTCAAACTTTCGTGGGAAGGCAAGGCGGAAACAGCCTGCCGCAAAAATGTTTTCGCAGAAGGCCCATATTGCCTGCACACGGCAGGCGGCGTTGAAGTTACGGCAGATGCCGGCGAGGACGGCACGGAAATTCTAGTGCAACGCACGCATAACGGGCGCAAATTTGCATCCAAGCTTTACACCCCCGGCGACGCCCCTTGGAACGATGTCTGCCGGGGCAAGTTCGGCGACACGGCCAACCGCAAAGTGAACACGATCTTCGACTACAACAGCGCGCCCTATTCCAACATGGTTCTGGGCGAGGTAATGAACGATCGCGGCAACTGGTCGGGCTTCATCCCGCACAGCCACATCCAGCCGGAAACTTACTATTTTCTGTTTGACCGGCCGGAAGGTTTCGGCGCAAGTTTTGTCGGAGATGATGTTTACAAGATAACGGACGGCAGTTTTTCGGCAATCCCTGGCGGCAAAACGCATCCGCAAGTTGCCGCTCCCGGTTATGTGATGTATACTTGCTGGATGATACGACACCTTGACGGCGAGCCGTGGACAAAGCGTGTCGATGACGAGCGTTACACATGGCTGTATGACGCGAAATTTGAAGAAGAGAAAAACTGAAGGAGAGCAATATGAGTAAAGCCTTGCAAGAAATGACGGAAAAAAGCCGCACGGAATTCTGGAACGATTCCTGTTCGGTATCAGAGCTGGCAGACGCGATAAGCTACGGCGCAACCGGCGGCACGAGCAACCCGGTCATCGTGGGGCAGGTTCTGAAAAAAGAGCTTGAAACATGGAGGCCGCAAATTGTAAAGTTAATCGAGGAGAACCCGGCGGCGGACGAGGACTTTATCGCTTGGAAAATAATAGAGACGATCAGCGTAAATGCGGCAAAACTTCTCAAACCGGTTTACGACAAAAACAAGGGCCGCAACGGCCGGCTTTCCATTCAGACTAACACAAAGTTCTGGCGGGATGCAAAAGCTATGGTAGAACAAGCGACATACTTTGACTCGCTTTATCCCAACAACAACATAAAACTGCCGGTAACAAAGGCCGGCATAGAAGCTGTCGAAGAATTGTCATACCTGGGGGTAAGCGTCAACGCCACTGTTTCTTTCACCGTGCCGCAGTGCATAGCGGTCGCCGAAGCTGTAGAGCGCGGCCTAAAACGCCGCGAACAAGCGGGAAAAGACATCTCGCTAATGAGTCCGATCTGCACGATCATGGTAGGCCGGCTTGACGACTGGCTTAAAGTCGTTATGGGAAAAAAAGGAGTAATAACCGATCCCGCCTGTCTTGAATGGGCTGGGGTTGCGGCGGCTAAAAAAACTTACCGGCTTTACAAGGAGCGCGGCTACAGAACAAGACTTCTCAACGCGGCATACCGCAACCATATGCACTGGTCGCAATTCATAGGCGGCGATATGTCAATGACAATTCCATACGACTGGCAGCAGAAATTTAACGCAAGCGATGTCGAGGTAAAAAACCGCATCGACGATGAAGTTGATCCGCGCATCATCGCCGAGCTTGAAAAAAAATTCCCGGACTTTCGCCGCGCATACAGCGAAAAGGGTTTGTCCCCGGCAGAGTTCGACAGTTTCGGCGCGACCCGCCGGACTCTTTTGAGCTTTCTTGGCAGTTATGACGAGCTACTTGCGCTTATCCGCGGAATAATGATAGCAGACCCCGATGCTAAAGGGGAGTAAGGCAAATAATGCCGATATATTTATTAGGAGGAGAAAAAAATGAGCGAGCCTAAAAAGCTGAAAGCGTTTATCAACGGACAGTTTGTGGAATCCAAAACGGCCACTTACAACGACGCCTACAATCCAAGCACGGGGGAAGTTATCGCAAAGGTTCCCTGCTGCACAAAAGACGAAGTGAACCAGGCGATTGCCGCGGCAAAGGCGGCCTTTCCGGGCTGGGCGGCGACGCCGGTTCTAAAAAGGGTGCAGGTGCTTTACAACCTGCGCGACCTTTTGATCAAACACATGGACGAGCTTACCCACTTGGTGGCCTTGGAAAACGGCAAGGTTTGGGAAGAAGCCCAGGGGGACGTGCTCAAAGCGAAAGAGGCGACCGAACACGCCATATCCGCGCCGTCCCTGCTTATGGGCGAAAGCCTAATGGACACGGCAAGCGGGGTTGACACGGTGTTGTACCGCGAGCCTGTGGGCGTGTTCGCCGGAATCGCCCCCTTCAATTTCCCGGCGATGATCCCTATGGGTTGGATGACTCCCATCTGCATCGCCTGCGGGAACACGATTGTTCTGAAAGCCGCGACCTTTACCCCGCAGACCGCGTTACGCATTGCGGAGCTTTACAAGGAAGCCGGGCTCCCCGACGGGGTTGTCAATGTTATAACTTGTTCGCGTAACGAGTCCGAGCTGTTTCTTTCGCATCCGGACATTAACGGGGTGAGCTTTGTCGGCTCGACATCGGTGGGGCTTCATGTGTACGAGCTTGCGGCGAAAAACGGCAAGCGGGTGCAGGCGTTATGCGAAGCGAAGAACCACGCGCTGGTGCTGGAAG
>JGI24700J35501_10930735_pt1 | contig 20852 bp, 17 predicted proteins | sample TergutTh196P1_FD_35501 | JGI IMG/M metagenome (IMG submission 35501)
AAGATTATATCTACAACGTCGCCGTGAAAACGCACAACATCAATTAAACGAATTATCAACTAATTATCAAAATCATAACCACTCTACTAACTTTCCATGCATCCAACCAACCACTGAAACAATAAGTAAAAGAGCCAACAACATAGGCTACAAGCCAATATTAGAACAATTTAACTACTACAAGCAAATCGCATCAAATAAACAGGATGATTTCCAAACGTTTCTTTACAATGAATTGCAGAAATTTTTATACCGCTCAGACGAAGTTTTGTGTAGCGATGGCGTTATTCGTTCGGAGCGTAACGCCGAAATTTTCCGCTTGGGAAAATAAAATATTGACCCTTGACGGAAGTAGCAAAACAAGATTATATGAAAGGAGTTGATTTTATGCCATTCAAACCTACAAAATCCAACTTGCCTGATGTTGTGCTCAGAGAAGAATATAACGAATATGAAAAACAGCTAAATCAATCCATTTCGTTAATAGATTTCATATCATACTATGAGGGTAGCAATGCCTACAAAAAAGGCGGATATTTAAGGTTGCATGATGATAGGAGTGCATATGGATTTATTGATACAGAAACATTCAAAGATTATGGCAGAACGGGTGCTCAAACAAACGGTGCTACATGGTATTTACAAAAATATAAGGGTATGAGCAAAAAAGAAGCAATAGATATTGTAGAAAGCGTTGCAAACTTTACATACATACCCAACCAAGAATATAAGCCAAGAGAACAGCCAAAATATCAAGAAAAAGGCGAGTTCAAATTGCCACCACCAGCAACCAAAAGTGATGGAACACCTTTTAATGACAATATTATCAAGTATTTGACCGAAGAACGCAAAATTAACAAAAAAATCGTGCTTGACCTTATTGCAAAAGGCAAAATATATGAAACACATCACGCAATCAAAGCAAAAACAGACCCTGTAACGGGCAAAAAAATACAACCTCCTACAGGGGAAGTAGTTAAAATAAAACCGCCGAGCATAGTTTTTGTTGGCGAACCCAATCAAGAAGGAAAACCAACTTTTGCTTGTACACGTTCTTTGGCAAAAGATGGTTTTCGAGGAGATGTTCTAAATAGCGATAAATCCTATAATTTTACAATTATGGCGAATCCGCCGTATGGCAAGTCTCCAACAAGCGTTGCTATTTTCGAAGCACCAATCGATGCATTATCCGCTGCAACAATAGGAGAAATGCAAGGCGAAACAAACAAAACTTACGGCACTGTACATTTCTTATCTTTATCTGGAGTTTCCAGTTCTAAAGCATTGAAAACTTTTTTAGCAAATAATCCGCAGGTAAAAGATATTGAAATTTGTCTGGATAACGATGTTGCAGGTCAAGGAGCAGCACGAAAAATTGCAATGGAAACCTTAGAATTAGGCAAAAAAATGGGAATTGACTACAACGTAAAAATAATAACTCCCGAAATTGGCAAAGATTTTAACGATATTCTGCATTATTTGGTAGATAAAAAGCAGAAAACACAAGAAAATTCGCCAAAATCGCCCGCCTGCCGGACGGGCAGGCAACAAAAGAAAACTATCGTAACTCGCACAAGTTTCGAAAAGCCTCAACAACGCAAGGCGAAACCTAAAAATAATGAAAGGTAGTTGAAAAATGCTAATATCCAAAGGCAAGCAAATAAGCGAAAAAACCCAACCGCAAGAATTGCCACAATTCCCCAAATGGCTTGACGAACTACTTGATGAGTGGCAAGATTCCACCTTTTTAGGGAAAATAGGGCATATAATGATATTTTTAGGAGCAGTTTTAATGATTTGTATTACAGCGTACTGGACTTTCATTCTTTTATTTGATATAATATTACCAAAAGGAGTGATATTTATGCAAAATATTTTGGCAATTATATCAGATGGCAACAATACAATATTTATCGCCACAATCACGTTTCTATTGACCGCTATTAGCTTAATTGTTGCTAATATGGAAAGGCTTTTCAGAACCCTGCAATTTAGAGTAAATTTCAAGATAAGCCAAATTGATATATACGATTTGTGGGACGCTTGGTTAGAAATCGCAGGAATTATTTTATTGTCCATAATCTTACCGTTGTTTATAATAGCCGATTTTGCTAATTTGTGGATTGATTTGTCTAATTTGCACAAAATATTGTCAATAATCTCTGTATTTGTAGTTATTTTTACGCTAGTGATGGCTAGTTTGCTAATTTGTAAGGTAGCAGATTGTATAATAAATTCAAAAACAGAAGGCATAAAAAATCTGAAAAAAACGGCAGTATTTTTGGGAGCGTTGTTTATAGCAGGTAACCTTACTTATTTGTACATGATACAACTGTATGAAATATTGACAATCCAAAACATTAAGTATATTAGTGAATTGGTAATATTGCTAAGTTGTTTTGGGTTTATGCTAGTAGTAGTGTACAAAATAACTAAACGTATATTTGGTTATTATAGCGAAGAATTAGTAGTTGAGATTAAAGACCAACAATATTTAGCAGTTATAAAAGCCATGCCTGCAGGATGGCTTTTACGACCTTGTAAAAGCGTTACTATTGAAGTTGAAAATAAACCTCAAAACATAATTGTCATTTATAAATATGCAGATGCTATTATTGATAATATCACTGGGTTTGACCATAAATTTTTGTATGTCAAAAATCCTAAAATAAAATTTATAAATATGAAGGGAGAGAAATAATTATGCAAAAAATTTTCTTAAATCACTATCGTCAACGACCATATCAAAAAATTTTTCAAAGTAGCAAACAATTTGCTACTTTTTTAATTGCGATATGTTCATTTGCATTATTCGCCGTCTTTGTGATATTTTCACACACGGCGAATTTACCGCTTATTTTAGCAATAGTTGGTGTAGTTATCTTTGTTGGCTTGGCGGTCTTTGTTTGGATTATACGAAAAAGGCAAAATTATTCTAATTTTGTAGCAACCCGAGAAATCCAAAAGCGAGAACGCCAACAATTAGGCGAAAGCGAATTTTTATAAAAAATTGAAAGGAAGTGGCAAAATGCCCAAATTAACCAAAACCGAACTTTTAAGAGAATTAGAGGGTAAATTATCCGATTTACAAGACGAAACATTAAGCGAAATAGATTACGGTACGCTTTATGCTCTTAAAAATACGTTAGATTCTATTGAAGTAAAATTGATAAAATCTAATGAAAGCAAAAAACAAGCCAAATTAACATTACCAAACGAGAATAACTTTGAAATTTACAATAACGCTGAAACTAATGAAATCGATGAACTCGATGAAATTTCCGAAAATGGGGATGTTATTGACCTGTCTGCTTTTGAGGATAACGAAACAGCCGGAAATTCGGAAGAGCAAATCTCCGAAACGGATTTATCTCAAGCAATAATTCACACTCACAATAACGTATTAGCCATAATAGAAACGCAAAACAGCCTACAAGACCAATTACGTCGCACAAATCACCGTATACAAAAAGTAGAAAATTATATTGACGATGTAGAAATTACTGTCGATAATTTTGAAAAGTCTGACCAAAAAACGGTTTTTCCACTTAATATTTTCAAATATTTTGATAAATCTATTTTTATTTTAATTTGGGCAATTTTGATAGTGGCGCTTGTTGTTGGCTTTGCAATGGTCAGTCTTTACGGATTTTACACCATTATAAACGGCTTAAATTATACATATAGTCAATATTTGCCCTATGTAACTCCACAATAAGGCGGTGGTTAAATTGAATGAAAAAACTGAAAATCTCGAAAAGCCTAAAAAGAAGCGGATAAAGTCGGGAGAATTGGTTGATGGTTTTGGTAGAAAAATTAGCCAAAACGAAAAAAAGGCAACATCACATACTAGCGATATTTCCATGGATATTGCTGATAATATGCTAAAAACCGAGGAAAATCTCGTGAAAAAAGCGGCTGGCAAAACTTTACAAACTTTTTCAATGATTTTGCCAAAAAACGAAGACGGCGAATTTACAAAAGCCGCCAAAGAATTTGCAAGAGACGGTTCGGCAATAGCGGCTACAGCTGTTGTTGCAACTGGCGGAGTGGCTTTGCCTATTATGTTAGGTGCTATTGCACTTAAACGACTTGCAAAGTGGACAATCAAAGTTGCTAAAGAATCAACTGAAAACCAAGTAGGCGAGGTATCACAGAAAAACATGAATAAATACGGCGTAAATATAAAAGAATGTAAGGAAACACAAGCTGATATGCAAGCGTTTGAAAAATACGCCGTCAAATACGGGATAAAATACGATTTACAAGCAATCGATGCTCCCGATAGTTGCACCGTTAAAATGGATATAGCAACTTTTGAAAAAATGAAAACCGCCCTCGAAAAAAATGTTGATACGCCCACCAATTTGTTGGTGCAAATTGGTGTTCCAATAGAAGACTTGCAAAACGGGACTTGCGAAGTTGAAATGACTCGCAAAGATTTGAAATTTTTCAATAAACAACTTCACGAAACTTACGGGAGTGGAAAAAATTACAAGAAAATAGAAAGCAAAATACACGTTCGCAAAACACCAGCCGTTTGGCGAGTACGTTTTCAAGCTAAAGATGCCGAAGTTTTACAAGCGGCCTTGAAAGAATTTGGCAAAGCCATGGACAAACAGAAAAATGAACAGGAAAAAAATCCTCTAAACATTAAAAAAGTGTTGAATCTTTTTGAATTTACAGCAAAACATGAACCCAAAAAAGTAAAAAATAAAGAAGTTGGACCCCGTTAGGAGTTGATTTTATGGACATTTTCAATCACAAAGAACTATTTTACAAAATTATTCCTGCTGTAATTGTTTTTGTTGCCATTTGGATAGTGCTAATCACACCGCAATTTTCAGTAATTAGCAACAGTTTACCAAGCGATATACGAATTTCGGAAACTTTTACAATACCGCTGTATAACTGGGTTGTAGCACTTTTCGGAACACTTTTGTATGCCTTATTTCGTAAAAAAGGCAAAAACAAAGATTTTTCTCAAAAAGATAAAGAATACGGCTCGGCACAATGGGGCAAAAAAGCCGATGCCAAGCCGTTTATGGATAAAAACCCTTACAACAATATTATCCTAACCAACACAGAGGGCTTAACAATGAACTCGCGCCCAAAACCTGTAAAATATGCTCGAAACAAGAATATTCTTGTTGTGGGCGGCTCGGGAACAGGCAAAACTCGATTTTATATGAAGCCAAATATAATGCAAGCCGCCATGTGTTTGCTTTATCCGCAAAGTTTGGTCATTACCGATCCAAAAGGTACAATTTTAGAGGAAGTTGGTCATATGCTCGTAAAGCAAGGCTATAAAATCAAGACAATAAACACGGTAAATTTCAAAAAAACCATGTGTTACAATCCTTTAGCATACATAAAATCAGAAAAGGATATTTTGTCGCTTGCAACCGCTTTAATGGCGAATACTTCGGATCCCGACAAAAAAGGTGGCGATGCGTTTTGGGATAAATGCGAGAAATTATTATATCAAGCGTTAATCTCATTTATACACTCGTTTCTTCCGCCAAAAGATAGAAATTTGAATACTCTTGTCGATTTAATAAATCTAATGAAAACCAAGGAAGAGGACGAAGATTTCAAAAATTCTGTCGATATGATTTTCGAGGCAATAGAGCATGGTTCAGATAATGTGAGAATACCGCTTTATGACAAAGATGGCAATCGAAAAGTTGATAAAAACGGCGTACAAATAACCAAAACCTTAACAGAAATGGGTCATCATTTTCCGAGAAAACCCAATCATTTTTGCGTTAGGCAGTACCAAAAATACAAACACGCAGCAGGAAAAACCGCCAAAAGCATTTTAATTAGCATTGCGGCAAGGCTTGCACCCTTTGATATAGCTGAGGTTCGCAAGTTAGTTAGCAAGGACGAAATGGAACTTGACAAACTAGGCGGTTACAAAAACGAAAAGGGCGAAATTATCAAGCAAAAAACCGCTCTTTTTGTGATAGTTTCGGACACAGATACCACATATAATTTTATTGTGGGCTTGATGTACTCGCAAATGTTCAACTTGCTCTGCACCGTTGCAGATACTCAATTTGACGGGCGTTTGCCAATTCATGTGCGTTGCCTTTTGGACGAATTTGCAAATATTGGGCAAATCCCCGAATTTGATAAACTAATTGCAACAATCCGTTCTCGAGAAATATCGGCGACAATCGTGCTACAGGCTTATTCACAGCTAAAAAGCATTTACAAAGATAACGCTGATACAATTATCGGAAACTGTGATACAAAATTATTTTTAGGAGGTGCGGAAAAAAACACACTTAAAGAATGGTCGGAAGCGTTAGGCAAAGCGACAATCGATATGTCAAACGAAAGCGAAAATCTCGGAGCAAAAGGCGGCGGCGGAAGTCGTAGCCACCAAAAATTAGGGCGAGAATTGCTAACTGTGGACGAACTCGGATTATTAGACGGAGGAAATTGTCTAATGCAGATACGTGGCGCACGTCCGTTTTTATCGCAAAAATACGACATTGAGCGTCATGTGCTGTACAAACAGCTAAAAGACTACAATAACAGAACTTTTAACATCAAAAGCTATCTCAAAAAGCAAGAAATTTTAGCTTTTGACAAGCTAAAATCTGAAGAAAACAAAAAATCTAAAAAATCTAAAAAACAAAGCGTTGGCAAATCTTTTATGATAAAATTTTAAGATTTGTATGCTGAAAGGAGAAATTTTTATGTATATTATGTTAAATAGTGCGAGCCAAGTCAGCAGATTTAGCGAAATCCTCGGCGAAATGGGAGATATATTGGGCACAATCGTAATGCTGATAGGAGCAGGTTTGTTTATTTTTGGTGCGATTAGCTTTTTCGAAGCTAAAGCAAAAGAAGATACTAGCAGACAAAATAGTGCAGGAAGCATGATTTTTGGCGGCATCGGAATTGTTATTTTGGGAGGAATTTTGGGCGGTAGTTTTGCAAATTGGGTTACTCAACTTATCGGTGCTTAAAAATCTTAAAACCGCATATAAAAGGAGGTGGGAAAAATGCCCAGTTTGCTTGATTTACTAAGAAATTTTTGGGAAGATATAGCTGAAGAAATTTCTGAGTTTTTTGTTATGAGTACCGCAAAAAACTTCAACTCCGCCTTTGAAATGCTTGGCGTTGAAGGTGCAGTTGGGCAAATGCTAACCACCCATCCCGAAGAATTTAGCGGAATAACAGCTTATGGGCAGGAAATAGAATTAGCTATCGGCGAACAATCCGTTTTTCAATATTTCTTAGAAATTGGACATTCGGTAATATTTCCGATAGGAGTTACAATATTAGTGTTTTTGGCTATTTACGAACTCGCTACAATGCTATCAAACGGCAATTTTCGTGAATTTGAAATTGGAATTTTTGCTCGTTGGAGCATAAAATTTGTGATTTCTTTGGTAATTATGGCAAACGCATTTCATATTGTAAATATGCTGTTTAGTTTGGGACCAATCCTTTTTGAGTTTTTCGGAAATTTTACTATTGAAACGGAATATGCAACCCTTGACGACGGCTTGGTTGAAAGCCTTTCAGAATTAACCATTGGAGATGCAATTCTTGCTTGGATTATGTCGGGCGTTACTTATATTTTGATGTTTATATCGCAACTTTTTGTGCTACATTTTTTGATAATTAGAATGATAGAAGTCGCTATTATGGCGAGTCTTGCACCGATTCCGCTTGCCACTTTTGCCAATAGCGAATACAAAAAAACAGGCGAATCTTATATCAAAATAATTTTAACTTACGGTGTACAAGCCTTGCTAATTATCGTGATAATTTCAGCATTTACTGGGATTCTTGCAAATGTTGCAAATAATATAGCCGACGCTGGCTCGGTTGAAATTCCTGGCAGCTTTTTGCCGTTGCTGATAATGCAAGTTGCTATGCTTTCGTTAATCAAAAATTCAAAATCTTTCGCCGAAAAAGTGATAAATTAAGGGGGTGCAAAATGTATATTTCAGTTCCAAAAGATGTGTTGGCTGTCAAGAAAAAAGTTTTATTTGGCTTGGATTGGCTACAACTTGGCATTTGTGTGGTTGGGATTGTCCCTGCTAGTTGGATGCTTGCCAATTTTTATAGCTACAGCACTAATATTGCGGCACTTTTGTTTGCACTTGTTTTTGCCCCTTTTGGTTTTCTTGCTTTTTATAACAAAAACGGACAACCTGCCTATGTTTTAGCACAATTATTTATAAGGCAAAAGTTCCGAAGACCGCCAATCCGCCCAAAATCATATATAATCAAACCAAAACTAAAAAAGGGAGGTTCTCAAAATGCAACAAACAAAATCAAAAATACCAAAAAGTCAACCCACAGTTCGGGCGAACAAGAAAAACCCTTCAAAATTCAAGTCAAGCCAGCCCACCTCAGCGGGCAAGCAACTAAAAAGGCAACAAAGCGATAATACTGTATTTACAGATTTTTTCTTGGATAAAAACGCTCCAACCACCGCCGAAGAAAGTTTGCCGTACTTGAAAATGCACTCGGACGGAATTGCCGTTTTAGCCAATAATATGTATTCTAAAACCCTTGAATTTGGCGATATAACTTACCATTTAGCCCACAATGACGATAAAATGAAGGTATTTTTGGCATATTCGAAAATTCTAAATTACTTTGACGAAACAATGCAAGCACAGCTGTCTTGCATAAATTCCTACATTAGTTTGACGGAATTAAAGCAAAAAATGGAGATTTTCTTGCGTGCCAAAAACAGCCGTTACCACTACGAACTCGCTACAATGGTAAACAATCAGCTAAAAAAGGGCAATAACAGCCTTGTAAAACGAAAATTTTTAACGATAACGATACACGCCAAAAATCTCAAAATTGCAAAACATCGCCTTGAACGCCTTGAATTAGACACGGTAAATGCTTTCAAAAAATTTGGCGTTTCGGCTTATGGGTTAAATGGCAGCGAACGGCTCGCTGTTTTATACAAACAACTGCACCCAGAAATCAAGGAAAATACTACTTTTGAGTGCAATAACCAGATTGATACACGATATTCCATTGCCCCCAATTTGTTTGATTTTAGCGATATTTCCAGTTTCAAAGTTGGAGAAAACTATGGTGCAAGCTACTTTATGGAAGTTAGAGCGAATCAACTTGACGATTCTATGCTTTCTAAAATTTTAGAAGTAAACGGCAGTATCAGCGTAACAATCCACTTTAGAGCCTTAAAACAAGAAATGGCAATAAAAAAAGTTACCGATACACTTTCGTCAATCCGAATGCAAAAAGCGGACATACAAAAGCGGAATAGCGGTGTTGGAGTAGATATGGATATGCTCGCTCCCGATTTATTGGAAAATGAATCGCAAGCAAAAGATTTGTTGAAAGATATTACAAAACGGGACGAACGTATGTTTTTTACCACAATTTTGATAACCGCAACCGCTCCAACTAAGCGAAAGTTAAACGATATTTTAGAAAATTTGCAAGGCATTTGTCGGCAAAATTATTGTCCAATGCGAAGTTTACCATTTTCGCAAGAACAGGCGTTTATGTCCAGTTTGATTGTGGGAAAAAATCAAATAAAAATTGAGCGAGGACTGACAACCACGCCACTTGCGGCGTTTATTCCTTTTAATACGCAGGAACTTATGATGACGGGCGAAAGTCTATATTACGGCACAAATCCGATTTCCAACAATATAATTCTCATAAATCGGAGCGGATTGCAAAATCCAAACGGAATTGTGCTTGGCATTCCAGGAAGTGGAAAATCGTTTGCTTGCAAGCGAGAAATGGTCCTTGTTTTGCTGACCACAAACGGCACGGTCATTGTGTTAGATCCAGAGGGCGAGTATGCTCCGCTTGTGCGAGCCTTGCAAGGACAAGTAATTAAGCTATCGCCAAGCACAAATTATCGGATAAATCCCATGGAAATCAATGAAAATTACGCAGGAGACGAGGATAATCCTTGTGATGTTATTGCCGCCGTAAAGTTCAAATCTGATTTTATTATTTCAATGTTGGAAGTTATGATTGGCTCTAAACATGGGATTTTGGCGAGCGAACGTACAATTCTTGACCGTTGTGTTAAGCAAGTTTACACGCCGTGGCAGAGAAATCCTGTGCCAAAAAATATTCCAACTTTACAAGATTTATGGAAGTTAATTCGAGAAACAGAGGGCGAAGATGCCAAAGAAATCGCACTTGCAATGGAATTATATGTTACGGGTTCAATGAATTTGTTCAACTGTCGCACAAACGTTGATATTAACAATCGTTTTGTTTGCTATGATGTAAAAAGTTTGACATCTAACTTAAAACCGCTTGGAATGCTGATTGTACAAGATGCGGTTTGGAGCAGAGTTACAATAAATCGCTCTCAACAAAAGAAAACTTGGTATTTTATGGACGAGTTTCACTTGATGTTGAAAAATCCCGAAACGGCACAATATACATCAGAAATTTTCAAACGTTTCCGCAAATGGGGTGGTATTCCCACGGCAATAACTCAAAATGCAAAGGAGTTAATGGTAAATTTGGATGTAAGCAATATTTTGGAAAATTCAAATTTTTTGGTTTTGCTAAATCAAGCATCGGGCGACCGCAAAATTTTGGCTGAACAGCTAAGTTTATCGCCCGAACAGTTGAGTTTTGTACGAGATTCAGCTGCTGGCGAGGGACTAATACGCTGTGGTTCTGTCATTTTGCCGTTCCGAGATAAATTTCCAAGCAACACGGAATTATACAAAAAAATGACAACAAAACCCAACGAAATTTAATTTGCAATTTTGCCAAACATATTGTATAATAATTTTGGAAAGGAAGTTTTGTAATTGAACTCTCCGAATGATAATGATAAACGTGAAAAATTGGTAGCACACGACGCTATTTTGGGCGTTTTGAGAATTGACCCGCCATACCTTGTGAAATTCGCCTGCCTGTCGGCAGACAGGTCAATGAGCATTTAGGCACAAAATACGACCCACAAACAGCTATAGTTGACTTTGACAGTAACGATATAAAAAATCTTGTTGACACGATAGGCAAGTTGGCAGGTACAATGGGAACGGATTTGAGGCGTGATTTGCCGTTTTCCATTAACGGCGACAAATTTTTAATCGAAGTACAAACGCAACACGATAAAACCATGATTTTTAGGCTTGTTGAGTATAAACTGCACGGAATGATACAAGATTTATCCAAAATAAACTGGGATAACAGCACCGAAATGATAATAAAATTGCCACAAGAAGTATTGATACAACTCGACAAAAGTAGCAAAACACCTAATGAATACGTGGTAAAATACCAGTTAAACGACCAAGAAATAACGCAGAAAATCCCAATAATAAAATTGTGGGAACATGATGTGAAAAGTTTGGCACAAGACAGCAAAGCCTTATTATTGCCGTTTTTGCTGAATAAATATAAGCACAGTTTCAGGCAAAATCCGTCTGACGGAAATTTAGGGCTGAAATTTGTGCAAGAAATTAAGGATATTGCCCATGAAATCAACGTTTTGTATAATGAGGGTAAATTGTCCGAAAAATTAGCAGTAGAAATGGTTTTGGCTCGTGAATCAATGGTAATTGGCTTAAAAAATCAGTATATTGCAGGGGATAACCCCGTTAGAGAGGAATTGGAAACAATGCTGAACGTAATGGAAGAGCCTTTTGTAAGTGGTGTTGACAAGTTGATTGAGCAAGGCAAACAAATGATGCAACCTACGATAGACCGCTTGCAAGATGCTATTGTAAAAGAAAAAATGGCTAGGCTTGACGAAATATCTAAGTTACAAGACACTATGCAGCAGAAAGAAACCGCTATGAAACAAAAAGAAACTGCTATGCAAAAGAAATTACAGCAGGAACAACAAGCAAGGCAAAAAGAACAACAAGCCCACGAAAAAGAAATCGCCGAACTAAAGCAACAACTAGCACAAGCCATAAAAAAAGGGAAGTATCACTAAAATTAGCAAAAGCAACCGAAAGGTTGCTTTTTGCTTGAATCTTTGGGAGGTGCAAAATGCCTAAAAAACACAATCGCCGAGATTTATCGGCGGAATTATCCAATCAAGAACAAGAGCCAAACATTTTATTAAATGCCACAAATACAGCTTTTGACGTATCCGAAAAAATATCCAATGTAGGAGAAACTATTGAATCAATTAACAAAACTACTGACAAACTAGCAAAAGTTGTTGACAATACCATTGAAAATACAGGTAAATTTATTTCGGATAACATCGAATTTTATTCAGATGTTCAAGATAAAGTTAAAACAGCCGTGCTTGGCTTTTCCGACAAAGTACAAGAAACTGCGGAAAACGATAACGTAGACATTGAACAAAATACCAATATAAATACAAAAAGTGAAATGTCAACCGAATCAACATCAATAAAACCTCAAAACACGCCAAATGGAACTAATCACTCAAAAAAACGGCAACGTTACAAGAGTAGACGGGTAGGCAAATCTCGTCGTAAATTGGAGCAATTTCAGCAAGCGCAGGAAAATAATGTAAATTTATTAGAAATCTCTGATAAAGTGGTTCACGAAAACGTGGCATCTGACAAGGTTCAAAAAAGTAGTAAAAATGACAAAATAAATGCCAAGGGCAGTATTGGAAATTACGACAAAAGCGAAAAATTAAGCTATTCCAAAAAGAAAAAGAATCATTACAGTCGGCGGGTAGGTAGATCTCGCCGTGAACTGGAGCAATCTCAACAAGAAAACAGCATTCAAACTTTGCTTTGTGAAGAATTGGATTTGCCCCCAAATACTTCTGAAAAATTTATAGTTGACGAACTAGTAAAACGTGCTGAATATGGCATTAAACTCCCCGAAATTGTGCAAATTAAACTTGATAATATTAAAGCTATTTCCGAAGATTTGCTCGCAACTGGTAAATTTGACCAACATGACGAATCAACGGTTTCACGTAACAGAAAAATTTCTTTATTGGGCGCTACAAGTGAATTTAGGCAATTTTTCCACCAAAATCCTACCAATTCCCAAATTATCAAAAGTAAATTTTTTAGTTTGCAAAATCTTAATAGTAATTATGTTCCTATAAGTTTTAACAAAATAACGGATAAAGAATTTTACAATGAAAATATCGATATAAATGATAAAATTCACATAACAGAAAAATCTGAAGATAACGATAAAATTACAACCTCCATAACTTTTGAGAGAAACCATAAACTTATAGGAGCGAACAAACAACTTGAAAAGATTTCAGATAGCAAATTTGTGGGATTTATTGCTGATAAATCCAGTAAAATAGGCAATATTAAAAATACAATAGACGATGGCACAGGGCTTACTCTAAAAGAGAGCATAACCTACGATTTGGCAGGAGAAACAGCCCAAAAAGTAAGCACAAAATTTGAAAAAATCGATGCCAAACTTAATAAAAAAGCTGAAAGATTGATAAAACAAGTTGAAACTGAAAATAAAAAATTTGCAAAAGACCTAAAGCACGCCAAATTTACGCAAGCTAAAATGGTTGCAGGTCATGTAATGCAATCCGATACACGACAAGAAACAGTTAATAACGACGTTTCAATGGATATTTCAGATTTAGCCATGCACCATGCAAAAGAAAATATAAAAGCCGTTTCGGACACGCTCGAAAAAGCCCTGTTGAAAGCCACCGCTCCCACCAAAACTGATGTGCAAAACAAAATAAACCAAGAACGATATTCTCAAAAAAAGAAAGCTACCGAAAAAGCCATTGCGAAGGAACATAAACAAGACAAAAAGGCAACTAAAGCGGAAAATATCAAAGCCAATAAACATAAAAAATCGAACAAAAATACTGCCGAAACGTCTGAAAGTTCCGCAATAGATTTTAGCAAGCCACTTAGTAAAAAGGATTTAGAACCAAGCAAATCTAGCAAAAAAGCTAATGAAAAGGTTTTGTCTACTAAAAGCAACAGAAAAATTAGCTTTGAACGTTACCAAAACGCCACAGAAATCAACGGCGACAATGGGTTATCCCGCAAAGTATCCTTTGAAAAGCACGAAAACGCCCATATAACTGCTAATAAATCTAACGAAAAAATATCGACCGCTAAAAAGCCCAAAGAAAAAACCAAAGAATTTGCCTACAGCAGCAAAGGAAAAGTCGCAATTCACAAGGCGATAAATCTCAAAAATTTTAGTGCCAAAAGAGCATTGCAAGCTAAATCTAAAGAAATTGCAAAAAAAGTTGCCATGAAAATTGTACGTAGAGTAGCTATTGTTGTTGCAAAAATGGTTGCTTTGGTAATGGCATTAGCTTTGAAAATTTTGCTTATTTTACTGGCTTTGTTGGCTATACTTTTGCCGATTATTCTTCTTATTTTGTTTTTTATTATGCTACTTGCGAGCATTATTAGTTGGTTTGATTTTAACACTCCCGATGTGTCAGCTGGTAGCAATTCAGCTGTGATAGATTATTTTCGTTCTCTTGAAGATTATTTGTATTTCGGCGATCCAACAGTTTTTGAGGAGGGAATAACGCCACCAAATCCATTGTTTACCGTTGATAACGATGCTTTGTTGGGTATTTACGAGAACAATTTGGGAACAACATTGCACGAAATCAACCGTTTGCGTGTAGACCCACAAGGGCATGATCCTATGCTTTTAATCATGTTTTTAGCTGCAAAGTACGGCAATTTCTCCGATACTCACGATTATATTGTTTTGGTAAACGAATTTTTCTTTAGAAATTCTCCGAGTTTTCCGCTTTTAGGTTCAACTTTTGGACAATATGAAATGATAACTGAATTGCGAACAGAATCTCGTATAAACGATGAGGGAATTCCCTACACAGCCTACGTTTTAGATGTAACCTTAATAAATCATTTTTGGGACGATGAAGAACAGTTTATAGAGGGATTAAAAGAATCCTTAACAGACGAACAACGAGATAGGTTTGAATCACTACTCGAAAATGGATTTTTAGGCGGTTATTTAGTAGCATCTCCATTTGAGGTGGATTGGCGTAATTATGTTACATCTTCAATGGGATTGCGTAATATTTCTAATACAGGTTCACAGTATCATAATGGTATTGATATTGCAGGTGGACCCGCTGTTTCAAACGCACCAATACTTGCAGGACTTGACGGTATTGTTTTATCAAGTTCAGTTCGAAATGGTTATGGAGAAACTATAATTATATACGACCCAATTAGGGACGTAAGCGCCCTTTATGCACATATGGTTGCTGGCTCAAGACAAGTATCAGAGGGTGATACCGTTTATGTTGGGCAACATATAGGAAATGTAGGCAACACAGGCATTACCTTTGGAGTTACTGGCATACATTTGCATATTGAAATATGGGAAAATACGGGTGGACGGTTAGTATTTCAAGAAACGGCACGACCTTATCTGCGAGACCCCGAACTATTTTTACAACCAGGAATAGGTGCTGTAATTCCTAGCATTACAGAGATTGTTAATCAATTTCAACGCATTTCCCAAGCAAATATTAACCCTTAAAAATCAGAAAGGAAGATTTCAATGGAAAGTAAAAAAGGCAGGAAACAAAAAAATTTAACTTTAGCTTCTGCATTAAAACAATATGCAGAAACTAAAGCAAAACTTGAAAGTGTAAAACAGCTTATTAAGCAGCTTAGACAGCAAGAATTTCAAAAAATAATGCAAACAACCTTTGCCACAGATGAAGAATTGGACGATTTTCTTATTACCATTAAAAACAATGGCTACAGCCTTTATAATATCGGCGAGGTTGAGGAAGAAGAGCAGGAAACCGAACCAAATAACAATGAGGTAGGTGCAGAATATGATAAAAAAGAAGAGATGTATCAAACTAACGAAAATTAGAATTTTAGGCACATTTTTATTGCTTACAATGCTGTTTTTCGGTACATCAACAACAATTTTTGCAGACGGAAGTGAAGTTTCCCAACCTAATGAAGTACAGCCAAGGCAAAATACAGCCGAAAACATAGTTGCATACGACAATCGAGAACGAATTTTAAGAATTGTAGAAATATCATTTGTTCCCGATTTTACGGCGATTCATGTGTTGGTGCAAAATTCAGTTACAAGGGCAACTTTTACGGTGGAACATCAGCTGAACGTAGAGGACACAACCTCGGAATACATTGAAATAACGGCAGGGGATGGCATGGGCAATTTAAGTGCGGCTGTGCAAATAAGCAATCCGTTTTTCGCCCCCGAAGAAGTTGAAGAAATTTTTGAAGAACCTCCGCCGATAATCGGCGAATTAACGATTGTAGGTACAAATCCCGCCAATCAAAATGAACAAAATTTAGAAAATCAGCCGAGCAATCAAACGGAGTACCCAAAAGACGAAACACTCAACAATACAGAAATTCCGCAAACAAGTCAATTATCAACAGAAGAATCACATGACGTGCAAGAAGTACAAGAAATACAGGCAGGTGGCGTAAATATCACGATAAACACAGGGCAACAACAAATGGAAGAAATCGATAACACAAACGAACAACAGCTAGGGCAAGTTGGCAATTTTACAGGGGTTGGTTGGGTTGACACAGTTGAACACGCAAGTACACAAACACATGAGTTTTTTCTACTCCATACTGCAACAGGGAATCCATTTTATCTTATACTTGACCGCTCAAGTGGACATCATAATGTACATTTTTTGAACCCTGTTTCTGAATGGGATTTATTAGAACTCATTCAAACGCAAGAAATCCCCGATAATACAGGCGCTAATGTCGAATATCATTCTATTTTATATCCGCCACCAGAACCCGGGCCTACTCCCGAACCAACACCGACTCCAACGCCCGAACTTGTGGAATTGGTAAATACGCAACCCCAACAAAATAATGGAATAGTCATAATCTTGTTTTTAATTGTTATGGCTGTAGTTGGTGCATTTTTACACATGAAAGGCATTATTACAATACCATTTTTAGGGCGTAAATCGGACAAGGATAGTGCATCTGAATTTGAAAAAGACGAAGAAGAGGACGATGACGAAAGTGAAGAAATAGAAGAAACCGAGGACGACGATGTAGGCGAATATGACGAAACTTGGGATAAGTTTGACGATGAAGAAACCGCTAAAAAAGAGGAAATTTCTGAAACGCCAACCGAAGAGATGGCTGAATCTAGTGCTGAAACTTCAGACGAGATAGAAGAAAATCTAATTTCAAGCGAACCTTTGGAGGCGGACAACGTTGAAGAATTTGATTCAGATAATTCTGAAGAAGATTTTGAAACGGATGACGAGGAAAATCCCGATATTGAAGAAAATGACGACGACAAATTTTAAGGAGGAAAATTATGAAAACAGGGTTAAATTTTAAGAAGAGGATTGTTGCCAATGAAACTTGAAAAATCTAAAAATTCAAAAATATTGTTTGTCTTTGTGTGCTACTTGTTTATGTTTGCATTGGCTTTAACTCCGCAAGTTGTCAGTGCCGAAACCTCAATAGAAATTATTGTGCCGCACACCCAAATTTTGCCAGACCGCACACAGCAAGAAATCCGCCCTGCTGAACTTTTTCCAGTTTCGGTTGTGGAAAGCATTGACGACCGTGGACGGCACATTTTGCTCCGCCATTATGAATTAACACGAGCCGAAAGCCCCGAACATATCTCACGAGAGCCGATTGTTTGGGGCGGCGTTCTCTTTGAATTGGCGTTTATTACGCGCGACAATCTCAATAATGTGGAGTTAAAAAGTGTTACCGAAACAATCGAGCGGCAAAGTCCGTCAAATGATATTGAATATATTTTGAATTTGCTTTCTCCACAAATTGACTTCAACGATGGCTTGTTTACTGGACTTCTTGACCTTGATGTGAACAGCATCAGAGTTTCAGAAGCAGGGCGAACCTCCAACAGCCGAGTTGCCACGGTTACAAGAGAATTTCCCTATTTGCCCGATAGAGATGTTGCACTAATTCCGAGAACTGTAAGCGAGAACGGCGTTACTTACAGCCTTTCGGACGTACGTTGGACGGCGACCGCCACAACTGAAATAAATTATACGGATGTCGGCGAACGTTTCACAGCCCACGCAACATACAGCGGAAGAGTTACAACCACCAGTATTACAGGCTTTAACGTAACCGCTGAATATAATGGACTTGTTAGTTTTCTAAATACTGATATTTTAGGATTTACGGCAACTTTTCAAGCGGTGGGTAGGGTTGAGGATTTGCAATCTAAAGAAACTCCAACAGTACAAGTGGTAATCCAAAATCAAGAAGAATTGCAAGAAATTTTTCAAGTTCAGCAAACGCAAACCGCCCATTTGCTAAGCGAGCAGGAAGAAATCCCACAAATACAGGAAGATACAGCAATAATTACAGACGAACCACAAATACAAGAAATCAGTTTTGAGGAGTTTTTGGCAATGTTAAATCTTGAAAATCCGCAAAATCAAGAGGAACAAACAGAACAAGCACAGGCAATCAATACTTCAGAAACAAGCACCCTCCTGTTGGATGGACAGACAACAACGCAAACAAGCCTAATTGGTGGAAGTAGCAATACAACAGATACATTTCAATGGCAATATTTAGCTTATAGTTTGTTGGGTATTATTGGTTTGGCGGCTATTGGTGTTGCAATTATTTTTGGATTAAAACGTTTACGATATACTAAATCAATAAAAATTCATAAGACAGGATTGATGTGCATATGAAAAAGTTTATAAAATTGGCTTTAGTTATGATAATTTTGATAACATTTCTGCCAATCACGCAGACGACGGCGAATAATGCCGCTCCGATAAATATTCAAGTTCCGTACACAACTGCCCAAGTGATTCATAGTATTGCTGAAATACCAGCAAATGCTCCAAATATGGTAACTTTGAGCATTATAACTGGTGCAAATTCTAATTTTGTGTGGGGACAAGTAGAGGGCGACCGTTACATTATGGCGACTTTGCAAGCTGAAAGTTTAACAAATCGCACGTGGCACATCAGCTATCGTCCAACACACTTTACTTCGCATACTATAAATATTAGTGCTAATCATGCGTACATTATTGATGAACAGCAGACTACAAGCACATTTCAAGTGATGTTGTCTGCTCCGTTTAGGTTTGTGCCGCCAACTAATCCGCCGCCTTGGCTTGCGCCACGCCCTAGACCAACTCCGCACCCCACAGGCACAGTAAGACCAACATCAACGCCACGTCCCTCAAATACACATAGACCACGCCCCACAAATACGCCACGTCCTACTACTGCACCAACTCCGACTCCAAACCCAACGCCAACTCCACAACTAACTGTTCGAATTTTAGATGCACAAGCGGAAATGCTAAACAATGAGCAAATCCGAGTTATAGTTACAACAAACGCAAGTGCCGAGTGGGTTGATGTGCAAATCCCAGGCAGACCAGGCAGAATGAATATCCCAAGCCCAACAAATGCCGCTAGTGGCGAGCAACATTTTGTTTTGGAATTTTCGCCAATGCAAGGCTTTGCTATGCTACCTATAAGGGTCTTTGCAGGGGAACGTACTAATAATACTAGCGATAGTGGCGTTATTACTTTTTTGAATTGAGGTACGAAAATTTCGTCGTAAAAAAATTTTTTATAAGGCTTGAAAAACGGATTTCCTTGTGATATTATTATGAAAATAAGGATTTGCCCTTCGGCAGGTGGAAAGAGGTGTTTTGCTTGGTAACAAAAGGTTGTGGAGATTATATAACGCACCAAGATTGGCTAAATGACGTTGTGGAAGAAGACGTTATTATTTGCTATGGCTCGGCTTTGGAGTATTTGCAATGGTTTGTGGGCTATTTGAACGAAACAGAAATAGATGTTTTCGCCAAGCAAAAGGGGATTTACGACAATATAAACTACCACATAGTTGACAGCTTTGACAACCTTGAAATCGTAACTAACGGCAAGGTGCGTTGCACCACGTTTAACCAAACAATCAATGATATGCTTGACGATTGGGATAATATGGACGAATCCGCTTTAGCGCAGGCTTTGAGCGATTTTTATCACGAACACAACAATAATTTTGATGGAATTGCCGTCAAGCCACAACATTTTGAGCACTTTGAGCATATGAAAAGCTGGGCTAAAGAATTTTATGACGAATATTAGAGAGGGAAATTTATGAATGAAGATGAAAAGCTGATGTGCGGAATAATCGCCAAAATATCAGAAACGAACGCCCCAATAGTTTTTAAGGGTGCTTTAATAACAAAGTTGATTTTAGCTGAACACGGTTTTACTGAACTTGCCGTAAAGCCCCTAGTTTTAACTACCTGCCCGTAGCAGGCGGGTGGGGATATAAGGCAAGAAATTTTTTTGAAACACTTGCATTAGATTTAATTGTGTGATATAATAAATAACATGAAGTATAAATCAAACAACAATGTGGTGTATTCGTGCAAATATCATGTAGTTTGGTGTCCAAAATATCGGCGCAAAGTGTTGCAAGGCGAAATAGCTGAACGGTTAAAGGAGTTAATAACGGAAAAATGTTCAGAAATTAAAGCCGATATAATCGAAATGGAAATTATGCCAGACCATGTACATTTGCTAGTTGAAGTTGACCCACAATTTGGGGTAAATCGTGCAGTTCGCTCAATTAAGGGCTATAGTTCGCACACGCTCCGCAAAGAATTTCCAAGCCTAAAAACTCACTTGCCTACCCTTTGGACTAACAGCTATTTTGTCTCCACAGTAGGCGGTGCACCACTTGAAATAATCAAGCAATACATCGAAAATCAACAAACTTCAGAGAGGAGGAAACAACTTGTTAAAAACCTATACCTTTAAGATATATCGGTCAAAACGTAATCGCCACATACACGATGATATATATTTAGCGGGTCGCATATACAACCATTGTATTGCTCTGCACAGAAGATACTACAA
>JGI24700J35501_10930734_pt1 | contig 20835 bp, 18 predicted proteins | sample TergutTh196P1_FD_35501 | JGI IMG/M metagenome (IMG submission 35501)
CCCCCCCCATGTAACTTCTGGCTTATACAAGGGTATTTTAGTTTTCTCGAAATTATCTGTTTCCCAAGCAGTTTGCGGAGTTATCCGCTCAAAAATATATCCTCATTTTGTGAAAAGGAGTCAAAGCTATGACAAAGAGTGAAAATTTGGCTATACAGCGTATCGCCTCTTTTTTTAGCAAGTACAGCATTTTTGTAATTTTGGCCGGCGTTTTTATTCTAAGCTCTCTGTTGAACCCTAATTTTTTATCCCCCATGAACTTAACAAACATTCTGCGCCAAAACTCGGTAGTCGCTATTTTGGCGCTAGGGCAAACCATGCTTATCATTACAGGCATGATTGACCTTTCTTCCGGTGCGGTAATGGCGGTTGCCGGGGTTATGTCCATTTTTGTATTCCGGGCTACCGAATCGCTGTTTATCGCTTTTGCGGTCGGGCTGAGCGTAGGTGTGTTGTTCAACGCTATTTCTGGCATATTGGTCAGCGTGTATAAAACGCCGCCCTTTATTGCGACTTTGGCGGTAACAATGATCGCACGCGGCTCGATACTGTTTTTTACCGGAGGGCAAAATCTTTTACAGCTTGGGCCTTTTGTCGTTTTCGGGCAGGGAACTCTTTTTTACATTCCTATACCCATTTTGTTCATGTTTTTGATAGTGTTTGTAACATGGTACATTTTGAATAACACAAAGTTCGGCCGCTCGCTTTACGCCATAGGCGGCAACGAAGAAGCGGCTAACGCATCTGGCATAAAAATTGCCCGGACAAAGTTTACCTGTTACTTGGTGAACGGCCTTTTTGTAGGGCTTGCCGGAATAATTTTCATGTCGCGTGTAAATGCCGGCCTGCCCAACGCGGGGATAGGCCTTGAATTCGATGCCCTTACTGCGGCGGTAATCGGCGGCACAAGTTTTTCCGGCGGCATAGGAACCGCAATGGGAACCCTTGCCGGGGCGTTTATCGTTGGCATTCTCAATAACATTATGAACCTTGTCGGTGTCAACTCGCATCTTCAGCAGGTTATTAGGGGTTCTATCATCGCGCTGGCCGTTATAATGGATATTTCTGCAAAGAACAAGAAGGGGCGGCCAAAGAGAAATTTCTTGCTGTCCAAATAACGCTGGCAGGAAAGAGAACAATTGCGGCAGGGAAACTTTGCCGCGAAAAATGGAGAGTTTTTAAGCATTTGCTTGAAAATAAAATTTAACGCAAGGAGAAAATTATGAAGAAAGTCGTAAAGCTGGCATTGTTGCTATTGGTTGCATCTTCCATGACATTTCTTGGCTGTGGCCAGAGGCAAGATGACGGTGTCATGCGTGTGGCCTTTATTGCAAGGACGCAGGGCGATTCTTTTGCAGCTTGGCTTGCAAATTCGATAAGCGAGGAAGCGGCGAGGTTCCCCAACCTTAATGTTACCATTATGGACGGGCAGGGAAATGACGCATGGATCATGAGTCTTGTTGAAAACAGCATTGTAAATCGCTTCGATATTATCATCGTGCAACCTAACAACAGCGAGGCTCAAAGGCCGGCCGTCCAGCAGGTTGTAAACGCCGGCATTCCTGCAGTTACGGTCAATCTTAGAATACCTGGAATGGAAGATGTTTCGCACAGCGTCGATGCCGATCCCTTTGAGCAGGGTGCTGTAAACGCAAGGCTTGGTTTTTACCAGATACCCCAGAACGGGTATGTTGTGGTTCTTAATGGCCCCGCCGGGCATATGCATTCCATTGAACGCCGCAGGGCTTGGCAGGAAGAGTTCTTTGACAGGCGGCCGGACGTAACGATTTTGGGCGAACAGTTTGCCAATTGGAACAACGACGAAGCTATGAACTTTATGGAAGACTGGGTGCAAGCCCACGCGCAAATCGATGCCGTTATTTCCATGAACGACAACATGGCCGCAGGAGCCATAGAAGTTATACGGGGCGATGCCCGCTTCAGCAACTTGCTTGTGTACGGTGTTGACGGAACGGCGGAAGCCGCGCTTCTTATAGAAGAAGGATTGATGACGGCAACCTCTTTCCAGAATGCTCATGAGCTTGCGCGCATAACGATGAATCTGGCAAACGATATTCTTACAGGCAATGTAACGGGTTATGTAAATGTGGATATTGACTGCCCTCTTATTACCGCCGAGAATGTCCACCTTTTAATTGATGCCCATGTCGCAACTGGTGCGATTATTAGGTGATGTTGAAGTAGGCTTGGGAAAAACAGCCCGCAAGGGCGCAAGCGGCGGGGGGTAATCCCTCGTCGCGAAAAATGGAGAGTTTTTAAGCGTTTGCTTGAAAATAAAATTTAACGCAAGGAGAAAATTATGAAAAAAGTCGTGATGGCAGTAATGATACTGCTAATGGTCAGTTCTATGGCGTTTGCCCGCGGGCAGAGGCAAGCCGACGATGTCAAGCGGGTGGCATTTATCGCACGCGCGCAAGGCGATGCTTTTGCAGCATGGCTTGCAAACTCCATAAGTGAAGAAGCTCAAAGGTTTCCTAACATTCAAGTTACAATTATGGACGGGCAGGCGAATGACGCATGGATCAACAGCCTAATCGAAAACAGCATTGTCAACCAGTTTGACCTTATCATCTTGCAGCCTAACAACGGCGAAGCCCAGACACCGGGCGTGCATCAGGTGGTAAACGCGGGGATTCCGATAATCATCACCAATCCGCGCATTCCCGGCCTTGAAGGAATTTCGCATAGCGTAGATGCCGATCCCTTTGAGCAGGGGGCGGTTGGCGCAAGGCTTGCATTTTATCAGGTTCCCCAGAACGGGCAGGTTGTAGTTTTGAACGGCCCTCCCGGAAATATGCACTCCACAGAAAGGCGCAGGGCATGGCAGGAAGAATTCTTTAACAGGCGCCCCGATGTAACAATCGTAGGCGAGCAGATTGCCAACTGGAACAATGACGAAGCGATGAACTTTATGGAAGACTGGGTGCAGGCCCACGCGCAGATCGACGCTGTTATTTCCATGAACGACAACATGGCGGCAGGTGCAATAGAAGTTATACGCGGCGATGCCCGGTTCAACAACTTGCTTGTGTACGGTGTTGACGGAACGGCGGAAGCCGCGCTTCTTATAGAAGAAGGCCTTCTTACCGCAACATCCTTCCAGAACGCGCATGAGCTTGCTCGCATAACGATGAATCTTGCTAATGACATTCTTACCGGTGCTGTAACTGGTTTGGTAAATGTGGATATTGACTGCCCGCTTATTACCACCGACAATGTGAATCTTTTGGTTGATGCCCATGTAGCGACAGGTGCACTTACCCGGTAACACCGGTATTTTGCAAAAACTTGTTCGGAAACTGCTGGTTCCCTAACGCTTGCGGTTTCCGGACAAGTTCATTTTCAAGCCCCAAGGAAAAATTGTTATGAAAGCGTTGGTTTTGGAAGCGGAAAAAAAACTAAGTTTGCGCGACTTTCCCATACAGGAAACTGTCGGAGCGCATGACGTAAAAATACAGGTAAAGGCCTGCGGGATATGCGGCAGCGATATACACTACTATTTGGAAGGAAGGGTCGGCGATTTTATCGTAAAAGAACCGATGATCCTGGGACACGAAGCTGCCGGCATGGTCATAGAAAAAGGCTCACAGGTTAAAAATCTGGAAGTGGGAGACATGGTGTGCATGGAGCCCGGCATTCCAGACATGACAAGGCGCGAAGTTTTGGAAGGAAATTATCACCTTGATCCGGGGATTGTTTTTTGGGCAACCCCGCCTATCCAAGGCTGTCTGAGGGAAACCGTGGTGCATCCGGCGCGGTTCTGTTTTAAGTTGCCAAAAAACATGAGCGCGGCAGAAGGTGCAATGATGGAACCTCTGGCGACAGGCATTGAAGCGGCCAAAAAAGCGCAAATCAAACCGGGGGATGTGGCGCTGGTGATAGGCTGTGGAACTATCGGCGTAATGTGCGCGATAGCCGCGCTGGCAGGCGGTTGCAGCAAGGTTTTTATCTCTGACATAAAACAGGAAAAACTGGACATAGCGGCCACTTACGAAAACATCGTGCCGGTGAACACGTCAAAGATAAACCTTACAGATTTTATAATGAAGGAAACAAACGGGCTGGGCGTGGATGTAGCTCTTGAAGCCTCTGGAAGCCCCAAGGTGTATCCGGATTTTTTCCGCGCTGTAAAACGCGGGGGAAAAGTTGTGCTTGTAGGAATGATGAACGGCACTGTTCCCCTCGATGTTGCGCTTATTCAAGTGTTGGGTTTAAGCATCGAAACCCAGTTCCGTTACACGAATACTTTTGATCGTGCAGTCGCGTTGGTTAATGCCGGCAAAATCGACATAAAGCGGCTTATAAGCAAAACATTCAAGTTTGACGACTCAATCGCGGCCTATGAATACGCGGCGGCCGCGCATCCCGATGTTGTCAAGGTTATGATAGAACTGTAAAAAGGAGCGAGAGATGATATCCTACAAAGGAGCTGATCTTGATTTTTCGTTGGAAGGGCAAACCGCCATTATTACAGGCGGTGCTGCCGGCATCGGTTACGCTACGGCGGAGTTTTTCGCAAAAAAAGGCGTAAATCTTGTGTTAGCCGATCTTAATGCGGATGTCGATAAAACCGCAAAAAAACTTGGGGCTAAAAATATTGGCGTTCAAGGAAATGTATGCGATGCCGCATACCGCAAAAGCGTTCTTGATGCCGGGCTTAAAGCTTTCGGAAAAATCGACATACTGATAAACAGCGCGGGCGTGGTTGCTCTGGAAAAAGCCGAAAGCATAAGCGAGGATTTTTGGAACAGGACAATCGATATAAATTTGACCGCCAGTTTTATGATGGCGCAAGTCTTTGGAGCCTACCTTATAAACAACAAACTGCCCGGCAGTATCGTAAACATTGCGTCTCAAGCCGGCACAATCGCTTTGGACAAACACGTTGCGTACTGCGCAAGCAAGGCGGGCATTATTTCCATGACACAAGTTTTGGCTTTTGAGTGGGGCAAGCACGATATTAGGGTGAACTGCGTGTCTCCTACCGTTGTGCTGACCGAACTTGGCAAAAAGGCATGGGACGGCCCTGTCGGGGATGCTTTCAAAAAAGAGATGCCCTCCGAGCGTTTTGCCGAACCAGACGAGATTGCCGGGGTAATTGCTTTTCTGTGCAGCAACACTGCCGCAATGATAACAGGGCATAACTTGTTGGTCGATGGCGGCTACACCATTAAGTAAGGAGAAATCTATGCAGCGGATATTAAACAACCCCGACGACATTGTTGATGAAATGCTCAAGGGCTTTTTGAAAGTTCACAGCGACATTGTGGCACCGACCGACAATCCAAGGGTCGTTAAGCGAAAGGACATTCCCGCCGGGAAAGTCGGCGTAGTAACTGGCGGTGGCAGTGGCCATGAACCGGCCTTTATCGGCTACATTGGCGAAAATATTTGCGATGCTGTTGCGGTGGGGGAAATATTCTCTTCTCCGACGGCGGCGGCTTTTCTGGATGCATTCAGAGCTGCCAATCAGGGCAATGGCGTGGCCTGCCTCTACGGGAATTATTCTGGCGACAATATGAACGTCAAAATGGCCATGAAAATGGCCGAGAAAGAAGGCATTCATGTTAAGACTGTTGTCGCAAATGACGATGTTCCATCCGCCCCCAAAGACCAACTGGACAAACGCCGCGGCGTAGCCGGCGAGATTTTAATGTGGAAAGTCGGCGGAGCGCGGGCAGCCGAAGGGGGCAGCTTGGACGAAGTTATCGCCGCCGCGCAAAAAGCGATAGACAGTACCCGAAGCATAGGCATCGGCCTTACTCCCTGTACCTTGCCGGCTGTCGGTCATCCTAACTTTGAAATCAAAGCTGGAACTATGGAAGTCGGCATTGGGCATCACGGCGAGCCGGGTATCGAAATCTGCCCGCTTGAGACTGCGGCGCAAATAGCAAAGCGTATGGTGGACGCGGTGCTTCCCGATTATCCGTTTACCACAGGGGACGAGGTGGTAGTATTTGTGTCAGGACTTGGTGCTACGCCCGTTATGGAACTGTACGTTCTCTACGAAGAGATTGACAAACTTCTAAGCGCGCAAGGCATCAAAGTGCATCGCGGATATTCTGGTAATTATTTTACTTCCCTTGAAATGATGGGAGTAACATTGACTGTTATGAAACTGGACAGCGAGCTTAAAAGGCTTGTTGATATGCCATGTTACAGCATGGGCTTGAGGCAAAAGTAGGGGGCGCTCTTGGCTGGAATGAAAAACAGTGAAGGCAAAACTGTTCTGCTGGAAATAGTTGCCGCGATACAGCAGAACAAAGATTACCTGAGCGAAATTGATGGGCTTATAGGGGACGGCGATCACGGCATGAACATGAACAAGGGCTTTACCATGTTTGGCGATCAAATAAAGGACAAAGATATTAGTTTTACTGAAGGCCTTGACCAGTTGGGGAATATGCTTTTCTCGAAGATAGGCGGCTCGATGGGCCCCATTTACGGGACGACTTTTATGGCGATGGCAGAAGCAGGCAAAGAGCTTGAAGAAATAGACCTTAAAGGTTTTGCCGCAATGCTGGATGCGGGCTTGGCTTCCTTGCAGGATGTGGTTCCAGCCCAAGTCGGCGACAAGACGCTTATAGACACGCTATCGCCTGCCAATGAAGCCGTTCAAAAAACGCTCGCGCAGGGAGGCGGATTTGCGGATGCGTTACGCGAAATGAAAACCGCCGCCGAGTTTGGCCGGGATTCTACAAAAGAGCTGGTGTCAAAACACGGGCGTTCCAGTCGCCTTGGCGAGCGTTCGCGGGGCGTTCTGGATGCCGGGGCCGTTTCGTGCTGCATTATTCTTTGCACAATGTCAGACGGCATATTGAAACAAATAGGAGCTTGAGATGCAAACGATTGTGATTGGTTGCGACAACGCCGCTGTTCCGATGAAGGTCATGCTGGTCAAATTTCTTGAATCGAAAGGCATTGCCGTGGAGGATATGGGTTGCGCCGATGCCAATGATCCTTCCAACTACCCGACAATAGCGCAAAAAGTCTGCGAAAACATAATTGCCAGTGGCTATAAAAAGCGCGGGGTTTTGGTATGCGGCACTGGAATCGGAATGTCGATTACAGCAAACAAATTCAAGGGCATACGCGCCGCTGTGTGCCACGATAATTTTTCCGCCGAGCGTTCCATACTTAGCAACAACGCCAACGTGTTGTGCATGGGCGAGCGCGTGATCGGACACGAGCTTGCGAAAAAAATAGCCGGGGAGTGGATAAGCCTTGAATTCAAAGACGGCCCTTCAAGCCCCAAGGTGCAGGAAATAATCGACATCGAAAGCCAAAAGATGAAGTAGGCTAACCGCTTGCAAAGTCGCTTGCATAGTTTGCCCGGCTTTGCAAGCGGCCCAATCCATTAAAAATCCCCATTGACCCATGAAAATATCCCATTTTACATTTTGCCCCACTTGTGCAATAATAGAGATGAAACAACACGGCGTTGGACTTGTTCGTAAGTTGCGAACAAAGCATTTTGACAAGCATATATTGGAAGGATTATAACATGAGCGGAACCCTGAAAGTCAGAGGCCTAACCATTGGCGGCGGCATACCCGGCATAATCGTCCCCATAGTAGATAAAACCCGCAAAGAAATCATTGACAAGGCCGAAACCCTGCGGCCAATGCAAATCGACATGGTGGAATGGCGAGCCGATTTTTTTGATGACATTTTTGACACCCAGAAAGTGCTCCATGCGGCACAAGACCTGCGCCACACCCTGGGGGAACTGCCCCTTTTGTTTACCATCCGAACCAAAAAAGAAGGCGGCAACAAAGAAATCGATACCGACACATACACAAAACTAAACACCGCCCTAGCCCAAAGCGGAAACATCGATTTAATTGATGTCGAATGCTTTTTGGGAAACGAAATCGTGAAAAAAAACATCGAGGCAATACACAAAGCAGGCGTTTTTGTCGTGGGGTCAAACCACGATTTTCACGCGACACCGCCCAAAGACGAAATTGTATCGCGGTTAAGAAAAATGCAGGAAATGGGAGCCGACATCCCAAAAATCGCCGTCATGCCCGGCGACATGAACGATGTTTTGAACCTGTTAGCTGCAACGTATGAGATGAGCCAAAAATATGCGGACAGACCAATCATCACAATGTCCATGTCCGGGAAAGGAACCATAAGCCGATTGAGCGGCGAACACTTCGGCTCCAGCATGACCTTTGGCTCAATAGGGCAAGGCTCTGCCCCCGGCCAAATTCCTGCCCGGCAACTGGCGGAGGTTTTGGGAATTTTGCATAACGCTTTGTAAAACCGTGCGCACAGCGCAACGGCCGGGCAACCTTGTTGCCCAAAGGAGCTTTGATGAATTTGCAGCAACTGTATTATTTTCGTGAATTGGCAAGTTGTGAGCATTATACAAAAGCCTCTGAAAAACTGTTTATCACACAGTCCACATTGAGCCATTCCATAGCCGATCTGGAAGCGGAACTTGGCATAAAACTTTTTGAAAAACAAGGCCGCAACATAAAACTGACAAAGTACGGTGAAATATTTCTTGAATATGCGGCAAAATCCTTAGACACATTGGAAGAAGGCAGAGCCAAGATAAACGATTTGATACACCCGGACAGCGGAACAATTTCGTTAGGCTACTTTAGCTCGCTAGAAGAGTTTTTACCGTACCTTGTAGACTGCTTTTATGCGGAGACAAACAAAATGCAAACACTGTTCCAGTTCCAGCAATTACCCAACAATCAAATCGAAGAAAGACTGCTGGCAGGGAAAGTCGATTTAGCCTTTGCCACACACATAAACAATGACAAACTGCATTGCCATAAAATCGGAACCCACAACCTTGCCCTGATCGTATCCAGAAACCACGCACTTTCCCAAAAAGATTCCGTGGACTTATCCGAACTACAGGCCGAAAGTTTTATAACTTACGACTACCAATGCCGCATACGTTTTTACATAGATGAAATCTTCGACCTAGCCGGCATAAAACCAAAAATCTTTTTGGAAACCACCCATGATGCAATTATCTACAAGTATGTGGCGGCCAACTGCGGCGTGGGACTCGTCCCCGAACCGTTTGTGATCAAGAACCACAACGTCAAAAGCCTGCGCATAGAAAACGAGATGCCCCTTAGAGACATTTTCATCATTTGGAAGAACGTCAAACACATATCCCCCGCCGTAAAAAAGTTTCTAAACTTTGTCGTAAAACTTGAGCGGCCTATAGACGAGTTCCGTAACGCCGTATCAGCCCACTAGCCGCAAAAGCCAATCTATGAGAAAATCCAATGAAAATGCAAAAAAAAACCATTGGACATTTTCCCGGTTTTTGCCTATGATTACATAAAGTTGATGCTTAATTTGTGCAGTTGCGTGGGGCAATTTGCCGCACGGGAAAAGATTAGTCCAATTTAGGAGGCTTATTTATGAAGAAAAAGATTTTGGCTCTGTTTTTTGTAGCCAGTATCGCAGTCGGCGCGGCTTGGGGGCGGGGAGCGCCAGCGGCAGATCCGGAAAACTTCCCCACAAGGTCGGTAAACGGCATAATCCAATGGGGGGCAGGCGGCGGCACAGACCTGCTCATGCGCCCCTTGGCATCAATCGCCGAAGGCTATCTGGGCGCGTCAATCGTTGTGCGCAATATGCCCGGCGCGACAGGCTCCATCGCCTTTCATTATGTGTACGACCAGCCGGCAGACGGCTACAACCTCTTGATGGGCGCGGAAAACCCCGCCCTTTACACAGCCTTGGGCATAAGCAACCTTACCTACGAAGACTTTGAGCCAATCCTCATCATCGGCGACGAGTCCGTTGGCATCATCGTCCGCGCCGACTCACCCTTCCAGACCCTTACCCAGCTTATAAACGCGGCTTTAGCCAGCCCCGGCACAGTAACGCTCGGCACAAGCGGAAGAGGCGGAGTGCCTTGGGTTGTCGGAGCTTTTATCACCTCTGCCACAGGCGCGGTTTTCAACCAGATTCCATACGAGTCTGACGGAGCGATACTAGCGGCGCTTATGGCAGGCGAGATCGATTTTAGCGTAGTCGCCATCCCCGCCGGGTTAGAAAGCCACTTGGCAGGAACGATGAGGTATATCGCAATGATGACAACCACCCCTCCCCCCGCCCTGCCGGATGTTCCGTTGGCAATCACCGAGTTCCCCGCTTTTGAACGCTACCTGCCTTGGGGAATGTTCCGCGGCGTGTTTGTCAGAAACGGCACAGACCAGCGCGTAATCGACAGGCTTTCTGCGGCATTTTTGTCGGCCGCTCAAAGCCCGGCATATCAAGAGTTTTTGGCAACGCGTCATGTGAACTTTTTGGGCTACACCGGCGCACAGGCAAGAGCGTATGTTAGAAACTGGCAGCTTAGCACTGTAGGTGCGCTTGAATCTAGCGGAGCTTTGGATTGATGTTGAGAGTGTAAACTAGAGTGATAGTGCCCGTACAGGATAAATTGTCTTGTACGGGCAAGTTGGCTTGCTGCAGCAAGTTGGCTTGCTGAGACAAGTCTTGGCAAAAAAAGCGGGGGAGAAAGCGTGAGTAGCGAAAGCATAAACGAAAATGTTGATAAAGATGATGTTGGCATTGGTACGAAAAATCAGATTGAGGAAAAAACCCCGGCCGCAGGCGGCGAGGCGGAGTTAAAGCCCGGTGAAAAATTTTTTACCGGCGTGCTGCTGTCGCTGGGTATTTTCTTTTTTTGGCACGCTTGGCAGCTCTGGCAGCAAGTAAGCCCGCCCAGGGATTCATCTGCGGCCGCTATTCCCTTAATAATGACCGGCCTGTGGGTTGTGTTGACGCTGTATATTTTTATCCAAAACATACGAAAGAAAACCCCCTTGAGCGGCCTTAAATTGGGTGGCAAAGTTTGGAGCGGCTTGTTATATCTTTTCCCAAAAGATGTATTGATCGTGCTTGGCGTTATTGCTGTTTATTGCGCGCTGCTGCTGTTAAGATTTAGCTTTTTTGTAGTAACTGTGCCGTTTTTGTACGGCATTATGTGCTATCTAACCAGAAAAAATTTCCTAAAAAACATACTGTGGACAGCGATAGTGATCATTTTTACAGTCGTTGTGTTTGGAATGTTGTTTAACATACGGTTTCCGTAGGGTGCAAGGGGTATATTTGTGGAAGCGTTATATTTTTTAACGGCGGTTTTCCGCGAGCCTTTTTTAATCGTTTTGGTCGGAATCGGCACATTTGCAGGCGTGTACATCGGGGCCTTGCCCGGAATTTCCGGAACAATGGCCATTTCTTTGTTAGTGTCCCTAACATTCGGCTGGCCAGTAGGCCAGGCAATGGCACTCATGGTTGGCGTCTTTGTCGGTGTTGTGTACGGGGCCGCCCGCCCAGCCATTTTGCTGAACATTCCCGGCGGCCCCTCCGCCGTGGCGACAGCCCTGGACGGATACAATTTGGCAAAAAAAGGGCTTGCCGGAAAGGCAATGGGTGTTTCCGCCGTGTCGTCCTTTTTTGGCACAATGGCGGGGATTCTCGCGCTGGCCATTTTTGCCCCGCCAATCGCAGGTATCGCGATGCGCTTTCGCTCTGTCGATTATTTGATGCTTGCCTTTTTGGGATTGGCAATGGCCGGCAGCCTTGGCTCTAAAACAATGGCGCGTGGCATAATCGCCGGGGCAATAGGTCTGCTTATAGGCACTATCGGCATCGATCCGCAAACGGCTGTGCGGCGTTTTACTTTCGACATTAGACAGCTTAATGCAGGCGTGGACTTTATAGTAGCAATGGTAGGGCTGTTCGGAGCCTCCGAAGTGTTACTCCAAATTGCGGATAAAAAGGGCAAGCCGATAAAACAAGATGTCAAAAAAATCGTCCCCCCGTGGCGCGAAATACTAAAGCATTTCCCACTAACAATACGCTCGTCCATAATTGGCGTAATGGTCGGCGTATTGCCGGGGGCTGGCGGCGACATAGCCGCGCTTTTAAGCTACGACCAAGCCAAACGCTCCGTAAAAAAACCGACAGCCCCCTTTGGCGAGGGAGCAGTCGAAGGCATTATCGCCCCGGAAACAGCTAACAGCGCGGCAGTCGGCGGGGCCTTTATTCCAATGCTCACCACAGGCATCCCTGGCGATGCTGTAACTGCTGTTTTAATAAGCGCCATGTTCATACACGGTCTGCGCCCGGGGCCGGGCTTTATGGCGCACACCCCGCAATTTTTCTGGCTCATTATCGCACTCTTAACATTGGCGGCATTCTTTCTTTTGGCAGCAGGCCTTACCGGAATAAAAGTTTTTACAAAAATTGTGGAAATCCCAAAAGGCATACTCATGCCCATTGTGTTAGTGCTTTCGATAATCGGCGCTCTTGCCATGCGTAACAATGTTGTAGACATTGTTTGGATGTTCGGCTTTGGCGTTATCGGCTACATTTTTAAGCGCTTCGATTATCCCGTAGCGCCAATTATTTTGGGCCTAATCCTAAGCAACTTGTTCGAGAGCAACTTTCGCCGGGCTGTAATGTTGGACGGTTCCATTCCCGCCATATTCACCGGGATTTTGCAAAGCTACATATCGATTTTCCTCTTTGTGATGGTTGTTTTCCTTATGTTTACCCAAACCGATATGTACAAGCGTTGGCGTAAAAAGTTAGACGCAAAAATTCAGGCGAGGCACGGGAGCACTAAATAGTGCTTGCCTTTGGAAGGAGTGATACTATGGCGAAAGAAATTACAGCGGAACAATTGCAAGAGTTGGACACCTTGTTTAGCCGGGCGGCGGCCGCACAAAAAGTGCTGGAAACTTACGACCAAGCCCGGCTGGATCGTTTGTGCCAGGCCGTCGCATGGGCGGTAACGAACAAACAAACTGCCGACAAACTTGTAGACATGAGCATCGAAGAAAGCGGCCTTGGCGATCCGGTAAGCCGCCGAAACAAAAGATTCAAAATTCGCGGCATTTTGCGCGATGTTTTACGCGAAAAAAGCGTAGGCATAATCGAAGAAATACCAGCAAAGGGAATCGCCAAATACGCAAAACCCGTCGGAATTGTCGCATCCTTAGTTCCGACAACAAACCCCGATTTAACGCCGGGCGGGCAGGCGTTATTTGCAATAAAAGCACGGGACGCTATAATTTTTTCGCCGCATCCACGTTCAAAAAAAACTACATTTGAAACAGTCCGCATCATGCGCGAGGCTTTGGAAAAAGAAGGCGCGCCTGCCGACATTCTTCAGTGCATAACATTGCCATCCGTTCCCATGACCGGCGAACTTATGCGAAGGGCGGACTTGGTTGTCGCCACAGGCGGCCAGCCTATGGTCAAAGCCGCGTATTCCTCTGGAACGCCGGCTTACGGTTCGGGGGCTGGTAACGCGACAATGATATTCGACGAAACTGCCGATGTAAAACAAGCCTGCCACAACACGATGCTGTCAAAAACATCCGACTACGGCTCCGGCTGTTCTGCCGACGGAAATGTAGTTGTGCATGAAAGTATTTACGAAGCTGTACTCGAACAGCTTCAAGCCGAAGGCGGGTACTTTGCAAACGAGGCGCAACGGGAAGCTTTGAAAAAAGTCATGTGGGACGCGGAAGGGCATCGCTTGCCGGACACCGTGGCAATATCGCCGCAAAAAATGGCGGCCGCCGCCGGTTTTGCCATACCAGACGACCGCAAGTTTATTTTTGTTTTGGGCGACGGCATAGGCAAACAGTATATGTTTTGCCAAGAAAAACTTACAACGCTTTTGGCCGTGCATAAATACCAAGGCGAGTTTGAAAACGCGCTCGACATGATGCGAGCCATTTACGAGGTCGGCGGCAAGGGGCACTCGGTCGGGATTTTCAGTTTTGACGACAGCCACATTCACCGGCTAGCTCTTGCCGCGCCTGTTTCCAGAATCATGGTGCGTCAGCCACAGTCAAAAGCCAACGCCGGCTCTTCAACTAACGGTATGCCGATGACATCTTCTATGGGTTGCGGAACATGGGGCGGAAACATCGTGTCGGAAAACATCTGTCTAAAACATTACATGAACACAACATGGGTCGCAAGGCCAATCCCCGAAGATATGCCGCCGCCGGAAGAATTGTTCGGGGAATTTTACGACCCGGCTTTGGACAAATGAGGTTTGCATGGGTTATGAATTTTCTTTAGGGCATTTAACCGCGCTGGAATGCCCGCCGCCTGAACTTGTGCGTATCGCCGGCGATTGCGGCTACGAGTTTGCAAGTTTGCGCCCGGTTTTCTTCGGGCTGCCGGGCGAGGCGAACTACGAGCTTGCCAAAAACGCACGGATGCTTAAAGACACAAAACAAGCCGTCTCCTATACCGGCGTAAAAATTCACGACATTGAACTTTTTCGCATAGCGGCCGACAGGGATGTGCGCGATTACGAGCCGGCATTGGCAGTGGGCGCGGAGCTTGGCGCGAAAAATCTTATCTCCAGTATATGGGACGACGATTTAAATCGCGCCGCCGATCAGTTTGCTCTTTTGGTCGAGCTTGCTTTTAAGTACGAAATCAACGTGAATTTGGAGTTCCCTTCTTGGTCTAGCGTTTGGGATATGCAAGGGGCGCTTGCCATTTTGAAAGCGCAAAGCAGAAAAAATGTCGGCTTGCTTGTAGACACCTTGCACTTTAGCCGTTCAAGGATCGCGTTAGAGGAGCTTGACAGTGTTCCAGCAAGTTATATAAATTTTATCCACCTGTGCGATGCGCCGGGGCAAATACCGGATCGCAGTAACAAAGAAGCGTTAATCCACACAGGCCGCGATGCCCGCCTTTACATTGGCGAAGGCGGTATCGACATTGCCGCTATTTTGAACCGGCTGCCTGCCGTTGTGTGTTCAATCGAGCTTCCCAATTTAGAGCGTGTTAAAGAATACGGCGCAAAAGAACACGCCCGCCGCTGTTTGGCATCTGCCAAAGAATACTTTGCCAGCAAAAATGTTAGGGGGAAATGATGGCGGACTATACAGCTAACATGAAGTTGCCGGCTCGTGTAAGTATTTGCGAAGTTGTTACACGCGACGGTTTGCAAAACGAAAAAGAAGTGATGGCTACAGAGCGTAAAAACCTATTGATACAAGCCGTAGTTGCCGCAGGCGTTAAAATTGTCGAGGCCGGCTCTTTTGTAAACCCCAAGGCTGTACCCCAAATGGCGGACACGGAACAGGTTTTTGCAAATATAGCTTCAAATTCAACACAAAAAGACGTGGAATACCGTGCTTTAATCCTGAACAAGCGCGGCATAGAACGGGCGTATGAATGCGGCGTAAAAAAAGCCAAGTTGACACTTTCGGCAAGCCAGTCCCACCAGAAGGCCAACGCGAACCAAAGCCACGATGAAATTTTTGCAAACTTTGCGGCAATAGCCGAATTCGCAAAGCTCAACGGAGTAACGCTTTCCGGCGCAATATCCACCGCCTTCGGCTGCCCCTTCGAGGGAGCCGTGCCGGTAGAGGCCATCATCGATATAACAAAACGCTACGATGAAATCGGCGTGGGCGAGCTTTCGCTTTCCGACACAACCGGCATGGCCGATCCCGCCTTAGTTTACAGAAATGTTTCCATTATGAAAGAGCGATTCCCCGGCATCGTTTGGAATTTGCATTTTCACAATACACGCGGCATGGGGCTTGCCAACGTATTGGCAGGAATGCAAGCAGGCGTTAGCCGATTTGACGCATCCCTGGGCGGGCTTGGCGGCTGTCCCTTTGCTCCGGGAGCCAGCGGAAACATCGCCACCGAAGATTTAGTTCATATGCTTGACTTAATGGGCATAGAAACAGGCATAGATTTAGGCAAACTGCTTGAAGCGGCAAAAATGCTCCAAGGCTTTGTAGGCCGCGAGCTTGCCTCCGCCGTGTTAAAGGCCGGCAGAAATAGCGACTTGCATGAACGTGTTTTAAAACTTGATTAGCGCGGGCTGTAAGCCTGTGAAACATGGCCAATATATAGGAGGAATGTTATGAAAAAATTACTCGCATACCAAATTGTTGACTATTTGGAGCGGCGCGGCGTGGAGTATGTCTTCGGACTTTGCGGCCACACGGTTATCGCAATGTTGGACGCTTTGGAAAAAAGCAAAAAGATCAAGTATGTGAATGTGCGACACGAACAAATCGCATCGACTGCGGCGGACGGCTATGCGCGAATAAAGAAAAAAGCCGGCGTGGTTTTATCCCATTTGGGGCCAGGGCTTACCAACGCAACCACAGGCGTTGCAAACGCGGCCTTTGATTCAATCCCAATGGTTGTAATTGCCGGCGACGTGCCAAGCTACTACTACGGGCGGCATCCGCATCAAGAAGTGAATATGCACTGCGATGGTTCCCAATACGATATTTACAAACCGTTTGTAAAACGCGCATGGCGAATTGACGATCTGGAAGCGATGCCGGCAATACTGGACAAAGCCTTTCGTCTTGCAGAAAGCGGAAGACCTGGCCCCGTGTTAATTTCCGTGCCAATGGATATGTTTTCCCGCGAAATTGACACGGATTTGTTTGCGCGAACATACAAAGACAGCCACGATACAGGCCGCCCGGCGCTTGACCCCGCGCTGGCCGTGCAGATCGCCAAAGAGTTATGCGAAGCGAAAAATCCCCTGCTTCATGCCGGCGGCGGTATCTTGCTTTCCGGTGCCAGCAAAGAACTTGCCGCGCTTGCCGAGTTTCTTAGCATACCAGTTTCGCGTACGCTTATGGCGCACGGTTGTATCTCCGACAGGCATCCTCTGTTGCTTGGACAGACAGGTTTTTGGGGCTTTGAATTCACACATAAAAAAACTTGTCAGGCGGATGTAATCCTGGCACTGGGCACTCGCCTTGCCGAGGCGGACAGTTCCAGTTGGTACGATGGTATAACATTCGACAGCGGCAAGAGCAAGTTTTTGCAGATAGACATTGACCCCACCGAAATTGGCCGCAATTACCCGGTGGCAATCGGCGCGGTGGCAGACTTAAAACTAGCACTCTCGCAAATTTTGGCAGAGGCGAAAAAACTTGTGCCGCAGGGAATAAAACGGCAGGCTTTGCTTGACGAAATTGCCGCCGCAAAAGCCGACTTCAAAAGCAAAAACGCCGATATATCGAACGACTCGCGTTTCCCAATGACACCGCAACGCATACTAAAAGATGTGCGCGAAATACTGCCGGATGACGCGCTAATTTTTACCGATGTTGGCTGGAACAAAAACGGCGTTGCCCAGCAGTTTGACATTCTTGTACCGGGAACGATACATCATCCGTCGGGGCTTGCGACAATGGGTTTTGGTTCGGCGGCAATACTTGGCGCGAAACTTGCGGCTCCTAATAAAGTTGTGATAACGCTGATCGGAGACGGCGGTTTTGGAACAAACCCGTCGGTGTTGGCTACGGCGGTGGAGCAGGGCATTGCCGTCATTTGGGTTGTTATGAACAATTCGGCCTACGGCACAATCGCGGGGCTTTCAAATCATCATTACAAAACACAGTTTGGCTGCGAGTTCAAAACGCCGGATGGGAAAGCGTACAATCCCAATTGGGCTGATGTCGCAAAAGCTTACGGCGTAAAAGGTGTAAAAATTGAAGCCGCAGATGATTTTTCCAAAGTTCTAAAAACAGCGATAGCGGCTAACGAGCCGTATCTTATTGACGTTGCTATGGAAAATATTCCTGTGCCGACGCCCGGCTGTTGGAACATTAACGATATTTTTACGCCGAAAGACAACATTGTCGAAGGCAAGCTGAAAAAGTAACACAGGGGGAAGGCAATGAAGCTAATTTCTGCTAACACAAAACTTGTCGGGCTGATTGGGATGCCGTTAGGCCAAACATTCTCGCCGCGTTTGCATAACGAAGCGTATTTGGGGCTTGGCTTGGATTATTTTTATTTTCCAATAGAGCTGGCGGATTTTAGCGCATTGCCAAAACTTCTTGCGGGGCTTCGACTGATGAATTTCGGCGGCATGGCTGTTACCAAGCCGTACAAGGTCGAAATTCTAAAACATCTAGACGACATCGATGAAAATGCCAAGATGATAGGCTCCGTAAACACGATTCAAATAATCGCCGGCAAGTGGAAGGGCTACAACACCGACGGCATTGGAGCGGTTACATCGCTGCGGCAGGAAATCGGCGAGCTTGCCGGGCGCAAATACCTGAGCTTCGGCTCCGGCGGTTGCGCCCGCGCCGTGTGTTTCGAGCTTGCCAAAGCCGGGGCGGCAAAGATTGTTCTTACCGACATTCACGAAGGCTCCCACGAATTGTCAGGTGAAATAAACCGTTTTTTCCCAGGCCTTGCGAAAGGCATCATCGCGGGCAACCCGGCCGGTGATGCTGCGATTGAAGCCGCCGTCAAAGATTCCGACGTGCTTATTAACAACAGCGGCCTTGGGATGCAGCCCCATTTGGACGAAACACCCCTGCCCAAAAACTGGATACAGAGCCGCCACATTTGTTTTGACGCGATTTACAATCCCTTGCAAACACGTTTCCTGGCAGATGCGGCGGCGCAGGGCTGCCAAACAATAAACGGCCTTGATATGTGCAAATACCAAGGCACCGCCCAGGTGGAATTATGGACGGGGCGGACGGGCAGCGAAAAATTTATGCACGAGACGTTAGCTGCAATAATGAAGGAAAAAGGTGCTTGAGGCTAAGGAAGCACTGATTAGCGTCGAGTTAATCAGCGTTTCCCTAACTCTGGTTAGAAAAAATTTTATCGCCCAATAAATCCAACCCCCAAAGCTAAGGCGTTTCCATTTGCGCCGAATAAATTCAATCTCCTAATTCTATAAGTTGCAGAGATAAAAAGCCCTTCTCCGCGAACTCCAAGTACGAATTTTAGACCAGCTTCAATAGAAAATTCATCTTCGCCAAAGCCATCTACATCGCCAGAAGAAACTCCGCTGTCATCAAAGGCCATTCTGTGATTAAAACCAATCCCTATTGGCACTCTAAAGTGTATGCTTAACGGAATAGAATAACCGATAAGCCATTCAAATCGGTTTATCTCTCCATCACCGCGGCCAGAAAAACCAAAATTGAATGCCCCATACCAACTAAGCAATCCCAGTGTAAATCCGACAGGCATATCATACACATGATTGTACCCAATGAAGAAAACATATCTTAATGCATCTCTTTCCCTTTGCCGCGCGGCTGCCCTTTGCTGTCGCTCATGCTGTTGCTGTTGCCGCTCGGCGGCGATCCGCGCTTGCTCCTCTTGCCGTCGTTGCGCTTCTTGCTGTTGTCTTTGCCGCTCGGCATCGATCCGGGCTTGCTCTTGCTCATGCCGCCTTTGCGCTTCTTGCTGACGTTCTTGCTGCTGCCTTTGCCATTCTTGAGTAAGTTGTATTCGTCGCTCTTCAGCAATCCCAGCCTGCTCCTGTTGCTGTCTTTGAAACTCCGCGATTCGCGCCATTTCCCTGGCCTCCAAATCGCCGGCATCAATCCTCATGCCTAAATCGCCGGTAGAAACCCCGTTGACCGCCGCGATCAAAATTGTCAGTGTTGGCGTTAAATCGTCTATATTTATGTTGCGGAATATCGCAGTTTCCTCCACGCTGCCGGGCGGCGTTAAACTTGCGTCCCCGGAGTTAAACCCGATTTGTTCCGTGTTAAACGTTACGCGATCTCTTCCAATCGTTCTGCCGTATTCGTTTATCAGTTCCACGTCAACCCTAAAACGAAAAGACCTGTTGCCGTTAAAAACAATCGCAGATCGATCTCGCGGTGTAATATTCATCAAAGGCCAGCCGGCAAAACCCCAAGCGTCGCGGCGGCCGGTTTCTTCAAGCCCCTCCACAAGCGCGTTGAGCGCGTTAAACCCGGCATACGATGCGTCAACCGACATTCTCATGCCCAAGGTCGCAGTGCGCCTTGCAAAGTTCGGCTCCCCTACTTGAAATAAAGCCGGGTCAAAAATCAGTTCAAAAGGCGGGTTTTCGTTGAAAAAAAGCGCGGTTTCCCGAAACACTTCCAGCCAGCGATCCCGCGCCAGTATGTCGTTCAGTATCATTTGGCTGATAGTTCCGCCGCTTATGTCAGCAGACAGTGTGTTAAGCTGTGTTAAAACTTCCAAGTTGGTAGGGTCAAAGGCCGCCGCCTGCGTCATGTTGAATAACGCCTGCAATTCGTCCCCCGCACGCATCGCGGCAATGCCCCTTGCCATTTCCGCCTGCGCTCTTGCAATCTGGCTGTTACCCGCCATGAGCGACTGCCTTCCCGGCTCCGTAAGCTCCACGCCCATTTGCGTAAGCAGTGCCAGCGCCGCGCTGTTGATAATATCCGCTCTTCCTTGAAACTGCGCGAAGGAGCCTTCCGCCATAAAAGACGCCCTGATTACGCCTGTTGCGGCTTCTGTTATGGAAAGCTGCAAAGAATACCGCCCCCATGCGATGTTTTGGATTGTTCCAAAAAGAAAGTATTGCGTGTTTGTCAAATTTCCTATGGTGATAAAGTCTTGGTCGGAAAACCTTCCCCCTGCGGCCAAGTCTTGCTCGAAAATTATCCTGTCCAAGTTTTGCCTGTCTATAAGTCCGATGTTAGAATATCTGTTAAAAATGTTGTTCAGCAAGCCTTGTATGTGCAAAGGCAAAAAGGCCGGCACGATGCCGTGTGTCTCCGGGGCAAGCACTGCAAGGTGTATGCCGCTGCCGCCGTCCCCGGCGAACATTGGCGCGGAAGGGTCTATTCCCCGCCCGTCCCAAGTGCCAAGGGCTGTAATACTGCCGCTTTCGCCGGCATTTCTGCTCGCCCTGCCAGAGGAAGCGCAGCCCGCTAAATAAACGCAGATGACGGCCAGCATAAAAATCCGTCCGCATCTTTTTACCAGTGCTTTATTTCCCCTGCGTTTATGCTCTAGCCCCAGAAAATCTGGGGGGGG